>JACCDW011722480.1_pt1 | contig 18819 bp, 19 predicted proteins | sample 7449781 | NCBI WGS metagenome assembly JACCDW01 (sample SAMN15323449, study PRJNA562643) | freshwater metagenome | isolation source: river surface water | place: USA:Blue River Watershed | collected 2017-08-18
AGAGGGCGGCGTTGGCCAAGGCGATGGCAAACCCGGTGATGGTGTTGGCGAGCCTGGCGACGGGCAAGGACAAGCGGGAGATCAGCCGGGTCAGCACATGCTCGAGGCAGAGCTGACCATGGAAGAGCTGGCCGACATTCTCGGTGAAAAGCTCGAGCTTCCCAATATCAAACCCAAGGGCAATAAGAATATTGAAACGACCAAGACGAAGTATTCGGGCTTGGCTCCCGTGGGGCCATCAGGGCTTCGCCATTTCAAATCGTCTTACAAGAAAGCACTTCAGCGCTACATCACGTCCGGAGTTTACAATCCAGAAGATCCAGTGATTGTGCCGATTCGAAGAGATATGCAGTACCGGACTTTCAAAACAGTGACCAAGCCGCAAACTCGAGCGGTGGTCATTTATATGATGGACGTGTCGGGCTCCATGGGCGACGAGCAAAAAGAAATCGTTCGCTTGGAAAGCTTTTGGATCAATGCTTGGCTTCGCAAGCACTACAAGGGCTTGGAAACTCGGTTTATCATTCACGATGCGGCTGCCAAAGTGGTGGATGAAGAAATTTTCTTCCGCACCAGTGAATCGGGTGGAACTTTGATCAGCTCGGCCTACAAGTTGTGCCAGGAATTGATTGAAGCCGAATACAATCCAGACGAGTGGAACGTTTATCCTTTCCATTTTTCAGATGGTGACAACTGGAGCGGGGAAGATACTCGCTTGTGCACTAAGATGCTGAAGGATTTCTTTCTCCCGAACTGCAATATGTTTTGCTACGGACAAGTTGAGAGCAAATACGGCTCGGGACAGTTCCTGAAGGACTTGCAGAAAGAATTTCCTGGAGACGAGAGAATCATCCTCAGCCAAATTGAAAGCCGGGACAAAATCCTCGACTCGATCAAAGATTTCCTCGGAAAAGGGAAGTAGCGGAGGAATTATGGCAAATTAAACACCAGAGCTTGAAGCGGAGAGAAAGAAAATCTGCCAGTTCGCCAAAGAAGCGGGCTTGGATTTCTTCGAAACCATTTTCGAAGTGGTGACTTACGATCAGATCAGCCAGTTCGCAGCTTACGGCGGTTTTCCAGTGAGATATCCACATTGGAAGTTCGGGATGGAATACGAACATCTCTCCAAATCTTATGAATACGGCCTTTCGAAAATTTACGAAATGGTGATCAACACAGACCCTTGCTATGCCTACTTGATGGAAGGCAATGCAATGATGGACCAAAAGCTGGTCATGGCCCACGTATACGGTCACTGTGATTTCTTTAAAAACAATATCTGGTTTTCCAAAACCAATCGCAAAATGATGGATGAAATGGCCAATCACGCCACTCGCATCCGCCGCTACATGGATCGCTACGGGGTCGATGTGGTGGAAAACTTTATTGATAAGTGCTTAAGCCTTGAGAATCTGATCGATCGTCACAGTGTTTACGTACCAACCAACTCGACTCGCGAAGAGAAGCCCTCTTCTCCGAATGTGATGTTGAAATATGACCGCGAGTACATGCGAGATTATATCAATCCGCCAAGCTTCGTGGCTGAGCAGAAGAGAAAAATTGCCGAAGCGGCCATGAAAAAGCAAAAGTTTCCGGAGCAGCCAGAGAGAGATGTTCTGAAGTTCTTGCTGCAATTTGCACCATTGGAAGATTGGCAGCAGGATGTTCTGACCATTGTTCGAGACGAAGCCTATTACTTTGCTCCACAAGGAATGACCAAAACCATGAACGAGGGTTGGGCTTCGTACTGGCATTCGAAACTGATGACCACAAAGATCATGAATGATTCGGAGATCATTGATTTTGCCGATCATCATTCAGGAACAGTGGCGATGAGTCCGCAGGGTTACAATCCCTACAAAGTGGGCTTGGAACTGATGCGCGATATCGAAGAGCGTTGGAACAAAGGTCAGTTCGGTCGCGAATGGAATGAATGCGATGACATTCGCGAGCGCAAAAACTGGGACAAAAAATTGGGTCTTGGGCGCGAGAAAATTTTCGAAGTCCGTAAGATCTACAACGATGTGACTTTCATTGATGAATTCCTGACCGAGGAATTCTGCGTGAAGAATCGTTTGTTCGTTTACAAATTCAACAAGCGCACCAATCAATTCGAAGTCGACACTCGGGACTTCAAAGCGATCAAAGCGAAGCTGCTTTTCCATATGACCAATTTCGGTCAGCCAATTATCAAAGTCCTCGACGGGAATTTCGAAAACCGTGGGGAGCTTCTGATTGGCCATATGTGGGAAGGCATCGATATGCAGCCGGATTATTTGACCGAGACTTTGAAGAATCTGTTCTTCATTTGGAATCGTCCGGTGAATTTGGCGACTGTGATGGATGGCGAGGGTCATTTGTACCGCTTTGACGGCGAGAAGTTCGAAGACGTCAAATCTGAGAGCGCCAAGAACCCAGATGACCTTCCGAGTGGTTCCAAGCCAGAGTGATTGATTCAAAGCGAGCTTCCAGTTAGGATCTCGCCCATGAGCAACTCTCGATTGGTATGGTCTGACGACCCCAAAGATCAAAAATGTCCGAAATGCAAAGAGTTCAAGGCCCATTGCACTTGTGAACCTGAACCCATCGTCAAAAGCACGAACTGGGTCGCGATTTTCCGCATTGAAAAAGGCGGCCGTGGCGGCAAAACCGTGACCGTGATCGATAATCTCCCAAAGCAGGAACTTTTCCTGAAAGATCTGTGCAAGGAATTGAAGAACAAATGCGGCACGGGCGGCACTTACTCGACTGCTGGCAAAGAAGGCCTGATCGAAATCCAGGGCGATAAGCGCGAGCAGATCAAGGCGATCTTCGATAAAAAAGGTTACAAGTACAAAGGGATGTAACGAGTTCTCAGTCGGCTTTTTTCGAAAGCCGGCGAGATTTGAAAAAATCTTTGAGAATTTGCGAGCACTCTTCTTCCAGCACGCCGCTGACAGTTTCAATTCGATGGTTCAAGCGCTCGTCCTCACCGATTTTGAAAAGCGAGTGCATGGCTCCGCCCTTGGGATCTTTGGCTCCGTAAACGACTCGTTCGATTCGCGATTGCACCAAAGCTCCGGCGCACATCACACAAGGTTCCAAGGTCACATACAAAGTGCAGCCCAAAAGTCTCCAAGCTTGCAGTTTTTGCGAAGCTCTTTGCAGGGCAATCAGCTCGGCATGCCCTAAAGGAGTGTGCCACTGCTCGCGACGGTTGCTGGCCGAAGCCACCTGTTCGCCGTTTCGGACGACCAAGGCGCCGACCGGGACTTCGCCCCGCTCAGCCGCTCGCTGAGCCAGTTTCAGGGCTTTTTTCATCCAAAACTCGTCTGATTTCATGGCGTCCCTTTGACTAAATGCGTAAAAAGTGGGCAGATCCCTTGATTCTAAAACATTCCAAGCCTTGAAATCCATTGGAAAAGCAGGGACCCTCTGTTATACAGAGCATCCATCTGAACCAAAAATTCAGAAATCTCAAAGGGAAGGCGGGTGATTATTCCATGGCAATGGTTAAATTGAAAGAGGGCGAAAGCTTTGAATCAGCTTTCCGTCGTTTCAAAAAACAATGCGAAAAAGCGGGAATTCTTTCTGAAGTGAAAAAACGTGAACACTTCGAGAAGCCCAGCGTCCGCCTGAAAAAGAAATCTATCTCTGCTCGTAAAAGAGCAATGAAGAAATCTCGTCGTAGCTTCGGCGACTAATTTTTCAGAAATGAAATAGATGAAAGAGGGGAATCGCTGATGGCGGTTTCCCTTTTTTCTTTATAAACCTTGGAGGAACCAATGGAAATCCGAGAGAAAATCATGAACGACATGAAGACTGCGATGCGAGACAAGGATCAAGTCCGTCTCGACACCATCCGCTTTCTTCAGAGCGCGATCAAAAACCGCGAAATCGAAAACCGTCCCAATCCACTGACTCCCGACGATGTTTTGGCTGTGATCAAGAAAATGGCCAAGCAGCGCAAAGAATCTATCGAGCAGTATCAAGCGGCAAGCCGCCAGGATTTGGTCGACAAAGAAGCGGCCGAGCTCAAAGTCATCGAGAGCTATCTGCCAACTCAAATGTCCAAAGAGCAAGTCGAAGCTGTGGTTGGCGAAGTCATTGCCGAAACCAAAGCCTCGAGCATCAAGGACATGGGAACTGTCATGAAGGCCGTGCTCGCGAAAACTGCAGGCGCTGCTGATGGCAAAATGATCAGCGAAGTGATTAAGTCCAAGCTTTCTTAATTTTCAAGGAGCTCGATTGAAGTTCAGTCCCGAGTTCATTGAGAGGGTCAGCGAGGCCAACAATCTCGTCGACATCATTTCTCAATATACTCAGTTGAAACCCATGGGCGGTGGTCTCATGGGTCGTTGTCCTTTTCCGGATCATCCGGAGAAGACGCCGAGCTTTTCTGTTTCCGAAGCCAAGCAAGTTTACAACTGCTTTGGCTGCCACAAAAAAGGGAACGTCTACACTTTCTTACAACAGTACAACGGCATGTCTTTCCGCGAAGCGATCGAGTATCTCGCCAATCGCGCGCAGATTCCGCTTCCGCAAGTGAACGAAGCCGAATCCTCGAAATTGGATGCCATGGCTCAGAAGAAAAAACTTCTGACCCGAGTGAATAAATACGCTGCCACTTACTTTCATGAAAACTTCAAAAGACTTCCGCTGAATCATCCAGTTCGCGAGTACGCTCGCAAACGCGGCCTCAGTGATGAGACCATCGACACTTTCCAGATTGGCTATGCTTCTGAAGAGTGGGACGGCCTGGTTAAAAATCTCGAGGGCAAAAATGTGCCTATGTCTCTGGCCGAAGAAGCTCGTCTGGTCAAAGCCCGCTCCGGAGGGAAAACCGGATTTTTTGATATTTTTCGCGATCGCTTGATGTTCCCGATTTTCTCCATGATGGGAGAGCCGATCGCCTTTGGTGGCCGGATCATCGCGCAAGGGGAGCCGAAGTATCTCAACTCTCCAGAAACTTTGGTCTTTCACAAAGGCAAAGTCCTTTATGGTCTTTCGCAAACTGCGAAATACATTCGCAGTGAAGATCAGGCTCTGGTGGTCGAAGGCTACATGGATCTCGTGTCCCTTTACCAAGCGGGAATTCCGAATGTGGTGGCCACTATGGGAACCGCACTGACTCTGGATCATGGACGCATTTTGCAGAGAGTGACTAAAAATATTGTCGTGCTTTTTGATGGAGACAGTGCCGGACGAGAAGCGGCTGAGCGCAGTTTGCCTTTGTTGCTGGCGGCCAATGTCTATCCGAAGGGTTTGGTCCTTCCCAATGATCAGGATCCAGATGATTTCGTGAAATCCGAAGGAGCGGAGGCTCTGAAAAACCTGATCAACCGAGCTCAGGACCTTTTTTCGATGATTCTGGATATGTGGCTCAAGGGTTACCGGGGAGAAGCCTCTGAGAAAGTCCGCATCAGCACTCAATTGCAGCCGGTTTTCCAAGCCATTCAAGACCCGCGCTTGAAGGCTCTTTACCTCAAGGAAGCCGCCGAAAAAATGTCAGTGGATGAAAAATGGCTGCGAGATGCTCTGCAGTCGCCATCAAATGACTTTAGGCAGAAAGGGCGCCCGGAGCCTTTGCCGAGGAAAAATTTCACCGGCTCGGAGCCTCAAGGGTCGTCTCATTCTCCAGTTCAGTCGATTTCCACTCAGCAAATGCAAAATTCTCTCCAACAAGCTCCAGAGGCATTAACCGAAGCTCAGGTCGATCAGATCCAATTAAAAGGGGCTTCGCAGGCCGAAGCTCTGCTTTTGGGGCTTGTATTGAAAAATCATGCCAACCTCGAGCTTTTCCTCTCGGCACAGTCTTTGGAGGAGATTCCTCATCAAGGAGTTCGGGAGGTGCTGAAAAGAGCTGCAGAGGTTTCTAGACAAGCCCCTGAAAAGTTTGATAAATTGACCAGTCTTCTCGCGTCGTTTGTGGACCGTCCAGAGTGGCTGATTGCTGATCAGACATCGGATGACGATTCCAAAATGATCTTGGATTGTGTTCGAAAAGTGAAAGAACAACTGATCGTCGCGAAAAGAAAGCAACTGACTCTGGAAATGAAGGGCAACTTGAGCACGGAAAAACATCAGGAGCTGATGAAAGCGCTGGTGGAGCTCAAGAAGGAAGAGTTGATGTTGAAAGAACATGGAGTTCAGACTCGCTCCCAGTAGCCCAAAACATCGTTCTGTTTGATTGATTTTGATTTGTTTGAAAAACGAGGAATCCGGATGAAATCAAATTCTAAAGAAGAAGCAGTGAAAGAGCTCTCGCTCGCCGAGCAAGAAGCGTTGATCAAAGAAGAGATCCAACGTTTCCTGAAAATGGCGAAAGAGAAAGGCTCTCTCACGATTGAAGAGATCAATGAGCTGTTGCCGCAAGAAATTATCGCGGCCAGCGTGTTGGACTCTTTCATGCAAGCGCTCGAAGTCAACGGCGTTGTCATCACTGACATGTCCGAAGTGAAATCCGGCGAAGACGAAAAAGAAGCTTTCTTGGCAGACCCTGACAAGGAAGATGAAGAAGTCGATGAAGATGAAAAAGCGGAAGGCGAAGACGTCAAAGGCAACGACCCTGTCCGTCTTTACCTGCGCAAGATGGGTTCTGTTTCCCTGCTCACTCGTGAAGGGGAAGTGGAAATCGCCCGTCGTATTGAAAAAGGGGAGCGTGAAATCGTTCGCGCCATCCTGATGTCTCCAATCGGAACCGTTGAAATCATCAATCTGGGCAAGCGCTTGGATGAAGGCCGTATCAAGATCAAATCGATCTTCCGTGGTCTGGAAGATGAAGAGACTCAGTACGATGAAAAGGAATACATCGATAAGATTCATCAACTGATTGGCACAGTCACAGTTTATCAAAAAGACTCTGCCAAGTTCTTTAGCGCTCTTCGCAACGAGCAGATCCCTGCCCCACAAAAAGAGCAGGTGATGAAAGAGCTGACAGCCCTCAATGACAAATTGATGGCGAATTTCGAAAGCATCAACTTCAACCGTAAGACCATCAATCGCGTTGTCATCAAGTTCAAGAACTTGGTGAACCGCATGGCGACTCTCCGCAAGCGTATCAAAGACGGTATCGAGCGGACTTTCTCCAAAGATGTGGCGGCCATGGTTGAGCGTTTGAAGCTCATCGAAAGCAACGAGAAAGAGCTGCTCAAAATGACTCGCGACACAGGTTTGAATTACAACAAATTCAAATCCTATGTGATCTCGGCTCAAGACGCTCAGACTCGTTTGGATCGTCTGAACAACGAAACTGAAATGAATTACACTTGGATCAAAGACACTTACACGGCCATCTGGAAAGGTGAGCGTGAAGCGGATGCTGCGAAAGCCGAATTGGTTGAAGCCAATTTGCGTCTCGTGGTTTCAATTGCCAAGAAGTACACAAACCGCGGTCTCCAGTTCTTGGATCTGATCCAGGAAGGAAATATCGGTTTGATGAAAGCCGTTGATAAGTTCGAGTACCGTCGTGGTTACAAGTTTTCGACTTATGCGACTTGGTGGATTCGTCAGGCGATCACTCGCGCGATTGCCGATCAGGCGCGTACGATCCGTATCCCAGTTCACATGATCGAGACCATCAACAAGCTGGTCCGCACTTCTCGTTATCTCGTTCAGGAGCTGGGCCGTGAGCCGATCCCTGAAGAAATCGCTGAGAAGATGGATATGCCTGTGGACAAGGTTCGCAAGGTTCTCAAGATCGCCAAGGAACCAATCTCTCTCGAAACTCCAGTGGGTGAAGAGGAAGATTCGCACTTGGGAGACTTTATCGAAGACAAAAAGGTCATCAATCCTTCGGAAGCGATTGTGAACCTGAACCTGGCCGAGCAAACTCGCCGAGTTCTGTCGACACTGACTCCTCGTGAAGAAAAAGTTCTGCGCATGCGTTTCGGTATCGGTGAAGAATCTGACCACACTTTGGAAGAAGTGGGACAGGACTTCAACGTGACTCGTGAGCGTATCCGTCAGATCGAAGCCAAAGCTCTCAGAAAGCTTCGTCATCCTTCGCGATCGAACAAGCTCAAGACTTTCATGGATTCCTAATCGGAGTCCTTGAAGATCCTAAAGATGCATGAAATTGAATAAAAAAGGGCTCCTCGAGGGCCCTTTTTTATTTCGCGAAAGGCCTTTTTCGGGCGCGCATTGATTTCCTGCCAGGCTTTGCTAAGCTCAGACATCTTAATTCCGTGGGGGGTTAGCTTAGTTGGTTAAAGCAGCCGGCTCATAACCGGCGGACCGCAGGTTCAAGTCCTGCACCCCCTACCACTCTCCTTTCTGAATCATCCCTGAATAAACGTCTTGAATCCGCCGTAAGCCATCTTGGAAACATCGAAAGGCATTGAGAAGTTCTCGGCGCCGGGCATTTGGCTTAGCTCTTTGTGGACCTTGGCGTTGACCTGCTTGCGATGAGCTTTTGACCTGAAAACGATGAAAGCAAAAATAACGGTTTCGTTTTTCTTAGTCTTGCATAGCGTGGGAAAGTTGAGGCTGTAAGGAGCTTTGACGTCGTCAGCAACACACTCGTAGTAAGCCAGGGCCCCGTGTTTCATCCAAGTCTTGCGACCCAGTTGTGCCATTTTTTTGTAAGCGCTCATTTTGTTTTTGGGAATCGGAATGACAAATCCATCGACGTAGGTGCTCATAAAAACTCCTTTAATTGGAGCTATTATCAGGAACTCTCGCTTCAAGAGAAAGTTAATTTATGAGTCATACGGAGAATAGCTTCGAGAGCCTAGCAAAATATCTTCTGCATGGCCTTCATCAAAGCAATCAACTCTTGGCTCTCAATCTTATAATAGACGTGTTGAGCTTCTCTGCGGGCGCTCAGAAGTCCTTCGGATTTCATCCGACTTAGGTACTGCGAAACTGAGGACTGCGAGGCGCCGCAATATTCTTCCAGTTGGGTCACCGTTTTTTCGCCCTCGGCCAGAAGGCAAAGGATTTTAAGCCTTTGCGGGTGGGCGATGGCCTTGAGAAGGCCGGAAGCTGATTCACAATGTTCTGCAAGTGCATTTTTCATCGTTTTCATTTGACCAGTATATTATAATATTATAATATGTCAATATTAAATGGAGGAAATTAGAGATGGCCACTACAAATAGCATCTTTTATCAGTTGTTCGAGCACGAATCTTCGACTTTCACTTACCTGATTGCAGATCCGGTGACGAAAGAGGCGGCTCTCATTGACACAGTGATTGAGACCGTCGATCGCGATCTCAAATTGATCGAAGAGCTGGGTCTCAAATTGAAATATGTGTTGGACACTCATGTGCATGCTGACCATATCACGGGAGCTGGTGAAATTCGCAAAAGAACCGGAGCTCAGACGGCCGTCAGCGAAGAGGCCAATGTCAATTGCGTGGATATTCCACTGAGTGACGGACAGGAGCTTTCGCTGGGACAAATGAAAATCAAGGCCTTGGCCACTCCGGGACACACGGATTCCTGCATGAGCTTTGTTTTCGATGGTCGAGCTTTCACCGGAGATGCTCTTTTGATTCGGGGAACGGGTCGCACTGATTTCCAACAAGGATCGGCTGATAAGTTGTACGACAGTGTTCATCAAAAACTCTATTCTCTGCCAGGCGAAACTCATGTCTTTCCGGGACATGACTACCGGGGACAAACAGCTTCGACGATCGAAATGGAAAAGAAATTCAATGCCCGGATTTCGGCGAATAAATCAAAAGCTGATTTCATCAAAACAATGTCCGAGCTGAAATTGGCTCATCCTAAAAAGATTCATGAGGCCGTGCCTGCGAATTTGCTTTGTGGGGTCATTCCAAAGACCCGGGTGCTGATGCCGACAATCAATGACGGCGTTCCAGAAGTCTCCGTCCAGAAAGTTCACGAAGCCGCAGGCAAAGTTCGTTTGATTGATGTGCGAACTCCTGCGGAATTTAACAACGAGCTCGGGCATATCGCTGGAGCGGAATTGATTCCTTTAGGTCCAGATCTGGCCAAGTTCTTGGCCGAGGGCAATCGCGATCAGGAAATCATCTTCGTCTGTCGAAGCGGCGGACGTTCGGGCCAAGCGACTGCTGAAAGTGTGAGATTGGGTTACAAACAAACTGCAAATATGGTTGGCGGAATGATTCAGTGGAATGAATTGCGCTTGCCAGTGGAAAGAAACTAAGAGGTTGGATATGCCAGTTGAATGGATGAATGCTCTTTTAGGTGGAGTGTTGATTGGAGTATCAGTTTCCCTGATGCTCTTGTGGAATGGTCGAGTGACTGGAATCAGTGGAATCATCAATGGTGCACTGTCGCCGGTGAAGGGCGACACTTTGTGGAGAGTGCTGTTTATTGCCGGTCTGATTTTGGGTGGAATCGTCATGAGTCGGTTGAATCCCAATGTCTTCCAAAACACTGTGCAAGCAGAAGGCTGGACGACAGTGGCTGCCGGTCTCTTGGTGGGATTTGGAACGATCATGGGAAGTGGTTGCACCAGTGGACATGGAGTCTGCGGGATCAGTCGCTTGTCTCCAAGATCATTGGTGGCCACCGTCGTCTTCATGGCCGCAGGAATCGCTGCTGTTTTCCTCTTTCGAAATTTGGGAGTTTACTAATGAAAAATGCAATTGCTGCTTTGGTCGTCGGTTTTGTGTTTGCAGTTGGCCTTGGACTTTCCGGAATGACTCAGCCACAAAAGGTGATTGGATTTCTCGATCTTTTCGGAAACTGGGATCCCTCGCTGATCTTCGTGATGATTGGGGGAATCTTGGTGCACTTTGTTACCTATAAGTTGATTCGAAAGAGATCCACGCCGCTGTTGAGTCCGCAATGGCATGTGCCGACTAAAAAGGATATCACTCCTGCACTGGTCATCGGATCCTTTATCTTTGGAGTGGGATGGGCGCTGGGAGGTTTTTGTCCCGGACCTGCAATGACTTCATTAGCGAGCTTAGATAAAACACCGTTTATATTTATCTTCAGTATGCTTTCAGGAATGTTCTTGTTCAAAATGGTTGATCGCAAATTGAAATTACAAAAGTAGGCTCATTATGGAAATTCTTGGGTATATCGCTTCGATATTCATGGGGCTTTCACTGGGATTAATTGGTGGTGGAGGATCGATTTTGACGGTCCCCATCCTTGTCTATCTCTTTGAAACAAATCCAATCACCGCCACAGCTTACTCGCTTTTCATTGTGGGTTCGACGGCACTCGTTGGCGGACTCTCTTATCTCAAAAAAGGAGAAGTCGATCTCAAAACGGGATTCATCTTTGCGGTCCCTAGTTTCATCGGTGTGTATTTGACTCGGGCCTATGTGGTTCCAGCCTTGCCAGACCCAGTATTTAATCTCGGAGATTTTGTTTTTTCCAAGCCTCTTTTGATCATGTTGGTGTTTGCCGTCTTGATGTTGGCAGCCTCTATTTCCATGATTCGAACAAAAAAGAATCCGACTCAGAAGGCCGAATTGAGTCCCACTTCAAAATTTCTGCTGATCGCTGCAGAAGGACTGGTCGTCGGAGCCGTCACGGGATTCGTCGGAGCGGGTGGGGGGTTTTTGATCATTCCAGCGTTGGTGGTTTTGGTTGGACTGCAGATGAAAATTGCGGTTGGAACATCCTTGTTCATTATCGCGGCCAAATCCTTGATTGGTTTCACCGGAGACCTTCAGCACCATAGTCAAATTGATTGGACCCTTTTGGTCACCATCACGGGAATCGCCATCATTGGTCTGTTCATTGGAATGTCTTTTTCAAAGAAGGTTTCAGAGAAGGCCTTGAAAAAGGGATTTGGATATTTCGTGTTGGTGATGGGGGCTTTCATTCTCATCGATCAGCTGCACAAGCTATAAAGTCCGACTCGGGTTTCTTGGGGTCGATTAAAAAGCACCTGCCATCCAGAGGAAAGTCCTGGAAGACAGGTACTTCTATTTGCTCCGAGATGATTTTGAAAGTCATTGATTGCCCGACTTTGATGGAGAGGTTAACCTTTTCGACAGAGGAATCACGGAGTGGCAATGAAATTCAAAAAAGTCTTGGTTCTTGTTCTTTGCTTGGTGAGTGCAACTGCAGTGGCAAAAAAGAAAAAAAACCGCAATACCAAGCCGAGCCCTCCATACAAATATTACTATTTGCAGCCAATTGATGCCTCCCAAGAGTGGACCTATGCCACTCAAGAATGCGTAGATCTTCCAAAAGAGGACTATAAATTTTTGTCCCAGAAAGAAAACTGCAAGCTGGACACAAGTTCCAAAAGAGAGCTCTGCAAGAGTCGCATTGACGTTGAATTGAAGCATTCTCAAAGCAATGAAAAAAAGACATTTGGACTGAACTATATTGTTTTCGACAGCAGGGAATCCTGTGAAGCCGATCGTTCCAAATTGACTCAGGCCAATCCGCAAGCCTCGGGGCAATAAACATCTATTTATTGAAAACTGCCTATCCTTTGGTCGAGTTTGAGGCCACTTTTAACTCATTCCGGACTATATATTTCGCGATTTAATCAACTTTTTAGGTTGAGCCCATTCAATTAACTTTTGATGAGCCGATACACCTGACACATGGTCAGGAGAATTTCATGATTCAAACATTCAGTCTCAAATGGAAAATGATCTGCTCATTTCTATTTGTTGCTTCTTTTATGCTGATTGTTGGGGCCGTTGGATTTTTTGCCCAGTCAAAGGTCAATGCGGAATTCAAGCAAGTCTTTGAAGTCAATCTGCCGAAATTGACTCTGATAGGAGAGCTGGGCCATGTCGTTCAAGAAAGTCAAATGCAGACAGAAAATCTGGTTTTGGCTGAGAATCAGGTGCAGGTGACGGGAATTTTTGAGGCTCTCGATCAAGTTGTTAAAAAGTTTGAAGACTTAGATGGAGAGTATCGCAAGATCAATTTGAAAGAGGACGAATCGACCTTGTATTCTGCTTTTCTCAATGATTGGAAAGCTTGGTGGAAGCTATCTCAGCAAGCAGTCGAAATGCAGAAAGCAGGAGTGGACAGCAAAAGTTTGGCGAAATTCATCGTCGGACCAGTTCTGGATGCTCATGAAAAATTGGAGCTTCATCTCGTCGGTCTCTTGAACTATCAAAAGGCTGAATCCAAAGCCGTCGAACTTGAAGCGAAATCGGTCGCTCAGTTTAGCACAACCGTTTCTTTATTAGCGATTGTCATCGGTTTTCTCACCTCCCTGGTGTTGGGAGTGGTTTTCGCCACTGTTCTTTCGCGAAAACTCACGAAAGTCACAACTGCCATTGGGCAGGCGGCGGATGCAACCTCTGAAGCTGGCAATCATTTGTTTGTCGCCAGCCAAAGTCTTTCCGAGGGCTCTTCTCATTCGGCAGCTTCGCTTCAGGAAACAATGGCCTTCATCGAAGAATTATCCACGCAAGTGAAAATCAATTCAAATCATGCCAAAGAAGCGAATTTGCTTTCGCAAAAATCAAGAAAAACTGCCGAGAATGGTGAAGAAGAAATTGCCAAGCTGATTCACGCCATGTCTGGCATTGCCTCAGGTTCGTATAAGATTAAAGAGATCATCAATGTCATTGAAGAAATCGCATTTCAAACAAATCTTTTGGCATTGAATGCTGCTGTCGAAGCGGCGCGGGCTGGCGAGCAAGGGAAAGGATTTGCTGTCGTCGCTGATGCCGTCCGAAATCTTGCTCAGAGATCGGCAACCGCATCAAAGGATATCACCAAGCTCATCCATGAAAATGTGACTCAGTCCCAAGCGGGCGCTAAAATTGCCGAAGCAAGTGGCTCTGTCCTGAAAGAAATTGTTTCCAGTGTCAACAGAGTTTCGGATCTGAATCAACAGATCTCGATTGCTAGCCAAGACCAGGCCTCTGGAATCGAGCAGATCAGTCTGGCGATGAACAATCTCGACAAATTTACTCAGAGCAACGCGGCCTCCTCGGAGCAAGTTGCGGCCAGTTCGAAAGCGATGACTGTGCAGGCCACCGAATTTGAAGAGATGGTGAACGAACTCGAGATTATCGTTCACGGCTTGAAGGACAAATCTTTGTTCGAGTCCAAGAAAAATAGTCAGTTAGAGTCAGTGATTCCATTCAAAAATTTGGATTCAAAGCCAAGATTCGACAAGGTCGGAGGATTTTAATTCAAAAAAACCACTGGACCTCCGTCAAGAATCGATTCATTTGGACTGTGCCCCCAAACAACTCGATCTGAAAATAGAAAGATGAAATTTTTCGTTTTTCTTTTTCTTTTGTTTTCAGGATTGGCCTGCACTCGGCCGACAGAATCTCTGAAGCCAGCCGCCAACAGCGCCATTGAAAATGTCACCTGTCCCAATTCTCAATCCCGTCTTTATGATGTGATTTACGCCAGTTTGATTGATCTTCATAGAATTCCTTCGCAAGCAGAGATGCGAGATGTGTTTGAAAGCGCTCTGGAATCGAAGCCGACTCGCGAAATGAAAATAGACCAGAAGAAATTTTTAGAACTGATCACCGAATTTTACTCGTTGCTGCTGGATTCTGAATCGGCGGAGACGCCCGGGGATTTGTTGGCAAAAGTCTCGGCTTTGGAAATCGGAGACCAGTCATCAACTTGGGCTATTCAGAAACAAAAAGCATTGGCAAAGTTTCGAAAGAAATGGACAGAATTTTCGGCAGCTCAAGATTTGGAATGCAGTGAGCAAGTGGAAGAGTCCACGGGGTCAGGCACTTTGGGATCACTGGTCTATGGGGCTCGAAAAGTTTTGGCGACGGCTTACCAAAGCTGTGAGGCCAATGAGCTGCCGCCAGTATCCTCGAGAACTCCCGATGCTGAAGGTATTTCCAAAGTCGGAATGCATCCGGATGGAATCGGGTTCAAACGAGAAATCACAGATTTGGTCGCCCTTCAGCGCACTCACTTTTATTTGCAAACCCTGCCGCCAAGTCAAGGCTGCTTTGACGTGAGCTCCAATCCCTTGATTTATGATTACGGTGGAAAACCGTTCACCACTTCCGCACCTGATTCTTCTTTGGATTTATTCCGCAATATGGGGACTGGCACGGCAGTTCTGGGAGTGGATTGCTCTGGGTATGTTTTTTCAGCCATTGCTTCAGCAGGATTGAAACTGGATCCGACGAAAAAAATGAAAGCCGTTTTCGTGCACGGGATCAGTGCCCGCATGTACATGAATCCGGAATCCAATGGTCTGCCTTGTTTCGAGAAAGTGAAAATGGGTTCTGGCGGAACACTGAAAGCCGGGGATGTTGTCGCTCTTCCTGGGCATGTATTTATTGTGGAATCAGTGGGGAGTGATCCCTTTGATTTGGCGTCCATTCGAACAATTGACCAATGTGAGACGATTGAGGCCAGGGATTTTGACTTTGTGATCGCACAAAGCAGTCCCAATAAAAATGGAATGGGAATCAATAAGTACGAAGGGGCAGACTATCTCGCTGAGCAGCCCAATGTTCGCCAAGGTTTCGAAGCGATCGCTCGCCAAGCTTGCTATGCCAAGTTCCAGGGCCGGGATGTTTTGATGACAGCTGCGGACTTTCAAATTGTTCGGCACAAAGGAACTGCAGCATGTCTGGATAAGCCCTTGCAATTGGCGGGTGAATCCTGTGTCAAAAGCTGCCGATCCCTCGCGGCTGATAACGCAATCCATTAGAATCCTAAACAAACCCTGACAACAGCGGCTCAGAGGCCATGGTAAAAATTCCTTCATATTCAAGGGGGAATTTCCATGAGCAAAACTCTTCGTCAGTTATCGCATCTTGTAGATCTGCATTCGTTGGCAACTTCGGTGATTGCAGCCGGTATCTTGCTTTTGACCGCCAATGCTTTCGCGCAAAACGTTGTGAAAGTCGATGGCTCCTCAACAGTGTTTCCGATCACGGAAGCTGTTGCTGAAGAGTTTCAAGCGGCTCAAAAAGGCAAAGTTCGAGTCACCGTCGGAATCTCGGGTACGGGTGGCGGTTTTAAAAAATTCTGCCGAGGCGAAACAGATGTTCAAAATGCTTCGCGTCCCATCCAGTCCAGTGAAATGGCCGACTGCAAAAAGAACAATATCAAATATTTCGAACTACCAATTGCCTATGACGCCATTGCCATTGTCGTAAATCCTAAAAATCAGTGGCTCAAGGAAATCACCGTTGCAGAAATGAAGGCGCTTTGGGAGCCAGCAGCTCAAGGGAAAATCACAAAGTGGAATCAAGTCAATCCCAAGTGGCCCAATGAAGCCATCAAGCTTTATGGCCCTGGTGCGGACTCGGGAACTTTTGATTACTTCACAGAAGCGATCGTTGGAAAATCCAAAGCCAGCCGAGGAGATTATACGGCGAGCGAAGACGACAATATGATCGTTCAAGGGGTAGCCAACGATAAATTTGCTCTTGGATATTTTGGATTGGCTTACGCAGAAGAAAATAAAGCGAAAGTTAAAATTCTCGGAGTTGTTGGTGGAGACAAAGCACCACAAAAAAATATGGCCGTGATTCCGAGCAAAGAGACAGTGGAAACTGGCAAGTATTTTCCATTGAGCCGACCTGTCTTTATTTACATCAATGAAGCATCCTATAAAAAGTCAGAAGTAAATGACTTTGCCAAGTTTTATATTAAAAATGCTTCCACGCTTGTGCCCTCTGTGAAATACATCGCCCTTCCCCAGAAGGCCTATGAAATGAATGAGCAGCACTTGAACAAAGGAAAGCTCGGAACGATTTTCAACGGCCATTCTGAGGTCGGAATCAAAATCGAGGAGCTTTTGAAAAAAGAAAGTACTTTGTAAATTGGCTTTGAAAGAAAAATCCAAAGTTCGTCAAACGATGGTCTTCACGTCCGCCAACCACCCGGTTCGGCGGATTCGTCGTTTTAAGGAACTGATCATTGAAGTGATTTTATTTCTGTGCGCAGCCTCTTCAGTGCTGGTCACTTTGGGAATCGTTTGGATTCTGGTCTCTGAGTCTTTGCCTTTTTTCGAGAATGTCAGCTTCAAAGATTTCATCACGGGAACCGAATGGACGCCGATGTTTGCCGATGCGAAATTTGGCATTCTTCCCTTGGTCAGTGGAACACTTTTGGCCACCGGAATTGCGCTGATGTTCGCCATTCCCTTGGGAACGGTCGTGGCTGTTTATTTGTCTGAATACATCAGTCCAAACAAAAAAGAACTGATCAAGCCTTTGCTCGAGCTATTGGCTGCCATTCCCACGGTTGTGTATGGTTACTTTGCTTTGTTTTTTGTGACTCCCATTTATCAAAAATTATTTCCGAACATTTCTGGTTTCAATGTTTTGTCCGCTGGAACTGTGATGGGAGTGATGATCATTCCCTATGTGAGCTCACTGACAGAAGATGCTATGAGATCCGTGCCAAATTATCTGCGAGAGGGAAGCTATGCATTGGGCGCCTCCCGCTTTCAGACGGCTTTCCGAGTGATTTTTCCAGCCGCTTTTTCTGGAATCACTTCCGCCTATATTCTAGGGATTTCGCGCGCCATTGGCGAAACGATGGTGGTGTCCATTGCGGCGGGTATGCAACCCAATCTCACCTGGAATCCATTAGAACCCAGTGAAACGATCACCGCTTTTATTGTTCAAGTCAGTTTGGGAGATTTACCGCATGGATCGATTGGTTACCAATCTATTTATGTGGCGGGATTGACTTTGTTGGTGATGACTCTCAGTTTTAACATTCTTGGTTTTTGGCTTCGAAAACGTTTCCGGCAGGCTGTTTTATGATCCGCAGTGAAGAACTGAAATTTGATCAGAATTTGATTCGCCGTCGAAAGATTGCTGATTTTATATTCGCTTTATTTGGCCTTCTTTCTTTGATGTTCGCGCTTCTCACATTGCTGGCACTCTTAGCAGATCTGGCGATGACGGGGGCGGCGCGTATCGATATGAGTTTTCTGAGCAGCTTTCCTTCGCGAATGCCTGAGAAAGCCGGAATTCTCTCTGCTTGGGTTGGATCTCTGTGTGTGATGATGACAACGGCGGCTTGCGCGATTCCTTTGGGAATTGCAGCTGGAATTTATTTGGAAGAGTATGCTCCCAAAAACTTTTTCACGGCCCTGATCGAACTCAATATCATCAATCTCGCGGGAATTCCTTCGATCACTTTTGGTCTGATGGCTCTGGGCATCTTCGTTTATAAATTGGGATTCGGGCAAAGTATTCTGACTGCGGGACTGACCCTGGGTCTTTTGGTTTTGCCCATTATCATTGTCACCACTCGAGAAGCCATTCGAACGATTCCTCCCAGTATCAAAGAAGCAGCATTCGCGATGGGAGCCAGTAAATGGCAAGTCATCCAACACCATTTGCTTCCTTACTCAACAGGTGGAATTTTAACAGGAGTGATCATCTCACTTTCTCGCGCCATCGGGGAGACAGCACCTTTGATCACCATTGGGGCACTGACCTTTATTGCTTTCTTGCCCAATTCTCCGATCACTCCGGATTTTCCTTATGTGTCCTTCACATGGTTGAAGGATCCTTTCACGGTGTTGCCAATTCAGATGTTCAATTGGGTTTCTCGTCCTCAAGAGGCCTTTCACGTCAATGCTGCGGCCACTGGGGTTGTTTTATTGCTGATGACTTTAGCGATGAATGCGATTGCCATTTACATTCGCTATCGATTTAGGAAGAAGATCAAATGGTAGCTCAGACTGAATCAACAATTGCAGAAGTTCGATCGCTTTCGTTTTCTTACGGTGAAAAGACTGTCTTGAAAAAAGTCAGCATGCCGATTCATGAAAATAAAATCACAGCTTTGATCGGCCCATCTGGTTGCGGAAAAACGACTTTGCTTCGTTGTTTTAATCGCATGCATGACCTTTATCAAACGGCTCAGTACGATGGAGAGATTCTTTTGTATCCAGAGGGGCGCAATATTCTTGATCCTGAAATTGATCCCATGGAAGTGCGAA
>JACCDW010062522.1_pt1 | contig 18811 bp, 17 predicted proteins | sample 7449781 | NCBI WGS metagenome assembly JACCDW01 (sample SAMN15323449, study PRJNA562643) | freshwater metagenome | isolation source: river surface water | place: USA:Blue River Watershed | collected 2017-08-18
GCCCATCCACTACGTAAGGTTTTATCTGAAGCGTACCAAGCCAATGGAATTAAACTGCCATGCGCAATGGCCTCCGCCGATAACTTAAAGACAGGACTCGCACTGAAATAAACATCCGCTTTTGGAGTCATACCCCAGTTGGCCTCCACCGCATCATCCACCGCAACTTGCATCACACTTCCCGGAATGTAAAATTTCTCACCTGGTAAATCGCGTTCCTTACCAGCCACAACTTCCACCAAGGCATTTTTGACGGGTAAATTCAGGTGATACGCGAGATTTGAGCTAGAACCGATGGTGATAATATCTCCCCCCTCTTCCAAGAATGCGCGTAAGGCTGGAATGGATTTGGCAACCGTAATTTTTCCCATGGTCGCGCGATATTCTTCAGGAATGTCAGCTTCTACAGGTTCTTTGGGCGTGTTCTCGCCAACTGTTTCAGGTTTTAGACCTGGAATTGCGCGCGTAACAAAGATGATCGCGTCAAATTTGGCACGCAGATTTCCTTTGTCGATTTCTTTGGCGAAGACAAGTTTAAAGTCAAAATGATGTTGTTCTAAGATCCAACGCAACCAACCTGAAGGCATGGAACCGCCATAGACATCCCATAAACCGATCCGCTTAGCTCCCAATTTTTTCAATGCTTGCTGAGGCATGTTGGCCAACGGTGAAATTTTCACCGTTGCTTTAGCAAGAATTGCTGCTGCAGCCGAGCTATGTTTTAGCCAGAATGATTCTTTAGTTTTCGTAACCTCAATTCCAGCTTTCAGTAGGTCGTTCAACAGGGTAAATGACGCATTATCCGAACTTGGGAAAGCATAATAATTAGCGGTTTCAAACGCCGGACTTGCCTGTTGGAGCTGGCCATAAGGGATGGTTTCCAACGGGGCTTGTAGGTCGGTCAAAATCCGATCAAACTGAATCCCCATCGTAAAGGCCGGTGTCCAACCCGCGGAATCATACGGACGAACGGGAGGACCACCTGGATATTGAAAATCATTGGGATGATCTTGTGGCTCAAACATGTCGATGACATGCGGACGGAAGGCTTGATTTGTCATCACGACATAAGAACCTTGTGGATAGGTCTTGCCGTTCACTTCAAAAGCCTTGGTTGCTTTCTCCACGCGAATACCACTCTTAATCAAGATATTTACGAAGGCCAAACGTGTCGTCGATTGATCCGCCGTGATAATGTATGCGCGCGCATCCCGCGTTTCCGGATTCTTATATACGACTGCAAATAAACTATCGCTTTTGGTCTTGAGATTGTTTCCCGCAATTCCCGTTAATTTCTCCACTTTATTCGGCGACATTGTCCAATAATCTTTGGACCCTAGTTCAATGGATTTACGGCCCATTTTATAAATATTCATTAAGACCTCTTCCCGGTAACGCGTCGCATAATTCAGCACGGCATAGTTGAGCGATAACGAATAGTCGATGGAATTCTTGAAAAACCATTTGCGAGGTGTGATCGGAAAAGGCGTCGCTGAATTGGGAATCAAACGATTGGGCACCAAAGGGATATTTTGCGGCGTCGGGCTACCGATGATTTCTGTCAATAGACCAATGATGTTATGGTAATAAGCCGTCGTACGCAATCCCCCGTTCCACCAAGTAGAGTAAACAGATCCGGACTTCATCGTGTAACCGGGTTTGTCTTCCGCGTTTAATCGCGAACTCATCGCGGCGCCTAGGGCGTCGATGCCGGTGACCAACAAAGGATCGTAGACATAATTAAAAGGATCTCGATAAGGAGGCCCCGCAACGACTGTTCCTTCAGGCCCAGTTTGATGGTGATTATATAGAATCTGCGGCATCCATTCGATGTATTGTTGGCGCGCCATATTCGCCGACTCGCTCATATTCATCATGTAGAAATCCCGGTTATTATCATGCCCGATGTATTTTTCATACAGTCGTGGCAAATGTTCCGTCGAGCGTTTCAGCGTGTCTTGTTGGCGCATATACCAGTTGGAAACCAACTCCTGTCCATCCGGATTCGCGTGCACAAAGAGGATAATGGTATTTGCCAAAATACGTTTGGTTTCCTCATCGTTTCGTGTGGTGAATTGATAAATGGATTCGATCCATTGGTGAATACCTACCGTCTCTGTCGCATGCAATCCACCATCAATCCAAACAACGGCTTTGCCCTCTTTGGCCAAAGCTTTCGCTTCTGATTCGCTGAGGCCTTCTGCGCGCGCGAGGCGTTGGGAGATGGCTTTGTATTTAGCTAGATTCCTTATGTTTTGGGGATATGAGACAATCACCATGTATTGATTTCTTCCCTCCTCCGTTTTCCCGATGGATTGTAATTTGACCCGAGGGGAAGCTTTGGCAACTTTCTGTAAATAGGCTTCAGTTTGCGTAAAATTAGCTAAGTGATAATTATCCCCGATGGAAAAACCAAAATGCGATTTGGGACTAGGGACTTGAGCAAAAATAAGCTGAGTTAGGAACAGGAATAGTAAAGTGACTTTTTTCATAGCGCTGATGTAGGTAAGTTTTAAAGATAGAAAAAAAGCGCTGAAGGAGATTCAGATGTAGCAAAAAATGCATCAACTGCCCAATCAGCTTTGGCCTAATCAATAAAAATGGATAATTTCATAAAACTAAAATTCAGAAACATTATCCATGGAAGTCCATCACCATAGTCACCACCCTAAATCGTGGAAAGAATACCTTCAAGAGTTTTTAATGCTATTCTTCGCCGTCTTTCTAGGATTCATGTCGGAATATTACCTCGAATACCGGGCTGAAAGACACAAGGAACATGATTACCTTACTAGCATGTTGGTAGACCTTCAAGCCGATTTGAATGAGATGGACGCGAAAAATGCTAAAATGGAAGAAATCGTAGCCGCCGGCGATAGGCTTAGTGATGTTATCTATAAAACTTCCTTAGGCGAAAAAGCTATTGATTCATTATACGTAGCGAGCGAAATAATGATTTCTAGAGTATATAACATCGATTTTTCTTCTGGAACAATTGACCAATTACGAAATGCGGGAGGTTTCCGACTTATTCAAAACGAAAATATTGTATATAAAATTTCCGACTACGAAAAAGGAAAAATAACGATGCAAGTGCAACTCGATGAAATCATTGAACGCGGCGCAAATGTCCATCGAATTCAAAATAGAATACTTCACATCACTGTATTTTCTAAAGATCTTAAATCTGTACTTGACAAAGCTAAATTAGAAGCCATCAAGCAGCAGACTGGGAACGCATTTCTAACATCAGATAAAAATGCATTCTTTGAATATGCGAACTACGCCAATATCATGACAGGCTATATCGCTCATTATGAACGCATGTCCAAAGCGCAGCAGAAGAAAGCCAAAGAGCTAATCGCTTTGATTCAGGAGGAATTAGACCATTAATTTAACTTGACAAAAAAAAGCCCCCTATCGCTAGGAGGCTTTTTACAATTTATTCTTTGATGGCTTTGACAAATCCATCAAACCTCACCACTTTCCCATTTTCAAATCGGAAAGAATCTACCCAAGCCAATTTTTGAGTTTTCCCATCGGGAGTTTCCACATCGGCTTTATCCCAGATATTAACCCACTGATGACCATTTTCGCCTACTGTAGGAATAATGGCAACGATTTCATAATTCTTGAATTTTACTTGAGCAAAACTCTTTTGCATAAAATCGAGAATAGCCGCTTTTCCTTTGATGGTAGTTCCATCTTCATTATGGAATACCGCAGTATCAGCGATAATTTCACCTGCCTTTTGGTAATCTTGCGCAAAAAGATCCTCATGAAATTTCTCCGCTAGTAAAGCATTATTGGGATCCCCTATTTTAAAGTTGTCCGTGTAGGTAGGTTTGTAAATGTGAACAACAGCGTTTGCTGTTTCTTCTTTTTTTGCTTCGGTACATGCAAGCATAGTTGCTGCAGTAAGTACTGATAATACAATCTTTTTCATAGTTGAACGTATTTTTAGGAAAATTAAAATTTCTTACTTCTTTTCAGCTGCAGCTTTTGCAGCTAATTCATCCATAATAAGTTTGGTATCATAAAAATGAATTTCCTTAGCCTCCTTATCATTTATCCACAAAATGGCCTCATGAACTGGAATCAAAATATCCTTCCCACTGTATTTCCCTTTGGCCGTAAAGATCGCCCATATATTCGTCCAAACTTCACCATTGTTTAAAGTCAACGTAGTCACACGTAAACTTCCGAAATTTGAATTCTCCCATAAGTTTTGATTGGAGAAAAAGTCAGCCAAATAGGCTTTTTTCCCAACCAAATCAGCCGTCGTATCGCTAGGATAATAAACTTGAATATTTTCGGCTAATTCGTCTCCCTTGAATGTGGAATCCTTGGTTTGATAAGCCTTGATTTGCGCATGGATAGATTTAGTTTTTTCATCTAAAGTGGTCATCGTTCCACCCAAGGAATCTGTTTCCGCGGCATCCGTTTTAACGGCTTCTGTTTTTTGTTGGCCACAAGCAAACAAAGCCGCAGCTACAACAACCATCATCATTAATTTTTTCATTGTTTTTGTTTTTTTAAGTTTTTGAGTAATCCAACGAACTTACCTGATGTATCAAAGATGACATCAGAAACAATGGAAAAATATGTTCCTAAATCTCAAATGGGAACAAAAAAAGATAGGGGAAGTTAAGCCAGGTCGTATCAATAGCTAACGCGACGCACTTAGACTCTCCCAAGAAATTAGCACCCATAATCACTGCCTTATCGATTTTCTCTGGATGTATCAACGCTAATTCTAATGCGATATCTCTCCCATCGCTCCAGCGCTTTCTTCACATGCAATTGATCCATAAATCCATTCACAGCTAAGGCCATTTGTGCATAGGTCAGCTCCTTCAAATCACTATCCGTCGTTCTGCCTTGGGAACGCGAATCAACAGCAATATCACGGTGTTTTTTGGAAAAAGCAGCGATCATTCCGCCCATTGTTTCGATATTTCCATCGCCCCCATGCAATAATATCAAAGGCTCCCCTTTTCCATATATCTCATAATACATAGAAATGTCGCCCACTTAAACTCGTTTAACAACAGCTGAATTTGATCCATAAGGAATCTGCGCTGCTAACGTCATTGTCAACAATAACAATACGGTTGTAAATAATGCTTTCATACTTATTTAATTAAACTATTCATTACCCAGGACTTAAAATTCGTCCGAATATTTGTTGGCGCTGTCGATGGACGTTGGTATAATAACATCGCAATCAGCTCATGTTTAGGATCAATAAAGAATATCGGACCAGTAGCCCCACTCCAATATATCGTACCGGCAGGCCGTGGGTCATTACCAATTTCCTTGCGTTTAATCGCATAACCAAAGGTAAAACCGTTGTTCTTTAAATCATCCGTGGGCGTAATCGCCGCCTCTAAATTCAACGGAGTTTGATCCGTTTTCATCATGGCAATCGTGGAAGGCTTCGCAATACGCACGCCATTCAACTCGCCATCTTGAACGACCATTTGGCAAAATTTAAAATAATCCATGGCCGTCGAATGCAATCCACCGGATCCGGAATAATAGGTCTTAGAACCGCTAATGCGAATACTTTTTTCTGAACCGGGATCGATTAATGCCAAACCTCCCTTCCCATCCGGCTGGTAATAGGACGTAAATCGAGGGGCATCTTTAGCCTCCAAGAAAAAATGGGTATCCTTCATGCCGAGCGGGTCCAGAATTCGTTTTTGTACAAAATCTTGAAATGGCATACCACTGATTACTTCCACGATTCGTCCTGCGACTAATAAACCTGGGCCATAAATCCAGCCTTCACCGGGTTCATGTGTCAAAGGCAATTTGGCTAATTTCTTGACATAATTTTCGATATTACTGCTGTAGGCATTTTTCGTAATCGCAGCATATGCCTCGGGCATATTTCCCCCGTAAGCACTCGGTAGGCCCGTTGTGTGCGTCAACACATGACGAATCAACATAGGCTTTGTTGCTTCGCGCGTCTTAAACATCCACATGCCGTCAACGCTATCTTTCGATACTAAAACTTGCTGGGATGCAAACTCAGGCAAATACTTACTCACGGGATCATTCGGCTTACATTTTCCGTCTTCCATCAGCAACAATAAAGCCAATGTCGCGATCGGTTTCGTCATGGAGGCCAATCGAAAAATAGCATCTTTTTGCATGGGAACATGTGTCTCCATTTGAGACTCCCCTTTCGCCTCAAAATGAACAATTTTACCTTTGCGCGCGATCAAGGTTACTGCTCCGGCAATTTCTTTTTGTTGGATACTTTTTGAAACTTCTTGTTGAAATTCATCCAATACTTTTTGATCAAAACCCAATGCCTTCACTTCTGAAGGCTTTGCCACATCCGTCGTTACGAGCTTTGATTCAGCTGTTTTTATCCCTGCATACACGCCTTTTCTAAACTCATCCCCAAAATAGAATTGATAGGGATTAGGCGTACTCAAGGAACCTATTTGAGTCATGAAAATCCCAATGACTTCATCCTTAGGATTGATGAAAAAATGCGTGGAATTAGCCCCGCTCCAAAAGTATTCTCCCGCAGAAACATTCGGTTTATTGGCCACCATGGGATTTATCAAAATCCCAAAGCCCAAACCAAAACCATAACCTGGTTCTAGGTTTGTACTTCCATCCTCATCTAATGAAATGCCATTGGCAATTTTATAAATACGCGATGTTTGATCCGGTTTACGAGTGATTTCCGCTGTAACATCTGTCCGCATCAACTGCAAGGTCTCTTTTTTCAAAATTCTCTTCCCATGTAATTCTCCATGATGGTATAGCATTTTGGCAAAGGTCAAATAATCCTCCATCGTTCCCCACAAGGCATTTACACCGGCAAAAACGGTAACATTTTTGCGTGCTGGTTGCATGTTGGATCGAACCAAATTTTTTCCGTTTTGAAAATCATACACCACCATCGCCCGTTTTTCTTGGGCCTCATTTAAATTATAACCCATATCCTTCATCCCCAAGGGCTGAAAAATGGTCTTCTTCAGATAGGCATCTGTAGTTTCTCCTGTCAGCACCTCGATCAACCGAGAAGCCACATCGGGTCCAAATGAATAATTCCATTTCATACCAGGCTGATATGACAAGGGAATTTTAGCTAAGGCCGCAACCCTTTTCTCAATCGTTGTCAAACTTTGATCATATAAAATCGTATTCCAAATATCTCGATCCATCTTCACCTGTGTTATGCCATGCGACATACCCGATGTATGACTGATCAACTGCCGGATTGTAATTCTGCTTTTCGCAGGAATCAAACTGCTTCCCATTCCCTGATTCACATCTTGTACAACACTCAAGTTTTTAAATTCGGGTAAGTAATTCTCCACGGGGTCATCCAATGAGAATTTACCTTGTTCATAGAGTGTCATAAGCGCCACAGTGATCACGGGCTTGGACATCGATTGCAGGTAATATATTTCCTTGCCGGTCATGGGAACCTTATTTTCCGCATCTCGATCTCCATAAAATTGATTAAATACTACCTTGTTCTTATGGTAAACGAGGCCATGAACGCCTTTCAATTTATTGGCTTGCACCTCTTGTTTAAGAAATTGATTCAGCGATTCAAAATTTTGAGCATGCGTAACTTGAACACAAAAAAGCAGGAGAAAAAGTAGACGTAAGATCTTCATAAGATGATTTAATTAGTTGCTAAATAGGTATCAATATGTGCTAATAAAGGATCGGATTTTTTCTTGATAATTTTAAGGTTTAATATACTCAATTTTTGAATAGTACATTTATTCATCAAATACTTGAGGAGGACAGACTTCACATCTTCCGACAATCGTACATTTTTCAAGTCAGTTTCTATGGCTTGTTTATTTGCCGCATACAAGTTGGCATAGGCCGGAGAAAGATTAGCGATATAATCAAGATCTGGTCGGTTCAACCATTTCATCAATAAAGCAGGGGGCATCTTCTGCACTAAAAAATCCCAGAATAATTTACCAGCGGAACTCTCTTGATCAAAGGTTCTGAATTCAGCGAAGTCGGCATCTGTTTCGTAGGCGTTTATTTCTTCGATTAATTTCTTGTCTTTGATGTAGCGCAAAGAGCCTGAATTTTTCATCAATTCGAAAATGCGTTTGTCATTGGAAAAACGATAGACCATTAAATCGAGGGAATTGGCAATGGTCTCGTTCGAGAGATTTTTATCTGCATAAAGCGAAAAATAAAGTTTCTCATTTTGGATTAACACGGGGGTCCCAAATTTCAAGACAGAGTCAATCGCTGTATTGTTTCGTTTAATTTCTGTTTTGAATAATTCGAGGTACTCTTTGGCACGGTTATTTTCTATTTGATGCTCCCGGAAATTTTCGGCCAAAAAACCCAGTGTTACCGCCGCAAACAACATAATAAACTCCGTGATGTATTCATTCCACTTCTTGGGTGCGTGGGCATGGTGGTGTACTTCCATGGTATATTATTTTAGGTGGTAGGTATTAATTAACATATTGTCCAGCTCTATTGCGGCACGCTTTAATTCCTTTGACCGACTGGCAATACCTAAGTTATTGTTGTGCACATACAAGGTTTTATTCAATAAATCGTTAAGTGCTTCAGGGCTATCATTAAATAAAGGAGGATTACCCGTTGGCCTAGAAAAACGTGCCTCAATATTTCTCGATTGCCCATTAATCACCATATCTTTAAAAACTTTGCCATCAAAAATCATTGCCATTTGTTGGCGGTAATTCATGAGTAAATCCTCCGTAAGTATTTGCAATTCATCCATTTCCTCCACATTATTTTCATAGGCTTGAATCTTTTTGATAACCTCTATATTCGAGATCAAGCGCAAGCCACCGGCATTTTTCAATTGCTGAAAACCATTTTTTGAATGATGGAAAAAGAATCGAATGGAGTTCAATCGTGCCAAATAATACAGGTCATTCGTTTGCTTAAAATCTCGATTGCTTAATAGATTCAGCAAGGTATCCTCTCGTTTTAACCTCGTTTGATAAATGGTCGAAACTGTATCTAAATTTTTAATATCATTCAATAAGTCTTCATGCACAATTTGAATGAATTTCACTTCTCGCTCCTTTTCAATGGCATGTTCGCGTAGATTTTCAGCGAAAAAACCTAGCGTTACCGCTGCAAATAGCATGACAAATTCTGTGATGTATTCCGTCCATTTTTTAGGAATATGGCTGTGGTGGTGTACTTCCATGCTAGGGTAGTTTATACTCGTTTTTAATTAATGCCATTAAATTTTCAGTAGTTTGTAATGCCCGTTTATAGGATCGGATATCTTGTCGGGTTATCGTTTGTTGGCGAGCCAACAAATTTAAATACTCACTCAAATATGCCCGATTGATCCGAACAAATCCAGTTTGAGGTATATTATCTTGATTGTCATAGCCATTGTTTTTGATGTAAGCATCCAAAGAATCAAATGCATCAATGATTTTTTCTTCTAACAAATTGATGTCGCGTGAATTTGTGACAAAGCGGTTGTTGGAGGATTCTATTCGGATCCAGCGCATGTCGTAGATATCAATGGAATCAGTCACTCGTTTATTTTGGATTAAACGTAAGCCACCAGAATTTTTCAATTGACTTATCGTGGTTGTATTACGATACGAAATGATCTCCCAAGATACACGCTTAAAATGTTTGACAACCGAAACTGGGACTTGAGTAGCTTGGGGATTGTTTTTAAAAAACAAAAAGAGGGAATCCATCGCCTCCACGCGTTTTTGTTGGTATGGGATTGAGTTTTTTAAATTAGCCTGATCAATCTTCAAATCCGCCAACAAGGATTCCATGTATTGACTTTCGCGATGTGATTCGATGTAATGTTCCCGGACGTTTTCTGCGAAAAAGCCGAGTGTTACAGCTGTGAACAACATGAGGAATTCGACAAAATATTCTTTCCAATTTTTCGGCGCATGGTGGCCATGGTGTACTTCCATTTTTAATCCTGAATAGCTTGATAGGTTACTACTTTAAACTTTTCTAATAAATCAGCATCGGACATTGGCAACATATTGACCATCAATTGTCCTGTTATTTTTTCTACGGGATCAATCCAGTAAATCGAATAAAAAGCCCCTCCTCCAAAAAATGTTCCTACAGAAGTTGGGGATTGCGCACTCGCCTTTTCCGTTGTGATGATAAATCCAAAACCCACTTTATTATTAAGCTGCTGTCCAGGCATAGCGAATTCGACATCTCCTATTTGATTACTCCGCATGAGTTTAACACTTGCGCGCGATAAAATGCGTTTTCCCTTATAGATACCGTCATTGAGCATCATTTGTAGAAATTGGGCATAATCCATCGCCGTACAAGAAAGACCCGCTCCACCCGAAAAATAGGTACCTTTAAAACTTGGATAAGCGGTATACAATCCCCCGAGCATGGATGTCTCCGTTGGCAACTTCACAATTCCGTTTGATGCAGAACTCGAATGCAACGGAACGATGCGCGACCAGTTTGAAGCAGGTTGATAAAAATAAGTATCGTTCATCTCAAGCGGGTCAAAAATACGCGTCTTGAAAAATGAGGCTAAATCTTGACTACTTAATACTTCAACTAATCTGCCTAATACATCAATATTCAACCCATACGTCCATTTGGCACCTGGCTGATGCATCAATGGGATAGAACCTAACGTGTTTATTTGATCTGCAAGACGTATTTTGGGATTCGTCACACCGATTCCACCAACAACCCCAAACTTCCCATAAAGCGCACGTGCGGTATCATTTCCTATTTGCGCATATCCAATACCGGAAGTATGTGTAAGTAAATCCCGAATGGTAACAGATCGCTTTGCTGGAACTGTTGTATAACTTGTATCCTTAAAATTGAACGATGCAATTACCCGAGGCGATGCAAAGGAAGGCAAATACTTTTCGACGGGATCATCCAAAAGAAGTTTACCTTCCTCATATAATTGCATGATAGCCGTAGCAGTTATTGCCTTCGTTTGAGAGGCAATTCGGAAGATCGCGTCTCGCGGCATCGGTTTTTGGGTTTCCACATCAAAATAACCAAAAGCCTTGTGGTAAACCAGTTCATTATTCCGGTGAATAACTGCTACAGCTCCGTTGATGGTTTTGTTTTGAACATAGGTTTCTAGCATCCGATCTATTTGGGACAATCGAGCCGGATTCATATTCCCCTTATGAATAAATTCTTTCGTTTGGCCCAATAAACCAAATGTAAGGCACATGCATGCCAGCGTATAAAATCGATTTTTCACAGACTTACAAGTATGATAAAACAAGTATCCAAATTGTCTAAAATGGATAGCATACTTCGTGAAAAGCCTGAGAAATTTGTCTAGTATTCAGATGATCTTGTCCAAAAAGATCTTAAATGGTCATTTCTTTCAAATAAAAACTTGGGTTAACGCCAACATACTTTTTGAAAGCCGCATAAAACGTGGATCGATTAGAAAATCCACTTTGGTACATATAGGTCTCCAATGTAAATTGATCAAAAGAAGACCGCTGTTCTAAGAAATGATGAATGCGCAATCGATTGATAAATTCGACAAACGAAATTCCATAATATTTTTTGATCAACTTAGGCAATTTTGAAATTGGTATTTCAAGTGCTTTTGCCATGGCCGACAAATCATATTCGGACGATAAATAGGCTTTCGATTCTTTTACCTGCTTGTCTAGATTCATCGCAAGCAAATCCATGTTGTACGCAGGGAGCAGATGCGGATAGATCTCTTGAATCGACGGGAAGGATTTTCCCTTTGGCAGAATACAGCCATCCATATTTTCCTGCACATTGGGCGTACTGATGAAATAGCTAAACAATAAAATTCCCAAGAGGCATTTGATTATTTGGGAAGGTGGATCAAAGGCGTTGTTAAGGAATAAATTGATGTATTGATATAATTGAAGCGCAAAGTAAATCGTCACTGCGGCGGCCAATAAATTTAACCAAGTCAAGGTCTGCTTATTGATATGGGCATACGTTTCACCCTGTTTCCTACGCGTCTTTTGAATCAAGACCAAGGTCAACCCACCATAAACGATACCAAAAACTATGGAAATAGGCTGCATAAATCCGGCAGGAATCCAGCCGACTGGTATAGAGATAAAATACTTATTGTTTACATAGTAATTGTCCAAAACTGCCGTTTTCGCTTCTTCTGATAAGAATAAATCAGGCATGATACCGATGCTCATCAATACAGGAACCGTAAAATGCAGGTACTGCCAAGTCTTTAATTGATTTTTGGGCGACAACATACTCCGGACATACAAGTAGAGTGCGGCCGGCAAAAAGATGCGGAAGATATTCGAGCTCCGTAATAGGAAGAGCATTTTATAAATATGCTTGGACGTCAAGGCATATAAATAAAACTCCATGTAAACGAGTGCAAAAATGATGAAGATGAGTCCGTAAACCTTGGGGGATTTCCCAAAACGGTGTAACAAGTAACATATAAAAAACAGCCCAATGCCACTCGTTAAAAATGACAAATAGGGTACAAAATCATACATAGTAAACTTGATGGGTAAGTTGGTAAAAGAAATTTAGACAAAAAATTCAAAAAACAGGACAAAGCAAAGACAAAAAAAATGTCAAGCCAACAGGCTTTAGCCTAATTTCGAACATCATACTTAAACCCATTTCCAAGATGAAAAAACTACTTACCCTCTCGATTTTTTGCTTGCTAAGCGTAACGCTTTTTGGCCAAGCAAATACCACAAATTTCCAGTATTACAAAGTGAAACCGGGTCACCGTGGCGCCTTCAATGAGGCCCTCAAAAACCATACTGCAAAATTCCGCAAAGCAGGCACTCCCTATGCGTGGGCTATTTTCAACCTGGTAGGCGGAAGTCACCATGGAGAAGTGATGTCCCTGTATAACATCGGTACTTCTTGGGCTAAGCGGGATGAGTTAGGTTCCATGCCTGCAAATGCTGAAGCAGCTGATGACTTCTATCTGAAAGTTTCACCCCATATCGAGGCTGTGACCGGTGGTGAAATCATTACTTACCAAGCCGATTACAGTAATTCGAACCCTGCTGAAAGATCAGCAAAAATTCGCTCAAATATCTTAACCTTAAAATATGCGCCAGCACCCGAGTTTTGGGATGTAATGAAACGCTTACCGAAAGCGTGGGACAAAGCGGGTATCAAAATTGCCACCTACCAAACCTCCGGAGCAGCCCGCATCATTTTCTCCCGTCGCTTCCCGAACGGCTGGAAAGAATTGGATGAGCCTTCAAAATTGAAAGCATCCTACGAAGAAATCTATGGCAAAGGATCTTATGATCGAGACATCGCCATTTTACGTAATTACATCGTAGAAAACGAAACCGTTTACATGACGCTTCAACCAGATTTGTCATCTAAATAAAAATTTCAAATGGCCCGTTAATCGGGCCATTTACGCTTAAAAGACTCCCATGGAAGTTCATCACCCACATCAACCACCCAAAAGCATCAAAGACTATGCGAGCGAATTCATTGTTATTTTCGTTGCACTTACCCTAGGCTTTTTTGTTGAAAACCAGCGCGAACACTACATCGAGGGTACCCGCGAAAAAGAGTTAGCCCATAGCTTATACCTAGAAACCAAAGCAGATTCCATCGAATTAGCTGAAATCATTCCTTTTCGAATCAAAAAAGAATCTTACCTAAATGAACTTTATTTGACCTACCAAGGGGATGTGGATGACCCCGCGAAACAAAAACGCATTCAAGCTGCGCAATTCATCGGGGTCAATGCGAACTCACAAATTTTGTTTGAACCACGAAGTGCGATATTGCGCCAACTCGAATCATCGGGCATGTTACGTTATTTTAAAGACATCGAGATACAAGAAGACCTTCTTAAAATCATCAATGATCAGGAGAAAATACGCATTCGGATGCAACGTGAAGCAGACGCCTATCACCAATTCGTACTTCCCAATTTTATCGATATTCAAAATGTGGATTTAATTCGAGCATTAACGCAAAATGGGAAAAACACTCGATCTCTCACGTTACTGGTGGAAGAATATTTGGCATCACCTAACTACTATCAGTTTCCTAAGATTAATCCAAGCCCCGAATACCTAAAATCGCTTCGAAAAGCTTTGGAATTCTATCGATTCTTACTTGCCTCAACGCGACACAATCAATTGAAAAAGTATCGCGAAATCAATACCAAATTACTTAACGACTTACGACGCGTCTATCACTTTGAATAAATACCTACATGGAAGTACATCACCACGCACACCCGCCTAAAAAAGTCAGTGAATATTTCACCGAATTCATCATGTTATTCGCCGCGGTAACGCTCGGATTTTTTGCCGAAAATTTTCGCGAGCATCAGATCGAAAAACACCGCGAAATTCAATATTTAAAGAATATTCATTTGGACTTGGAACGGGATATGTCGGAGATTGACAAGATCGTGAAATACAACATCTTGAAACAAAAATTGGGCCTCCAACTCGCTAATTTATATGCGAAAGGCTACCAATCCAACATCCCACAATTTTACTATTTAATCAAGTCTCTCGCTTTACGCAGCTATTTTCAGCATTCTAAAAACGGCATTGATCAATTGAAAAATGCGGGAGGTCTACGCCTGATTGAAAATGATGAAATCATCAAACAACTCCAATTGATTGAAATTCGCATCGCGAATATTGATGCCTTGCAAGAGAGCATGGACCAAAATTTACTCTATTTCCGCATGAAAACGGGGAATATCCTAGATGCCTATACCGTTTGGGAAATGAACCAAAAACAACTGTTAAATTATTCGCCCAATGGATCTGAAAAACAACACTATTTGAATCGTTTTGAATTGCCCGCGCATGCACGCCCTTTGCAACATAATACGCCAGAAGATATCAATGAATTAGTGAATCTGGGAATCGCACCCGTGAATTCGACACGGTATATCAATGTACACTTGGGCCAACTAAAAGCCCAATGCATCGCTTTAAACAAACTTTTGATAGATACGTATGGTGGCGATTTCTAATCCCTCCGGCGACGGTAATAGATAACAACTACAACAATCAATGCGAAAATGATGGCTAATGGCATATCGTTTTTGATTTAATGAACGAAAGGTAATAAAAAATATACATGGAAGTACACCACCCCCATCACCCTCCCAAAAGTCTCAAGGATTATGCCAGTGAATTCATCGTCATATTCGTCGCATTAACGCTCGGCTTCTTAGTGGAAAACCAACGCGAACATTACATCGAAGGATTACGCGAAAAGGAATTAGCGCAATCTTTGTTGAAAGACCTCGCTGCGGACTCTGTCGACTTCAAAGAATTCCAAGAACTGAGAGTAATCGAACGACAATCGGTAAATCAGGCCATAAAAATCATTGAAACAAAAGGCCTAAAACCCAATGATCCAACACTCTATTATCACTTTATCCGCGGTGTTTTCATTTGGCGACACCCGGAATCTAGACAAGCCAATTTGGACCAAATCATCAGTTCCGGCTCACTCCGTTATTTTAAAAACGACACCTTAGCCAAAGCTATTTCGGATTTGAAAATGCAACTAAAACGCATTGAATACCGGCAAGACCGCGAAAAGGAATATTTCTATGCCAATATTCAACCTTGGGTGGTTAATCATTTAAATCTGGCGCATGTAGATGCACATCGAAATGGCTTAGCAAGGAGTAAAATGATGGCTATGTTGGAGAAAAACCAAAGTTCTGCACCGGGACAACCCTTTTTTCTAGACACTAATCAGCCAGATTTAAATCACAAAACCGCCAATATGCTTCGTGGGAGCGACTGGCTCATGAATGTAACTGAGACAGGCTATTACAAGACCTATAAAGCGAAAAGTTACCAGCTGCGTAAATTAATTGAATCTAATTTCCCCGAATCAAACTAACATGGAAGTACATCACCCCCACCACGCACCTAAGAATTGGAAAGAATATTTCAGTGAGTTTTTCATGCTTTTCATGGCAGTCACACTCGGGTTCTTCGTGGAAAATTACCGAGAACACGTCATCGAACGCGCACGAGAAAAAGAATTCCTGAGCCTAATTGCCAAAGACATCCAAATGGATATTGCGATGGTGGACTCCAATTTACATTACCGTAATATTCGCGCCGACATCAGTAAACAATTCACCAAAAACTTTACGGAAAATGAATATAAAAAAGACTCGGGGCCCTTCTATTATAACGGCAGGCGACTTCATGTCCGCTACTTATTCGAACGAACAGATGCAGGATTCCAACTTATGAAAAATGCAGGAGGATTGCGCTTAATTCATAATCCGAAAATCATTCAAGCCATCCAACATTATGAAAACTCCATTTCGGCCATCGAAAAATTCCAAGAAGGCGAAATGAATTATATGCGTGAATATTCCAAAGCAAACGCAGAGGTGTTTGATGTAAAAGTCCTCATGAAATACGCAGGAAGCAATGTAAGTAATTACACGTCAAATCTTATTCCACAAGGAAATCCCCCGTTATTGACCTATGATCGAGCCAAAATCAATATCATGATGTCGCAGTTTTTTGCGATGGATAAAAGCAATTATGTCGTCATGTTCTTTGAAGAAAAACTCAAAAAAGAAGGACAAGATTTAATTAAACTAATTGAAACGGAATTATAAGATGAAAGTATTATTCGTTTGCCTACTTGCATGTTGTTCACATGTGATTTTAGCCCAACATCCCAATATTGTGTTGGATTCTATCCAATCCTCAATTTTGAAAGAATCCAGAACCTTTCGGATCTATCTACCCAAAGAAATTGTAGACAAAAAACCCAAACAAGAAAAATACCCGGTACTCTATGTCCTCGATGGTGACGACAATTTTCTGCCCGTTTCAGGTATGGTCAACTACCTATCGGAGATAAATGGAAATCGGATATTCCCTAAAATGATTGTCGTATTTATCAACAATACGAATCGGACGCGGGATTTAACTCCGTATCGCGTAAAAGCTTCCGCCATGTTACCCAAAGCCATGGCCGATGTTACCGGAGGAGCCGAAAATTTCACCCACGTCATCCAGCAAGAAATCATTCCCTACATCGAAAGCAATTATCCCGCTAGTGGATATCGCGCACTTGTTGGCCATAGTTTTGGTGGCATCTTCGCGCTTGCTGTTTTGCAAAAGCATCCCGCATTATTTGATGATTATCTGGTGATGGATCCGAGTCTTTGGTATGATGAAGGTCGATTTTCAAAGCATGTTTTACAAACGATTCAAGCTGGAAAATATCAAAACAAATCGTTGTTTATCGGCCTGGCAAACACAACCAATGAACCAAGTCTAGCCAAAGTGCTTGCGAGCAAAGCTGCTTTTTCTGTACACGAAAAAAGCATTATACGTTTCTGCCAACAACTTCAACGGTCTAAATCTATGCCATTTAGCTATCAATATTACCCAAAAGATGACCACGGTTCCATCCCATTTGTTGGGATTTATGACGGACTTCGCAAGATTTTCCAAGCGCATCAATTATCCTATTATGAAGTTGTTAACCCCAACTTTGATCCCGAGAAACGCATTACTACCTATTATAAAAACTTGTCGGCGAAGTTGAAAACCCCACTCCAAGTAAGGCCAGAAGAACTCGAATATTTCGATATGTTTTATGCAATAAATCAAGACCTCACAGGTCAGAAAAAACTGCGCGCCTATTTTCAGCGGCTATACCCAAAGGAATATGCCAAGTTTACAGCCAAATAAATCAGTTCTCGGGTGCGGCAAATCCGCTTTTGGCTAATGCTTCAAACAGTTGCTTCACGCGCGAAATACCCTTCGGGTCATTGATGTCATAGAATCGATAAACTTCAAAATCAGTTTTATGGATCCCATTTTCTTGAATGGCTCCTTGGGATTTATATGCGGAGATCACCCAGTCGGCGACAATCTTATAACTCACTTTATCATTTTCTTTAAACCGAAAGGCACGATTCAAGGTAAAAGTGGGCGATTGAGGATTGATTTTCGTTTCAGGAAATCCTTCGAGCTGGGTATAATCGATGGGCTTACTCGTCGCGCTCATGGGACTCCCCGCTATAATGATGGGCTTATGAGTCCCTTTAAATCGCTGCACAGCGCGTAAAGCCAGGATGACCGATGTTTTGTGATGCCCATGCTGGCCAGCATGTGGCAACATCGTAATGACAAAATCATAATCGCGGTCGGCAAGTAATTTATCCAAACGCCGTTCCACATACGGAATCTCCCAGTTTTTTCCTGAAATATACGGTTGCGGGTCAAGCGTATACCAATCATCCGGCTGCTCCATGAAGTAGATATTCCGAACGCCCATGATTTTACCGGCATCCAAAATTTCTTGTTTTCGCAACATGGGTAAATGCGTACGTGCAACGAGGGAGTCTGTCAAATTCAAACCATAATATAGGGCGCCCAATTGCGAATCCGCAAAGCCGCCACCCCCATCGGTCATAACGGCCATATCTACGATGCCTTTCAGTTCGTGGGTAATCTTGAACATGGTCACGGAAAAGCCCGTCTCATCGTCGGGGTGAGCGGTAACCACTAATACCTTGGGAGATTGGGCTAATAAGTTGGTCGATAAGAAAAGCGCAAACAGCGTGAGGATTCGGAATGTTCTAGTCATGTAGGTTAAGGTCTAAGCCATAGCGAGTTAACAGAAAAAAAAGAAATTAACAATATTGATTATCTTGCGGAAACCTATTTATATGAAAACGATTCTTTTTTGCTTGCTGCTTGGGATAGCCCAAAGTTCATGGGGACAATCCCCCTTGTTAAAAGACCAAGTTTCTTTTCCGATTGGCGCCTCCATGAACCCTCGATTACTGGCAGAA
>JACCDW011056635.1_pt1 | contig 18811 bp, 16 predicted proteins | sample 7449781 | NCBI WGS metagenome assembly JACCDW01 (sample SAMN15323449, study PRJNA562643) | freshwater metagenome | isolation source: river surface water | place: USA:Blue River Watershed | collected 2017-08-18
GTGCAAGCGACCTTCGCGGCCCTCGTGGCCGCTTTTTTTTGGGGCTGTCGACGGCTGAACGCGCGTTCCTCTGAGCCGCACGACGGCTTCTTGCGTGTCGATGGTCCCACGTGAGCCACGATGGACCCCAGCGAGATCACACAGCGTCCTCCCGGCGCAGGCCGAGATCCGTCCCCGATCCCGACCCCGCACCCACCATCATGCGAGCCAGGCGAGACCTTGGAATCACCGCCCTAAAATCAGAGTGCCATAGGGACAGCAGCAAAAGTATCCCCGCAAAGGGACACTTATCCCCGCAAAGGGACACTCACTTAGTGAGGACCTTATCCCCGCAAAGGGACACTCACTCAGTACGTAATTTTGTCTGGTTCGTTGCTTGCTCGTCATCCCGGCGCAGGCCGGGATCCATCCCCGATCTGGCACCCAACCTCATGCGAGCCGAGCAAGACCGTGGAATCACCACCATGAAAAGCAGAGCACCAAAACCAAAGTACCAAAAGCAAAATACCAAAAGCAAAGCACCAAAAGCAAAGCACCAAAAGCAAGGGGAGGCGTTTCCGCCTCCCCTTGTTCAGACAACTACCGGTGAAGAGCTATTACTTCAGCAGCGAGAGCACCGTCTGCGGCTGCTGGTTGGCTTGCGCCAACATCGCGGTCGCTGCTTGCGAGATGATCTGCTGCTTCGCCAGCGCCTGGGTCTCGGTCGCGTAGTCGGTATCCAGGATACGGCTGCGTGATGCGGACATGTTCTGGCTGCCTTCGGCCAAGTTATTCAGGATGTAATCCATCCGGTTGTTCAACGCACCTGAATTAGCCTGCGCCTTGCTGATCGTCTCGATCGCTGCATCGATGGCGACGATACCCTGCTGCGCACCGGACACCGTCGAGATATCGACCTGGTTGATCTTCAGACCATTGTCGGCGCCGCCGTAGGTGCCAGCGCGGAAGCCCAGCAGTTCGAGGTTGGGGATGCCGTGGCTGCCCGCTTGTACTTCGAACTTGTTATCCGACTGCAAGGTGACCTGCGAGTAGTAGGTGACAGCGCCGGCGGTGTCGGCAGTGGCACCCACCGTCAGGCTGCCCAGACCGAGATTGGCCGCGGTGCCATCCGTACCGATGGAGATGTTACGGCCATCGATTGCGCGCAGTTCAATACCATCGCCCCAGGCGCTGGCAGTCACACCGGTACGGTCAGAGACCGCGTTGTAGGCGTCGATCATGCCGTTACGGGTCTCGCCCGCAGAAGCGGAGATCGTCACGCCGTTCAGGAAGACCTGTTGCGTCGCGGTGTTTGAAGTGAAGCTCATGCCGCGCAGCACGTTCGGCGCTGCCTCGGCGCTCACACCTGTCAGCTCAGTCTTGCGGTTGATCGCTGCAGCGATCGAGATCGCGCTGGTCAGGCGTGACGACGAGGTGGCCGTCGTGTCCGATGAGGCATCGTCGGTCAGCAGAGCTGGGCCGATCGCTACGCCATTAATGATCATGCTGTTGCCCTGCAAGGTACCAACGTTGGTATCTGTCGGAGCAGTGCCACCAGCCAGCGTCGCGCGCTTGTACGAAGTCATCAGTGCCGTATCAGCGGCGTAAGAGCCGTTACGCAGACCGCTGAAAGCCTCGGCCGTGGTGGTGCCAGTTTTGAAGCTTACATTGATATCGCGACCATCCAGCGTGAAGAGGTCGTAGGAGCCAACATAGACATTGTTGGCAGCAGCGCCCACGGCAGCGGCACGCACGCCGGTGCTGGTATTGGTCAGATCGCCCGTGAACACCAGATCGATGTTACGGCCATCATCCGCGACGAGGGTCACGCCCAGATCATCGCTCTCGGTGTCAATAGCACGCACACCAGTCTGCTCGGATTTGTTGTTGATCGCATTCACCACGGTCTGGCGGCTCAGTGAGGTACTGGCCGAGCTGGTCGAGAAAGCATCGGTTGCAACGCCATTGATCACGATGGTACCGGACGTGGCGCTGGCCGCCATGCTGCCTTGGCCGCTGACTACGTTGGGGCCGGCCTTCGCATAGACACCGCTCTGTGCAGAAACCTTGTTGATGGCAGCTGCCTTGGCGATCGCAGAAGCATTCGCGTTGGCGTTCGAGGCTTTGTCATCAACCGCCAGCGATGCGCCGACCGACACGCCATTCAGGAACAGGTCGCTGTCGCCGATGGCTTCGAAATCTGAGTTGGCAACATACTGACCGCCTGCCGATGCCAGGGTGGCGCGAGTGCCGACGCCGATATCCTTGGTGCGAGCCGAGGCAAAATCCAGCTTGATCGTGTCGCCGGCGTTCGTGCCAGTCTGGATCACGACATTCTGTGCCGAGCCGTCCAGCAGCTTGATGTTGTTGAAGTTGGTCTTGACAGCGGTGTCATCGATCTGAGCTTTGAGCTGCGAAACTTCGAGCTGCATCGACGCACGGTCAGAGTCGTTCATCGTGCCGGTGGAAGCCTGCACGGACAGTTCGCGCATGCGCTGCAGGATATCGCTGATGTTTCTGTAGGCGCCTTCCGCGGTCTGCGTCATCGAGATCGCGTCATTGGTATTCTGGATTGCCTTGGCCATGCCACGGATCTGCGAGGTCATGCGGTTCGAGATCGCCAGACCAGCCGCGTCGTCTTTCGCGGAATTGATGCGGGAGCCAGTCGACAAGCGCTCCATGGCGGCACTCAGCTTGAGATCGCTCGAACGCATCGATTCCTGAGCAACCAGTGCTTTGAGATTGGTATTAATAACTGACATGGTTTTCTCCTAATGTAGATTTACCTGAATCACTCAAGAATCGAATCTTTTCTTGACGTTTGATGAATCGGTACTGTGTTAAAAAGCTTTAGCCCGCCAATCAGGCCTGAGCATTGAAAAATAGACCTTTCAGCTTGTCCAAGCTGTGAGCCACCTTGATCACGACCTCATTCGGTATCTGGCGAATGACTTCGCCGGTATCCTGCTTCTTCACCACGATCACGGGCCGACCTAGCACCTCGTCCATTGCGAAGGCGAGGTTTCTGCCGCCGTCGCGCATGGAGTCATTCAGCTGCCGGATGGCTTGGTCCAGGCTCTGCTTCATCTTTTCTGGGTCGACTCTGATTTCTGATGTCGGCACGGCGAGCGCGGTATCGCCACCCTGCGGCGCAGAGGCAGCAGGGGGTGTTTGCGCGATGGCCGGCCTCGCAACAGGCGTTTGCGTCGCTCTAGATCGAATTTCCATATTGACCACCTTTCCGAATTCCGGCGAACCTGCTCATGCGATCAGGCGACGGAATCTCAAAACAGACTTCTACGCTTGGGGTATCGACGTCAGCCGGTGGAGCTTGAGAGAAAAAGCGGAAAATTTTTGCCGTCTTGTGTAAATACCGTAAACGAGGCACGGGACAAGCACCCGACCATGGCGGTACCGGGCGCGTTGTTCTCAAGAAATCAAACGAAAAAAAACCGCGAGCAGCCTCATGCCAGGCGGCGAGGCAGGCAGATGGTTCGAGATCACTGACAATCTTCAAGTCACTGGATCCCGGCCTGCGCCGGGATGACGTTTTCAGTGAGGTCGATCTCAATATCGTCATCCCGGCGCAGGCCGGGACTCAGCGTCTTTTGCTGCGTCTAGGGATGTTTGGGTTTAACTGACGGCCATTAGGCGAGCCGCCGGTTTATCTCAGGATGGGTAATGCTTATTTGTTGGTGTACGCGGCCATCATCCCCTCGAAGGTAGACTTCAGGCTGGTCTTCTGTGAATTGATGCTGCCCACCAGGCTGTCCATGGCCGAGAATTGCTTTGTATAGCGCTGGAGTAGATTGTCCAGTCGCGTCTGCAGCTTCTCAAGATCAGCGCGGTACTTCTCGTTCTGGGTGGTGGCGGTGTTGGTCTTGGCGGTGAGTGGACCATCCTGCGCCAAAAGCTGGTTCAGTTTTTTGACAGAGTCACCGGCGATGCCGGCGGGTAGTGAGCTGAAGGTACCAAGGTTGTTATAGCCACCGGTGAACATCTTGACCACATCATCGTAGTTCGCGTTCAGCGCAGCCTCGGCCTTAGTCGTGTCGAGGGTCATCACACCCTTGAGGTCGATGGACAGGCCCAGCTGGCTGAGATTTTTGATCGTGGCGCCCGCTGTGCTGGATGCGCCCAGTATGACCTGACGCACCTGTTGCCTGACCATGCGCACCGTGTTGTCACCGACCAGGGTCGCGCCATACGTTTCCAGCGTCGACTTTGGATTGGTGGTTTCGGTGATGATGTTGTTGAAATCGTTATAGGCAACCACCAGCTCGCTCAATTTGGCCGTGATCGCCGTGTTGTCTCGGCTGACCATGACGCTGGCGGCGCTTAGCGTGGTCGATTTGAGGTCCAGCGTGACGCCGGGCACCACATCGGTCACGGTATTCGTTTTGCGCGTGTAGCTGATGCCATCGACGCTGACGATCGCATCGGCAGCACTGGTGACATTTGAAAAATTCAGCGGCGTGCTGCTGGTCGTGGATAACGTGAAGCTTTCGGTGGATCCCGATTCGCCGGTGATCATGATCTTGAACGGTCGGGCGCTGCCATCGTTGACCAGCTGCGCCTTGTAGCCGCGCTGTGACGAGTTGATCGCCGCGACGATACCCTCCGGTGTGTCGCCATAAGTCTTCGGCGTCAGTCGTGCACCGGTGATGGTCCGGTTACCAGCGGAGTTCAGCTGCAGCGAGCCATCACCGCTGACGCTGACCGTGATATCGCTGGAGTTATCGATGATGCGCAACTGGTTCTGTATATTCTCTGCCAGCGATGTCAGGGTAGGAGCCGCGGGGTTCGGAATAATAGAAAACGCTTTGCCGCCAATACTGACGTCAAAGGCTGAGAAATCATTGCGCGATGGTGTCGTTCCAAAGCTTACGCCGCTGATCGAATTCCCAGCCGGTGTGCCGGCCAGGGCGCCGGTGTTCAGATTGATGACGGTCTGGTTCGAGAGCGCCGGTGCCGATAGCTTGCGACTCGGTTTGGCCGAGCTGATCTCCAGCCGGTTGCCATTGCTTATCGTCACCGAGAGATCGTCCGAGCCATCGAGCGTGCGCAGCTGAGACTGCAGATTGGCGGCCAGATCTTCCATCGTCGCCGTGGCGGGCTGTGGTGTGAAGCTGAGCGAGCGTCCATCCACCGTGATCGAAAAATTCCTGAAATCCGTGACCGAGGGTGTCGCCGCAAAGCTGACATCACTGATCACCGCGAAGCTGGTATTCGTGGAGGTCGGTATTCCCATCGATGCGGCGGCACTCTTGAGCGACACCGCGCTGATCACGCGTGTTCCGGTCGCTGAGCTGATAGTCAGCTGGTTGTTGCCGTCGACGGCGACCGAGAGGTCATCCGAGCCATCTTTACCGCGCAACTGACTTTGCAGATCAGCGGCCAGCTCCGCGAGCGTGGTGCCCGCGGGTGAGGGCGTCAGATTGATGTTTGTTCCATCCACCGTGATCGAGAATGCACTGAAATCATCGATGGCCGGCTTGGTGCCGAAGCTGATGCCGCTGATGGAGGCCGTGTTGCTACCGTTGATCGTTGGCGTGCCGACGGCGATGCCACCCTTGTTGGTCTGGGTGATGCTGAGGCTGAACGGACTGCCGCCATTCAGCGGTGTGGTCCTGGCGGCATAGCCCGAACTGATGCTGGACTGGGGCTGCGAGATCGAGTCGATCTTGATCTGATGCGAGCCGACCGATGCCGTGGGCGACGCGGTGACCGTCAGTGCGCTGGTGTTGCTGTTACTGGCATTCACGGTGTTGAAACTGTCGCGGTCTTTCAGTGCCGAGAGCTTGGTCTTGAGCTCGGACATCATGAACATCACCGCCGACATGCCGCTGATACGGCTTTCGTTCTTGCTGATCTTGGCGTTGATCAGATTTTTCTGTGGATTGCCTTCCGCATCCACCAGGCTCTGGGCCAGCGTCGTGACATTCACCCCCGAACCGGCCGACAGCGAGCTCAGGATAGCCTGGGCGTTGGCTCGGTTGGCGGCCTGCGCCTGCGCCTGCGCAGATGACGCGTTCGTGGCGCTCTGGGTCGCGGTATTCGTGGAGCTGATCGGTGAAGTCGCCATGGATGCTTTCCGGTTTTTCAATGAATCGGCCCGGGCCTGTCATTCTTTAGCGCGGGCGCGCGATTATCGGCACTCAGGCCATTAAATGAAGATCGCGCGCGTGTAAAAGCAGGAAACATGCCTGTTTTCAGGCAATTGATCCTGCGTCTTTGAGGCCCATTGCCGCCTTGTCCAGGGCGCTGACGCCAGTGTTTATCGGGTGTTTCCAGGGCAGGGCGATGCACGATTGCCGTTTCGCGGCAGAACGCTGCCGGGGCGGCAAACCGGCGGGCAATCCTTTGCCGCTGTCATCCATAACAGCCCCTAAGCGCTGGCCTGTAACTTGCCTAACAGCGCCTAGAAACCGACATTGCCTATCAAATAGGCAATGAAAATCGCGATAAAACCCCTTGCAATCGACAGTTTTCCGGCTTTCTGAAGCTGGCATCTGTTTTGCTTAATGCGATGCACCGAGGGTTGTTGCCTTGTGCCACAAGTCCCGAATTCAGCCTAAGTATCTAGAACAGGAGTCTATCTATGCCTAACCTCGCCCAAGAACTAGTTTTCAATGCAGAAGCCGGCCGTCCTTTCAGCACGCTGCAAGTTTCCCGTTTTTCCCCAACGGAAATCCGCGAGGCGATTCAGGCATTGATGGGCGAAGACCGTGACGCACTGGCCTATGCGCTGGGTGACGCCGGTCTGGCCTTATACCCGGACAGTGAAGACATCATGGCCATCACCAGTCTGTTAGCCGTGGTCCGCGAGGACTGGCCGCAGGCGGTCGATCTGCTCAGGCAGCTGATGGAGATGCAAGGAGATAAAGCGACGGTTTTCACGCACTCGATGCTGATCCGTTCGCTGCGCTGCAATCTGGATCTGGCGGAAGCCTTCGAGGCGGCCGGTATTGCGCTGGCGCTGTTCCCAGATCACCCAGAGTTGTTGAAAGAATACGATGCGCTGGCCGAGGCCTTGGGTCTGGGCGCAGTTCAGCGTTAATGGATTGTTAAGGAATGACGCATCATGATAGTGGCAAAGGTCTGCCGGATAACCGACAGAAATTGCCGCCCCGGGTTTGCCGGGAAAAGAAGTAACCAAGAATAAACTGTAACCGATTGAATTAATTGAAGTTTTTGTTCTGGCACGGTAGTTGCTAGTTTGTGGATAACGCGGGCGAAAGCCCACACCAGATCAAGCAGCACAAAGACGCCGGAAGGAGAAACCGAGCATGGCAGTCATCAACACCAATGTGAAGGCGCTGTTTACTCAGTCAGCGCTCAAGCGCACGGAGGGGACTATGTCCCAGGCCATGGCGCAGCTATCGACGGGCAAGCGGATCAATACCGCGGGCGACGACGCGGCTGGCCTCGCTATCGCCACCCGGATGACCCACCAAATCCGGAGCCTGAATCAGGCGATACGGAATGCGGGTGACGCTATCTCACTCATCCAGACGGCTGAGGGCGCGACCAACGAGATCACTGACATGATGCAGCGTATGCGAGAGCTTGCGGTGCAGGCGGTCAATGATACCAACGACAATGCCCAGCGCAGCTACCTGGATCTGGAATTCCAGCAGCTCAAGGCCGAGATCGTGCACATTGCCGAGTCCACCGAGTGGAATGGCTTTCCGCTACTGAGCGGCGATGCGGGTGAGCGTGTGGGCGAGATGCCGGTGTACAAAGCGACGTCGGTGAGCCAGATGTCGGAAGTCTTCTTGAACCCGACCACCGTACGAACCTTGACTGGCAATGATGCCGGCGAAATTCAGACACTGAGCTTCAGCGGTACACCCATGGAAGGTACCATCCGTGTGGGTGGTGTGTTAGTCAACATTACCGCTGCCGATGCAACCAACACGACTACTTTTGCAACGGCGATCAAAGCGGCGCTCGAGGCCGATCCCAGTTTCGATCCGAGAACCTCGGGTCGCACCATTGTGCAGTCGGGCGGCGATCTGACGATCACCTATGCGCCCAGCGATAGCGATATTGATCCCATTGAGGTATACGACAGTGGCACCGGCGTGACCTCCAGCGTCACGCAGGATGTTCGCAAAGCAGTGACCAGTACCGCTGAGGACTTTGCCTCCAACGGTGATTTCCTCAAAGCCGGAACGCTGAGCTTCAGCGTCTCTGCAGCAGGTGCTGTCACCGCAAGCTTCAAGGGTGTCGATAATCGAGTATTCACGATGACGGGTGAGCTCAATTCGACCACTGGCCAGGTGACATTCAAGAGCACCGAGGGGCAGAACCGTCACATCATCTCGGATGATCTGACCTACACGCTGAAAGATTCGGCGGGCGATGCGCTCGACATCACCAATCGTGCCGTGGGCCTGTCCGTCTCCGTTGAGGGCGGCGCGCCAGCCTTGCGCGCGGGTGACCTTCGTATTAACGGCATCGATATCGGTGCTACTTACGCTTCGGACGACCCGTACTCACCAGTCAATAACGCAGCCGGCAGTGCGATCGCCAAGGTGGCGGCCATCAACCGCGCGGCGACCGCCATGGGCACCAACGCGGGCGAGTCGCAAACGCTGACCTTCACGGGTGTGCCCAAACCTGGCACTATCGTCGTCGGCGGCGTCAGTGTACAGATTACGGTGAACGAGAATACCTCGGCACTGGCGACAGCCAAGATTTTTGCCACGCTCAAGGCAAGCACCCAGTTTGGGCCGACCAGCAATCGTTCGCTGACCTACGCACCGGGTGGCTCGACCATCAAGGTGGATTTCCCACCATCCGAGCGCGACGTGCCCAGTACACCGATTGTCCCAGGCACCACTGGCATTGAGCCGATTGTCGATATCGTCCAGGAATTCGGAACGCAACGTCCTGGCACCGGCGTGTTCGCCAAGGTCAATGAAAACGTATTCACCGGCCGCTCGATGAGCGCGGAATCGGTGGTCTCAGGCGTGGTGTTCATCAACGGCTATGCCTCGGCCGACATCACGACAGTACTGAACAACACGCGCGCTACGCGTCATAGTGTGGTGGATGCGATCAATGCGATCACGTCCAAGACAGGCGTGAAGGCGATCGACACGGGTTACGACTCCAAAGGTATCACCCTGGTCGCTAACGACGGACGGAATATCGAGGTTCGCTTCGAGACGGAGTCGAGTGCGGCCTTGTTTGGTCAGCGCGTCGGCTTGCGCGAGGGTGTGCATACGGCCACCTACTCGCTGGAATCCAAGATTGAAGCACCTGTCGTGATTACCTCAGCCACCACGGGTGACATCGAGCGCACGGGTTTGATGGAGGGTAACTTCACCAAAAACCAGTCCGTGTTCAACACGACACCCCGTGCGACGGTGGATGCGCCGGTGGCGCAGACCGAAGCACTGGTGATCAAAGGTCCGATCAGCGGCACCGAGACCTACTCGGTGACCATCAACGGCACCACCTTTACAACCACCAACACCACCGATCCGCAGTCGATACGGGATGAACTGGTCAGCCTGATCAATGCCAAGACCACGTTAGGCGTGACCGCCTCCGCAGGACGCGGCGTCAATGAGGTTCAGCTGACTGCGAACGTTCCGGGAACGCCTTACACGCTGACGTCCGAGGGCGACGATACCAACACCGGAACGATGACGCAGATCACCCTCAAGCCCAACCAGCCGGCAAAATACAAGCCGCTGAATGTGGATGATCTGGTCATCAATGGCGTGAAGATTCGTGCGACCACGACCGGTGACGATGAAAAATCCAATATCGTGGCTGCCAGCAGCGACCGCAGCGCCAGTGCGATTGCGATCGCCGCTGCCATCAATGCCTCCAGCAGCGAGACCGGTGTTCGGGCGCTGCCGAATCCCTTCGTCAGCAAAGGCCTCAATACGGTGACCTCGCTGCCGGAGACCACGCCGGCAGGCACGACCTACAACTTGTACATCAATGGCACCACCGTGCCCGTAGTCATGGTCAAGGATGAAACCGAGACCACTCGACGCGAGAAAGTGGTGGCCGCGATCAATGCCCGTACGGGTCAGCATGGCGTGACCGCGGCTGACAACGGCAATGGCGTGACCCTGACCTCGGATGGTCGTAATTTTTCGGTATGGTTTGACTCGAACCAGAAAGACTTGACTGCCGCCAGCTTTGGTCTGGACAAGGGGGGTCAGGTCGCTCAGGTATCGCGTATCGCTGTCAATGGCGCTGATGGCTCGACGGCCTCGGTCACCATCAATGGCAAAGAAATTTCCTTCACGACGGGCTCTGCAGCCTCCATGGCAGCCGAGATATCGACCGCGATCGCGGCCGAGAACAATAACGCCACTTCGACACTGAAGAACATCAAGGTGGTGCTCAACGGCGATGCGGTTGATATCGTGTCGAACGTACCGGGTTCACCGTTCACGATGACGGGAGCGAAGATTTCTCCCACCAGCTCGGCGGCGACTCTGACACTTTCCACGGTGACTGAGAACAGCTACGGCGACAACGACGTGAGCGGCGTGCCGGACGGTACCGCGACCTCCACGAACGCCCGCACCATCTACAGTACGGTTCGTTTGGTCTCCGATCCGGCGCTGCTGCCCAAGCTGCCTTCGCCGTCTGGCGCTCCGCCGTCTGACCAGCTCGACAAGCTGCGCGCGACCGGTCATCCGTTCACGATTTCTGTGGGCGACAAGGGTTATAGTGTGGATGGCAATTTTGCCGCCATGGGCTTCGAGGAGGGTACCTTCGGTGGCCGCTCCAGCGAAGAGATGGATCCGCCCAAAGTCGGTCGTCTGGCCTTCCAGGTCGGCGCGTCCGAGAACCAGTACATCACCATCGACCTGGCCGATTTCGGCAAGAAGGGATCGATCACCAGCGGTATTACTGGCGATGTCGATCTGAATGTCGAGGATCGCCGAGTACGGATCAACACGCGCGATGGCGCGTCGGCAGTGCTGACGCTGCTCGACGATGCGATGGACAAGATCAATGCGACCCGTGCGACCATGGGCGCTGTCATGAACCGCATGGAGCATGTGATCAACAACTTGTCCAACGTGACGACCAATCTGTCGGCGTCGCGCAGCCAGATCGAGGATGCAGACTACGCAGCCGCAAGTACCGAGCTGGCCAAGTCGCAGATCATGCAGCAGGCCGCGACGGCGGTGCTGGCCCAGGCCAACACCAGCCAGCAGACCGTGCTGAAGCTGTTGCAAGGCTAAGCGCCTGTCCCATTAGGCCGCTAGCGGCGCTGGCAGACCCTTGCCGACCGTCTGTACTGTCTGCGGTGCTGCCGCCTTGACACCGACTTCATGGGACTGACTCTAAGCAGAGCGGCCTGAAGGGGGATTCCCTCGGGTTACGCCTGCTGTGACAAAATAAGACCTGAGGGAGTATTCATCCTGAGGTCAAGATGGAACAGAATCCGAACCGACGCCGCCAGGCCTTGAGGCTGCTTCGCATCGCGTTGATTGCCTTCGGTCTGCTGGTACTGACAGTCGTGCTGCATCCGCAGCGCATGCTACCGCCCGACATGACGCTGGGCGAATTTTTCCAGGCGATGATCGGCGTGCTGATGCTGTCCGGTCTGATGGCGGCGGTGGTTTTGCGGGCGTGGAATGACTATCAGCGCAAGCTGCGCGACAAAAACAAGTCTAGAGAATGAGTCCTGATAAACAAGCCGCTGATGGTGCGCCTAATTGCTGGCAGTGCCGGCATTTTGCGGTCAGCTGGGACCCGAAATTTCCCTACCTGTGCCGGCTGATGGGCTTCAAGAGCCGCATCGTGCCCTCGATTGAGGTGCTGCGCGCCGATGGCCAGCGATGCCGTGGCTATATCCCGAAGTCGGTGGCATCCGCCCCGACCACAGCCGCATCCTCAACCACACTAAGGTAAAGCCATGAAGCGCCTAGGCCTCGTGTGTGTGCTGCTCTTCCTGACGAGTGTCTCGGGTCTGGCGCACGCCGAACTCGGCGCGGCGATGCGTGCCATTGAGCGTGGACACTATCCAACTGCTGAGCGCGCATTGCGCAAGCCCGCCGCCAGCGGCGATGCGCGCGCGCAGAACAATCTCGGCTATCTGTACGAGCACGGGCTCGGCGTCACGCAAAGCTATTCCGAAGCGCTCCTCTGGTACCGCAAGGCCTCGGCGTCGGGTCTGCCCGAGGCGAAGTACAACCTGGCGACCCTGTACCACCACGGGCTCGGGATCGCGCGCAACCAGCCGCTGGCGCTGTCGCTGTTTACGGCGGCCGCGCAAGCGGATTACGCCGATGCCGAGTACATGGTCGGCGAATATCACCGCGCCGGGCTCGGAGGACTGAGCAAGGACGGCGCGCTGGCGCTGTCATGGTTTCTCCGCGCGGCACGCAAGGGGCACGCGGGTGCGCAGCTGATGGCGGCGTCCATTTATTTTTCTGGCGAAGGGTGGCGTACGGAGCCGCAGAAGGCCCTGATCTGGGCAGAGCTGGCAAAGATCAACGGCGAGGCGCAGGCCGAGAAGCTGGCCGGGCGGGCGGGGAAGGGTCTGCGTGCCGAGCAGCTGCAAGCAGCCATGCAGCAGGCAGACATCTGCCTGAAGACCAGTTACAAGGATTGCCCGGAGTAGCTTGTGCCCGACTTGACGCAAACGGTTGCGGCGCGTCAGACAAATTCCACCACCGAAGAGTACTCGGCAAGGAGACGGTCCGAGGTTAGCAAGCGAAGCCGCTCGGCTTCTGCCTGGGCGACGAGCATGCGGTCGAATGGATCTTTATGCAGATAGGGCAGTGATGACAGGCGTATGACATGTCTCGCTGCCACAGGCAGAGGGAAAAATTGGTTTACCGCGAGCTGGTCGATCAGCTCCTCAAGATTGACATTAAGTTTTCCCAAGGCAGTCTTGATGCTCAGTTCCCAAAACGACGCACTGCTGACGTACACATGGTCTGCCGCAGAGATCAGATTGGCAGCAGCGGGGGACAGTCGGGGCGAGTTGGCCAGCCACCACAGATAAATGTGGGTATCGAGAAGGAGGCGCACTACTTTCCTTCGAAGGCGTCGAGAATATCGCTAGGCAGCGGTGTGTCGAAGTCATCACCGATCACCAGGCGGCCCTCGAGGCTGCCGGGGCGACGATTCGGACGCGCAGCGCCGACCGGGACCAGTCGGACAACCGGTTTGCCGGCGCGGGCGATGATGACTTCCTCGCCGTGTTCGGCTGCCTCAATCAGCTTGGATAACTGCGTTTTGGCCTGATGAATGTTGACGGGTTCCATAACGGATGCCGGCTCACAGAGTTGGAGTGTTAGCTAAGTCTAGCTAGAATTCCTCAGGATTTCAATAATGAACATTGATCTATTCCCCGAGAGAGAATTCTGCAAAGGTAAAACGATCTCTGTCGGCTTTCCGTCTGCCGGCAAAGCGGTTGACGTTTTCCTCCCCCCGGCAAAGCCCTGCCGTTCCGACATACCCCGGCAAAACCCGCATGATTCCTAAATAAAACGGCTGGCACAGGGATTGCTAAGAAGCAAGCGTCCATTGTTTTCATAGGCAATCAAAGTGACAGCTCTGACAGAAATTTCGCACCCGGCCCTGTGGCTGGATCCCAAGACCTCCGTGGGCTCGGTCGAGCGCGAGCAGCTGCAGCAGGCAGGTTTGCAGCTCTTGCCCGTGACCACCCTGCACGACCTCAAGCAAGGTCTGGCGCGCGCGCGACTGGTCGTGATCCGCTTGATGGGCGACACCGGCTTGCTGGAAGAGGTTCGCAAGCTGACCCAGGCATTTGGCCATGCGATCCCCGTCCTCTGCCGAGTTGAGCGCAACCAGTTCGAGCTGGGTATCGAGGCAATGCGCCGGGGCGCTTATCACGTTCTCGGGGATGAAGATTGGTCGGTCGACAGCTGGCGGAATGCACTGGCACTCGCGCCCACACGCAATGAGCTTCCGAAGAACAGCCCCCAGACGTTTGTGTTCGTGGATCCGGTCAGCCAGCATCTGCTGGAACTGGCACGTCGCGTAGCGCAGACTCAGGTGTCCGCACTGATCGTCGGCCCAACCGGCGCTGGCAAAGATGTACTGGCGCGTGTGCTGCATGATGCATCGCCACGTCGTGGTGGCCCGTTCGTCGCGATGAATTGCGCTGCGCTGCCCGAGAACCTGATCGAAGACATGCTGTTCGGTCATGAGAAGGGCGCCTTCACCGGCGCATTGAAAGAACATCGCGGCCTGTTCGAGCAGGCGCAGGGCGGCACCATCTTCCTCGATGAGATCGCCGAAATGCCTTATCACTTGCAGACCAAACTGCTGCGCGTGCTGCAAGAGCGCAAGATCACTCGCCTGGGCGGCAATGCACCGATCGAACTCGATGTGCGTCTGGTTGCGGCGACCAATAAAGATTTGCGCGAGGCCATTGCCAATCGCGAGTTCCGCGAAGACCTGTATTTCCGTATCAGCGCGTTCAAACTGAGCGTGATGCCCTTGCGTGATCGACCGGGCGACATTCTGCCGCTGGTCAATCAGTTTTTGTCCAACTACGGCCCCTCGGACCGTCAGGTGCGCCTGTCGCCGCGCGCCACCGAGATGATGCAGAGCTACCGCTGGCCTGGCAATGTGCGCGAGTTGCAGAACGTCATACAGCGCGCACTGGTCCTCTCCAACGGCGACATCATTGATGAATCCGATCTGATGTTCGATGAGTGGGAAGCAAAGGTCACTGAGACCGCGATCGAGCCCTTGGGAGAAGTCCAGCCAGTGGCAAACGAAGCACAGCCGACCGCTGTCATTGACTCTGGTGCGCTGTCGGCCGCAGTCAAGAGCAGCGAGTATCAGGCCATCATGACCGCGATCAAATCCAGCAGTAATCGCTCCGAAGCCGCAAAAAAACTGGGCATCAGCCCGCGTTCGCTGCGCTACAAGATGGCGCAGTTCCGTGAGCGCGGCTTGCCGACGCTGGCAGCGGGTTAACGGAAGGAGATATCGACATGGTTGACCGGATCAACAGCCAGGCCAATATCGATTCCATGCTGGCGACGCTTCGCCAGTATCAGGTCGATGCGGCAGGCAAGAACACACCGCAGGTCCTGTCGACACCGACGCCCGACGTAGGCAAGCCAAGCTTTGGCGATGCGATCAAGACCGCCGTGGTGCAAACCAACGAGGTACAGCAATACGCCAGCAGCCTGCGCCAAGCCTACGACCGCGGAGAAGATGTGCCGCTGACTGACGTCGTGTTGGCGATGCAGAAGTCTTCGCTGGCTTTTGAAGCGACCCTGCAGATCCGCAACAAGGTGCTCAAAGCCTACGAAGATATTTTGAATATGCCAGTGTAAAGAAGCGAACTCACTGAAACGAAGTAAAGATCACTAAAGATCACAGCCAACCTCGAGAGAGAAGAACATGGCCGAAGCAACAATCAATGGAGGCATGCCTCCGCAACTGCCAACGGGACAGTCCGCAGCCGCGAACGGCGCTGCAGGCAATGGATTACCCATGGCCGGCGGCGCGCAGAATCCCGGACAACTTTCCGGTACGGTGACCGGCGTCTCAGGCGGACTCGCACAGTTCAAAGACTGGGCCGATGGCTTGCTGAAGCAGCCCGCCGTACGTCGGGCATTGCCTGCGATCGCGATACTCATTGTGCTGCTGATCGCGGCGATGTCGTTTCAGTTCAGCCAGACGACACCTTATCGACCGATCATGCCCGGCATGACCGAGAACGACAAGCAGGCCGCGCTCGAGGCGCTGAAGGCCGCAGACTTCAAACCAAAGATCGATACCAGCAGTGGCCAGATCACCGTGCCAGAGGGTCGCTATCACGAGGCGCGTATCTTCCTTGCTGGCCAGGGCATTCCTAAAGAAGCTCAGCCTATCGGCATGGATTCACTAAAAGACAAGTCGTCGATGACGACCTCGCAGTTCATGGAGCAGGTACAGTACAACACGGCGATCGAGCAAGAGCTCGCGCGCAGCATCATGCAGATTTCCACGATCAAGGCAGCCCGTGTGCATCTGGCGCTGCCCAAGCAGAGTGTGTTCGTGCGTGAGCGCGCCACGCCGAAGGCCTCGGTCGTTGTTACTCCGCACTCCGGTCGTGGCGTGACCACGCCGCAGGTGAAGGCGATCGTGCATCTGGTGTCGTCCAGTGTTCCTTATCTGGCACCGAATAACGTCTCCGTGGTGGATGACCAGGGCAATCTGATGACCGATGAAAATCCCGTCGATGCCACGATGGGTCTGACGATTGCGCAGATGCAGCACAAGCAGCGCACTGAAGAGTCCTACCGCAATCGCGTGACCGAACTGCTGGCACCGGTCGTGGGCGAAGCGGCTGTCAAGGCCGAAGTCAACCTCACGCTGGATTACACCACGGTCGAAACCACGACGGAAGATTTCGACAACAAGGACAAGGGTGTCAAGCCGCGCTCCGAGGCACTGACGACCGAGCGCAAGTACAAGATCGATCCGGAAGGTATTCCCGGTGCGATGTCGAACTCGCCGCCGCCGGATGCAGATCTGACCACCGACACCAATACCAACGAGAAGAAGCCGATCAACAATGAAATCGTCACGACGCGCGCAACGCGTAACTTCGAGATGGATCGTTCGGTACGCCATATCAAGAATTCGCTGGGTACGATCGAGCGTCTGACCGTTGCGGTCGTGGTCGCCGAGCGTCAAGCACCGCAGTACACGCCGGATGGCAAGCCCGTACCCGCAGGTTCGCCGACGACTATTCCCTATACCAAGGAAGAACTCGACCGCATGCTGCAGCTGGTTCGCAGCGCCGTTGGTTATAACGAGGCGCGTGGTGACGTCGTCACGGTGGCACCCGCACGATTCGAGACACTGGCACCGGATGCGCCCAAGCCCTGGTGGGCCGACGCCGATCTGCAGAACTTCATTAAAATCGGCGTTGCAGCGCTCGTGATCATCGTGTTCCTGCTGGCTGTCGTTCGTCCGATGGTGAAAGGCCCGACGATCAACCAGATTCTGCCGCCGCACGGTCCGACCGCAGAAGACGTCAAGCGTGCCGAGGAAGACAAGCTTGCCGAAATTGCCAAGGCGGTCGAAGAGGCCAAGGCTGCGGAGGCCGCCCGGATTGGCGAAGAACTCAGGCTGGCCGAAGAGCTCAAGCTCGCCGAAGAAGCTGCGGCGGCGGAAGCGGCGGCCGAAGAGGAGAAGCTGGCCGAAGAGGCCGCTGCCGAGGAAGCGCGACTGGCCGAAGAAGCCGCTGCCGAGGAAGAGCGACTCGCCGAAGAAGCTGCTGCCGAAGAGGCAAGGCTGGCCGAAGAAGCCGCTGCGGCTGAGGGCGAGGAGGGCGACGAGGAAGAGCTGGCCGAAGGCGAGTTCGAACTCGAAGAGGGCGAGAGCCTGGATGAGCTGCGCGCCCGTATGCAGGCCATGAAGCCGAAGAAACCGACCTTCACGGCTGACATGCTCGATACCGCAAACAGCTATGATGACAAAGTCGCGCTGATTCGAATGCTGGTATCTCAGGAATCTGGCCGGGTGGCTCTGGTGCTGAAGAACATGGTCCGGTCGTAAACGGCACCAACCTTAAACACACACAACAGGAAAAGAACATGGCAGACGATACCAAGGTGGCAGCAACCAAAAGCGCTGACGACAAAGCCGCACCGGTCAAGACCGCTCCCGCAAAACCTGCCGCAGCAAAAGTCGCCGATCCGAAGGCGGCACCAGCAGCTGGCGAGGAGGGGCAGGACATCGAAGAGATGAAAAAGAAGTTCAAGCCCAAGAAAAAGGTGACGCTGCCGACCGAGATGCTCACCGATGCGAAAAGCTATGACGACAAGCTCGTGCTGGTAAAAATGCTGACCGAAAAGGAACGCAACCGCATGATCCTGATCGTGAAGAATCTTCTGAAAGACGGATTGGCTCCGACCAAGAAATAATCCTTCATACCATTATTAATTACAAACACCACGGCATACAACGTAGTGCTTAAGGCAACAGAGGTAACCCATGGCAGATAACGACGGCGCAGTAGTCATGACGGATGAGCTCAGGCGCGAGCTCGCCGATGTCACGAACGTCCAGCGCGCGGCAGTATTGATGCTGCTGCTGGGTGAGGATCTCGCCTCCAACATCATCAGTTATCTGGACCCGAAAGAGGTTCAGGAACTAGGTGCGGCGATGGTATCGGTAGCCGATATGTCGCAAGAGGCGGTGAACGTGGTCCTTGATCAGTTCGTGGATATGCTCAAGCGTCAGACCAGTCTGTCGCTGGGGACGACCGAATACGTCGAGACCGTGCTCAAGCGCGCGCTCGGGCCGGACAAGGCAGCGTCGGTGCTTGCTCGCATCATGCCCAACCGCGCCAGTCGCGGACTGGAAATCCTTCAGTGGATGGATGCTCGTGCCATCGCCGAGATGATCCGCGGTGAGCATCCGCAGGTGACCGCCATCATCCTGTCAGTACTTGAATCCGAAGTCGCGGCCGATGTGCTTGCCTTCCTGCCTGAAGAGTCGCGTCCCGAAGTCATTCAGCGCGTCGCCAGTCTGGATACAGTCCAGCCTTCTGCGATGGAAGAGCTTGAATCCATCATGAAGAAGCAGTTCTCCAATAATGCGTCAGCCTCGTCGTCCAGCTTTGGTGGCGTGAAGGCAGCGGCGAAGATCATGAACTTCACCAAAGTTGAGCTGGAAGGCGCGATCCTGCAAGGCGTGGGACAGATCGACGAAGAGCTCGCGCTGCGCATCCAGGACAACATGTTCAGCTTCGAGAACCTGACCTCGGTGGACAATCGCGGCATCCAGGCGCTCATGCGCGCTGTCGAGCCGGATCTGCTGATGATCGCCTTGAAGGGTGCGACCGAAGAGGTCAAGA
>JACCDW010867615.1_pt1 | contig 18804 bp, 22 predicted proteins | sample 7449781 | NCBI WGS metagenome assembly JACCDW01 (sample SAMN15323449, study PRJNA562643) | freshwater metagenome | isolation source: river surface water | place: USA:Blue River Watershed | collected 2017-08-18
GTGAAACTGCTGAGGAAAGCGAGATTTTCCAGAGATGAGATAGTCACGCGACTGTTGTAGACGATAAGGTTATTCGCACGGTCTACATTAATATTGCGCATGAGTCCATTTGTTGCACTGAGGAACGTAAGGGTGCTGGTGTATCCAAACGTGCCGAGGCCAACAAGACTGCTTTGGAAATTTGTTTCTTGAATTGTGGAAAGTTGTCCAATTGTAATCATGAGTTGCGCAGAACTCACATATCCATATCTTCCGAGGCCAGCAGTTGTGCTGAGAAGCTGCTGGGAACTGACATACCCTGAGTTGCCGAGGCCACGTGTCGTGCTTGTAATGGCAGAAATGGAATTCGCTTGGAAATTCTGAATACTGCTTAAAAGTTGCGAGGAGCTGATGTATCCATAGGTCGCGAGGCCGATATTTGTGCTTGCAATTGCTTGCGGATAGGCGAAATTACCATTAATAAAACTATCCACGGAACTCACCAACATTGTAGGAGAAACATAGACTGGCGGACTGAAAATGCTGCTGACAGTGCTGTAGAGCTGGGGACCTGTAATGCTGCCCGGTATTCCGCCAAGCCCGATGTTAGTAGAAAGGGTGCTGAATCCGACACCCTGGACACTTGACATGGATAGGATGGAGGTAGAGAAGGAGAAAATGGTAGAAGGAAGATAGCCGACTCCGCTATTGGTGAGGCCAGAGGCTGATGAAATGTTCGTGAAAACACTCTGCCAATCTAGGCCTCCGCGACCGTCCGTTCCTAAAATGAAAGTGGTGGAGACTGGAAGATTTGTGTTAGAATCTATCGCAAAGAGACTCCGGAGAATGAGCAAATCTGTGTCAAGTGAACGACCACTCTGGGCATAGGGGTCCATCTATCGTGATGAAAGATTCCTATTTTTTGAAAGCGCGCACAGAAAGGGCTGTAAATATCAAATACTTTGATAGGATAGTATGACGGGTGGAGGCGGCCTGCTTCAACTTATAGCACAGGGGAAACAAGATATTTTTCTTGTTGGAAATCCCCAAGTAACATGGTTCAAAATGGTATATAGGCGTTATACAAATTTTGCGATTGAATCTCAGCCCATGTATTTTGATGGAGACCCTGATTTTGGCAAGAGACTCAGTTGCCTTGTCCCTCGTCGTGGCGACTTGCTCGGTCCAATTATTCTGGAGGTGACTCTCCCTCAGCTCTATCATACAGATGGCACTCCTGCTTCTTATTGTAACAGTATTGGTCACGCCCTCATTCAGGAAATAAGCATTGAAGTGGGTGAGCAGGAGGTTGACCGGCAGACGGGAGAATGGATGGAAATCTGGTCTACATTGACGACAACCTCTGAAAAAAAGAATGGATTCTATGACATGATTGGTAAAGTAGATGCCTATACGACTCCGCAATTGAACGGGCCACTCAAGCTCTATATTCCGATTCATTTCTGGTTCAATCGGAATCCTGGACTCTACTTACCATTGCTTGCGCTCCAATATCATCCTATCCGTATTAATGTGTGGCTCCGTCCTCTTCAAGAGCTCTTTTATAGCACAGAACTCGTGAACAACTGCACCACAACGACTGTTCAGAACGCAAAGATTACACAAATGCAATTCTGGGGCGATTATGTATATCTGGACGTAGAGGAGCGTCGTCGTTTCGTCAGCAGCACACATGAATATCTGATTGAGCAGATTCAGTATACGTCCAAGATTGGTATTCCTGCCGCGAATACCAATGCGCCGACGCGGATTGAATTCAATCATCCGTGCCGCGAGTTTATCTGGGTCATCCAGCGCGACTTGATGGCGCAGTATCACGAGTGGTTTAACTTCAGCAGTTTGGCCACGCACGAAGTGGGTGTGCGGAAAGACTTGCTGAGTAGCGCGCATATCCAGTTGGACGGTCAGGACCGCTTTGAAGCTCGCGATGCGGGATATTTCCGTCTTGTTCAACCGTGGCAATATCACACATGTATTCCAAACGATGATTTTATTTATTTGTATAGCTTTGCTCTCCGCCCAGAAGACCTTCAACCAAGTGGCAGCATGAATGCGTCACGGATTGATAATATAACACTCCAGGCAGCTCTGACTGCGGATGCGGACCTGAGTCCTGCGCGTGGAACTGCGACCATTCGCGTCTATGCGACCAATCACAACGTCTTCCGTGTTGTGAACGGATTCGGTGGACTCCTGTTTACGATTTAAGGCAGGAGGAGGGGGCTCGCAAAAAATTGAAACGGACGCAGCCGATACACTGAGTATCCCATGGACATTCGGAATTTCTTTGGAAGACCCAGATATTCACCATCAGTGATGCGTGTGACAAAACGAGAAGAAGGAACGCATGATTTATTTACAACAAAGCGAATTCACACCCTTTGCGCAAAACTCGCAGAGGAACTTAATCGTTGGAAAGAAAAAGGTGCGCGACGCCTCTTTGTGCCTCATCCCATTCTAACCAGTTGCTCGGCGAATTCCTACCTTGTGACTGGCGTTTACACAACTCATCCTGTGCGATTGGCGGATGAGCTTTCTCTTCTTCCTGAGTTCATTGCTCTCTGGAAAAAGATGTGGAATTACGGATTTGCGCTCTACGATTTTGAGCTTTATCTTCAGCCTGATGGGCGTATTGCCCTCGTAAATTTTGAGAAGACGTGTTTCCGGCAGACAAATCCCGACTTGCCACTCTTCACCTATCCATTCTGCCTTCCTGAAGAGGAGGACAAGACTATCTTCTACTTCAAGCATCCTTGCTTTCCTCCGAACTTCTTAGATTTCCTTATTGGACCTGAAGATGGTCTTCGCGCCCAGATGAAGAGGCTTATGGCACTTCGCAATAAATCATCCGTTGGAGATATTCAACCAGAGCATTGAAGCTCTCCAGCGCCTCTGTGTCGCCAAAGCGCCTCTGTGTATTTTACCGCCCTGCGATAGAAATGGAGGCTCTATCCTCTGTCGTTGGCACAAATATTCCTCTTTGGTTATATCGCCTTCTGGCAATTTTTCCATTGAGTGGAATGATTGCATTGGACCATTTTGCACTCGGTTCTAAATATTCCGCCTTTGCTAAGAGCCTTCTAAATGTAGTGACATTTGGCTCCTGGTATGTCTTTGATGCTCTTCAAAGCTTGGATGGAAAACGAGTTACCCAGAAGGGAATTAGCATACCGTTTTATGGACAAACCGAAATTGGAAAAGGAAAGATTGTGGAAGGATTCGGCGTGGGAGGAGCGCAGAATATTCTGAATATTCTTTTTACATTAACGGCGGCGGGCCTTTTCTTTATAAGTTATTTCTTTAAGGATGCCCCTGGTTTCCTAGGAAAGCTCTCCACTGTCGCAATGGGAATTAGCTTACCGGCTACCATTGGAATCGGTGGATTTAGTATTAAAAGTGCATTCAAGCCGCCTGACTTATCAGGTATTCCTTCTCTTGGCCAAGTTGCGAAACTTGTAGGGGGTGGAGAAACTGAAGAGGAAGTTGCCTCGTATGGAATGAGCATGGATGGTGCTGCGATTGGTTTGCTTCTGACTCTGGCCGCATCAGGATTTACTCTGGCCTATGCGCGACAGGCTGCGCCGCCCCCATCGTCGTCGTAAAATTGAGTCGGTGCGAGTCCCCAGGACCGAGTAGAAACCATGGAGCTCCTTGCTGAACACGAGTATTTTGAGAAGCTGATTGGGCGTGGCGCTCCTCTTGCCGAGGGTGAGACTCTCCCTGACTTTACCGTCATCTACTTTACCGCAAAGTGGTGTGGTGCCTGTAAGCGTCTGAATCTGGAGGAGATTCAGCGATGCCCAGTGCCAAAGGGGACCGCGTGGTTCAAGTGTGACATTGACTTGAATACCTACACGGCTGGATATTGTGATATCCGCTCTATTCCGACCTTCATGGTCATCTACAAGAAGCAGGTGCTGGGTCAACTCGGCAGCTCCAATACGGCGGCAGTCTGCGCGTGGCTGGGCGAGATGATGGCCAAAACTCAGAAGGTCTAAGTAGAGGGTAGGGAGATGAAAACCTACGATATTGTCATTGTAGGCGCAGGAATAGCAGGGCTATTCTGCGCCCGCGAAATTCTAAAACGACAGCCAGGGGTATCCCTAATTGTCTGCGAAAAATACTCCAAGCTTGGAGGTCGCGCTGTCTCCTATCGGAAAGACTTAGGTGGAAAGGTGGGCACCGTGGGCTGGGAGATTGGTGCGGGGCGTATTTCTCAAGCACACAAGCATGTTCTAGGACTTCTCAAAGAGTATGGTCTTCACACAATCCCGATTCGGCCAGACCTTCAGTATAGAGAATCAGGAGCCGCTCCGTTTGAGCCGAATTTTTTTGAACCGTCGCTGGGAATTCTTTTGAAGCCACTGTCCGTGCTCCCCCCAGAGATTCTTGGAAATCATACGTTGAAGGAACTTCTTGTGAAAATTCACGGAGCCACCGAGACGCAGCGGTGGATGGATAGATATCCCTATCACTCCGAGGTGGTTTGGATGCGAGCAGATAGAGCACTCGCAGAATTCAATGGAGAAATGGGTTCTCATGAGGGATATTTCGTCTGTAAAGAAGGGCTCAGTGCGTTGATTGAAGCTTTGGCGAAAGATGTGCGAGAGCGCGGTGGAGAGATTGTAACACATTATGACCTCCAGTCATGCGATGGGACTGTGTGTCAGTTCAAAACCGACAATGGTCAAGAGGAGATTGAAGGAAAGGAGGCTGTCATTCTTGCTCTTCATGCTGGCGCGCTGCGCAAACTTCTGATGTTCAAAGAATGGTATATTCTCCATCATGTTCGCATGGAACCCCTTTTCCGCATCTACGCTGTGTTTCCGAAAGGCGCAGATGGAAAGGTCTGGTTTGAGGGGCTTCCGCGTATTGTAACACCTGAACCAATTCGCTATTTTTTGCCAATGGATGCGAGCAAAGGAACTGCTATGGTGAGTTATACAGATTCCAGATTTGCCCGCCACTATATGGGTATTTATAAAGAAAAAGGGGAAAAAGGTCTGGAGTTGCAGATTGTCAAGGACCTGCGCTCCGTGTTTCCAGAATTTCATGTTCCGCGACCTGTTTTCTTCAAGCCGCATCCTTGGACGGATGGTGTAACGTATTGGCTTCCTGGGCATTATTCTCCTGAAAAGGAGACTTTGGAAGCGCTCCATCCGTTTCCGTTCAAGTATCCGAAAGTGTACGTGTGTGGAGAGAGTTTCTGCCTCCGTCAAGGATGGATGGAAGGGGCAATTGAACACGCTGAGCTGCTTCTTGAGAAGTTCTTTTCTAAAAAGAGATGAATGCGCACGTAATACTTTCGCTCTTCCACATTTTCTTCGTTGTTCCACTTTTCCTCTATACGGCGATTCAACGCGCAGCTTGCCCCGATTGGCTTTATCTTGCCCTTTTTGCCCTTGGTATTGTCATACTTGTCTATCACGGCATCAAAGCAGCTTGGCGAATCTCCGTTGGAAGCAGCAGCGCATGGATTAATGTCTTCCACGCTGCTTTGGTCGCACCCCTCTTAATTTACATTGGCTACTATGGAAAAAAGACACCTCGTCCTGCCTATGAATTATTAGCTATGGCTGGATTTGCCGCACTCGGTTACCATATCTATTCTATGATTATGTCACTTCATGTCTATAGTGAAGATACCTAGTTTGCCGTCGCAGTCAAAATCCCCTGAAGAAGACGGAGTCGCGCAGGCTCCTTGACCTGAATACAGTTTGTTGCGTGATAGAGAAAGGATGTGCTTGATGCGAAGTTCTTCTTACAGCTCCGACACTCAATTCCATTTGGGCCAGGATTCATAAGAGCATTTGCCTCCTGGGAACAATGCTTGCGAACGAAATGAATAATGCGATTTCCTCGTGTGAGAGTCTGAAATGTGCATCCATTGCATGGACATTTCAGAACAGGAGTTCCCTTGGCCTCCTCCGTCTGAGGATGCTTGGCAGCAATGTGGACCTTTAGCGCAGACTGTGACTGGCACTTGTATTCACAATGCTTACAGACACAATTGAAATTATTGTCGTGGCGCTTCAAATGATAATGCATCGTATTCTGATTCTCCTCCGTTACCCCGCAGTGAGGGCAAACGAAGTGGCCATTATCATTCTTCGTATACGTATAAACCATTTGTTGCGCGTGGGAGGTTCCACTAGGGGGGTGCCGTTTCAATTTTTGTTTGGCACGCGCGCGCGCGGGCAGCGGCAGCGGTCTAAACTTCTTTTTCATTCTTTTGAAAAGGAGTTCATGTCTGATATTACAATTTTGACGCTGGCCATCGGCGCTGATTTCACGAAAGCTTTAGAGAAGGCATTTGCCTCTAAGCGAGCCTATGCTGAAAAGCACGGTTACACATATATCCAAGGGGGAGAGGAATTCTGGGACCGGTCTCGCCCCATTCCGTGGTCTAAGATTCCCTTTGTCCTGGATGCACTTGGGAAATTACCCGAGGGTGCGATTGTCTGGCTTTCCGATGCGGATGTGCTCATCACGAATCCGAATTTGAAGGTGGAAGACCAGATGGCGTCTCTTCTTCCTTCTGGAAAGGATTTGCTCATGTGTATTGATGCGTGCGGCCATATCAACAGCGGAAATGTGCTCATGCGGAATAGTCCGTGGTTGCGCGACTATTGGCGCCGAGTTGGAGAGCAGAAGGAGTTACTCTATCACATTTGGTGGGAGAATGCTGCCATGATTAAGCTTCTGGAGACAGTGCCTGATGACCTGGCGCACACCGAAATCACCAATCGTCATAAGATGTTCAATTCATATCTGCGCGGCCTTCCTGGACAACCTCTCTGGGAGCCTGGGGATTTTCTCGTCCACTTCGCGGGGGTCTACGATGTAAAGGAGATGCAGCAACTCATCCAGAAAATCCAGTCTGGCCATGTGCCTCGGCTGTCTATGTAAAATAAGACTGAATCCAAGCTGATTTTTCTGGGCCCGCAAAATGAAGTGTAAAACTCTGCGGAAGTGGGATAAACGATTGGAGAACTTGCCAGGGTAATACTTCTATATGTGTGTTGAATCGTGGAAGAATAGTTTGGACAAATGAACCCTGCTCATATGTATCTCCTGCCCATTCACCAATTGTCTTCCAGGAACCATCTGTCTCCTTCGTCCATTTTCCAGAATCGTATAAATTCATCCAGGAATTCATAATTTGTCTTCCTTGGTGATTGGAAAGAACAAACCAAACACCCGCATTAAATCTGGAATTCCAGTTTGGAGTGTCACCAGCGCAATAGAATGATTTTTCTTGCCTTACAAATGAATTAAGAGACCTTTTCATATCATGAATTGTGGCATCCATGTCCAACCATAGAACTCCTTTATATTTCTTCGTTTGAAGAATCTCTTGGACTAGTTTTACTTTTATCCAATACGGAGGAAGGTCATACGGGGCATTTGAAAAGATATACTCGTAAGTATGGAGCTTACAGTAATTTTTTATTCTTTCAAGAAGCGGATAGAAAATGGGGTTGATTGGCCGATTATCATATTGAACAACTGCCCACGGAAGTTCCGCGGCTCCTCCAATTTGTCGGCCTCTCGTTTTGCGGAAGCGTCCTGTTTTGCGGAAGCGTCCTGTTTTGCGTTTTAACCTTTTGGATTTCATTCCTCTCTGGAAGAAGCAAATATTTTCTCAGAACAAAATATAGAAGATGGCTTCCACTCGTAAGAACCGTCAGAACTCCATGGCTACGCGTAAGCAGCAGAGACAGCAGGGTGGCGCGAAGATTCCCGCCAAGGGAACCGCTGCGCAGGTCTGGCACGGAACTGCCAAGCACACGCCCGGTGGCTTGACCAAGAAGGACTTGATGAAGACCAAGAATGGTCGCATCGTCAGCAAGAAGAAGCACGCGGCTGGCCTCAAGGCTCTCGCGCGTCTCCGCAAGGCCGGCTATGTTGCCAAGAAGGGAACCTTCAAGCTTTTCAAGAAGGCGTAAGGCGGCGTAAGGCGGCTTATTTCTTGAGTAAAAACTCGGCCACATCCCGCAGAACTTCCGCGGCCTCCACTGGTTCAAAGGTGCTAACCGTTCCAAGCTCTTCCGCGTCATACCAATAGCATGTTCCATGCTTATCTGATTCTCCGATGGAGGACCAGACAAGCCCAACATTGGATGCGCGAAGTTCTCTAAGCACAGCCCCCAGATTCAGTTTCTGGACCGCAGGAAGCCCGATGCGCGGAGCCAACGCATCCTCAATCTGTTTCTGCTCCGCACTCGGATGCCAGAAAATCGCGCCCCAGCTTCCGCGAGGATAGGTGATACTACCAACAATGAATGTAACATCTGAACTCATAAAGATATTGTGGAGTGTATTAGGAGGTTCATCTCCAATCCAGACAACGCGCGCAGGTTTTACGGTATTCTGGACATAGGAAACGGCAAGGCGCAAATCATGCGAATCCCGAATTCGGAAGACCGCATCCCATTTTATCTTTTGCGTCCACCGAAGAGGAATAGCGCTCGTATTGTGGAGCATCAGAATCGTGCGTCCACGGCCCAGTAGTTCCTCTTCTAAGACAGCGAGGCGATTGGAGACGAGTTGCTCCAGGGTTGTTGTAGAGCCGCAGAGCCAAAGAGACTGACCCTTGAGTGGAGTGGAAAATCCTTCCAAACGAACGATGTCTGACATAGGGTCCTTGTTTTTGCGGAGGATTTGAGGATGGCAAAGAAAAGCGCAGCCAACGGCAGAACTATGAACCCTCTTCTCCGAATTCTCGCCCTCGCCGCAATTATTGTAGTGGTGGACCTCCCGTGGCTCTATACGGTTCAACCGTATACCAGCGCAATGATTCGCAGCATCCAGAATGGAAAAGATGCTGTGTTTCGTTATGAAGGAGCGCTTGTTGTATATCTTGCCCTCGGATATTTGGCAACACTACCGAAGTCAACAATGGAGGCATTCCTCCTCGGCCTCTGCGTCTACGCAGTCTATGATTTCACCAACTACGCGACCCTTGCGAAATACAGAGCTGAATTTGGAGTGATGGACTCCTTGTGGGGTGGTGTTCTTTTCAGCATTGTGTATCAAATTCGCATGTATTTGAATCTTTAATGACGACGAGTGCCCTTGCGACCCTTGCGCTTGCCGCGGGTCTTGCGCTGGGCGCGACGACGACGACGACGGCCACCACCCTGATTCTCTCCCATAGCTCCAGGTCCACTCTGGCCAGCAGCAGCACCATGTGCTCCAGCAGCTCCATTACCATTGCCTTCTCCATTATCATTGCCTTCTCCATTGCCATTGCCTTCTCCATTGCCTTCTCCTACCGCAAATAGCGAACCAGACCCTGGAACTTTAAGACTATACAAATTGGGGTCAGTGTGACCACTTATATTCTTCGCGGCCTCAGCAGTTTGTAATTCCTGGACCTTGGCGTCAGAGACTGCTGTATTAATTTTTGGCTCAGAAACTCTCTCATCATCTTCATATTCAAGTCCATACTCCATTGCAACATCGGGAAATGTCATAGCAATCCCATTGATTTCACGAAGAATAGCAGGGGCTAAAACAGACTCTACGGGATAGGTCTTTGTAGTATGATACAATCCCATAAAACCAGACTCATTATACTCACCATACTGCTGACTCATAGCAGTAGGGTCTACACGCATATCTTTGGTGAGGAGGATTCCTAGAACTGCATCCTTGAGTCTATTTGTCAAGTGATATTTTATGTAGAGTTCGCAAATTTGAGCAGCAAGCGCTCTAAGAGTTAATACCTGGCTAGTGGATTTTCTTGAATTATAGACCTCTATCTGCTTAATGATTTCACCCATCAAGGCAGCTTTCATATTTCCAAGTCTATCATTCTCCATAGCAGGAGTGCTGAAGGCAGCAGAAGCCTTTACTGGAACAGGCACATATCCAAAAGAAGTTCCTTTTCTTCCAGGGCCGAATCCCCATCCTCCTGAACCACTTCCTGAACCACTTGAAGCACTTGACCCAGACATTCTATATTCTTGAATTAGATTTTCTTTTACTTCCAGGCGGATTTCTAAAAAAGAATCTAAATATTGAATATAAATGAACACCCGCCAGAGAACCGCCTCCCGCAAGCAGCGCAAGCAGTCCACTCGCAAGCAGCGCCAGCAGCGCAAGCAGCAGCGCCAGAACGCCGTGGCGACTCGCAAGAACCGCCAGTCCCGTAAGCAGCAGCGCCGCAACCAGCGCCGTTAAAGACCGCGACGCGCCGTTAAGAACCGCGACCCGCCCCGTTTTAAATAAACGGATTGTGCGCCCAGTGAAGAAGTGCCTGCCGTTGCCGCGGTCGGCATGACAAAACGCCCCGACCGCAATTCGCCCGAATCGCACCCGCGTGTCTCACAAACGCCTTCCAACGCTTGATTTGTATCGCATCAAGCTCTGGAATTCGCCTCCCCATCCAATACCGACAATACCACTGGAACCATCCGCGCTCATCCGGATTCACGCGCGCATCGGAGAGTTCAGGATGCTGCTTGGACTTATGAGAACTCGCCACCCATCCATTCTTCCGCCACTGGGACAACGGCAAGCGAGACAGAATCTGGAAGTAGTTTACGGAGATGTCCGGGTCTCCAGGGCGCAGCTTGTCCAGCGCAATCGCTCGTAAAAACCACTCCGCTGGATACTCCAACACACAATCATTCAAATACTTGCCCTCAAAGGCCCCGAGTGCCAGCACCTCGCCAGGTGTCATATACGGCTTGAAGTCGGGGGCCATGTTGGTGCCCGGCTCCTCCTCCAACACATAGGAATATCCTTTTACCATCTTGTTCCAGACATGAATCGTATCACCTTTGTGAAAATCAGAAAGAGACCGACCTTTGTCTTTTAAAATGGCCACCATGTCCTCTGGTGTATGGATTCGCAAAATACGGCTATCCATCCCTACAGGATAGTGCTAAATTTGATTGACGGAGGTCACGTGTGTATAGCTTACAAACATGGCATCCGCAGCAGAGGCAAAAGAGATGGCAGAGTGGCTCAAGGCGAAGGAGGCAGTACCTCGCTACCTCGCAACCCTCTCCGAAGAAGAGAAGATTGGTCATGATATCGCTGTAGAAATGCTCGCTACGTCGTATTCTGTAGAGCGGAGTCGCGGATTCCGTGCCTGGTGGGCGGCCCAGAAAGCGGCAGCGGCCTCTAATCCAGGACAGTCACCTCCATCAGCAAAGTAACAGGGCGATTGTTCGTATTGAGAACATTGCCGAACTGGTCCCGCAGGGAAACACTAATCGTCCGAATACGAGGAACAACCAGACCAGGAGTTATGACATTCTCATAGGTGTCCTTGTTGAGACTTTTTGTCAGATAGGCGAGCGTGTCTTGGTCCGTGCAGTAAAGGATGGCAGATGGCGATTTGCGACCCCCTGCCAAGACAATAGAGCGCAAATCTATGGTGGTGTCGTAATTCATATAGAGATAGATGCGCTGGACAGGATTAAAATTCACAGGATACGGGGCTCGCAGCGTGCCTCCCACTTGATAGGCATCTTTGTCATTGAATCCGAGCTGGTATCCAGGGTTGCGCATGGTAGCAAAAGCAGGATTGAACGTATTTACGAACTGGCCTGTTCCGAAGCAGAATCCAAAGTTATTCAGGCCACTGCTCGTTACTTCCAGAATCTGAGTAATCGGGTTTACAACTACAGTATACGTATTCACTCCGTCTGCGGCATCCAAAAGTTGTTTGAAGGCGGGAGCGAAGAGGATGGGTGTGTAGAGACCGGGTGGAAAAGTAAGTGTAACTTTCGCCGTGCCCGTGTCAAACGTGAAACTATTGTAGGGCTCGTCAATGGTATAAATCGGCACGGGAATGGTGCCACCGACAATCACCATGGATGTAATATTCTTGAGCGGATAGGGACAGACCCATTGAAACTCGGAGGGGCTCGGATACATCTTGAAGTCGCGGTCATTGCTATTGATTTCAATGCGGACAATGCGCTCTTTTCTGTTTTTCGGAGCGGCCTGGAGAGCTGAGCCAGCGCCCGTTGTTGTCAAGGCTGACGGCGCGAGAGCTGACGGGGCACCTGGAGGAGGAACTGTTACGGGTGCGGTGGCTTTGGCGTTTGTTGTAACAACCTTCTGCATTCTTCTACGAGAAGAGAAGTGCTGGGCGGTGGCGGAGCGAGCCGCGCATTTAGGGAGCGAAGGCTGAATAGGGATGGTCAGCAGGAAGACTGCCTTGAATTCCCCACCTCCACGCCAAATATCCCTCTACCTGCTGCCGACTGGCTGTAATCAACTGTGTGTTGTAAAAGAGAATCTCCGCAACATACGCATTGAATGCAATATCTGGTGAAGTGCGGTCTGTATGACGAAATCCAAGCTGAAAACAACTGTTGCCACTCAGTGAAAAAGTATAGGCGGCCGTCTGGACTAACTGTGTTCCATTGCGGCGAATCAAGAAATTGTTGTTCGCAATGCTCCAATTCATTAACAAAAATCCAGTGGATGTTTCATTGACGGGGGATACGCACGCGGGAGTGCGATTGAAGCTTGAAGAACCATTGTGCCAGCGATATTGCGTGTGTTCTCCAAGGGTTAAACTGTTAAACGAGTCAGAGCCTGACTCTCCAATTGCCACACAATCACTTCTCGCTGCGATGTTTTTTATTGCAATGACAATATACACATCACTCGGATATCGACCACTGGTATTTGGCGCGCGATAAATGTTATTTCCAGAAAAATTCACAACGGCTCTTCCATTTTGGTAATTCGTTTGAATTGCTCCATTCGCAAGTCCAGACAGTGGTGCCATGTGATAAGCATTTCCAGATTTATCTCTCCACTGTGTCACTGTGGTTCCAGATAGCGTGAGCGTAGTTTCATCGCTGGGGTCAAACCATGCGAAAAGACCTGTGATTTGATTCGGAAAGAATCCTGCTCGTATAATGAGATTCGCATTGTAATTCTGAAGTATCATCCAATTCAGTTGCCCGTCAGACGCAAAAAGAATAGATTGGAAATTTGTTGACATGAGAGCGTAGGTAGTAGAGCCTCGCGCAGAATTTTCTAATACATCGAGTCCCGTCGTAGAAACGAAAATAGAGGATTTCGCGGCATTTCCACAGATATCTTTAATAGAATAGAGTTTTCCTGCGCCAATTGTTGAAATTGCTGGTAAATACACTATTTTTGAAGAATTTAGCGTATTTATCAGAAGTTGTGTGGCTGTTGTCGGAGGAAAAACAGCTGACATTGCTTAGAACTTCTAAATTTAAATGGTAGGTCGTCCGAATCGAGTTGCTAACGCATTGTAATTTTGTCTTACTTCTGCTGCTGTCAATGCTCGGTTGTAAAGCTTATAGGCTCCTATTGCTCCTGTAAAATTTGTATAGGGGTTCGCAGCAGACCCTACTCCATAATAAGCAGTTCCAGGCCATTGCTTGCTTGCTGTTCCCGTAGCGACTTGGACCCCATTCACATATCCTATGACAGAAGTTCCTGAATATGTATAACACACATGCGTCCATGTATTCGCAGAGTAAGCACCACAATTTAATTGATAAACAGAACCCTGCCAGAATCCAACATAGATTATATTTCCACTAATTGCTATCATCATTACGTTCCATCCACCTTGTGTATTCTGACCCAATTCACCAACAATATTTGCAGAGACGCCTGCTGCGGCATTAAACCAAGCATCCATTGTAAAGGATTGAATCCCTGAGGAAGCAATCCCTGTTGTATCGAGGCCATAACTGCTTCCGTTAAAAACAATCGCAGTTTGACCGCCAGGTGTTGTGGTTGTTCCTGGAGAATTATAGACTGTTTGATTGTTTCCCACCAAGGCAGTCCACGTGGAACCAGATGAATACGTCGCAGCATCTACATTGTTTACGAGGCCGCTTGTTACTATTACCGCAAAAACGGTAGGAGCAAGATACACATTGTTCGTATACACATTCAGCAAAAACCAATTTGTCCGTCCATCATTCTGAAATGTCCACGCACCGAATGAATTGGAAAGAATCATTGAACTTATATTGTTTCGCTCAATGCGGTCAAGTCCCACTGTACTGAGTGAAATCGGATTAGTGCTCGAATATCCCAGATGGTCTTTTAGAATTAGAAGAAGTCCTGGATTTGAACTTACAACAGGAAGAGCCAGTGTTTTAATGGTGGAAAGGGTATTCACAGGAATGAGACTGAGGCCCCGCGGAATCGTGACAAGAGGGCTCCACGTTGTCAGAAACGGCGCGGCGGTTTTGTAGGGGTGCGCGAGAGGAAGACTCGTTTGCGTCCCCCATTTCCAGGCTAAATATCCCTCTATGAATTGACGTGTTGTTGTGGAGAGATTTGTGTTGTAAAATAGAATCTCGCAAAGAGGTCCTATGTAGTTTGATGTAGTTATACTCAATGTGCTAGATGTATTCAGCGAATAGTTAATCGTTCCAAGAGACCCCGTCGCAGCTTGCGTTCCATTTAAGAACCCAGTGTAGGTTGACCCGTCGGAGACGTGACTTGTCATCGTGTTTAATTGTGAAATATCCGTCACTGTCAAGAAATAACTGATTCCATTCACTACAAAAACCAATTCTCCAACATTGGAGGTGCGAACATACAAATCAAAATAGAGATAGGACACTGGCGAAAAAATAATTTCGGAGTTTCCTCTTCCATTTGGACCCGTTTGAAGAAATACAGCAAAGAGTGTCATGCGATTCGTCGCAGAAAGAACAAAGGATGGCGTCAACATTGCGGTGTTTCCAAAAACAGGAGCTGCGCGTCCATTAAACACATTCTGTGTGTAGGTCGGTCCAGTTCCTGAGGGGGTCGCGTGTCTGCTGTTTCCAGATTTGTCTCTCCATTGACGAACTTCAGACCCGCTAAAGGTCATGGAGCCCGTGTCGGCACCGTCCAACCAGAGTTGGCAACCTGCTATTTGAAGGATTTCCCTCGGTGTTGACATTCCTTAGAAGGAGACAAGAGATTGTTCTGTCTTTTTTATACCAAACTGCTGAAGGTTAGAGTTCCATTTTCAGCAGTGGTGCTGCGAACCGATGTCATTGAATTCGGTGGATAATAATCTACATAGAGGTTTTTACTGACACCAGGATTTGTATCTCCAAATGTTGTAGTATTTGCTACAATAGAGGATGCGCCAGAATTGTAGGCTGCGAGAACCACATTGGTTCTGGCAGCTCCCCCAGACCCATACGAAGAGCCAAACCACGCATACAGAATGCGTGTTCGGTTGGAAGTACCTCCTCCCACAGGATACCGTATGATAACAATGCCAGAACCTCCCGCTCCTCCTGGACCAGCAGGACCTTCTCCACCACCTCCACCGCCTCCCGTATTCGCTGTTCCAGAGCCTGCTGCTGTTCCGTTCGCAGTGGAGCCTGTTCCTCCACCCCCCAGGCCTCCCGCTGAATTTGAGCCACCTGCAGAACCTGCGCCACCACCGCCCGCATAATACGTGAGCACACCGCTCATTTGACTCTGACATCCATTTCCACCTGTGCGCGAAACAGCTGCGAATGCGTATCCTCCCGCGCCACCTCCACCGCCACCATAGGTCGCATCAAAGTTTGAAGAGCCATTCTGACCCTGACCTGCCGTGGCTGTACCAGGAGTTCGTTGTCCTGCTCCCGCTCCTCCTGAACTCGCACCTCCTCCTGACCCTCCGTTTCGTCCCGTATTCGTAATCCATCCACCACCACCTCCACCCCCCACGGTTGTTACAAGGGCCGCAATGGAAGAGGCACTGCCATCTCCTCCTTGAGAATCTCCTGAACCTGCGGCTCCTCCTGTTCCCACAGTAATTGTATAAGAACCAGCGGTAATGGTCATAGCCCCCTCTACAAATCCACCGCCACCACCACCGCCAGCACGACCCACACCGCCACCGCCTCCTCCCGCTACCACTAAATACTCTATATTCAAACTCGTGCTTGCTGTAAAAGTCGCTGTTCCCGTTACTGAAAATGTATGAATAACATAAGTCATTCCGCCCACTGTTGCGGTTGTCACAGTTCCTCCTGTTGCTGACACTCCTGAAGGTGTAAAACTTCCATCGTAGAATTGTAAAATTCTCCAGGAACGAAGGCCATCCGCAATCATAGAAAGAGACCCCCATGAATTGGAAAATGTGTAGCGGGTATTGTAGTCATCGAGAAGGTCTGTTCCTGTTGTGCTGACTGTAAAGCTGCTATTTGAACTGTTTCCATAATAATCTTTAATGTAAAGGATGCGCCCTATATTTGTGCTTACCGTTGGTAAAAAAATAACTTTGGAAACGGTGCGTGTATCCAGAGGAATTAATGAGACATTCGCAGGAATCGTTACTGTCGAGAACGACATCCACTAGTTAGGCGAAATATAAACCCATTGAATAAGCACCCGCATAGACACTGGATGTGCTGACAAGGGTTGTAAAACGCCCTGAGCCTGTGACATCAAGAGTAAAAGCGGGATTGTTTGTCAGAATGCCTACATTTGAGGTATTTGTCAGAATCATAGAGGGTGTGGCGAGTTGCGCCGCAGAATTCACATCGCGAAGAGTGGGAGCGCCTGTCTCAAAACGAATCGCGCCTGTCGTCTGAAATCGGAGTTGGTCACTGACCGAAGAACCCTTGAATGTTAGAATTTCTCCTGTAAAACCTCCTGTGCTCTGCTCTGCTATCGCGGCATTGTTGTATTCGCCTATGCGCCCCCAGAATTTAATAAAATTCTGATTGGAGGAGGAACCAACGTAGAGACTTGAAATTGTGCTTCCTCCTGCTGTGCCACCCCCTCCTAACGGAACTCCCTGGAGGGACGACGTGGAAATCTGATTCGCAAAAATTGTATTTACATTCAATTGAATTGTGCTTACTATGGAGGCCTGAAGAGGACCGAATTGAACCCAACCCGCGCCCGTGCCAAACTGAAGACTGTCCACTTGAAACGAACTCACGTAGCCAGTTATTCCTGTTAGATTACTCGTTGTAAGTGTGCTGACATTTACACTCAATGAACGATAATTCGTCAAGAGACTCGCGACAGTGGAAGTGAGTTGAGGAGAAGAGAGATAGGCCGCAGTTCCGAGGCCTGCCACGGTAGAAGTGAGTTGTGCCGATGAAATGTAGGAAAGATTCCCTAAGCCCAGAATTGTAGAATTCAAAATAGCATCTGTAACATTTCCACTACCGCCACCCCCTCCTCCCGCAGTTGAAAAGAAAGTCCCACCAACTCCATCTGCGTATAAAACAGTCCCCGCTGACGGATATATTGAACCAATATTCCCTTGAAAATATAATTGGCCTACGCGTAAAATGTCTATTTCTTGGACCCTATACCAACTCATCGGCCACTCTACTAGGAGACGATGATAGGTGCCGCTGGAAAATCCAAAATCTTTCTCGCGTTCGGAAATCCTGCTACGCCAAGAGTTACAATTCCGACCGGTGTAGAGGTTATCTTATATGACCAGGTGGATTCTACCGTTCTTGTTCAATACACGGATGATATTGTCGCAAAACTTTCTGCGAATGCTGACTCTATGGCAAGAACACCTGTGTCTATATTTCAAGGAATTCCCATCTTCAATCGTGAATTGACTCTGCCCTCTGATATTTATCAGCGAGTCTTTATTCCAGGTGCGACAATGCCCGATTTCCTTTTCAAATCCGTCAACGTTGGCCCATTTGAAAAGAAGATTTCTGGATTCTATACACCTGGTCCCGCCTCTATTCTCTATCCATCCGACTATGTTGCAATTGTTGCGGGAGGAGACCCAGACCTCACGGCAAAAGTGGCCTCCTTCACACGATTCTCCCAGGTTCTATCTTTTTTGGCCACTCAACCAACAAGCGGAAGAGCCCCATTCCGCTGCTATGTTATGATGGTGGGTTATTAGTTACAACCTGTAAAGGCTTCTTTCCATAGAGGGAGGCGAGCTGACTAAAGGAAGAATCATAACTTCCAAGTATCTTGGAACAGCGTGCGAGTCCAATAAAATCCACCACCGCATCCTGCATACCCTTCTGCGTCATTCGCGAAAGGGTCGTCGCAGGACTCCAAACACGCCCTGGGAATTCCGCCTCAATCGCTCGCCGCTCTGTCGCATCGTCCGTGGCAAGAAAGAACTTCGTTGTGGACGGCTCGGCGCGCATGGCGACCAAGAAAGCCTCCAGCGGAGATTCTTTCCGTGCCTTCATATGGTCTCCGCGACGAATATGGACACCGACAATGGCCACTGGGTCTGAGAAAAAAGGGGTATTCAGTTGCGGAGCCAGGTGAATTGTCGGCTGAAGCTTTCGCAAATACGTGAGCCATCGTGGGGCATCCGTCTGATGAAAGTGACCATAGGAACGAATCGGCCGTGTATCTCCCCGCTTCACATACTCCTCCATATCCGCTGGACTGAGAACCATGACACCCGGCTCCAGCAGAGGACCCATATCTACGGTGACCCAACGAGGAAGCGAAGACCTCTCCCAAAGACTCTCAAAGCGCGCCATACACGCAGGGTCATTGGCGGACCAAATCACATGGAGATTCCGGTCAAGGTCCTCCGCAAGGCAAATGGCTGAGACTAAGGCTCTGAGACGATTTGCCATTCCCGCCAATACTTCAATCGTTAGAACTCCACTCATTCCCTAAAAATTAACGGGCGGGGAGGCTTAAGTATTTATTTCTTACAAACAACTATCTTAGCGCCACGCTGAAAAACTTACGGCAGCTCGTCTCCACATTTGCCGCGCGACCCAATGTTCAGGGCTCTTTCTACGTCATGTCTACATCTCGGCTTGAGAAACTCCAGCGTCATTGGTCTTTTGATTTGCCAGCTGTGAAACCCTTCTACGCTGTGAA
>JACCDW010542337.1_pt1 | contig 18772 bp, 21 predicted proteins | sample 7449781 | NCBI WGS metagenome assembly JACCDW01 (sample SAMN15323449, study PRJNA562643) | freshwater metagenome | isolation source: river surface water | place: USA:Blue River Watershed | collected 2017-08-18
ACCTGATTCTGCCAAGTACCTTGTATTGGGTCTTGCTGCAATCACTGGAATTCTTGCCACCATCAGCCAATACGCTGCAGTACGTGAAGGTGAAGCTCTCCTCGCAGATTTACGTGGTCTCGAGAAACCATCTGCTCTTTCGGCCAAGATTGCCGACTCTCGTGGATTGCTCTCACTGTCTGCAATCACAATTGTTATCTTCGATATTGTGATGTTCGCACTAGTTGTATGGGCAGTTCTAGGTTAATAAATGCCCATTGAGATCATTCTGATTACCGTGTATGCAGTCGTAATACTTGCGATTGTGACGCGTTTTGATCGGCCTTCAAAGAAGCGACCGCGAATTACTGGCCGCGGTGGAGATTTCGAGTAAGGCTAAGACCTATTTCGGTGTGCGTTCTTTGAGAGGAAGAGAGCAAAGACCAGCGCGATAACAATCAACGCGTTGAGTCCCATCTCAAGGAGCGCACGATCGAAGGCTGTATCGCTCTTTCCCGTTTGTAGAGTCAGTGATGCTCCAACGTTAAGAATATGGCGCACGGCTGCGATCACACCGATAATCAAAAATTTATCGAGTTGATAAACACCATCGGTAAAGCGCGAGATCACCGTACGCAGGATCTCGAGGATAATCACAATAAAGAGGATGTCGTTGACTCCCTGGATCATGCCGTTTGGGAAGAAGGGCGCTGTCTCAACTAGGCGCTTAATGCTGTAGAAAAATGCACCGATTCCGATAACAAGCAGGGCTAATGCAAGGATTGCATGGAAGAGATCCTCGACTAAATCGACATATTTCAGAGGCAGAATTGAAGTCTCTGACTGACTTTCTTTATTTTGAGCGATATAAAAGTGTAGGCATTATTTCGCAGATTTACACCGTTCTGAGCAGTATTTAACGTTCTCCCAATCGCGCGCCCACTTCTTGCGCCACTCAAATTCACGCTCACAGCGCAGGCAGAGCTTGGGTGCAAAGCCGTTCTTTACCTTTGCTTTCATCGCAATCCTTAAGGAGCAAGGGGTGCCACTAGGTAGCGGCTCAAGGTAGATACCGGACGGGATTGATTGTCGTGCTGGGCCTTAAATGACGATGAGCCATCCTTGCCGCAGAGGAAGGTAATCGCTTGGCGACCACCGGGATGCATTGGAATCCACGCCGTGAGGTCATAGATGTTTCCATCGATAACGCTCCAACATGATGCTGCTGAATTTCTCTTCTTCACTTCCTCCATTGTGTAGGCACTTTGTGTAACGCTCGCAGATGGAGCTGGTGTTGGCGTTGCTTTGACCGTCGCAGTTGGTGTTGGAGTCGGTGTCGGTGTCGGTGAAACTGCAACTGCTGCACCGCGTAGAACTTCACCTGGCACTTCACGATCGCCTACTGCAACAGTAATTGCAGATTTTGCGCGAGATGTAATGAGAAAACTATAAGTGCCAGCTTGGGCATCTGCGCTGTAGCGAGCAAGGTAGAGGTAATTGGTCTTTCCGTATGGCTCATAGAACTTAGTACGCTCGTTGATCCGCATTGTCACTCGCGCACCGTTAGGGGCTGTGATAACAACTTGTGGCAACTGCGAAATCTTCAACGTGTTCTCTGGCTTCTTATCAATGATGAGATATTGAACAGAGAGTTGCTCTCCAGCCTTAAGGTCTGCGCGGAAACCCTTGCGCTCTCCTGCCTTGTTAAAGCTGGCTCTGATTGCAAAGGAGACAGTGCCATCTACCAAGAGGGGTCCCTTGCTTGCCGAGGAATCGCTATCGAGCAAGACGACAGGTTGGTGGGCGGCTGCAGAATTGATACCTGCTACGAGAAAGAGTGAGAGGAGAATGGCTAAGCGGCGCATTTTAAAAGGGTACATCGTGGGTAAATCTGGCGCTAGGTGAAAATACTTCTAGAAAACTATTCTCTTATCCCCCGCGTACTCCAGGTTTTGTAGAGACCAAATCCAAGGAGATAGACGGGAAATGCGATCAAGATAATCTCACTGACGATATTGCTCTGCACACCAAGAGTCTCTGAGTAATTCCAAGACAGGTAGGTCAGGTTGCCTAGGTAGATGACTCCAAATGGAAAGGTAATCCGGCGCAGTTGAACGACGCGAACAATGTGTGGCACTTTAAAGTAGGTCAGCTGGGACATACCAAGGATCATCGTAAAGATTGCAACTTCAGTTGGAGTTGAGCCAAATACAAGGAAGGTGGGTACTGCCAAATTCCAGACGGCGGGAAAGCCGTTAAACCAATGATCTTCAGTTTCGATATCCGAACGCGCAAACCAGAGCGCTGATGTAAGGAAGATAAAGCCTGCAATCAGCGCCTCATACTTGGGTGGAAGCATCTCAAAGTTGAGCATGAAGGCAACTGGGACAACGACGCAGGTCACGTAATCAACGACGAGATCGAGTATCTGGCCATTGATTAATGGGGCGTGAATCTCAACATCTAACCCTCGTGCAATCGGACCATCTAGACCATCAAGAACCTGCGAGACGATCAACCACAAGAGAGCGATGCGGACTTCACCATCGACAACACCTTGTAGTGCCAGCATGCCGATGACTGCGCCACTGGCAGTTAATACATGGAGGGCGTAACCAGCACGACGAGCAGCGTTCGGTGTCAGGTTAGCCATGGTGCAATCGTACTTGTGAGACGGGGTGAGAAGGTTGGAATGAAGTTACGGGTTGAGTTCTTCTAAGCGCTCGACAAGCCCTGGGTATGCGGGCTCTCGCGACATGATCTTCTCTAGATCCTTTCTCGCCTGCGCCTTCTTGCCGAGTTTTTCATAGGTGTAGGCGCGCTCCCACAATCCGCGATTGAGAATGATCTCTGTGCGAGTTCTCTTTGCGAGAGCTAATTTAAAACATTCAAGGGATGCTTCGTTAAAGCCTTTTTCACGGAATGCAATTCCACGAAAGATTAATAACATCGCCGTTGCATCATCTTCATTTTCAATATCTTCAGTTGTTGCAATGGCATCGTCATAGCGCTTGAGCGCAATCTCTAGATCAACGATTGAGATTGCTGTGACTTGATCTGATTCGACCTCTTCTACGACCTCTAGCGCCTTCTCAAAATCACCTTGAATTTGCAGAACTTCTGCATAGATCAGACCAAGGGCAGTTACGTTATATCGCTCCTGGGCATGAATTCCTGGCGTAACTTGAACCATCGGAATGATTCCAGCGAAGTACTTTCGTACCAATTTATGCGAAAAGAGAGCCTGACGTTGTGGCCAGAGATCATGGGCTAATTGGAATGATTCTTTTTCGAATTCGCTACTTTGAACACCATGCAGAACTTGGATTGCCTGCATGGCCAGAGTTAGATCAGGAAACTTCTCGGCTAATTCACGAGTCTTCTTAAAGACAATTTCTGGGGTATTAACTTCGCGATCGCCATAGATGTCATGGAAGAGCGCGCTTAACGCCTTCTCTGCCTTACTTGCAAAGAGGCCAGCGCGCGGGGCGACAATACGTTGCGTTGTTGGAACTTCAAGGCCTGCCTCACCTGGATCAATGACATCTTCGACATAGACCTCACCGTCGACAATTGATTCTTCCGTGCGAGTTCGTGTTGATTGCTTCTTCTTCAGCGATGTGCTCTCAGTCCAATAAAGACCGCTACCTGGAATGCCGGCAGATGTTGTCACGCGACCTTTAGAGTTAAGACTGATGCGTGCACCAGGAACGCCTGCTGAGATTCCGATCGAGTTCTTACCGAAGGTCAGACGAATCCCCGGAAGGATCTTCATCGACTTGCGGAATCTAAATCCCACCTTAGAAGCGATCCTTACCGGTCAGTTTTGCCTCTAGTTCATCGGCCTTCTTGACCAAGATATTGATTGGCGCTTCAACTTCAAGTTCATCTAGTGTTGCAAGCCATGATGTATGCATGATTGCGTAGACATCACCGATCTGAGCTACACCGAAAGGAATCACACCTTGCAAGAGAGCAGCTGCATCTACTTCGCCAACTAAACCAACAGGTGTTGAGAAGGTAACCATCGGTGCAAAGTTATGTACGGAGATCGTATGTGTTCGCGCACCGTTTACCTCAAAGAGCAGGCGGATTATGTTCTCTTCTTCTCGCTCAATCTTGTAACGAGATTTGAGGAATGTAGATAGTTCCTGCCAGGTAGCCATTGACCCTCCGGGTGATCTTAAGAGCGATGGTTGGAAGGTTACTGTGCCTACAGTTTTGCGTCCAACTATGGGTTTGGGCAAAGGTGGCCTTGCTTACCCCAAATTTGCTGAGAAGATTGCGATACTTAGCCGCGAGAGAGAAATTTCTTAAATCTGGCCGAGGAGAAGAAGATGTCATATCTGGAACAGTCAGGACCATTAGAGGGTGGACGGCGTTATGCCACATTCCAACATCGCCTTGGTGCCTATGCAATTGATGGTGCATTTATCCTTTTGACAATATTTCTCGCCGGCCTACCTTGGCTGATCTGGAGCTTTGTCACATGGGGTAAGGGTCAGACACCAGGTAAGCAGATTCTTAAGATTCGTGTCCTTAACTCGGTGACTGGGCAACCAGTTACATGGGGCCATATGGCAGTACGTGAATTCTTGATTCCGTTGACTGTCTTAATCGGATCAGCGCTCACAGGTGGTTTGGTCTTTGTCGTGTGGGTAACCCTGGAGATCGTCTTCTACTTTACAAAGAATTGCCGCACTCTTCGCGATCTTTGGGTGAAGACGGCCGTTATCAATCAGGCTCAGTAATGAGTGAATTTACTCCATCGGGGCAAGCGCCGATTGCTCCAGCTTCACAGGTCGAACAGGATGCAAGGACTGGCAGTGGTCTTGCGATTGCATCTTTCGTCACTTCGATTGCAACAATATTCCTGACCGCAGGATTTCTCTCATTTATCGGCTCAATTTTGGGCCATGTTTCGTTATCTAAGTTAAAGAAGTCAGGCAGCGTAGAAAACCGTGGACTTGCAGTTGCCGGTGTGATCATTGGCTGGGTATCGACAGCGATCGCGTGGCTTCTCCTTGTTGGATTTATTCTTTTATTGGTGGGAGTGATTTCAGCATCAGATGCAATGTGGTGGGATGATCTCAAATACGAGTGGGATCAGAACTACAACAACTTCTAAAAGAAAATCTCCCACGCATGCGCATGGGAGATTCTGTAGCCCCGAAGGGATTCGAACCCTCGTAGCTGGCTTGAGAAGCCAGAGTCCTAGGCCGCTAGACGACGGGGCCCTAGATTTCCAATTTCACAAGACCTTTCGGTCTTTGAAACATTCTTTACTGCTGGTCGTACTTTACTGCGCTGGGGTACCAGGACTCGAACCTAGACTTACTGAACCAGAATCAGCAGGGCTGCCAATTACCCCATCCCCCAAAAGGTGTGCACCTTAAGTGGGAGAAGTTTACCCCACGCTCTAGAGCGAAATCGCCCCAGTAATTCGTGCAAGACAGGCCTCTTTGCCTAGTAATTCCATCGATTCAAAGAGGGGTGGTGAGATCGTGCTGCCCGTTGTGGCAATGCGAAGAGCGGTAAATGCGATACGTGGCTTAAGGCCCATCTCTTCAATCAAGGATGCGCGAAGGGCTGCCTCGATCGATGCGTGATCCCAGGTTGCAAGTGGGGTGAGTTCGGCAAGAGAACGTGTGAGGATCTCCTTGGAAGCAGCATCTGAGATTTTGGAAACGCTATCGGCCTCAACTGCAAAGTTTGTTGTAAATAAGAATGCGAGCATCTTGGGAACTTCGCTCAAGGTCACGATGCGCTCTTGAATAAGTGGGAGCGCAGATTTAACCAAGGCGATCTCGCTATCGGTTCCGGTGATGATTCCGCCATCTTTAAGAAATGGCAGTGACCAGTTGAGGAACTCATCGATTGTCAATGCGCGAATCTTGTCACCGTTGATCGCTTCAAGTTTCTTCATATCAAAGCGTGCAGGTGAAGAGTGGACCTTCTCAACGGTGAAGAGTTCGCAGAGCTCTTTCATAGTGATGTTTTCACGGTCATCTCCTGGCGACCAACCCAAAAGTGCAAGGTAGTTACAGATTGCCTCTGGCAGGTAGCCCATCTGGCGATACCAGGCGATTGAAACTTCGCCGTTTCGCTTTGAGAGCTTGGCATTATCTTGCCCCATCACAAAGGGAAGGTGGGCAAAGACTGGGTAATCCTCTGGCTTCACACCCATCGCCTGATAGACGCGGATCTGACGAGGAGTAGAGGATAAGAGATCCTCACCGCGAAGTACGTGGGTGACCTTCATCAAAACATCATCGACTGCAACAGCCAAGGTGTAGAGAGGTGATCCATCTGCGCGAACGAGAACAAAGTCAGGAACGAATTTGTGATCGAAGGTTACTTCGCCGCGAATCTCATCGGTAAATGTTGTGCTGCCATCTGGCATACGCATACGGACAACTGCTTCGCGACCTTCTGCTTTATAGGCTGCAATCTGATCTGCAGAGAGGTCACGGCAATGGCCGTTATATCCGGGTGCCACATTTGCTTTGCGCTGTTCTTCACGGACAGTCTCTAACTCTTCTGGGCTGCAGTAGCAGTGATATGCATCCTTGTTATCAAGAAATGTCTGGGCCCACTTGGCGTAGATATCTAAACGCTGTGATTGTAGGTAAGGACCGTTCTCGCCGCCAACTTCAGGGCCCTCATCCCAATTAAGTCCGAGCCACTTTAAAGTGTCGATTGCTGCCTGGATATATTCATCGGTGACGCGAGTTGTATCTGTATCTTCAATGCGGAATAAGAATGTGCCACCTGTGTGACGGGCATAGGCCCAATCAAAGAGCGCGGTGCGGATATTTCCAACGTGTAGGTCGCCCGTTGGTGAGGGAGCAAAACGAACCTTTACTTTTTTACCGCTCATGGTTGCGCACTCACTCTATTTGTTAGTTGGCCAAGGCCTTCGATGGATACTGCAATCGTAGATTTCGCTGGCATTGGTCCGATACCTGCTGGTGTTCCGGTGATGATGACATCACCAGGAAGAAGAGTCATGACCTGTGAAACAAAGTTGATGATGTCTGGGACTTTAAAGATCATGTCGCTCAGATGCGCATCCTGCTTGATCTCACCATTGAGAGTTGCAGTAATGCGCTGGGTGCCTGGAATAAAGTCAGTCTCAATCCATGGACCAAGTGGGCAGAATGTGTCAAAGCCCTTTGCGCGAGTCCATTGGCCATCCTTCTTCTGTAGCTCGCGGCAGGTCACATCATTTGCCAATGTGTATCCGAAGATCACATCGTTAACTTTCTCTTTCGGAACATCTTTACAGATTCGCCCGATAACAATTGCAAGTTCTGCTTCGTAATCGATAGATGGTGCCATCGCCGGCCAGACGATGGTGTCTCCTGGACCGATGATTGTTGTATTTGCCTTTAAGAAGATGATTGGCTCATCTGGGACAACGCTGCCCATTTCGGCTGCGTGATCGGCGTAATTCTTTCCGATTGCAACGACCTTGCTGCGAGGGATTACTGGGGCAAGTAGGCGGACCTTTGTCAGCTCGATGCGTGCTGCAGTCTTAACGACGCCCTGATAGATCGGATCTCCATCGATGATGGTGATCAGATTATCTTCATCCAAGATGCCAAAGAGTGGGTCTGTACCCAACCCTGCATCAGGACCTGGAGAGAAGCGAACAATGCGCATTGGGTTATCTTAGCGCAGCGATTACACCTGACTGATCGATATGAAAGATCGTCGCCTGCGGTGAGTGCGTGAAGATAACGCTGGTATCACCTGTTGCATCGCCTGCCACAACTACGCCTTCTATTCCAGCAATCTGAGATGCCATCGCAACGGTAAAGACTGCCTGTATTGCATCAAGGTTAAGCGAAGGTGATGCAATCGAGATAGCAACATAGGTACGTCCTGTTGTATCGCGAAGAGCTGCAGCCTGATGAGCGCCTGTGCGCTTTAAAGTCGATGTAGCAAGGGTTGCTAGCTTCTGATCTTCAGGATTGTCGAAGCTACTCATTGTTATCTTCTTCATCGCTACGTTCGATAATGACAGAGCTAATACGACGACGGCGACCTACAGGACGTTCAGATGTAATCTTCCAACCCTTTAAGGTAATCGTTGAACCAGCAATAGGAACACGGCCGAGTTTCTGCGCCATAAGGCCACCGATAGTGTCGACATCTTCTGAATCAGAATCATCGAAATCGATCTTCAACTCATCTGCAAGATCTTCGATATGAAGGGTTGCCTTAGCGCGCGCCTTATCTTCTGAGATCCAGGTAAATGCTTCAACGCCATCATCGAATTCGTCAGCGATCTCGCCAACAATCTCTTCGATAATATCTTCGATGGTAATAATGCCTGCTGTTCCACCGTACTCATCGACAACGATGGCAAGGTGGATCTGATCGCGCTGCATCTCTTTAAGCAGCTCTGCAGCGATCTTGATCTCAGGGACAAAGACTGCAGGGCGCATCAATTCGCCGACACGTTGAGTCGTCTCTGCCTCGTGGTGATCCAGAGCCCGACGTGCCAAATCTTTAACGTATGCAATACCGATGATGTTATCCAGGCCATCGCCGACAACAGGTACGCGTGAATAACCAGAGCGCAGCGCCAATGAAAGTGCTTGACGCAAAGTCTTATCTTTTTCAATCCAGACCATATCGGTACGGTGAACCATCAACTCGCGCACCAAGGTATCGCCTAGTTCAAATACTGAGTGGATCATCTCGTGCTCATCTGATTCCACTAGGCCGCGCTCATGTGCTTGATCTACAAGGTCGCGAAGTTCTGCTTCATTGGTAAATGGGCCTGATCGATATCCCTTACCTGGCGTAATCGCATTACCGACTGCGATGAGCAACTTTGTTACAGGTCCCAAGATCACAGCTAAAAATGCTGAGATGACGATGCCGGCGCGTGCCCAACGATGTGGATTCTGTCGTCCCATAGTGCGTGGGCCGACGCCAATAACAACGTAAGAGAGGATCACCATGATGATGACTGTGTAGAGATATGAATATCCGGTTGTAAATGATTGCTGCAAGATGCGAAGGATTAGAACCGCAGCCGTAAATTCGCAGACCTTACGTACTAGCAAGATCACGTTAAGGAATTTTGCAGGCTGTACTGAGTACTTCTTCAGTAGGTGTCCCCCACGCTTGGATTCAAGCTCTTCAATAAGGACTCGAGAGATAGATGTCAGCGCAGATTCAGATGCTGCGAGAAAGCCAGCAAAGCCAATCAGAGCGATAATCGGTAGAACCGATAAAAGGTCCACTAGGACTCTCCCCATTCCTTGACTAGTTTTTCTTGAAGAGCAAACATCACTTTTTCATCTGCTGGATTTGCGTGGTCAAAACCAAGAATATGCAATAAACCGTGAGCAGCCAAAATAAAGATCTCGTGATTGGCTGAATGTCCTGCAGTTGCCGCTTGGCGCGTTGCAACAGTTGGGCAGATGACGATATCGCCAAGGGTGACAGCTTCACCGACGCTTCCTGGCATATCCATAGGAAAAGAGAGAACATCTGTTGGACCTGGTTCATCCATCCACTTGATATGCAGATCTGTCATCTCTGCCTCATCAACGAAGGTAATGCTAACTTCGCATTCAGCGCTTAGGCCAAGTGCCTTAAGGCAGTACTCCATAAGAGAGGTAACGTCATCGCTTGGAACAAGTTCTCCTGAGCGATTGTTTGATTCAATCGTCATTTTTCTATCAGCTATTTCGAATATTTCGTGGGGCTTGCGCATTGGCATCAAAGGCATCGTAAGCCTTGACGATATCGCCGATCAGGCGGTGGCGAACTACATCTTCTGCGGTCAAATCTATAAAGGAGATGTCATCAATTGCGCCAAGGATGTCGCGAATAATGCGAAGGCCTGACTTCTGGCCATTGGGTAGATCAACCTGTGTCACATCGCCTGTGATCACCATCTTGGAACCAAAGCCAAGGCGGGTCAGAAACATCTTCATCTGCTCAGGTGTGGTGTTCTGAGCCTCATCCAAGATGATAAATGAATCATTAAGTGTGCGACCGCGCATAAAGGCAAGGGGTGCAACTTCGATCACACCGCTTTGCATCAAGCGCGGAATTGAATCTGGATCGATCATGTCATGTAAGGCATCAAAGAGCGGGCGAAGGTAAGGATCGATCTTCTCTGTCAGAGTTCCAGGTAGGAAGCCGAGCTTCTCACCAGCTTCAACTGCTGGACGAGTCAAGATGATGCGGTTGATCTTCCTTGCTTGTAGCGCAGCAACAGCCTTTGCCATTGCAAGATATGTCTTACCAGTACCGGCCGGGCCGATACCGAAGGTGATTGTGTTCTCATCGATCGCATCGACATAGTGCTTCTGGTTGGCAGTCTTTGGTCTGATGGTGCGACCGCGATTGCTGACAATATTGAGTGAGAGAACTTCTGCAGGATGTTCGATCGGATCGTGGGTCAACATATCGATGCTCCGCTTTACCGCATCTTCATTAAGTGCCTGACCTGAGCGAATAACAACCATCATCTCGGCGAAGAGTTTTTCAAGAGATAAGCAATCAATATGTGGACCGCGGAGAGTGATTTCATTTCCACGGATTGTCATAGCAACAGAAGGAAATGCTGCTTCGATGACATTGATATTGCTATCGCCAACTCCGACGAGTGCGACCATGGGGATGGCTGGTGGGACGGTGATCAGAGTGCGCTCCATATGTGGATAAATCTAGTCCTAGCCTGGGGGCCAGGCCAGTCCACGCCCGCCAATGAGGTGCAGGTGAGCGTGGAAGACGCTCTGACCAGCACCTGCACCGGTGTTAAAGACTGAGCGATAGCCATCTAAACCGCGTTCGGCTGCAATCTCATCGGCTGCCTTATGCATCGCAGCGATGATCGTTGGAGAGATTGCTGCAACCTGTGCAGCGTTCTCTGCATGCAAGGTCGGAATGATCAAGACATGTGTGGGTGCTTGTGGGTTGAGATCGTTAAATGCAACAACGTTCTCGTTGCGATAGATGATCTCGGCAGGAATATCGCCCTCAATGATTTTGCAGAAGATGCAATTGGGATCGTGCGTCATGTGCAAAAGGGTATCGGCTACCAACTCTTAAGAAGTGTTTGCAGAGCCGCAAGTCCTGCGATTCCTGCATGTGCGCTACGGAATATTGGTCTACCCATCAGAGCAATAATTGCCCCACTTGATGTGAAGGCATCGAGCTCCTCGTCGGTGATTCCACCTTCTGGACCGATGATGATCAGGGCGCGCTTGACCGCAGGTGGTGTGATTGCCGATAACTTCGATGTAGCGCTCTCGTGAAAGAGAACTGCCAGATCCGTGCGTGCAATCTCATCGACTACCTGGGCAGTCGATAGTGGTCCCACAATCTCAGGAATTCTAAAGCGGCGAGCTTGCTTACTTGCTTCGCGAATTGTCACATCTAACTTATCGAAGGTCTTATCTTCAGATTTGCCGATACTGCGTGCAGAATTCCAGAAGACGATCCGATCTGCACCGACTTCAGTTAAGAGTGCCGCGCATTGCTTGAGGCGATCGCCCTTAGGTAGCGCTTGAATGACGGTGTATTCGATATCTAGTGGTTCTTGGAATTGGCTCTCCAGTACTTCAACCTGCATCGACTTCTTCTCAACTTCTAACGCCTTAACCGTTGAGAAGGTTCCCTTGCCATCGCTGAGCCAGAAGATTTCACCAGGGCCTGTACGCAGTACGCGAATAGCGTGAAGTGCATCTTCATTATCAAATGTATATCTCTGGCCAACTGTTGTCGGTAAATCTTCGACGAAAAATAGTGTGCGCATTAGCGACCAAAAGAATCTCTAAATTTGCCAAGGAAACTCTGATTCTTGCCCTTAGTCTGTGAATCGCCGACAACTTCACCGCGCGACTTGGCAAACTCCTTCAAGATCTTCTCTTGATCACGAGTGAGCTTTGTCGGAGTCGTCACAACAATATGGACAATCAAATCTCCGCGGCTTGCACTGCGTAGTCGAGTCATTCCGTGGCCCTTGAGCGCAACTGTTGAACCAGTCTGCGTACCTGCCTTAATTGCAATCTCTGATTGACCATCGAGGGTATCTACGGTGATCTTGGTGCCAAGTGCTGCTGCAGCAAATGAAATCTCAACTTCCATATGCAAGGTATCGCCATCGCGCACTAAGAACTCGTGCTCTTCTTCAATAATTTCAACGTAGAGATCACCTGCTGGTCCCCCGCCTGCGCCAACTTCACCGCGGCCAGCCAATTGCATACGGTTACCGGTCTCAACACCTGCTGGGATCTTTACTGGAATTGTTTGGCGTGCACGTACGCGACCTTCGCCGGCGCATTCACGACATGGATCTTGAATGACGGTTCCAAAGCCAGAACACGTTGCACATGCGCGCGATGTCATGACTTGACCTAAGAATGACTTTTGAATCTGCTGCGTCTCACCGCGCCCCTTACAGACTTGGCACATCGATGGAGATGTTCCACTGGTGCATCCAGATCCTGTACAGGTTGGGCAGACAACTGCGCTCTCAATCGTAAGTTCGCGATCTGTACCAAAACATGCCTCTGCAAGTGTTACCTGTACGCGAATCAAGGCATCTTGACCTTGGCGCATACGTGCACGTGGTCCGCGATTTCCACCGCCACCAAAGAATGCATCCATGATGTCGCTAAAGCCACCGAAACCTTGTCCGCCGCCGAAGCCACCAAAGCCCTGACCGCCCATGTCATATTGCTGACGCTTCTGCGGATCACTCAGAATTTCATAGGCTGCCGTAACTTCTTTAAATTTATCCTGCACAGATGGATCTGGATTTACATCTGGATGAAGTTCGCGAGCAATCTTGCGATAGGCCTTCTTGATCTCATCTGCCGTAGCATCGCGAGATACACCTAAGATCTGGTACACATCAGCCATTATTTATAGCTTCCCTCTGTAATAAATCGTCCGACATATCGAGCAACGGCACCGACTGCGGCCATCGACCCAGCGTAATCCATACGAGTCGGTCCGAGAATTCCAAGTGCTCCAAGCGGTGATCCGCTATCGCCGTAACCTACGGTGACAAGGGATGTGGTCTTGAGATTCTTCTCATTCTGTTCTGAACCAATACGCACCTTGACTGTATCTGCTGCATCTCCAAGAAGGCGAAGGAGAACTACCTGCTCTTCAAGTGCTTCCAAGACTGGGTGCATCGTGCTGGCAAAGTCATCGGTAAATCGCGCCAAGTTAGCAGTTCCTGCCAATACAACTTTCTCTTCTGCGCGCTCGATCGCCATTTCAATGACAGCAGAGACGATGAGCGAAATATCGCGACGGTCTACAGCGCTATAGCCTTCGATGATTCCGGTAATGCGTTCTGCAACATCAGGCAGCGATTGCCCGGCCATCGCGTTATTGAGCTGGGTGCGAATGCTTGCGATAAAGGCCTCTTGTACATCGCGAGTTAACTCGATGACGCGCTGTTCGACTCGACCGGCATCGGTAATCAAGATCATCATGATGCGAGAGGATGTCAGCGGAACAAGTTCAATATGGCGCACGCGCGACTTAACAATTGATGGGTACTGCACAACCGCTACCTGCTTAGTGACATCTGCCAACAAGCGAACAGTGCGCATCACAACATCATCGAGATCAAGAGCACCCTCTAAGAAGGATTCGATCGCTCTACGTTCAGGTGCTGATAGCGGCTTTACTTCAGCTAACTTATCTACAAAGACTCGATAGCCACGATCTGTTGGAATGCGACCGGCGCTTGTATGTGGTGCGGTAATGAGACCTTCTTCTTCAAGGAGAGCCATCTCATTACGGATCGTTGCAGGAGAGACACCGAGTTCGTGGCGATCTGCAATTGCTTTAGAGCCAACTGGTTCTTGCGTTGCCACGTACTCATCGACAATGGCGCGCAGAATCTCTAGCCGTCTAGTCGATGTTGTCATAGATATCTGGGGCGTCTTAAGTAATTACTTATTGAGAACGAGTGCTACTGAGATCAAAGTAAGGAGGAAGAAGGCAGGAATTGCTGTGCGCAACTTATTTGCCTTGAAGTGTGTATAGACCGCACCTGCCATGATGACCCAGAGACCAACAAGTGGGAAGAAGAGCATCCAATTCCACTTCATGCTGATGATCAAGCCAAGTGCTAGTGCTGTCTCGAGAAAACCAACAAGTCGTGCCAACTTATCTGGAACGTTGACATCGCGAGTGCCTGAAAGGCCTTTCGCATTTCCGCTGGCCTTAGAAAGACCTGAGATAACGAAGATGACGGCAAGGAATCCAACGATGATTGTCAGTGATGTACTCATGAGGCTAAATGTACTACGCGGGGCTTAAGCCAGCAGGTCAGCAACGATGCGATCGGCGATAAGGCGGCCAGTTGCAGTCAGTACGAGGGATTCTGGGCCATCGATGATCTGGTCGGCCTTGATGTATTCAGATAGGCGCTCGTATTGCGCAACGGTGAGTGCACGCTTTGCAATACCTGTGCGCATGCGACTGGCGAGCATAATGTATTCACTCTTACGCATCTCATCGGTGAGCTCTTCTGAATCTGCAATCGGTGACTGGCCATCAAAGAGTCTCTGCTTGTAGGCAGTTGGATGTTTTACATTCCAGAATCGTTTGTGATGGAGATGTGAGTGTGCACCAGGACCTAGGCCCCACCAATCTGCAGATTTCCAATATGCGATGTTATGACGACACTCATGTCCAGGCTTTGCCCAGTTTGAAAGCTCATACCATTTCAGCCCTTTAAATCCACATGCCTGATCGATATAGAGATACATATCTGCCATAAGGTCATCATCAGGAGATGCCACTTCCCCACGTTTAATCTGTGCTGCAAGTTTTGTTCCTTCTTCAATGATTAAGGCATATGCGCTGATGTGATCAACACTCAAGTTAAGTGCTTGGGTAACAGTTGATTGCCAATCTTTCAGGCTCTCCCCCGGTGTTCCATAAATGAGATCAACGCTCACAGAGTTAAAGCCTGCAGCACGTGCCATATCAACTGCGCGCTTGACGTTCTCCGGATCATGGGTGCGATCCAAGACTTTAAGAACATGGGTAGATGTCGACTGCATACCAAATGAGATGCGGTTAAGGCCCGCTGCGATGTAGCCCTCAAGTTTTTCGGCAGTGACTGAATCAGGATTGGCCTCAAGGGTAATTTCGCAATCATCGGTAAGGCCATTGCGCTCTTTGATCGCTGTGATCACACGTCCTAGATCGCGAGGTGGGATCAATGATGGAGTGCCGCCACCGAAGAAGATTGTTGGGACTAGATCTTTCGGTGCAAATTCAAGTTCTTTCAGGACTGCATCGATGTAATCGCCGGAGACGATTTCAAGTGTTGCACCATCTTGTAGCTCTGAGGGCGTGTATGTATTGAAGTCACAGTAGCCACATCGCTTAATGCAGTAAGGGATGTGAACGTAGAAGGAAAGAGGCACATGGGTATTGTATGTGACTTTGACTCTCTTGCTTTAGTGGGAAACTACTTCTTCTTGATTTGTACTGTAAAGCCACTCTTACCCTCAGCTAGATTGATGATTTCGTATCCGTTTGAAAGTACGGAATCGTTCACTTTTAGCGTTCCGATGTCGTAGTTTTCAATTTGGGTGGATCGACTTGGTGGTATCAGTTTGATCGCAGATTCATTGCTTTTTTTGTTGACGTTTACAATGTAGACAATAATCCCTTCCTCGGCTTTTGGAAATTTATCAAATTTGCTATTTACTCTAGTTTCTACAACCAAAGCCTCTTGATCACTTAATTTAATTATTACTGCTTTCGTTGTTGAAGAAGCTTCGCTTAACGGTGATATGTTAAATATTGCAGACTCTGTCGCCAAGTACTCCGAGTCAATACAGGCAACTTGCGATTCCATTAGCCATCCCTGCAGAAACCTATGCCATGCGAAAAGTTCGGGTCCATAAGCTACGTATACGTTATCCATCAAATCCCATATTGGATGAGGGTACCCAGAATATTGATGCTCCATCCCTAGAGCATGTCCTATTTCATGACTTAACCAAATCCACTTTGTGCTTTCACGATTTCTCTGATCACTTCCACCGACAACGCCGTTGTAAATGATTTTCTCATCGGTTTTCGCCCAACTTTCGGGTGGGCTTGATAGCGCAGTTGGACCATATATGATGTTTGAAATCCCTGACGGCGGAATAAGAATTACGAATTCGTAATTTGAAAAGTCAACAAGGGGATCTGCAGCGCTTAGTCCATCGCGGAAATATGCTCTTGGATCTCCTTTGCCCCACTCATTCATTCCATACGAGATTGAGTCTCTCTTAATTGGGATGTAATTTGGATGGATATCAACTGAGAAGTTTAATTTTCCATACGAAACAGTTCGGTAGAAATCTTCAAAGTTGCTTGTGAATTTCTTTCCCTCTACTAGCGGTTCATCTGTGCCTTTAACATCGTTAAACTCTACAAAGAGCATGATCCCTTTGACATTGCCTTTATTGCTTAGCCGATTTTGCGAACGCGGGAACCCAAAACCTGTGTAGAAGAAATTCTGATAATTTTGTCGTAATTGACAAACGCTCTGAGGCAATGTCGGCCTTGTGGTTAAAGTCCAATTCTGTGTTGGGGTTGGGGTTGGAGTTGGCGTTTGCGTTGGAGTTGGCGTTTGCGTTGGAGTTGGAGTTGGAGTTGGAGTTGGCGTGCCTTTAACAACGGCAATGCCCTTGCTCCATACCCTCTTTTTTCCAACTTGAGTACAGGTAAATACTTTGTTCAGATAAACAACTTTTTGCTTCACATTCTTGCACGTTGATCCAGGAGTTACCTTTGTCGCCGAGACCGCAGAAATAGGGAGTAAAGCGAAAGCCAGGACAATTGCGAAGGCTGGGATACGCCGAGAAGTTACATGCATACGGAGAGATTAATTGATATCTGATGGATCCAGCGAGGGTTAACAGTCAAACTTTCTACAAATTTCAAAAATAGCCTTGAATTTGGATTAGCCCTCAGCCTTACGAGCAGCTTTAATCTTTTCGATATCAGCATCTGTTGCCAGGGCTGCCACGAATGCTTCCTGTGGAACTTCAACGCGTCCCACCATCTTCATGCGCTTCTTTCCCTCTTTCTGCTTCTCAAGAAGTTTGCGCTTACGAGAGATATCTCCGCCGTAACACTTTGCAAGAACATCTTTGCGCATTGCACGGATTGATTCGCGGGCGATGATACGAGAGCCGATCGCTGCCTGAATAGGAACTTCAAATTGCTGGCGCGGGATAAGTTCACGCAGCTTTCCAGTCATCATCACACCGTAGGCATATGCCTTATCGCGGTGAACGATTGCGCTAAACGCGTCAACTGCCTCGCCTTGAAGCAAGATATCGACCTTTACTAGTTGTCCTGGCTCATCGCCAATCTCTTCGTAATCAAGAGATGCATATCCCTTGGTACGGCTCTTTAATTGATCGAAGAAGTCAAAGACGATCTCAGCAAGTGGCAAGGTGTAGCGAATCTCCACACGATCTTCTGAGATGTAATCCATTCCCAGCATCGTTCCGCGGCGATCTTGGCAGAGCTCCATGATAGTTCCAATAAAGTCAGATGGGGCGAGGATTGTCGCCTTCACAATTGGCTCTTCGACAGTATTGATTTTGCCATCAGGAAATTCAGATGGGTTTGTCACAACGAACTTCTTGCCGTCTTCAAGAGTTACTTGGTAGACCACATTGGGAGCAGTTGAGATCAGTGAGATCTTTGATTCACGCTCAAGACGTTCACGGACAATTTCCATGTGAAGCAAGCCTAAGAAGCCACAGCGGAAGCCAAAGCCGAGCGCAGCTGAGCTCTCTGGTTCATAAACCAGGGCCGCATCGTTAAGTTGTAACTTATCGAGTGCATCACGAAGTAATGGGAAATCTGCGCCATCTAATGGGAAGAGTCCGGCAAAGACCATTGGCTTTGGATCTTTATATCCGGCCAGCGCTACCTTTGTTGGATTCTGGAACGTCGTAATGGTGTCGCCCACACGTGATTGGCGAACATCTTTTACACCGGTAATTAAGTAGCCCACTTCACCAACACCAAGGCCCTTACTTGGTAGGGGCTCTGGTGAGATAACGCCGACTTCGAGAGCTTCATGGCGAACACCGGTTGAAAACATTTGAATCTGCTCGCGTGGATTAAGGTGGCCATCTACAACGCGCACATAAGTAACAACACCGCGATATGCGTCATAGACAGAGTCGAAGATAAGTGCGCGCGCAGGAGCATCGGCATCTCCAACTGGTGCTGGAATCTGCGCGACGATCTGATCAAGTAACTCTGCAACGCCATCGCCTGTCTTACCTGAAACACGTAGACAATCTTCTGGCTTGCAACCGATGAGGTTTGCAAGCTCTGCTGCAAACTTATCTGGTTGAGCATTCGGTAGATCGATCTTATTAAGGACCGGAATAATTGTGAGGTTGTTCTCCATCGCAAGATAGAGGTTGGCAAGTGTCTGGGCCTCGATGCCTTGTGCGCAGTCGACGAGAAGAACTGCACCTTCACATGCTGCTAGCGAGCGCGATACTTCGTAGGTGAAGTCAACGTGACCTGGTGTATCGATCATATTCAGGATGTATTCCTGACCATCGATTCCGCTACGCCATGGAAGACGGACGGCTTGTGACTTAATGGTGATTCCGCGTTCGCGTTCAATATCCATACGGTCGAGATATTGCGCACGCATATTGCGCGCTTCGACTACTTCGGTAATTCCCAACATACGATCGGCAAGAGTTGATTTACCGTGATCGATATGGGCGATGATGCAGAAATTGCGAAT
>JACCDW011228716.1_pt1 | contig 18769 bp, 34 predicted proteins | sample 7449781 | NCBI WGS metagenome assembly JACCDW01 (sample SAMN15323449, study PRJNA562643) | freshwater metagenome | isolation source: river surface water | place: USA:Blue River Watershed | collected 2017-08-18
ACGTCTCACCGAACAGATTTTTCACACACTACAATATATTCTAGGCACAGAAGATGTTGCAGTTATGATTGACGCACAACATTATTGCGTTAAGAGTCGCGGCGTAGAAGATACAGGTTCTAGTACAGTTACTGTTCGTCTTGGTGGCGGATTTAAGACTGATCCATCAGCACGTAACGAATTCTTGTCTATTGCTAGGATGGGCAAATGAATTTACTAATTATATTAGTAGTTGTAGCAATTGCCGTGTCTATTGTTCGTAGATTACCCGGGGGCTGTCAACGTGACTGTAATCAAGGACGCAACTGTGACTGTAGCGAAAAACCTCGTTGATTATGTCAACAACATGACTCCTGAAGAGGCTAGGGCATTCATTAGAAAAGTAATGGGGCCGCCCCGTAGGGTGTTAGAAGGTTCTGAACGTGAACACATGCTCACTGTATTCGGATTGTTAGAACCAATCGATTCTAGCAACAACCAACGTTCATGGACAAATGTATATGAACATGCAGGCAAAACATACCACGTTCATTATTTCGAAGATGAAACGGAAGTAGAGGAAATATTACCAGATGATATTTAATCATGTTAAAAAACTTAAACAAGAAGGTAAAAGAATTGGTATCACGTTTAGTACATTTGATTTGCTACATGCAGGACACATTGCTATGCTCAGTGAAGCGAAAAACCACTGTGACTACCTCATATGCGGACTTCAAACAGACCCCACTATCGATAGGCCAGAGACTAAGAATAAACCGATACAAAGTATTGTCGAACGCCAGATACAATTGGCGGCTTGCCGTTATGTTGATGAAGTTGTTGTTTACAGTACCGAACAAGACTTGGTTGATCTCTTACTTATCCTCCCTGTGGACGTTAGAATTCTCGGCGTTGAATACGCGGACAAAAATTTTACCGGCAAAAGTGAATGTGAACTTAGAGGAATCGACATTGTGTATAACGGCAGAGATCACTCCTTTAGTTCCAGTAGCCTACGTAAACGTGTCTATGATAGTGAGTTCAACAAAAGGGGAACCCAATGAATAAGTATAATCATTTTATAAATAAGTTCAATGTAAAACATGTGCAGGTAGCACGTGACCGCATGTATGACACTATCAATTATGGTTCCTATAACCAAACTGCTAGTTACTATGCCGGCCGTGAAGAACTTATTGAAATGGAACTCACAAGGTCTGGATTTGAGCATTTGGTTAGAATGGATACTGAACACGCACAACTATGGCAAGATCAACGTGACGAAAAATGGTTGCGTAAAACATACCCTGCATTAAAAGATGCTTATGATAAGTACCAAATGCTTTTGGCACTATATAAGTAAAAATGGTAAATAGATATAGCGGTCTCTGGTCATCATCCCGCTTTACAAATTCTGCTGCCTATGTTAAACTAATATAGGAGAAAATTATGACATATCGTGAAAAAAAATTTCGTTCAACAAAAACTTATCGCCAAATCGCGCCGTGTGCCTATCGTCAGTGGCGTGCCGACTCACATTGTAATCAGATCCATGGCTATGCGTTCTCGTTTCACTTTGAGTTTGAGACAGACGATTTGGATGCTCGTAACTGGGCGTTTGACTACGGTGGACTACGACCACTTAAAGATAAGCTCGAGGACTGGTTTGACCACACTCTATTGGTTGCTCAGGATGATCCTATGCGTGATGAATTACTGCGTTTGGGTGAACTCGGTCTTGCTAAAATTACTGAAGTCGAAAAGACCGGATGTGAAGGATTGGCAGACTTCTTATACGAATATATCAATACAATATTCCTCCCTTCATGTGGAAAATCAGAAGCTGATAGACTTTGGTGTTGTAAGGTTGAGGTACGAGAAACTGATTCCAACATGGCAATGAGAGTTGGTCACAGAGAGGACAATGAGTTTCAATGACAAAAACAGTAGCAGTAATCGGTGCAGGTATTACAGGCATCACAACAGCATATTATCTTGCTAAGAAAGGTTACAAAGTAACTGTTTATGAGCAAGAGCGTTATCCTGCAATGAAAACTAGCTACGCTAACGGAGGTCAAATCTCCGTTAGTAACAGCGAAGTTTGGACTACCTGGAGTAACGTAAAGAAGGGCATTAAGTGGATGTTCACTAAAGATGCTCCGTTATTGATTCGTCCTCGTTTAGACTTTAAGCAATGGAAGTGGATCGCTAAGTTCTTGTATCATACTATCAAGGGTGATTATGAAAAGAATACCGCAACAACTATTCAAATGGGATTAAAGTCCCGTGAGTTGTATGAAGAAATTCGTCAGGAAGAAGGTATCTACTTTGATAGAAGTGCATGCGGCATTCTACATTTCTACAAAGATGAAAAATATTTTGACGCAGCTAAACAAGCGAAGAAGATTTACAACGACAACGGTCTAGATTGGGATATACTCACTGCTAGACAGGTGCAGAGTCTTGACCCTGCATTGAGTCATGTTGATAGTGTGATAGGCGGTGCATGGACCAAGAGTGACTTGACCGGTGACATTCATAAGTTCTGTTATGAGATGGAACGTGTTCTTGAAAGTAAGTACAATGTAGAGTTCAGATTCAATTCTACTGTTACTGACAAGTATGGTATTAAAGCGTTAACTGAAATCTATGACGCAGTAGTTGTATGTGCAGGAGTAGGTAGTGTAAACCTTGCTAACCAAGTGGGCGATACCCTTGATATCTATCCAGTAAAAGGATATAGTATCACGGTCAATAATGTTGAGGATAAATATCTACCTAATGTAAGTTTGCTAGACGATCAGGCTAAGATTGTTACATCAAGTTTGGGTAGACGGTTCCGTGTTGCAGGCACTGCTGAACTTGCCGGTGAGAACTATGATATCCGTCATGACCGTATCAAGCCACTGTTAGATTGGGTACATACTAACTTCCCAAATATTAACACACATGATTATAGTAGCTGGGCATGTCTCAGACCAATGACTCCTAACATGATGCCTATTACCAAACGTAGTGACAAGAACGATAAAGTATTTTATAATACAGGACACGGGCACTTAGGATGGACATTAAGTCCTATAACAGCAAAACAAATTGCAGAAATGATATGAGTCAAATTAAAATTTCAGAATTATTTTATAGTATTCAAGGCGAAGGTAAATACATGGGTGTGCCGAGCGTGTTTCTACGCACATTCGGTTGCAACTTTGAGTGTAATGGCTTTGGATTAGCTAAAGGTGAAAAAAGTACAGAGAGGGACACAATTGCAATTAAAGCAGAAAGTTTTACAGATTATAAATCCTTACCGCTTGTCAGTACTGGATGTGACAGTTATGCATCTTGGGACCCTCGTTTTAAACATCTTAGTCCTGTGCTCAGTTCCGATACTATTGCTAACAGCATTTGTGATATACTCCCTAGAGGTCGTTGGATGGATGAGCACTTGGTTATCACGGGCGGGGAACCTTTGCTTGGTTGGCAAAGAGCGTATCCTGAACTACTTTCGCACGACAAAATGAAGGCTCTTAAAGAGTTGACATTTGAGACTAATGGTACACAACCTATTTCAACTGAGTTTGGTCAATACTTGATGGATTGGCAAAAGTTCAGAGCTAAAGATGCTATTACATTCAGTGTCAGCCCCAAACTTAGTATCAGCGGTGAGAAGTGGGAAGATGCTATCTGCCCTGATGTTGTAGGTCAGTATAAGATGTATGGTTTCGTGTACTTAAAGTTTGTTGTTGCTACTAAAGAAGATGTTGAAGAGGCAGAACAAGCGGTTGAAGAATATAAGAAAAAAGGTTTCACTGGTCCCGTTTACCTAATGCCTTGTGGCGGTGTTGAAAGTGTTTACACATTGAATGCACGTAACGTAGCAGTGGAAGCTATGAATCGTGGCTGGCGCTATAGCGATAGACTTCAGGTACCTTTGTTTAAGAACGAGTGGGGTACATAATGAAAAAATATGATATCACCCAGTATGACACTACTGGTTGGGGTCACTTTGAACCATCATGGTATGGAACTGTTTGGGCATCAAGTGGCACATTAAAAATGCAAGTCAAGGGTATGCCGTTTAATACTGTATTTTCAATGGACAAGAAAGCTATTCCACAATTAATTAATATTTTACAGCAAATTCAAAATGCAGAAAATTATAATCACCCGTAAACAATACGAAAAACTCAAAGAAGTTTTTGAAATGTATGACTTGGACCGAGTTGTATGGACAGAAGAATCAGCAAGTGGTATTGGTCCTAATGTCACTATTGAGTTCGATCCAAAGAGTACAGTCAAGATGGATATCACTGATGTGGAGAGTTGGTAATGCTTGATGGAGAAGTATCAGGAGCTCCGCGTGAAGAAGACTGGGGACTCAACAGAGTAAAGTATTGGGAATACAAACTTTGCTGGCGCCCTAAAACTTGCTTTTTAACAGGCAAACAACTATGGGGCAAACGTGCCTACTACGGTGAAAGATATATACATGGTCCCGGTGAACCTGTTGTTGAGGATTTTTGGATTGACAGGGATCAATTTTTAGTGTGGCAATTAACAAAATGAAACTATATAACAGAAGAATTGCATTTCTAATCAGCGACCAGCATTTTATACCCCATGGTGGTATTGGTAGTTTCTGTAAAAGTTTTACAGAAATGTGCAGTCGTATCAATTGGAAAGTTGATGTGATACTAGACAAAACACCTACTGGCACGTTTGACGAAGTTATTGAAAGTGCAGGTGCTAACATAATCTATCCCAAAGAACCATTACGTTACAGTGACCACACTGCTACATTTGCATTCAGCGACACAATCAATTTTGAAAAGATTATTAACTTCCGAAAAGCATTGTTAGAAGCATTTGAAAATAACATCTATGATATGATTGTGTGCAACACACAGGAAGCAATGACTGCGGCTTATGCGATGACCGTCAACAAGTACATTCCTGTTGTATTTTACACACATTTGCACAGTATGATCTTCCGCGAAAGTCAAGGTAGTGACGTATTCCTAGATAGCTATCACAATTTCTACAACAAGCACATGGAGTTTACTGATATTATTATTGGTACGCAAAGTCAAAAGAACATTGACGAATTGACTAAATATGGTGCAACTAATTGCAAACTGTTGCCAATGCCATTGAGTGAACGTGGGCTATTAACACCTAACTATGGTAAACGTAGAGGTGTGTTATTCATTGGTCGTTGGGAAGAGGGTAAGAATCCTGAAGCATACATTCGTGTAATGAAAGAATCAGGATTACCTTGCAAAGTAATGACCAATGAGAATGGTAAAAAGAAATTTGAGAAAGCATTCAAAGAAGCCGGCATCAAAGACTACGAGATTCAAGCAGGTATTACTGGACAAACTAAAGTAGATTTCATTAAGAGTTGTAGCGTGTTCTTTATGCCAAGTCTACGTGAAAACTATCCATTCGCATTCTTTGAGTGTGTGGGACATATGCCAACAGTGGTATTAGATACACAAGATTGGTCAGATAACTTCAAAGAAATTTTCTATAAAGTTAATATCAAAAATGCAAGTGAAGTTATCAAATCACAGTATGACGAAGACCAATCATCTTACTACAATGATGTTGGTGCATTGGATTATGTAAATGAGTTGGACAATAATACCGCACAAGCATGGATAGAGTTTTTAGATAATTTTGTGGGTAAGCGTAGCAATACTAACAGTGCTAAAATCAATACTTACGAGACGGTCAAGTACAGTGACTATATCAAGGAATTAAATCGTAGTCATTTAGCACGTGAAGATTTTGAAAGTGTATTGAGTAATCGATATAAATTTATAAATGTTTGTTATACAGACAATGACACATATCTAAGTAAAGATCCAACATACAAACCAATTGAAGAGGAAGCAGGCATAAGTCTGTTCGAAGGACTATGAAGAAAATTTTAATTACAGGTAACTCAGGATACATTGGTTCGCACCTTTGTAAAATGTTAGAAAATGAATATGAAGTTCATGGGTTAGATGTTGCAGGACCAACAGTACCGGTCAGTAAGTTTCATCACATTAACATAAATCAAATGTTTAGTGTTGAGGAAGAATATGATGCTTGTATTCACTTGGCTGCATTAGTTAATGTGGGTGAAAGTGAATTACATCCTATACCTTACTACATTACAAATCTAAATGGTACGATGAATGTTGTAAACAAAATCAAAACAAAGAATTTTATCTTTGCAAGTACCGGCGCTGCTGAAGGATGTGCAAGTGCATATGGAATCAGTAAACGTGCGGCCGAAGATGTTGTACGTGAATATTGCACCCAGCATAACAAAAAAGACTATACTATTTTTAGATTTTACAACGTGATAGGTACTACAGTTGTTCCACCAACTAATCCTGATGGTTTAATGTATAACTTGTTAAAGGCAAAAGAGACAGGTGAATTCACTATCTATGGTAAAGACTATAGTGAATCTTGGGATGGTACATGTGTGCGTGATTATGTACATGTCAATGAAATTTGCACGGCATTGAAAGATGCAATTGAAACACCTTCAAATAGTGTTGAATGTTTAGGTCACGGCGTAGGTTACACTGTCAAAGAAATTGTTGATATGTTTCAACGTGTCAACGATTTAGATATTGATGTAAAGTACGGCCCAAGAAGAAAGGGCGATTTACCTAGCAGTGTACTAGAAAATGTATCGCCCTATATGAAGAATTTGTATACTATGGAAGAATTGTTGAAGATTTAACGCCAACTTCCGGTAAAGAATGGATCGTTAATAACAATCTCGCCGTCACTTCCTAACATAAAGTTACCTCTGTGTAAGTCTAAACCGTAGTCTTTTCGTTCAGCAATTTTTGCAAGTTGTTCTATGGTCTTACAAAGTAGTTTAACTTCTTGTTTGCCGCCGACAAGAGCGATTAATTCACCAATCGCCTTTTCAGTTCGGTCGTTCGTATACGTGTCATCGTAAGCGTTTGCCATAAAATCTTCAAACCCTCGTTCGGCGCCATACATTTCTACAGAATCAACAAGGTCAGAAAGTACTTGAGCGACGGGTCCTGCTTTTGCCTTAACAAAATCAAACAGTCTTTCGCATTTGATTTGTAGATACTTCTCGCCGTTGAACTCAAATTGATTCCAGCCACCAAATTGCGGTAAAAACGGGTTGTTTGGATTCTTCATGCAGAAGTTTGCAAAGTCTATAAAACTCTGTTGACTCTCTGAGAATCCTTTACTACCGCGTTCGTATCCAAAGATTTTTAGAATAGTACCATCAGGTGCAAGATATGCATCTTGGTCTTGACCACGACCTAAAAATTTATAACCCTTTTGTAACAAAACCTTTTTGACACCTGGGTCCATTTTTGCTTCATTTAATATTTCGTTGATTCTCATTATCCCCTCCAAACTGCATATAACCCAGTATCTGAATTGTAACCACCGTATACTTTACTTAGGTTAGTGTCAATATAAGCCTTCAACTCTTTTTTAGTAGTATCAGGTTGTACATCAAACGCAAAAAATTCAGATCCATAGCGACCAGAGCCAATATATTGACCACCTAGCTTGCCCATGATAGTGTCGATGTTCTGTGCTGCCCGTCTGGATACTCTAGCATCATTGATTCCTGGATTAGTATCTAACTCATCTTCGTCAAGACTAAAGTACCCCTTCATCTCTACACCGGGGATACTAGCAAGACTGAGCCAATTTCTACGACCACCGGGTGTTTGACTAGAACCAGCAAGTAATGGTCGCTTCATAATAGTTAATACGATACCGTACAATGCTTTAGCAAGACCTACACCACGATAATCTTCATCTACTGTGATAGTGTCAACTTGCAACGCACCTTTCATGGGGAAAAAATTAGCATTACTAACAGACAATCTACCAATCAATTGTCCCGGAGCATTTGAGTCTTGTTGGATGCGCTGCCAATCATAAAGTCTACTACGATAATCATAGATATCTTCTCCTCGTCTACGAACTGGTTTAGCTTCACTGCCTCTTTCTTTTTGAGCAAGATAATCTTTGCCCTTTGGATCCCAAAGTTTGATATCAATACCACCCCAACGACTGTTACTCATGGAGTAAAGAAATCCACTACCACCGGGTAGTTTCTTTACTTGCTTGCCAAACTGTTTGTCATACAAAGCGTTTTTGCCACCCTCATACTCATCAGGACGTAATCTTTCAATTTCGTCAAGTTCTTGGGTTTCGTTTAGAAATTCATTTGCTCTCATTTTAGTGTTTCAATAACAATGTACTTAATACGCCATGACTCTTGGCTGTGATATCAGGCTCACCTGGAGTGATGATAACATTATACTTAACAGGAGTTTCTTTCTTGCCACCGTCTGTTTTTTTATCCCATTCATCATAAGACAAAATAGAGTTAGCACTGATTCCATATTCTTTTGCTAATCGTTGTTTTAGTTCAGGTAACTTGTCAGGTATAACTTGCCATTGGCCTTCTGCACCCTTAACTAAGTTCTTCTTTTCGTCCTTCACTAACAAGTCATAGAATAGATTTGTAGGAACAATTCTGCTGTTCTTTGTTCGCTCCAAATTAGGATCGGCTGCTTTAACTTTCTTTTCTTGTGAAGTATGAGCACCTTCACTCCAGTTGATAATGAAGTTATCTGGCTTAGCACCAACAGCAACATCACCCATCTTTGTGTAAGCGTAGAACTGTACATTAGGATGTTGTTTTGCTAACTTGAAAGCCATGTCAACATACTCAGGACTAAAGAAATCTCCAGCATCATGCCAACGAATAGTTACTCTGTAACCACCTTTTTGTCCTGCTTTTTCTTCTTTAGTAATCTCGTTGCTTAATTGGGTGAAGAAGCCATTAGGATCATTCAAAAGATATGTAAGGATACGTCCGTCACTTAACCATGGACCTTCAAACTGAACTTTACCGCCCTTCATAGCAAAACAATCTACTTTACACGAACCAGCACCTGGACATGTATTGACGATGACTAGACTGTCATCAGATTCATTGACTGCAACACCGACTAGTGCGGCAAACCCAATATTGAAGAACTGTTCTAGTTCTCCGTTACTGTGCTTCATCTTTTCGTTTTGCTTTAGTAATTTCTTTGGGCGTTGCTTTAGTGCTTGTACGATTTGATTTTCATCGTAACGCTTTCCTTCTTCATTGTAATACTTGATTACACTTGAACGGTGAATGTATGGTAACTTGTACTTGTCTGTCTTTGCTTTCTCACGACCAGCAATACGACCCATGTAGTCTTGGAACTCTTGTCCACCGAAAGGGCGAGTTTGGGCACCTAGTAGGTCACCGTTTGCCTCCGCCACACCTTCTTCTGGTCTAGGTTCTTGTCCTGCTGCACTCTTAGCAACGAATTGTTGAGGTGTCATAACTTGAACTCCGGCAAATGCTCCGGGTAATTTGGGCGTTGCGCCTTCCATTAATTGTTGAATTTTCATAAATATTCCGTAAATAGTTGACTTTATTGCGTAGGTGTGCTACACTGTATATATTATTTATCACTTTGGTCTATGTATGCACTCTTTCAATCTTAATACTAAACGTATCGGTTTTGCTTGTAAATTCGCTGAAATTAATAAGAAAGGCGAGATTTCATCAGTCGAAGGTCTTAACACCGGTGGCACAACTATGGCATGGGCAAAACGTAATGCACGTAGCAAAGTTGAAGAAAAAATTATTGATGTTGCCAAAACTAATATCTTGAATACACATGCACTTATCAAGAAGGTAGCGACATTGCCCGAACCACTGCGTATGTTGCGTATCACTAGTGACATGCTTAGTTTCTATACCCATGAAGATTATCAAGGCTTCTGGAAAGACCCCAATACACAATCTATGTTGGAGCGTTGGTTCGCTCCTCTGGGTGAGGCTGCACGACAAAACAATGTTCGACTGAGTTTTCACCCCGACCAATTCGTAGTTCTTGCAAGCGACCGTCCTGAGGTAGTAAATAAGAGTATCGAGGAGTTTGAGTATCATGTTGATATGGCCCGTTGGATGGGGTACGGTAAACAATTTCAGGACATTAAAATCAACGTCCACATCAGTGGTCGCCAAGGTCCCCAAGGTATCCGCAGTGCCTACATGCGACTCTCGCCCGAAGCAAGAAACACAATCACAATCGAAAACGAAGAAATAAGCTATGGGTTGGATGATTGCCTTACTTTATCTGATCTTGTTCCAATTGTTTTGGACATTCATCATCATTGGGTCCGAGAAGGAGAATACTTGGCGGTCACCGAAGAGCGAGTTAAGCGGGTTATTGATTCTTGGCGCGGTATTCGCCCTACTCTACATTATAGTGTATCACGTGAAGATTGCCTTGTTGGTCATTGCAGTAATACTCTACCATGCCGCGACAGCCTGATCGCCAGTGGTCACAACAAGCAAAAACTACGTGCCCATAGTGACTACTATTGGAACCGTGCAGTAAATGATTGGGCAATGACTTTTTATGATAAATTCGATATGATGTGCGAAAGTAAAGCTAAGAACCTCGCATCATTTAAATTATATGAGGAATATGTAAATGGGACTGTTTGATAAATTTTTTGGTAAGAAAGAAGAACCTAAAGTAGAAGCGAAACCTAAGAAGGAACGTAAGCCTCGCAAACCTAAAGAGAAAAAGGTTGAACCTTCTGAAAAAGAAAAAGCTACAATGGCAGGTGAGCCATACGTCAATATCACAAAAATGTCAGTCGATCCCAATGATATTCACAATGGTGAGTTTGAACTAGATTGGAATGACAAGTTTGTTATCAATCTAATCAAAGCGGGTTACAAGATGAAAGACGATGAACCTGATACGGTAATTGTGGATCGTTGGTTTCAGTCAGTTTGCAAGAACATAGCACTGGAAATGTACGAACAAGTTCAAGCGGATCCTGCCAACCGTGACATGCGTAATGTCGTTACAAAAAATTTAGGCAACGGTCGCTCAGAGGTAAGCTAAAAGTATTACAAAAGAAAGGTTGACAAATAACTCTTTTGGGAGTACAATAGAAATATTGTAAACACTCAAAGGAGTATTTTTATGGCAACTTCTAAATTGACTAAATCTGCAATGCGTTCCGTAAAAACTGTGAACGCCGCAATCTCAGGCACATTGCCGATTCAATTTGCATTCATCACCCGTGACAAGGATGCGATGCAAATTAATAATATCCTTGAGCGCAAAAAGGGTGAGTATGCACAAGTCTCTATTGTTGATCTAGTGAACAAAGTTAATAGCGGTGGCAATATCGACTTTATGTCCGCGCTTGAACGCTATCAAAAGCTGGCTATCATGTTTGATCCCAGCAACTTCCCTATTACAAAAATGGTTCCTCTGGGTGTGTTGTTCTCTGATGAAGATATACAGCGTGAACTTGATGTTCCCCATGCTACCCATATCTTTACCTACTATGATGAACAGCGAGTACAAGCTATTCAAGCTGTGAAAACGCCCGGCAAAGAAGAATACACAATGGTTAACGGCCAGCACACTGCAACAGTAGTGGCATTGGTTGTGTCCTGCGGTCTGATGAAAGGTTGGAAAGCTAAAGACTGGAAAAAGTTCCCCATCACTGTTCAATACATTGAAACTAACGACCGTAGCAAAGCCCGTGAAACATTCGCATTGTTGAACGGTGAAATGTCTAAGGAAATTTCTCTGTTCGACCACTGGAAGCAACATTACTTGTCAGTGCGGCTTGACAATAGCAAGAATCCTAAATATCTGCACACTGCTAAATTGATTGAAATTTTGAAAAAGTATGAATGCACGCCGCTGCCTGAAGGTCATGACCATGCAGGTTTCCCTGGCGCAGTCACTCACTTGGCAGGTGTCGAAGCTGCCGCTAAGAATGGTAACTACGAAAAAGTAGAATTCATTTTCTCTAATCGTAATAAGTTCTGGAACAATCTGCCAGTAGACAACACTGAATTCGGTTTCTACGGTTCTCTGTACGACATGGTTGATGAAAAGAACATCCGAATCAAATCTACTGAATTTGATACTTTCATGCTTGATATGCACGCCGTGGTTCAAAAGGTGTTTACTGGAATGCCTAAACTGAAATCGGTTGTGACTAAAGCATACCGCAAGTATCGATATGATCTGTTCGTTGACAAAAACGCAAGTGTCCCTTTTAACGTGGCATTGTACGTTGTTTACAAAGTCTATCGTATGCTCGGTGGTACGTTTGTCATCCAAGACTTTGATAACATGTACGTTCATAAGAATGTAGACATCACTCACTATCTGGAAGCAGACCAAGTCAACTACATTAACAACATGCTGACTAAAGGTAAACTCAAAGCTAAAACGGTTACGCTTCCTAAGAAGACAGCCGCCAAGAAAGTAAAATAATGAACGCATTTTTCTACATCATGGTTCTTGTTCACAACAATAAAGTTGGGTTCGGGATTACAGGAAACGCACGGGACCGGCTCTATGATTACATTGCGGCGATTGCGGAAGAAACCCAGTCGTTCAAATATTTGTACTACGGTCCTCGTGCAGAAATTGCCATGATGGAGGAAACTCTCAAAGCTGAATGGCGTAAGGATCTTTGGACTGTGTTTAAGGGTAATAAATGGAAGACTGAGATTCTTGACCCAAAGAGTGGCAAATCTGCTGAGGATGTGAAGAAATGGGTCAATAACAAAATTGCTGAAATGGGCTTGCCCATTCGTGAAGTCAAGGACGAATGGCTTCCGTATCGAGGTGACAAGCGTGTAATACGTAAGTATATTGACCTCAGTCCTGACACTTACCTTGAGGCTTGACAGTAACGCAAAATATACGTATAATATACGTATATTAATTAACTATATACTTTCCCGAACATGAACTACGCACTAATCGATACTGCCAATACTTTCTTCCGTGCCCGACATGTTGCAAGTCGTAACAGTGACCCAGAAGAAAAGGCAGCATTTGCACTGCATTTGACACTTGCATCTGTCAATCAAGTTGTCCGCAACCATAAAATTGACCATGTCGTCTTTTGTCTAGAGGGCAGGAGCTTCCGCAAAGATTTGTATGCTCCTTATAAAAAGAATCGTGTGGTTGATGCAATGTCAGTTACTGAGGATGAGAAGGCTGAGAATGAAATGTTCTGGTCAACATACGAACAATTCACAACCTATCTCAAAGAGAAAACCAACTGTAGTGTATTGCGTCACGAAAATGCTGAGGCAGATGACATGATTGCCCGATTCATTCACTTGCATCCCGATGACACCCACTATATCGTTAGCACAGACTCGGATTATGTGCAGTTGATTGCGCCCAACGTACATCAGTACAATGGCGTAGAAAATCATCTTATCCGTCTCGATGGTTATTGGAAAGATAACGGTAAGCCCGTTATCGATAAGAAAACTAAAGAGCAGAAATTGCTTGAAGATACTCCCGAATATTTGCTATTCAAAAAGATTATTCGCGGTGACGCAGGCGACAATGTATTCACTGCATATCCCCGTGCCCCCGAAAAAGGTAGTAAGAATCGTGTAGGTATTCGTGAGGCTTTCGAGGATCGTAATAGTCAAGGCTTCAATTGGAATAACTTCATGCTACAACGTTGGACTGACCACAATGGTGTGGAGCAACGTGTGCGTGATTGTTATGAACGCAACCGTATGTTGATTGACTTGACTGCACAGCCCGATGATATTAAACAAAAGGTTGACCAACGCATTCGTGAATCTGTTCGTGTAACTACTACACCTCAGGTTGGTATTCACTTTATGAAATTCTGTGGGAAATATGCACTTGAAAAAATCTCTCAAAATGCTGATACTTATGCTAAGTGGCTTAATACACCGTATCAAGGGAACGTACATGAATGACCTAATTGAGAAACAATTGTATTTGGGCATCGTTGCGGTACTCAAAGATGATAAACTTTACTACGAGTCTAGGATAGGTAAAAAAGGTGAGTATAACCATTGGCGTGAGGGAGGTCAAGAGGCATTACTTACATATATCGAAGCAATGGCTCCGTTGATTCTGAAAAACGAGCGTGAGAAACTTGATAAGCGAGCCAAAGAATTGGTTATGGAAGAATTGAAGCGATGACATTCAAAGTAGAACAATCAAGTATCAGGACTATTCGCAAAGGCGAAAAGGGTTTTATGTTAACTGACGGGTTTGTTTCGGCACCTAGAGCAGGATTCGAAATGAGTAGAAGTATCCCCAATCAGTACAGAGAAATTATTACACAATGTATTGATTGTGGATGGCTCAAGCCTGTTGCGTATGTAAAAGATACTGAATTGTTCTGGGAAGCGTTTCAGAAATGAAAAAGATTTTCTACGAAAAAGTTGGCAATCGTTATAAGCCTGTTAGTGAATACGACAGTGACTTACTAGATGCCATGCCTAAGGGTACTCATATCATTATGAGTTATCCCGGTGGTAAGAGTACTCGCTACAATATTGATCCTGCACTTGCACCTATGATTGCCGCAGGTCGTGTAGCAGAGGATGCTATATGTACAGCCATGCATAAAGCAAATGAATTGCGACCAGCAAGACAGTACAATATCACACCTGAACAACGTAAATTGTTTGATGCGTTTCTGGCTTCTATGCCAGAAGATGACCCACAGCGCAACATGATGACATACGGTTCACTACGTGACTGTGCCGAAGCAGGTATCAAAGCTATGCAGGAAGAAGCAAACAAACTGTTGAGTAACCCAGCAGTTAAAAAGGCATACGAACATTTCTTGTTGGTTTGTGAATTGACAAAGGAACATAATGAACAAGCATGAAATCATCACAAACATGTGTATGACGTATAGGCACGATTATGGACTTGATAAAGGTGTTGATAGTCCGCCATGGGTAGCCGGTATGACACAAGCAGAAAGAGAAGGATTGTACAAGACAATGGAGCAAATTTTTGATAACAATATTGCTCCATTGTTGAAAGATGCACAAGACTTATACGAGGGTAACTCTGTTGTAGTTCCAAAAGACAAAGAACATGCAGAGGCACTTGTAAAAATGGGGATGTTTTATTTAGATAAAAATAGGGAAGATAAATGACACTAAAAGCCAAACAAGTAGTTAAAGATCAATTTTGGATTGTAACCGACGGTTCCGAAAAGGTAGGAAACGTCATAGCCGACGGTAGTGGTTTCGAAGTAAAATTAAATGGGAGTAAGGCTCATTTTAAAAATACAAAAGCTATTGAGCGAGTTACAAATATCAAATTCGAAAACGTAGGAAGACTGAAAACAAAACACGAAGCACCATTCAATGAATATCCTACAACAAGCAAAGTGTATAACAGCATGTTGGATATCAAAAGAAAATTGCATTTATATACTAAAACTGCAAAAAGCAAATGTTACTATGCTGCCGGATGGTTTGTTTTAGAACAAGGACAAGAGAAAAGGGTAGTCTTTTGTCCTAAATATATTTTCATTCAACGATATAAGTTTACAGGTCCGTATAAATCTAAATCTGACGCAGAAAATATGCTAAATAGTATATGATTTTAATAAAGCGTTTTATAGATAAAGTTTCGGCTATGGAAAGTAGAACAGGTTCCTCTGTTGTATTGTCTATGGATGAAGCAAGAATGTTAAGGGATGAAATAGCCAAACTACTATCTGATAATTATGAGTTATTAAATAACAAAAAAGGTCCTGTTGACGATGCAGTAATTCAAGTAGAAGTCAACGGGGGTAAATGGTAATGAGCAGAACACAACCTAAACTTCTATTAGAGATTGTAGATAAAAACACGTACAAATGCGACCAAATTGTTGAAGCCGCCGGTATATGGGCGGTATTTTATGACAACCAACCAATAAACTTAAAATCACAACATTATCAAGATCCTGACGCTACACCTAAATATAAAAAGACTAGCTTTAGCAATCCAGGACATGCTAGAAACTTATGCCGTAAATTAAACACACAGTTTAAAACAAATAAATTTACTGTGGTTTTTATGAATCAAGGCACATGCGTTTATCCAGATGAGTGATAGAAAGTCTGCCAAACAAGTTATTACAGAAGCCGTATTGGCAGAACTTCCTAGTATAGATAAACCAATAGATAAAATCATATTCGAATGGTGGATGACCGGTAACTCCGGTCCTAGTTTAAGACTCACTGATATCGGTGATGGCTATTTCAGAATGGCTAATATTGAATATTATCAATGCCCTCTCAAACCCTCTAAAAAAGAATCGTACTATTCTTTTATCACAGAAATTTCTAAAAAAATCAAATGCCCCTATTTTCTAGGCGTAAATAAAAAAGAGAATGAAAAATCAGAACCGTACATTAGATTATACGACAGCAAAATTGCTATGATGATGACATTGTACGGGGACATTCATAGTTACTTAGAATCCATAAAGGTGAGATAATGTCAGAACAAAAGAAAACCAATTTTTTAGATGCAATCAAAGCTGCCCAATCTGTTAAAAACAAAGTGCCGGCAGCGAAGGCAAAATTGATACAACAAGAAAAAGCGCCTAAAGCTACTAAAGGATTTGGGTCAAGTGTTATGCGAAAAACAGGACGCGGTGGTTAATACCAATACACGCCCTCGTTACGCATTCTTCTAATCGTCAATAGAAAACAACTTATAACAGCAAAACATCTTAATTTTGTTGTACTGAATAAACTTTGGTCGTTTATTTCAGGAAGAAATACTACACTGTTTTCGCTTACTGGCACAGTGCCCGGCGTTATCAATTTTCCATTGCTTGCTGTAACATATGCGGGCGGCGGAGTAGGGGTATCAAACCAAAAGTAATTTGGGTATAAGTTACTCGGCTGTGTTTCAAGCCATTGTTGCATTGCTATATTTTTAGCATTGATCCAAAATCTCGGACCCTGAATGTACTTTTCAGTTATTTCTATCAAGGGTTGACCGTTACCCACATATAATCTGTTATCAATTCTCCAAACATCAACTAGACAGGAAAATCCATAACCCAATGCCTTGCTTATTTGAGGAGGGGTATTGGCATTCTCATAGTCCTGCCCGTCAAATATGCCTTGGTAACTTATATAATACATATATGTATTTATGTCAACGGAATGAAACCCTCAGGCGTTATATATTCAGTAGACGCTAAATCTACTTCATTTTCAAAGGAGATACAAATGAAACAATTAGCAATCGCAACATTAGCCGCACTTTCTTTCACCGCATTTGCCGCAGAACCCGCAAAGGCTCCTGCTGCCCCAGCGGCGCCTGTAGCATCCGCACCTGCTAAAGCAGAAGCACCCAAAACAGAAATGAAGTTGGCTAAGAAGAAGGAAGACAAGGCTGCTCCCAAACAAGACGCCACTAAAAGCCCTATCAAGGACGAAAAGGCTGCAACACCAGCTGCTAAGCCGGAAGCAAAGCCAGCAAAGTGAAGTAGAAGATAGCGAATTTAACTACAGTGAAGAGGTAGATTTTCATCGTAGTTATGGTAGACCCAAACTAAGCAAAGTAGTAAATCTTTGGGACGATGATTCAGAATTGCCCGAACACATTACCAAAAGACTAGCTGAGATTAGAGAGAAGGCTCTACAAAAATATCGTGAATCTATGCTATAATAGGCATAAATAGTTTATGAGTTCTATTCAAAAACTCATAATTAAACACATTAACACACAGGAGAAAAATTATGTTTAATACATTCGCACACGCCGCAGTTGACACCATTCAAAATGGCAAAAAGCAATTCGTTTCTACATTCGTTCAGCACGAAGGTATCTCAAAAGCACTAAACGATTTCGTTGATTCCCAAACTAAGTACACCAAATCAGCAGTAGATGCTGGTATCGCTACTGCTACTAGCCTAGGTCTTATATTCACGAGTAAGGCTTTTTATGATGAAGTTACAGAGTCTGTAAAATCATTCATACCAACATACAAGAAAGTTAAGTAATCATGTTAGGTGTATTACTAGCCTTCGGCATATTAGCCGTATTGGGTGCAGTAATACCTGCACTCAGTCCTGAAGTTACATACGGTTCTAAGTTAGAAGAATATATTGTAAGCAACAATCCAAAAAATGCAGGAGACGTTGAAAGACTTACAAGAGAATTTTCTGAAAAGCAAAAACAAGGAATCGTATGAGAACAATTAAAGGAATCATTCTCTCTATTATAGAAGCTATTCAATTAGCAAAGGCTCATAGAGCAAGAAAATATAGAGATTATATATGACCTGTTACGTCCATCACACTTCTATATACAAAATTTCTGAATATAGCAGACACCTTAAAAGTCTTACTGATGAAGATAAGTATTCACGATTTGGATACTTAATCAGTGATTATAATATCGATCAGTTAATTTTGAATATGTGTTATAATCACAAAGACCATGAATTGTGGTATGCAAGAACAGACGAGATGCGTGTTGGATGGGGTCACATGGCCAGGAACGATGATGGTTCTTGGGAACTTGCTGTCAGTGTTGAACATGAATATCAACGACAGGGTATAGGAGATCAATTAATTACTGAAATGTTGAACTGGGCTAAGTTCCATCACATTCCAGAGGTCTATATGCACTGCATCGAAGATAATAAAGTGATTCAACATTTGGCAGTCAAGCACGATTTGAAAACAAAGTCTAGGTCACCTGGTGAGCGCACTGCTGCATTATCATTACCTGAAGCTAATGTTTTTGAAGCAAATGCTCAGTTGTGGAAAGAACACAATGAAATCATGACCGAGTTTGCAAGATTGCGTAAACGTTACAAAGAATTGTGGTCTAATGCAATCATGCCAAAACCCTTGCTATAAC
>JACCDW010698548.1_pt1 | contig 18766 bp, 8 predicted proteins | sample 7449781 | NCBI WGS metagenome assembly JACCDW01 (sample SAMN15323449, study PRJNA562643) | freshwater metagenome | isolation source: river surface water | place: USA:Blue River Watershed | collected 2017-08-18
AACACAAAACAAAAATATTTTAGGGAATCAACCGCCATTAGAACATATGTTGAACCTGATTTAAATGGTAACCAATATCATACTGACAATGTATTGGTTACATTAATACAGGGATGTGATGATATTTATCAACCAGGTGCTTTAATTACATTCCAAGACCCAAGTTTATCTACCGACCCTAATTTTGAATTAGGAATTAATGAAACTGCTGACGGATTATATCAGATATCAGGGACTTCAACATCAGCAACGTCAATAACGGTAAGTTATTGTACTTTAGATAATAATACTTTAACGGGTACTAAAGTTTATAATTTACCACTTAAAGATTCTGAAGAATATTTAACATTTGCTAGGTATAGATTTGATATAGAATATTTCCAAGTTGTAACCGCAATTACGTATTCTCAGTTTATTTCTTTAGGTAATGGTTCTGCAAGTGATTTAAGTTCTCATGGAACTTTTTATCATAGAATATTTAAAACTCCAATGTCGGTAATGTTCGCTAAAGACACTGCGGGTAATCAATCTCAATTTGAAGCCGAATTTAAGGGGTCAGTTTTTTGTAATGAAAGTTCATTTTCTGAATTGGCAAATTCAAAAATAGTGATAATGGTTAGAGGTGTTGACCCTTATTCCCCAAAATATAAAATTAAATACGATATAAGTCGTATATTAAATAGAGGTTATGGACAAGTTGTAGTTGGTGGAGGTGAAGATGTAATGTTTAAATTAAACATACCTGTACAACCAGGAGGGACTTCAACAAGTAATAAGAAAAGGTCAGTAAGACACAATCAAATTGTTAATAATAATTCCGCAGACCAATTCGGGGGAAGAATGTTTTTCCCATCATGGTTTTTCCAACCTGGTACCGAGTTTCAACCATTTCAAACTGAATTAACTAAATACTATGGTAGTATGGATTCAAGTTTGATTAATGTATTCAATGTTGTACCATGGGAAACATCATCAACAAATTTGAATTCATTACAAGTAGGGGAAAATTCCGAAGGTTATCTTCTTGTAAAAATGAAAGGTCAAACATTACAATGTGAAGAAGATATGCAGGCAAGTACAGGATACGGATGTAATGCTTTTACTGCCCACTATGAATGGGAAGGTGATGATAAATGGGGATTTCCTCCACAACCTAACGATAACGCACTTGTTAATGGTGTTGGTGAGAATGGTGGAAGTACTTGGGGAGGTTCAGCATATATGTTACACTATGCGGATAATGGTCTACTAGGGGATTCAGTTGATGGATGTTCTTTTATGTATATGCATTTTGGTGGTGATAATAATGAATGGAAAAAAAGTAGGTCAGTTTATTATTCGCCATCTTATTTAAATGGAGCTCCTCTTGGAACGTATGGTAATTTTGGTAAAACTTTAATAGACAATCCTACAAATATTGTTTTTCGTTCAGACAGGTTACCAACATCTACTACTACAACTACCGCTCAACGAAATCATTTTCTATTTTTCCAAAATAGAAATTTTTCAGCATTTAGGATTTCAGACACAGGTGAGGTATATGCTTCTTCAGGTAGTGTTGATGGTATTGAGTTAGAAACTGCATTATTTTCTGACGGTTCTACTTTAGGGTCGTTGAATGACCAAGTAGTTGCAAGTTTTAGTGAATGTGCCAGTGCGGTACCTTTGAAATGTTATAACATTGATAATGATGGAGTTGTTATAATTGATGATTTTCCTGACTGTACCACAGGACCATTAGGGATACCTTATTTTCAAAATGGTAAAGGATGTTATTCATTAGTTACTATACCTATTATTGGTATTCCTTGGGATTTTTTCAGGATTAATGAATGGTATAAAAGGACTTTAACAAGTTTATTTTTATGTATGGAAGGTATTCAGTATCATTTCTTTAATAATTGGGTTAGCGGTAACCTATTTATGCCAACATTTTATAGTATTACTGAATTAAATGACGACGGGTTTCCTATCAGAAAATATTGTGAAGATATTATTGTCTTTCATGAAGACTCAAAAAATTATTATTATAGAAGTAGTCCGTATAGATACGGATATGGATTTATAGGTGGTAGGACTCGACAAAGAAATGAAATTGCAGGTTTAAATAATTATGTAAGAGGGAACTATAGGAATTTAAAAACCCCAACAACAATAATAAATTTAGGACCAATAACTAGTTATACTCAGGAATTAGTTCAAGGTGTTGGATATTCAGGGTATATTGCGAATACGTTAACACCGTCAAGTTTCAGAGATATTACAGATATTGTCAATTTTTTTGTTGCATCAAGACAAATTGAAACTGCGTATGAACAGGCTGTAAATACATTTGTCGCGATAAGTTTGGCTATAGTAAATCCTGGAATACTTTTAGTAGTTGGTGGTGGAGACCCCACCAAAAACTTTTTTGGAGATAGAAACTCAAGAGAGCCGGATAAAGTAAATGCTGATTTAGCTCAAATGATTTCAATTAATTCGGAATATGGTGTTAAACCTTTTAATCCTGCGGGATACCCTTCGTCGAACTCAATAAGAATTATACCAATATATAATCTTTTTGATATTAATGTATTGTTAACTGCATTGGCTTCAGGAGGTGTTGCCGCACTCTTAACACCGGCAAAATTCACAATAGGTATTTTCTTTAATAGTGATAATAGTAAAAGAGACGCAATCACACCTAAAAGAATTGTGTGGAATCAAAACGCTCAATTACCATTTCAGCCAAACGACGTTACATTATATACTCAACCAAGTCAATCTGTACCATTTTACCAATGGCAAAACGATTATATGACAAGGGCTGAATTTTTAGAATTACCGTTAGGGATTAATATTCCATATCCTTTGTTTGGACAAGAAGTTATTTTTGGTTCACATAAGAATGATTGGTACACAGAACCAATAAATAGTAATACTACTACATTCTTCCAAAGAAATATACAGTACTTAGACAGGACCGAAAATACCTCAAGATATTTTATGGCGGAATCTAATCAAGCAAAATACATGAAAGGGTTTATTTATAATGTAGATAGTGATGGTAATTTAAGAGAAGATTTAGGTAATATAACTGAAGACAAATATACAGTTGGTTCACCTTATCATTTTTATTTTGGATTAAAAAGAGGTAGAACTGCCGTAGACTTATTCTACATAAAATATGTTGATAGTGAAATTGTAATTGAATAACGATAATAAAATATCTATTGTCCTACCTACTGAAAGGTTTCAGGGCGCTCCTGAATTGGATAGTTATGTGGACATAAGTCTACAGTCTAAACAAAAAGAAGTCATTGAGTATGATAGGAACTATAATCTTTTCTTAAACGATGTTTTTGATAAAGAGAGACAGGAGTCGACTAATTTTAATCTATCTTCAAAGTTCTCCGTAATTTTTCAAAATACATATACTGGTAAAACTAATTATACCCAATTTAGAAATAATCTTTTTTATATTAATGAAAATTACTATCAGCAATTAAGTTTCCAACCTAATTACGATGGTTATTGGGGAGGGTATCCTGAGTTTAAAGAATTTGATTTAACAAGGAATGACTATAATGTAAGTGGTTACACCACATTCGGTACTCCTCACTTTTTATTTCCTCAAAACAAATCTGATATTTTAAATTGGTCTTTTTACATTTCTTATCCGTCTAGAAATAACTATACTAAAACTCTTTCAAATTATAATGGTTACTATCTTAATTGGACTGTTGGTGATGGAATTCCATTTAAAACTTACTATTCTCAAATTAATGGTGAAAATTTAATAACGTTTGAGTGTTTTGTTAAACACGGATTGTCAGTTGGGGAAAGTGTTCAATTATCTGTATCGTATACAAACCCATCAAATAACACTGTCACAAATATATTTGAAGTTTATTATTTAGGTAATGAAACCGTTGGCTCTGAAGAATATTACTTCTCAATCCAAAATATTGGATTTTTAAATAACTTTTTAAATACCGATACCATAGGTACATTTAAAAGGGTTATTGACCCTGATAATTTAACTGAGACGACATCAGAATATTATATTAGAGAACATATTATTTTGAATGATTATGAAAATTTAGTAATAACTCCCGCGGGGTTTGAAAGACAAATATTTTCAGATAATGGTAAATTTTTTCCAGCAGCTTTAACCACAAACAATTTAAGTAAAGTTGCGTTTAAAGAAGGTACCACAGTTTATAATTTAACTAATAAATTTAAAATTGATATTAATTCAATAAAAGATAATCAAAACAGACCGTTAACTGAGTTATACTATACAATAATAAATAAAGGGTCGTTTGGGTGGTTTAATGAACCAGTTAACCAGGGTAATACTTCTCTTAAACAAGGATGGGAATTTAATATTGACTATGAAAATTTATCACCTTATTGGAGACGAAACCCAAATAATAGTAATTCCGACACTTCAATAACTGTCTCAAGTTATCAAAAAATTGATAATGGTAATACTTTTACATTTTATTATAATGATGATTTAAATGTTGGTGATTTTTTAGATGGCGCATTTTGTGAGTGGAATGATTTTGAACAAAAAGAAAGAGAAATTTCTGAAATTTATCACAAATTTGTTTTAAATAGAAGTATCTTAATAGATGATAATGCGACAATTGCGTCACAAATTAATCCAAAAGGTTATTATTATAAACCACATTATAAATTCACTCTTAGAGTTTTTTCTGACTATATTGAGACCGCACCAATAACTGAAAATGTTGTTGATATTCCTGATTATGCGTTTTATTCACAATCAGAACAAGAGTACCGTTGGAGAGATTTGTATCCTTATGGGTATATTGATGCTAATAATGTTGGAGTTGATAATCCGTTTACAAATAATAGTCATTATATACATAATAATTTTCTATTTAAAATTTTACCTGAGGGGTCAAACATTGCAAACAACAACATAAACTTTATTAACCAACCAATATCGGATGATTGTGAATAATTTTAAAATATTACAAAATGCAAATAATGAATATAAATTAGTATTTCCTGTCGAAACAGACAATACTTATTTAGGTTTAGATATGGGGGTTGAAGTTATTCAAGATGAAGTAGTTAATGAAATAATTGGAACTCCTAAAAATTATGAAATTGCAAGGTTTGAATTTAAACCACCATCTATTGTATACACCGCATCTAGCGTTAATTTTAAATTTAATTTTTATGGAGGACCATCAGATGGGTGGGTTCTAAATTACTCACCAATATTTGAATACCAACAGATTTATTATAATACAAATTCATTTTCAAATTCTTTCTATAAATTAGATTTTTATGATTCTCGTGAAAAAAAGAAACAAAAAATAATTTTTACATTAATAATACCCACACAACAAGGAGAAACAGTTTTAGAACAAATATTCCCAAGCTGGTATTCTAATGGTGGGGTTGTAAATTTAAAGACTCCATATTTAAAATTAGATTATTTAAAAGATAAAGAAGGTTATTTTATTTATTTTTTGTCAGACCCGACACTATTAAACATAAATGAATTTTATGTAAGTTTTAAATTTTTTGATGGGACTAAAGGACAATTTAAAAGTTTTTTAACAATTAATCCAACAACATTTACTAATAATAATTTTAATCCTGATGAGTATTCTTTTTTAAAAGTTGTTTTAGATTACTCGGATTATACGTATCAATATTTTGATAATAATAATAATGCAATAGGTGCGGTAACTTCGCCAATAAATCTTTATGAATATGTTAACCCATAATGGAAACTCAATATTATAGATATAAAATTTCACCTGAAGTTATTACTGGAGATGTTAGAACAGTTATTGTTGATAACGTATCTTATGGTGTAATATCGGGCATGACTGAAATTTTAAGTGGTGGTACAAACGGAAACTCGATGTTAACAGATTTAAGTTTACCAATTTCATTATTTCAAACAGGTATTGATTACGGATATTATGATGGGTTTGATGGTGATTTATTACAAAAGGATGTCGTTACTAATTTTTTATTTACACAAACAGATGGGTCATACGCGGTGGAATTCTTTAACACATCTGAAATGAGTCAGAAAAAATTATTATCAGAATCGACATATAAAGTAGATTGGGGTGATGGTTCACCATTACAAACTATTTCTGTTGTTGCTCCAACACCTGTTTCACATACCTATCTTTCAGTACCTTATACGTATACTATTAAATTAATACAAAAAAATCCGTGGGGTATAATTGAAGTTGAAAAAAAAGTAACTGTCCCGTATGAATTAATACCTAATGATAACCCTTACGGTGAGGTGACATTTACCCCCCAAGGAGGCTCATGGTCCGACATTCCCGTCAGTTATAATTTTATTTTTAATGGTGATGCTGAAAATACAATTTCACAACAAGTAAGTTCAAATTATATTTCAGTACCATTTTATGTTACTGCAAGTACAAAATCACAACTTTCAGAATTATCTCTTTATGGGCCTCAAAAATACGTAGTTAATCAACCAATATATTCAGGTGTTGGAATTAACTCAATTTACAAAGGAGTTATTTTTGGAATTGACCCTAATGGTACATACACTGGATATACAATTAATAATATTGATTACTATGATTTTAATGATGGTACAACAATATTGTATGTACAAAGTAGTGGATTAACATCTGAAATGTTAATTCAATCGGCAATTACTAAAAATGAGTATCTTTTAGGAGTAATTAATCAGCCGGAAATCTACTCAAATGTATTTATTGAAAGAGGGAAAGATTCGGGTATTGAAAAAACACAAAGATTAGGTGAGGTACAGAATATGGGTGATTTGATTAAATACGGATATAAATTCTTCAAAATTAAAAAATATTAATTATGGCAATAGGTTCATACGGTACAATTAGACCATCAGATGTTTCACCTGCGGATGTTGAAATAATACTTCATTATACCCCATCAAGAGACTATACTGAAAATTTTGTATTAAAAAAACTTGATGCGTCTACTTTATTAACTCCGTATTTTAATAACAATAACACAGGTGGAAATCCTAATGTTGAAATTTTAGGCGGGTTATATAATTTAAAGTTACCATCAAATGAATTTAATAAATTAGGTATCTATACATTATATTTAAGACCTGTTCAAATTAGAACTGAAATAAGTGATTGTGGTGTTTTATCTTCATTACCAAATGTTAAAGGTATAGTAATTGACATTTCAAATGTGCCAAGTCAATATCGTAACAAATTTGTCACACAAGGTTTAGTTGGATTTAGGGTTGAGTACTTAAATACCGATGGGTCAAAAGTACCTAATTTCTTCAGGTACATAACTTCAAGTTTTTATTGTGAACCTGTTACACAAAATTTAACAACAACACAACAAAAAGTTGTTAGATATCGATACGTTGATAACGCATCTAATTTGATTTTCTGTACGTTAACTCCATCATCGGCTCCGACAAATAAACCAAATGCGACTCCATATATTGGGGTACCTGGTCAAGATATTATAATTACAAATACATTTTTTAATCCTATTACTTTAGATGTTGAAATAGTTGAACACGATGCCTCAACACTAGCCTTGGCGTTATACGGTAATCAGACTAAATCAATGGATGACGGTATTTACACTATTTACGACTCAAGTAATAACATATATAAACAATATAACTTATACGAAATTAGAGACCAATTTAACGAACTTCTTTATGAGGTTAGACAAGATAGAGATGGTAACATTGATTTCAGTAAAAGTTATGATAATATAATCGCTTAATGGCTGTTACTAAGTATACATGTCCACCCCAAACCGCCGCTGGCTCTGGAACTTTCTCCAACAATTTGGTGGGGTTCCAATTAGTGCAAGGTGGAGGGTTTACTCAAGGTAATTTTGAGTTTACAACTTCAGTAACTGAAAAGTCTAATAGAACTTTTGAAACTGGAGTATTTTCAAATCCAATTTCGTTAGAGAGTTTAAATACAACAATTGAGCAAAGTAGGTCAATCTTATCAAATAATTTTCAAGTTTTTCCAAATATAGATTTAAGTGAAGTTACTAGTTTTACGTTATATGGACCTCTTAATAAAAGACTTTCTTCTTCTGTTGAACACATTGTAAATTATTTTCCTGCGGCTTTAGAGATAAGTAAAAATAGACCTGATTTTACAAGTGGGGTTACTGCAAATAATATAATATTTGACCCTAATGATAATGTGACAGAATTTGAGATTGATATTGAATCAATATCAAATCCATTTAATATTGACTTTACTACTAATGCGACTGTTAATTTATCATCTCGAGAGATTAAAGTATCGGATTTAAGAAATTTAACAGTTGAGTATCCTAATTACATTTTAGTTATAAACGGGGAAAATTATCCAATTAATAATATAACTCCATCAAGTAATTTAACTGCGGGAACTTTAACTGTATTTGTTGAAGGTAATCCATTTGATAACAATCCAATCAGTTATGATTACTTAATTATAAGACCAAATGATGATGTTGTTAATAGAGTATTTAATTTAGAATTAGACTATGTTGATAAATTTATTTTAGATAGGTCAACAACCCCAATATACACTTCTCAATTTACAGTACCTTTAGAAAGTGATAATGGTACTGTGTATAATTCCACAGATAAAGTTACATGGCCATTATTTGGGGAATGGAATTTAGATATTTTAACTGATTCTTTCACGGTTTATTTAGAAAAGTTAAATGAAATTGCTGAAAATTTTGATAGCTACAAAACTAATTTAATTGCTAGATTCTTAGTTACCGATTCACTTGTAGAGTTTGATACCCAAGACCAAAAAGTTGATAAAGTTTTAAAAATTTATGGTAGAAGTTTTGATGAAACAAGAGTTTTCATTGATGCTTTGGCCAACATGACATCTGTTAATTATAATATTGGTAATGATATACCATCACAGTTGTTAAAAAATTTGGCTCAAACTTTAGGGTGGAATACGGATATTTCACCTATAACTAATGACAATTTTTTAGATTCTTTATTTACAACAAATCCAACACCATTGTTTGATGGTATAAGTTCTAATCCTACTCCCGATGAATTAAATTATCAATATTTTAGAAATTTGATAATGAACTCGGCTTATCTATTTAAGTCAAAGGGTACTAGAAAATCTATTGAAAGTTTATTAAGGTTAATCGGGGCTCCTGAAGCGGTTGTTGAATTTAACGAGACTGTTTACGTGGCTGACCAAAAAATTAATATAAATGAGTTTAATCAAAGGTACGAATTAATTGCAGGAGGTTCATACATACAACAATCAGTTGTTTTAGACCCCTCAACAACTTATTCAATACAAGGTAATATATACACCGCCTTTACAATAACAAATACTGTTATTGAAACTGATACTACAAGAAATGATTACCCTGTGGACAGTCAAGGTTATCCATCAATGGTAGAACCTAGTGAAAGTTATTATTTTCAAATAGGTGCGGGGTGGTTTGAATCTACACCTGTTCATAGAAGTTCGGAAATTATAAACTATACTACAAGTGTTTTTACAGGACAAAATTTTAATGTACAAACTCAATTATCTCCATTCACTTATGGGTTACCATATTTGCAAAGATATGAAAATTTACCTTATTTAAATTTTGGATTTGGTTTACAGAAAACTAAAGACAATAGAAAAAGTTGGGTATCTACAGATACTAGCCGACAAAATTCTGACGCTGGATTTAATTCAGATTATTATGTTGGAGATGATAGATTGGTTATTAATGTTAAAAATGTTGATTTATATTTAAATCCCGCACAAGGGTTGTTATACGACGTTTGGTATATTTCCCAAACTTCAAATTATCCAATACCAAGTACTGGATTACCTAATTTTTCTTCCGCAAACTTATTAAATGGATTTAATCTTGGTGACTGTAATTATAGTGCGGGTACTGGAGTTAACGGTTTAGTTTATTGTGGGTTTGAATTTGACAGAACAGTAATCAATCCTAAACCTCAAAAAAAGACATTTTTTGAATTTGCTCAAGATTTTATAAAGAATATGATAAATGTTAGAGATAGATTATTTATCTCTGATGGTAAAACAGGAGGATATCCTAAATTACAATCTATATTTTGGCAATACTTACTATCTAATGAAACCGTTAACATACCAACAAATCAATTCACGTATGAAAAATTAATTGAATATGTTGAAGGGTTAGGGGACTATTGGATTAGATTAGTGGAACAAATGGTTCCCGCAACAACGATTTGGAATACTGGTGTTAAATTAGAAAATTCAGTATTTCATAGACAAAAATACGTATACCGAAGACAACAAGGATGTGAGATTATACCAATACCATGTGAAACTTGTAATGCTACGGGACCATTGTTTTCTTATGATTGTAATTACGAAACAATTAGTTGTTCAATATATCCATGGAGTAACGGATTAACTTCAGTACCTTCATTTGCGGATGTATTGTATCAGACATTAAATAATTATTTAAGTCAAATTGGATTGACATTTAATGATTGTGATTTAAATAGTTTATATAGTACGTGGTATGTTGATATAAATGTAGGGGGAAATCAATTAATCCAACAATCATTTTTTGATGGGTATGGATTAAATAATAGTGATTCATTCCCAACACAAAGTCAATGGGTAAGTGCTTTACAGACTTATTTACCACAACTTAATAATTATAATTTAAATTATTATATAAGTAATTCTATTTTGTATGTACAGAATTTGGATTGTGGACAAGATTTTTTAAACCAAACGTTTAATTTAAACGTGGGTATAAACTTTTCATTAGCATGTAATTAATGGCGATAACGTTAAATTATGAATTACAAATCACAGGTGACTGTCAAAGCAATTCATCAGGTGCGGTTGGACTTACAATTTTTGGAGGTACCCCTAATTATACTATAACATGGTTATCACCTGCATTATCACCAATTGTATTGGTTGGTAGTGCGACTACGATAACTTCATTATCAGGAGGGTCTTATAGTTTTTACGTAAGTGACCAATCAATTCCGGTAAATAACACAACTAACATTAATTTTTATATTAACACAGGATGTTGTGTTTCAATAGATGTTCAAGATACTACATGTAATTTAGCTAATGGTTCATTAACGGCCACTACTGCATACGCTCCTTCGTATGGTACAGTTTATTTATATCGAGAAGGTGTGTATGTTACAAGTGCTCTAACTACTGTTGTGACTCAGGAGGCTCCTCCACCCTTATATTCAAATCCTCAAGTTTCAACTTCGGCATTTTTTGATGGGTTATCGGCCGGAACATATCAGGTAACACTTTTTGATTATGGTGGGTGTCAGTGTTCAAGTCAAACTTGTATTATAAGAAATTCTTCAGAGTTTGATTTTGGGTTACTTGTTGCGAATGCTTCATCATGTAATAATGGATACGGAAAACTTACTATTACTGGTAATACAGGACAACCTCCATTTTTGTACGAATGGTCGTCAAATGTGCCAAACGCAAGTATTACTGCAACTACTGTTAGTGGATTGTCCGCGGGTAGTTATAGTGTAATAGTTACGGACTCAACTGGATGTCAAGTAACTAAATCCGCAATAATTAATACAGTACCGCCTTTAGGGTTAAATTTTTATACATCCACACAAGCATCTTGTCTCTCAAATGATGGTACTGTGACATTAAATATTTCAGGAGGTACTCCTCCGTATTATTACATACTATCAAATGGTGACTCGGCGATAAGTTATTCTACGACATATACTTTTTCAGGATTAGCGGCGAACACATATACGGCACAAATAGTTGATTTAGCTCTTTGTAATTTTTCACAAGATGTACAAGTCCCAATGGAGGGTAATTTTAATGTGATATCTGTTGTTACAAACAATGTGACATGTACATCATATGGTTCATTATCAGTTAATTTAATAGGTAACTCACCATTTACATATACATTAGAGGATAGTAATGGTATTTCAAATACTGTTATTACACAAGTAAACAATTATCAGTTTACAAATTTAACTGCCGATACATACACGTTAACTATTTCTGATTATTTAGGAAGTTGTGAATACACCGATACCTACACTATTGAACAATCAAATGACTTTATAATTAATGTTAGTTCAATTGATACTACTTGTAATTCTGATAACGGATTTATAACGGTTGATATCACACCAATAAATTCTACAACTTTTACATATGAGTTAGTAGGTATTGAAAGTTATGGACCGACAAATGACACTTCATATACTTTTAGTTCACTTACAACTGGAGTCTATTCAATTGTTGTTACGGATGAAAGTGGATGTACACAAACGGCAACAAGCGTTTTAACAAATCAATCTGAAGTTAATTTTGATTTGTATTCGACAGGATGTGGTACAGGTGCTCAAGGTACTGCAAGTGCAATTATAAATTCAGGAATCCCACCATTTGATTTTTATTGGAGTGCAAGTACTATCGATGGGTTTATCTCTATTGGTACTCAGGAAGGTATTTATTTAACAGGATTAACTAGTGATTTATATAGTTTAACTTTAACAGATAATAATGGTTGTGTTTTAACTAAAACAGTCTCAGTAAGTTGTGGTAGTTTAGTTAGTTCTTCTTATCAAGTTTTTAACATTTGTCAACAGACTTTTACCGAAACCTCAAATCAAAAAAGAGGAATAATACAAATGTATAATGAAGGATACTTAGATTTGACTAATGGGTCAAATTGTATTTTAAATTATGCCAATTTTATTGTTGAGGTAACATTGGGCTCTCAAGTGTATACCACCCAATTTTATACATCTAATTCTTTAACTAATGCTCCAACTGACGATTTATTTATAAGTGCAATACAATCATCATTAAACGGTGCTTATGGTGTAGGGAATGTTATTATTGATTCTTCTATGAACATTGTCGTAATATCTTCAGATTGTAATTTAAGTTATGATATATTACAAGACTTAAACATAACTATTGATTTAAAAATAGAATACGACATTGATTGTCAATCATAATAGATGTGTCTTATAACTTTAAATAACATAACAGGAGTACCTCCATACACAGTGGAGGTCTGTGATTATTTTAAAGTTAATTGTCAAACCATTGCGTACTACGATTCTTACATACCTCCACAGTTAGTATTATCAGTACCTGCACCATATAATACTGCTCCGGTAGTTGTGGTAAGGGTTTATGACGCGAATGGATGTATTAGTGAAAGTAGTCTAAGTATGTTTACCCCAACACCTACCAATACAAACACTCCAACTGTTACCCCAACACCTACAATTACACCAACTAACCAAACCCCTACCCCAACACCAACTAATACCCCAACACCAAGTATTACATCAACTAACACTCCTACACCAACTATTACTCCTACTGCTTTAACACCAACTCCTACGTCAACCCCGACACCAACTCCTCAAACTCCAACACCGACTCCGACTAATACCCCTACTGTGACCATTACTCCAACTGTGACCAAAACAAAAACTCCAACAACAACAAATACTCCTAGTATTACTCCATCACTATCTCCGTTACCACCAACTAAAGCGTTCTTATTCATCGAACCTCAAAGTGGTAGTACGGATATTGGACAATGGATGTACGATAACTCACAGACATTCTATGGATTTACAAATAGTACTGCTCCTGCACTTAATCAAAATAAATTTAATCAAGAATTAAACATTTATGTCGATTTCTCAGGATGGACATCAGGGTTGTTCCCATCAATCATAAATCAGGATGTTCCACAAACAACTGGTGGAAATGATTCATTTGGTAACGCTATTGTTGCTTATAACTTCAAAACAACTAAAGTCGATAAAAACACTGTTTCAGGTAAAGCGTGGTACACATGGATGATTCCAACAGGAATGACTAATGGATTATACCAAACTAAAATTGATTATAGTACATCAAGTCCATCTATGCCACCAACAACCGTGAATACTGAACCAACAATATATTCTTATTATTTTACTTACAGTGGAACTACAATACCTCAAACGACATATAGGGTTTATACGACTTACCCATCAACAAACTTTAATTTATTGAATACTTCCGATATATATTTTAAAGGAAATACAGTAAGTTAATAATTATAGTATATGTCTACATTCCCATATAAAAACCCAATAAGTTCAGAACAATTAAATGGTGTACAATCTGTTGAAAGGTCCGAAACATTTGGAACAAATTTTTCAGTACTTGGAGTTGGTGGGTACATGGAGGTATTTAATCTTACTGATTTAGTATATACGATACCATCTGCAACATTTGGGCCAATTGAGTATAGTGGTAATACCATACCAATACAATTTACGAAGGGAACTGGTGCGGTATTTTCACCTGATGTACTAACACTTAATTCTGATAATATATCTTCGGGAAGAAAAAGGTTGGGTATGTTGGCTTACGTCTATGAAGACGACCAAGTGTACCAATTCAGAATTGATAACTACGAATCATTATGGTCTGCGGTAACTGCGACTACTGCAATTACATTTTATGATTTTGGAACCACAATTAATAATACGACTGTTGCAAGTCAAAACTTCATTAACGCTTGGACGGCATCGACTATTGAAGGTGTTGGAGGCGCAACACACGCTACCGCTGTTTGGAAAAAATACGGCTCAACTGGAAGTACCTCATCTGCAAGCACTTTATATATTACAGGTACAGGACTTAATTCTACCATAAGATGTGGAGTATCAAACACTTCTGCGGGTGATTTTGGGGGGTCTTTGGCGGGTTCAGGTAATACCTCTTCGGGTAATTTTAGTTTTGTTGGTGGCGGACGTAATAATACTTCAAGTGGGTGTGCATCAACGGTTGGTGGGGGATATAATAATATTGCTAGTAATTATTCATTTGTTGGCGGAGGAACAGGTAACACTGCTTTAGATAGTTTCAATTTTATTGGTGGAGGGTATTGTAACATTTCATCAGGTAACACGTCAACGGTTGGAGGGGGATGTAAAAATATTGCGTCAGGTAACACGTCAACGGTTGGAGGGGGATTTAATAATAACGCGACTGATTATTCAACTATAAGTGGGGGGCTTAATAATAACTCAAGTGGGATGGGTTCCACCATAGGTGGAGGAGGTGCTAATACGTCAAGTGGGACAAACTCAACCATAGGTGGTGGGGTATATAATACCTCAAGTGGTTACATATCAACCATAGGTGGTGGGTATAAAAATACCTCAAGTGGTGATTTCTCAACTGTAAGTGGGGGATATTGTAACACCTCAAGCGGTAAAAAATCAACCGTAAGTGGGGGATATAGTAATACTTCAAGTGGATATTACTCTACGATAGGTGGAGGACAAACAAATTCGGTTTATGAATCACTATCAACAATTTCTGGAGGTTACTGTAATCAAATATTTGGTAAGAATTCTTTTATTGGTGGTGGTGAAATTAATTTCATAGGTAAAGCCCTTAATAGTTCATTTATTGGTGGAGGTCGTAATAATTGTATTGAGTTTGGAGGGGAGTTTTCCGTGGTTGTAGGAGGTAGAGAAAATCAATTTCTTGGAAAATACTCATGTTACTCATCAATAGTTGGGGGAAATAGCAATACTTTACAAGGGTTTAATTGTTTTTCTTCAATTGTTGGGGGGTATAAAAATACGTTATCAACATATTCATCTACCTCATTTATTGGTGGAGGATGTTATAATCAAAATTTTTTAAATGGTTCATCAGTTGTTGGTGGATGGGGTAATCTTAATTATTCATTAGGTGGTGGAATTGCTGGAGGGGTTTCAAATATTTTGGCAAACAGTTCGACATTCTCATCAATATATAAAACAGAATCTGCATACCAAAGAGTATGGGTTTATGGTGACCAAACCGCCAGTTATTCGTATGGTAATGTTGCTCAATTTTTTAATTATTGTGATAATACTTTAATTAGAGGGAATGTGACAACATCAACTTACAGTGGAGGTTATACTTGTGTTGATTTAGATGTTAGTACAGGTTCTAATTTTTATGGAAATTCTGTGTTAAATAATATTACTAATTTATCAAATGGATGTTCATTCTCATTTATAGGTAATGGACAAAATAATGTAAATTGCTCAAGTTATTCTTCAATTGTAAGTGGTATTTGGAATCAAATGGATTGTGATTATTCTTCTATTGTTGGAGGGGTGTCTAATAAAATTTGTGGTATTTACTCTTTCATAGGTAATGGTGGGGCTAATTGTGTTATTGAGGGTCAGTTTAATTCTGTAATTAATGGACAATCAAATCAAGTATCAAAGTCCTTCTCAACCGTAATAAATGGGCTTGGAGGAAGCGTCCAAAGTTGTCACTCAACAATCGGGAATGGATGTGTTAACGTGATTTCTGGATTAACATCTAATTTTTCACAGATTTTTAACGGATGTGGGAGTGTAATTAGTGGGTGTTCCTCAACAATAATTCATGGGGGCTTGTCAACATTAACAGGTTGTGGGTCATTTATACGAGGAAATAACTCAACAATTATACATGGAGTGACTGGTAAATATGGTAACTGGATTTGTGGTGATTGTAACTTAATTGGTAATCCGTCATTGTCTAGTATTTCGGGAGCCACTCATACGTCAATATTAAATGGTTCACAAAGTTGTGTTATAGGAGGGACTTCCAATAGTATTATAAATGGTTATGGTATAATTGATAATTCATCATTCTCGAATGTTAGTAATGGTAATAGTAGTATAATTTGTAATTCATATTATAGTTTTATTGGGTCAGGTTGTGCTAACCGATTAGATAATTTAAATCCAGGTCTTTGTTTAGGGTCATCTATCATAAATGGTCTAGGTAATAACACTTGTTACTCATCAAATTCATTTATTGGTGGTGGAAACTGTAACTCAATTTCAGGAACTAGTAAGAGTGGATTATTATTTGGTGTATGGTCCTTTATTGGTAATGGATTTGGTAATGGAACATCTGGAGGAACTGCTGATTGGGGAAATGGCATTTTTGCACCATATGCTGCAATACCTATTGCATCAGGACCATTCTCATTCATTGGTAATGGATTCCAAAATATCGTTTCAAATTCAGGGGCAACCGTATTAAATGGTTACTGTAATAGAAATGAGGGATGGTTAGGAACAATTATAAATGGTAGCGGTAACTCAACAACCGCTTGTTATAGTTTTATTGGTGGTGGATGTGCGAATATTATAACCGGTAGAAATTCTGCAATTGTTGGGGGTATTACTAATAGTGCCACAACAACATCTGCATTTATTTTTGGTGGTACTTGTAATTTAATTTCCGGGTCAGATTCATTCATTGGTGGTGGGTCGTCTAATTGTATTACAACAAGTTCTAGTTCTGTTGTAGGTGGCGGACAATGTAACATTGTTACAGGTAAAGGTTCATTTATTGGTTCAGGTTTTAAAAATACTGTTAGTGGAACTTATTCAGGTGTATTAGGAGGGTGTTGTAATACTGTGACAGGTAATGGTTCATTTGCTGTAGGAACTGGACTAACGGCATCAGCTAATGGGACGTTATATACTAATAATTCTTGTGTTATAAATCAGTTGTTACTACCTGTGGCGTCAACAACATCAAATAATGCAACATGTGGATATATCTCATTTAGAGGTGATTGTTCGCAAATATATGACGACGGTAACTTACATATACATAATAAAGCGGGAAACCAAGCTCTTTGGATTAATTCTAACAACGGGGCAATTATAATTGGAGGACAATCCCCAGTCTCCGGTGGTGGTGCGGCTAGCGGGGTTATAATGGGTTCAGGTTCAACTACAATTAAAGCATATGCTAACATATATGGTTTCAAAACATATACAATTGGTTCTTATGGGTATTTAGCGACAATAGGTGCGGGAACTGGAGGTGGCACAACTGCTCCATATAGTTTATATACCGATAACCGTATCGAGGCTTCCGAGTTTGATGCAACATCAGATGAGAGATTAAAAGACATTCATGGTGAAATAGGTATTGACGAATCTATTGAATTAATTAATAAGGTTAAACCAATTAAATTCACTTGGAAAGATAGTGAGGATAAAGGTATTAAAATTGGATATTCGGCACAACAAGTTGAAAAGGCCGGATTTAGACATTTAATTGGACACATCCCAAATGAAAAATTAAAGTCAACAACTGATGATGATGGATTCACAAGTCCTGAAGGATTTCAGTTAACAATGAACTATGACCAAATAAATCCTTATCACGGAGTTGTTATTAAACATTTGTTAGAAGAGATTAAAAATATTAAAAAAGAAATTGAATTACTTAAAAATTCATCTTCACAATAAATAATACATATTTTATATTTTAATCAAAGTCTTTGATTATGAATATAATTTTCCAAATTAATGGTGGTATAGGTAAATGTATTTTGGCAACCGCAGTTACCGAAGTAATTAAAAAAAAATACCCAAATTCTAAACTTATTGTTATCTCAGGATATCCTGATGTTTTTTTAAATAATCCGCATGTTGACCGAGCGTTTAATTTTGGTGAGCATTCTTATTTTTATTCTGACTATATTGAAGATAAAGAATTCAAACTTTTGGCTCATGACCCATACCTTGAAACTAACCATATTAATAAAACAGAACATTTAATTGAAACTTGGTGTAAACTATTTGATTTAGAATATAATGGTGAACAACCAAACATATATCTAACTGAGAGAGAGATTAATTTCTTTTCAAGAAAATACACAACTGATAAACCAATTA
>JACCDW011715735.1_pt1 | contig 18760 bp, 16 predicted proteins | sample 7449781 | NCBI WGS metagenome assembly JACCDW01 (sample SAMN15323449, study PRJNA562643) | freshwater metagenome | isolation source: river surface water | place: USA:Blue River Watershed | collected 2017-08-18
CAAATATAAATTAGCTCAATTCCTTATTTATTTTTAGATAAAAAACACATCTATTCATTAAGATGAGTTAACTGTAATATATTTCTAGCTAAAATATAATTAAAAATAAATATGATATAAATATATCATATAATTTATTTATCGAAACAATAAATTTGACTAATTATGTTAGTAAAAAATATTCTAGGAACTGGAACACGAAAATGTAAATGTGGAAATTGGATGTCTCATTGGATGAAATATTCAAAACAATCTACAATATCGACTTGCGCTAAATTAGGTTGCACTGATAAAGCTGAGGATGGTGGACACGTGATAAAATGCAGTCCTTCCCCAGATAAAAATTGGTATATAATACCATTATGTAAAAAACACAATTCCAGCAGTTTTACAGAATGTTATTCTATTAAATCAAGTATAATTTTGGTGAGCGCAAACATTTCTTTAACCTGCGGATAAATTTTGCATTATATTACTACTTCTGTAGGATAGCTTAATAAGTAATTAACCATCAAAGACATTATTTTCAGATTCTCAGACTTTTCAGATGTTAATTCATGGTAAAAACTACTAATTGATAATAATAACTTTTGTGATATCAGCGCGCAAATAGCGGACTTCATTTCGGTTTAAGGCGTTTATTCATTCTCAAGAATAAACAATTAATTTGCTTTGTTTTAGTCTAACACAACCTTGAGTTTACACAATTAAGTCGGGTTTATTTGGTGATTTTATTAAAAAGTCAGTAACAACTAGGAATTTACTTTATACCATCAGGACATTAAATCATCCATTCCAATAGTCCCAATATCGAAATCGACGTAACAATTCGTCGAAGTTTTCACAATCATTCATTTCTCTTGCTCTAGCAATATGATTATTTAAGGTCGTTAATGTGATTCTTAAAATTTTGGCAGCTTGAACTCGATTGAACCCTTTAACCATTACATTCAAAACTCTTATTTGACCTTCAGTTAATTGTAATTTCTCTGTCTCAATACTCTCTTCTTTGGATGCTGCTGTTTCCGTAACAAAGGGACAGTAGTATTTATTTCCTAAAACTAGTGACTCAATTCCTTTTTGAAGGGATTCAAACTTAGACAACTTTGAAACATAAACCCTAACCTTACAATTTTCTAATTCTAATAATAAAACCTTATCTACATGCGAACTATATACCATACAATTTATAGATAATTCAGCACACAGTTCTGGAATAGCAGTATTTCTTCCAGAATTCACTTCTAAATCACAAATTACAAAAACTGAAGAGTCTAACTCATTAATTGCAATTTTTGCATCATGAATTGTTGAGCATAGTACCACTTCTGCACTTGGTATAATATCTACTATTGTTCGTTGCAAAAACAATAGGATCGCATGATGGTCGTCTAATAAAACAAATTTCACTTATTAATAATTAACGTTTGAGTAACAACATCGTCTTTAATTTCTACATGCATATTTGCATCAATTATTTGCAAACGATCCTTTACAATTAGTGTTCCCAATCCGGCTTTTGTATTGGATGATAACCATTTTCGAGCATTTTCCGTTGCTCGATAGTGCACACATAAAATAAATTGTTTAGTTTCTTCTGTTGCAATTATTTGCACTCTATTTACTTGAGCATGACGAATGGCGTTGGTTACAATTTCCTGAATTGCCCAATAGGCATGATGCAACCAATCGAAATTCGGGGTATTCTCCGCAAATGACTCAAAGGTTACTCTAATATTTCCAATAGATAATTTATCTGCTAATTGATTGAACGATGATTGCCAATCAGAGGTGGATAATCCACGGGGATACATATATTCAATAATTTGATGTGTTCGAAACCGAAACAAATCGGAATGCGATTCTAATTTCCGAAGCAATTCCAATTCAATTCCGGTAAGTCGATCTTTAAGTTCTACGAATTCCTCCGCAATTGTAATAGAATGTAATGCCAAATGATCATGCATTTCGCTTGCAATGCGTTTTCTTTCCATGTCTACCCCTTTGAAACTCATCTGATATAATCGCTTAATAGCTTTCTTATATCTGTGTGTAGTTTTATAGGTATACATAATTGTAAACAATGTAACTATTAATGCTGGAAGAAAAACGCCAGCAACTTCAATTAACAATAAATCTGCGGAGGTAAACATGACTAATCAATATGGAGGTAAGGCAAACAAACTGTGTTAAAAACAAAAAATAATCTACTAAACGCGAATCGTACCAATTTACTTTTACGTAGTTAGCCAAAAAAACTAATTGAGTGATAATTAATACCGCCAAAACAGAGACATATACTGGAACTCGCTGTCTTAAATTTCTCGACTTTAATGAAAACTCTACAATTCTATTTAGTATTACACTTATACAAGATACATTCAATATTAGGATAACTATAAAATTCGTAAAATATAAACTAAGTAAAATTAAAAAAATTAGAAGACATAACGAAAAATTTGTGCGGCATTTGATAATAATTGGAAAGCTTAAAACTATTGGGAATGCTGAATGAACAAAATAAAAGAAATGATGCCTCCAAATGCCAGTGAATGCCCAAATACAGTTGATTAGCCATATTAGATAAAAAAGGAATATTTCAATATGATTGAAATTAAAAAATTTATTGCCAAAAATTTTCCAAAGCAAAATTCTTCCAAACCAAAATAAAATCAACGTTATTTCCACTATATAGTATACGTTTTTCATATACCACCGTATTGTAATCTACAATAATAAAGGCGAACCATTATGACATCTCGGAGGACACAGCGCAGCAATATCCAAAATAATTCCATTAGTCATATCATTGTCATTTAAGTCCACACCAACTACAACAATGGTTAAAGCACCCTGATCCAAACCAAAGTAAGTCCTTACATTAACACAACCTGGCTGAGCGAGTAATTGTTGATACGCGGCGGAATCAATCATACAAGCAACAGTATTTCCTTGATATTGAGGAGAGTTTTGGAAAGCATGTGTTAACTGAATTGCATCATTCAGATTGATTACATGGGGATTGTTTGTCATGTTGTTTATTAATTATTATAATAATTGCAAAATAGCAGTAATAAATCACAAAATAGATGATATAAATCTATCATCAATTTTATTTTTTTTCAAACGTATTTCGCATTCGATGACTTAAAGCTGAGTGCAACTGTGACTCAAGTGGCGAAGCTGTGAAGTGTTACAATAAAATGATAAACTAGGTTTAATTTCTGGATAGTACTCAAGGAACTCTAAATCTCTAAAAAGATATTATTTTTTAAAAGATTATGTCTCCTTGCAATTCAAAATATCAAAGATCTATAGAATCTAGAGACAAATATTCAGTCTCTTTAAAAAAAGAAATTAGAGAAATTTATATCGACTAACTTAAAGACCCATTGAAGTTCTATAAATATGAAATGTCACAGAAGCTGACTTAGTTTTTGAAACACCATTAATATGTATTTACCAAAAAAACTTTCAATCATACACACGAAAATAAGAGAAGTAAATAATAATTAAATAGCCACTAAGAGTACTTTCCCAAATGTGTCAGTTTAATGGTTAAATCAAGCTTTATAGATCTATAAAGATCCTGACTTATAGGCAATGAAATGCTGCAAAATCGCTGACTTCGCTTAATTGTAAAACGTAAGTCAAAATCTTAAAAAAAACGACAATGAAAGAAAAAACACCACAAAATAAACAAGCCAACAACAGTTTAATTCAATTGAAAGAGTTTGAAACTGGAATAAAGGAAGTCTTGACCATACATAACTTACCAATTGAGAGCGTATTTGTTGACATCACAGAAAGAATAAATGTTTTTAAAAATCTTGACACCGTACTTAATCAAATAAATCAAGATGATAAACAACAATCACTTTATCTTTCTAAATTCATTGCAAGTACAGCATCTGGACTTTTTGATGCTTCATTAAACTATCTATGGGACGAAACAATTTTACAAATCAGAAAACGAGTTTCTCAATATGATATTGAGTTCTTTTACGACAATGCAGTAACTGGAGACAGAAGAAAAAGACTAAAGGACGAGAATGATTTAAACAAAGTGGATGACTACGACCTAATTAAAGGTGCTAAAGAAATTGAATTAATTTCTGACTTAGGATTTATGCATCTTGAATATATAAATCATATGCGTAATTGGGCGAGTGCTGCTCATCCAAACAATTGTGAAATAACAGGACTTCAATTAGTTTCATGGCTAGAGACGTGTATAAAAGAAGTCATAACTTTACCAATTTCAAATGTCACAATTAGAATTAAGCAACTTCTTCAAGGAGTAAAAAACACTACAATTTCGGCAAGTAATGCACAAGAAATTGCAGTATTCTCAACTAGCTTAACGCAAGAACAGATAAATAACTTGGCATCTGGATTTTTCGGAATATATGTAAAACCAGAAACTACTAGTCAAACGCATCAAAATATCAACTTACTACTTCCTGAGATTTGGGGGCGTGTTGATGAAGATATAAAACAGTCATTTGGTTTAAAGTATGCTCATTTTACAGCAAACAACAACCAAGACGAAAAAAAGTTATCAAGACAATTTCTCCAAATTGTAAATGCAGAAAGTTATATTCCTGACGACCTAAGAGCAATTGAAATCGACAATTCAATTGACAACCTCATGTCTGCACATAGAGGCTTCAATAATTTTTACAACGAACCTGCTTTTGCTCGACAACTGTTACGTATAATAGGTCAACCAATGAAAATACCTAAGTCAGTAGAAAAGAAATTTGTAATGTCTATTGTTGAGACATTTTTAACAAATGGAAAGGGTGTTGCTGTTTCGGCAAATAAAATATATTCAGAGATTCTTTCCAGTCTTGATTCACACCAAGCGAACATTGCAGTTTTATCTTTTACAGATTTAAAAATTTCAAGCCGTCTACAGTTTCCATTGAGCGAACAAAAGTTTAAGGAATTAATAAAAATAGTGAAGCCAAGTATTACATCACCTCCTGTAAACGACTTAATAAAATATATAACCGAAGAACACAAAGGTAAATCATCAAAATTAATGCTTGACAAGACAGTAAAAACTTCGGTTGACAATTTAAAAACCTTGTTGAAATGAGAAGGACTATAGCTAACAGCACCTACCCAACAACAACAATTCAGTAGTTAAACCAAGCTTTGTGAAACTATCATAGTTAGTGCTATACTAAAAGTAAAGTACTTTGAAATCGCCATCATCGGATAACTGAAAAACATTTTAGGCTATGCAATACCTATCAAATAGGAAATGAGATAATTAAAAACAATAACAAAACATTGTGTTTAGCGAGACTTCTCTGTCAAAAATTGACAATATAAATTTATTAAAATCCATGCAATTCAGGGTTAAATAATAATAAATCCAAATTTCCAGTAATCTGGAGGAACCTAAAATCAATTCGGAACATCATCGCCATTACAGCAAGAAAAGTATTATCAACTTGCATCAGTTTACTGATTTAAAATGCAGGCAAAAACAATCAACTACACTTATTATGAAAACAAATAAATTACCACTAATTTCCATGTTGAGCATGCTGCATGGAAAATTTCAACCAGCCTTTCAGCGAAAGCTAAATTTGAAGGATTTTATCCTGGTTACACTATTTGCATTTTTGCAAAACTCTGCCCATGGTCAAGTCACAGTGACAACAAATACAATCTGGAACAATTCTACTATACCTTCTGCGGCGTCAGCTGGAATTATTGTTCAGGGGTGCACACTCACAATTGAGAATGTTGTTGGTTTTTCAATTTCAAACAACATTACGGTTGATGGCACCAACGCGGTGCTAATATTTGACAATTCATCGTTTATTTTTACAGCAAGTACTGCTAAAATTCAGGTTAATAAGGAAGGAACACTGCAAGTACTAAACGGCTCAATTCTAGAAGCCCCTTCTTCCTATTTTTGGGAAGGTATAATAGCTGATGAATCAGATTATCATTTTTCCATTGCACCAACCATCGACAACAATGGAAATTGTTCCCCAGCAGAATGGGCAGGAGTCCTAGATGGGAGCGCCACTCGTGTTGAGGTGGTTGGTTCTTACATACGAAATGCAAAACATGGAATAAAATCCAATGCGTCAACCAATAACACTGGAGCAGTTGTGAGGGTAAGAGAAACAGAATTTAAAAACTGTGAATACGGCATTGAACTATCAAACAACTTTTGCAATCGCTTTCCTATTCAATCTGGAACATTTGTTATGACTTGTGATTTCATTTGGGATAACGACATGCCCTATTTTTCAGGTTTCCCATCAACGATTTATAGAGGGCTATTTCTATACAATTGCAAAGGAATCAACATTGGTGGCTGCACATTCACGGACCATATTACAGGCAATTCTCCAAACAACGGAATTGATTTTACTAGTTGTGGCATATATGCCCGGAATACATCAATTAATATCTCTAAGGATGGTGATCGTTGTGGCATTGCAAATGGAGATAATGACCCATGTCCTGACAATTCCTTTGCAAACCCAGCTTTATCTAGAGGATGTAGTTTTAATAAATTGGATGTAGGTGTTATTTATTCTACATCAAACAAGAATGATAAATTTGCAATTCGTAGTTCATCTTTTATAGATACCAAAGTGGGTGTAGAAGTCGGCAGAACTTATAATTTCTCATTTGGCTATAATACGTACAACTTCAACACCGATGCATACAACAATTATTTAGGGGGGAGTGGAGTTTTGCTTACCAACGCACTTATTATTCATTTATACAATGGCGTGGGAATATACAACAACAGCTTTAATTACACTCATAATGGAGGAACTCAACAATATATTAAATTCATACAGATGGGTGATCGAATCAATCATGGTTTATCATACATCAAGAAAAATAACTTTTTCAATGATATTCCTTTAACAACTTGTGGCCGCACTGATTGCGGCATATATATTGATGGAAAAAACGAAGTACTCAATATCAAGTGCAACACTTTTGAGAATTTAGCTTACGATATCAAATTAGGGCCTGATGGAAAATTGAGTGAAATCCCTTTAGACGGAGGTTCCACTACCGGTGCTGGTAATGTTTATAGTGACCTCCATAATTTACCTTGTAACTACGCGAATATTGCAGTCCCATTGGGAAATACAACAAATATTGGTATAGTGAAATATGAAAATACGATTCCATTAAACAATCCAAATCAAAACATACCTTTGACAATTTGGGAAAATATTAACAACTTTAAATCAATTGGTACCGCAAATCCTTGCACTGCAACCGCATGTGAAGACCTGCAAGTACTTGCAGTAAGTAATATCGATAATCATCAAATTGTTACTTCGTCGCCGAATCCTACCTCATATAATTTCACAATAACTACCAAACAACAAATAAAAGTTGTATCATTATATACTGCAGACGGCCGTCAATTACTCCAAATTAATTCTGATTTAACCTTGGGTAATGAATTCCATGTAAGTAGGACAGATATAAATAGTTATTCCGGTGTGATATTAATAAAAGTAGAATGCCTCAATGGCCAAATATTGACAGGTCGCCAAATAATATTTTAATGCCATGAAAATAAGGCTGTGGTTGATTGGATTGATTCTTGTTTTGGGCTGGCAAATTGCAATTGCCCAAACCTATAAAACCTGGCAATTGGGCAGAAATTCGCACATTACTTTTTCGGATAGTGCAAATTATCAAATACACTCCAATCCACTGAAGGATTTGTCAACTTATAGGTTTTTCTCGAGACCTAACGGCAGCATTAGCATGCCATACGCAACTTCTGGTTCAACTACGAGCTCGTCTTATGTCATGGACAGCAGTTTCAAACCCCTTCAACCTCAACCGTTTATTCTTGGATATGATTATTATAATTATTTCTGTCTTTTTCCTACAGGTTTCGATTCCTTTTCTGCGTTTTTTCATTACCGTTTTGAAAACTACTTCAGCTGTAAAGATTTTCATAGAGTACTTATGGGAAGTAATCCAAACATTAACGTTTGTGACTTTGATGGAAAATATGGACTCTACTCAAAGAATTTCATTTTTCGAAACAACAAGCCTGAAATGATTGAAGATATAAAACGGATATTGCCTCTTCCTGGAAATGTTTACCCGCCTAATATTCGCAGATACAAGAACTTTGATTATGGAGGCGTTCGGGTTCAATCCATTCAAAATCGTACATTGGGATTTTATTCTTACAAGATAGGCCGAAATTTTACTAAATCTGTAGATTCATTTTTATGGAATCCTGATTTTTTGTTGCCAGCACAATACAAAGACACCGCAATTTTCAAGACTACATACTCTACGCATGTTCAAGCGATGAATAATGATTTATCACCCGGGTGTAATAGGTTCGTGTGTATTCTACAAATAAGTAGCAATCTGAAAGCCAAGTGGGAAGCCAAAACATACTTTGCTGAATATATTGTTGTCATAAATTTGAACCAGCTTCAATTCAGTGGCGCACCAGAATTGATTCGGGTTGACCAAGGAGAAACTTCAATGATTCCAGGAGATATTGTTGGCCCAGCTCCTAAAGGAGACGTTTCTCAATATTTTGCATTTTCTCCAGATGGGCAAACATTGTATGCAGTTGTAACCCACCAAAAATTAAATGGAACCAACAACCATTCTTCTTTTGAAACCTACAGGAAAGTAGGTGGGAAATGGCAGAGACATGATAGTTTGTTTAGTTTCTATCGGATTTTTCCATATTTCATCAATCCTTATGGAGGCCTCACCGTTTACGCCTATGACAGAGTTAAAAACACTTACTGTATTGTCAATATTCCAATTGCCAACAATCCCGCTAATCCATCAAAGCAGGAAGTAAATCAGCGTCAGGGTATTTATACGGCAACGACTCATCATCCATACGACTATTTGCGTTTCGATCATTCTTTGGATTTCAAGGATTGTGGCGCCTACCTAAAATTTTCAAACCGCTGCGATGAGAGTTTTGGAATAGATACTTATGAATGGTGGATCGCAAAAGACAAAGAACAAACAGATTTCGCATACTTTACAGGCAGAGTACCACCACCCGTATTTTTCAAAGAAGAAGGGGTGTATTTTGTAAAAGTGCATGGCACAAATAGCAAAGATCCAAATGGCTATGCCGAATGGTGGTGGGACAGCATCAAAATCACGTTACCGGCCAAGCCAAAGGCCGCTTTTAGTGCAAATCCAGATCGTTATTGTCTTGGAAGTCAGGTGTCGTTTATAAACACTAGTAATCAGGGACAAATAAACCCAAACACACCTATTAGTTATGCATGGCATTTTGGAGATGGAGAAACCAGTAAACAGACTTTTCCAAAACACACTTACAAAACGCCTGGACAGTATGATGTTTCTCTTGAAATCAACAACGGATATTGCCGGGATACATTGATTCAAAAACGCTATATAAACATCGTGGATGCACCTCAACCGGGATTTACTCTTAATTCCTCTGAGGGCTGTACTCCGTTTGATTTAGTATTGACTGAAAAGAATATTCGACCAGTAATCTCAAGAAAATATACGTTGGGCGATGGCTCAAGTTTAATTCCTGATACCTCCTTTTTTAACTTTACATACACCAGACCGGGGCGGTATAAACTGCACCAACTCTTGCAAAGCGCCAGCGGTTGCGTAGCTAAGGACTCGGCAGACATCATTGTTCACCGCGGATTTACTTCCGCTGACAGCAGCCATATTTTCATAAGCACATATTCAAACAACCAAAACATTCTATTAAGTTGGTTGGCTGTACCGGATGCACACAGTTATAATATCTACGGCGGGGTTCTCTCCCCTGACAAACTACTTGCAACCCTCCAGTCATCAGAACTTTTTTACACAGTATCAATCCCGAAACCTGCAAGATATTCCTTCAAAGTAATAGCCTTAGACAGCTGCAGAAAAGAGAGTCAAGTAGGTCGATATGGTACACCCGTTTTTCTCACTTACACCCAAGACGAAAATCGAAGCGTAAGTTTAAATTACACTGCATACAAGCAGTGGGAAGTGCCAGTGCTTAAATACGAGATTTATACCCTACCTGTACTGGGATCTCCCATAAAAGACAATGGAATTGATTTGAATTATACGGATCATGATTATGCCAAAACACAACGTGGTCTAGAAGATACCATGAGGTGCTATGCAATAAAAACCACCGGACTAGACGGCAGGGAAAGCTGGAGCAACTCCATCTGCGCGAAGCGGCAACCTGCAGTCTTTTTACCAACCGCATTTACCCCAGATGCCAATGGATTAAATGATATTTATATACCGGTAGTCACAGGGATGCGCAGTTACGAATTATCCATTTACAACCGCTGGGGCCAAAAAGTGTCTCAAACCCAAAATTCCGGATGGAATGCTGATAAAGTATCTTCCGGTGTGTATGTTGTGGTTTTTGTTGGGACCGACATCCATGGGCGAACCATACACCTCACCCAAACGGTTCATTTGTTACATTAACGAATACGCTTCGATTTAATGAATGTTAATAAACATGAAACTCTAACATTGGTGTCAGATAATTTAAAATTGGTCAGATAAGGATTTCATGCAATTATACTCAGTACAAATATTATAGATAGTTACACATTATGGATTGGTTAGTTAAGAGAGTCGAGAATTTAATATTTAAATTTAATATAACATTTAAAAAAGGCAAATACTCACATATGCCATTACATCTTGATTATGAAAAAGGGAAATATAGACAAGGTGAATTAAAAAAGATTTTTAAAGACGCACTTCCTCATTTTGCTTTAACCCCTGATGAATACAGTGAATACACTGCGTAAAAAATGAGCAACTACTCTTCAGATTTCGACTTTCTTGAGATACAAATCAGCAACAACAAAGAACGGTAAAATGAAGATAAATTAAATTTTGGATACTTGTATTTTGTTGTCAATATTTTCTGTTTTTACTTCACATCTACTCTTCAAAACAGTACCCGATGAACAGTAAATATTTGAACAAATGAACATTGGGGATGTCGCAAATCTTCGAATAATTGTGACACAACTTTTTAAAAAGGGAAACCATCTACATACACTCAGCGATGTTTATATAGTCGAACATAGACGAAGATAAACAAACATAAACAAAGGTAAACTCGCATCCATTTAAAGAACATTATTTCGCATTATGTCCTCATTCGCCCTAGTTCGCCCTATTTGGGCAACTGCAAGAAAAATTTTTTTTGTTGGTTTGAGGTGCTCGAAATGTCCAAAGAAGTCTAGACTAGTCTATAGTTGCGTCTTATAGCGTATCAAAGTGTCCAGGCTCTTTTTCTTTCGAAAAACTAAAAATAATTTAGTGCGCAATGGAAGCGGTAACTACGAAAAACATCACCAACGAAATGCTCATGGAGCAGTTCATCGAAATGAAATCGATGCTCACAAATTTGCAAGCCGAAATCAACAGCTTGAAAAATCCTGTTGACGATTTTACCTCCAAATGGGTGGACACCTATGACGTGATGCAAATGCTTCGTGTCAGTCGACGCACCATAGACAATTATATCAAAGCTGGCAAACTAACTCCTACTCGAATCAATAAACGCAATTACTTCGCGATTAATCAAGTTAAGTGATTGATGCATATACCTGAAGATCCTGAACTCAGATCCTTCCAGGAAGTTATACAGCGGATGATACAAGCTATGGCTAACTTGAAGGAAGAAGATTAATAATTCCTAATACCATTTTAACGTCTTCTATTTATTATACCCTTAAACGGAGAATAATTACCGTTTTATTTTACCTTTTTTTATTGTATAGATTTGTTGAGGTTGGGATATTTGCGGGGAGCTTGGCTTTATTTAGGTAAAGGTGCACAGATAAACAAGTTATGGGCCAGCGTGAAGACAAATACAACAAAAAGACACTATGAGTAAAACATTACTATTTGGAAACGGACTTAATCAACTAACAACTGGACTAATAAGTTGGAAAGATTTGCTATATAATATTAAAAAGAAAAATAAGTTCGAAAATTTACAGCTTCCAAACACAATGATTTATGAGAGAATATTAATGGAGCGACCAAAACTGTCTGATGGAATTTTTGCAGTTGAAGGAAACATTAAAGCAGAAATCGCTGAACAAATGCAAAATATTTCAACAAATGAATATTATGATTTGGTTTTCAATCTTGGCCTTAAAAACTATTTGACAACAAACTACGACTACTCTCTTAATAAGAAAATTGAACAAAATGGATTTGCACTAAAAAGCAACAGCACAGAAGATATTTACAGCATAAGAAGGAACACTTCAATCCTGGACAAAAAGGACAAAGAAATTGGAAAGATTTGGAATATTCATGGAGAAGTTGAAAAACCTGCTTCAATTATGCTTGGACTTGACCACTATTGCGGTTCAATAGGTAAACTTGACGCATATCTTAAAGGGACATACGAGTATCAAGACAACAAACAAACAATAAGAGTCAACTCGATTACCAACAAAATAAAGAATCGTAATTTTGACAAAGTATCGTGGGTTGAGTTATTTTTTAATTCTGACGTTCATATTCTAGGACTATCACTTGAGTATAGTGAAACAGACTTATGGTGGATTTTGAATAAAAGAGCTAGAATAATGAATGACAAAAAAACATCAGTTCATATATCAAATAAAATTTTCTATTACTCGACAAGCATTGAGCCAGAGAAGCAAGGAGTGTTAGAATCTTTTAATGTTAAAGTTATAAAGACAGACAATCCTAATCCAAAGACATTTAATTGGGGTAATTATTATAATGAAACCTTGGATAAAATTGCAAATGCGAAGTAGAAAACCAGCGGGTAACAGCACATTGGCAATAGGCGGGGTTTCGTCTCGGCTTGACAGTTTTTTGATAACAGAAAGTTCAGTTCTCCGAACTAACTTTTGTGCTGAGAAGCGCGCCCATCAAAAATATGCAAAACGTTAGGTGCAAGCGTAGAAAAACGATAGTGCTAACATAAACCGACAGAAAAAAAGAATGTTTTTATCAGAACTAAAAATAAAAGGGTATAAAGTTTTTGACGGTGAGTTCACTATCAAACTCAATAATGGTTTGACAGTACTCATAGGAGAAAATGGTTGTGGTAAAACCGCTATCATCGATTCCATAAGACTTCTTTTAAACGAAGATGAGTTTGGAAGAATTGGAATTTCAGAATCCCACTTCCATAGACCAATTGACAAAACCGCAGCAGAAGGAGGTGCAGACAGCATTGAAGTAAAAGGAACGTTTGCTTTATTATCCGACAAACAGCAAATTGCCTATTTACCTTGGTTAGATGCTGCTGACAATACCAAAGCATATCTAAATAAGAGAATTGACAACAAGCCCAACATAAGAGGAAGGTTTGACCATACAACTTGGGGAGGTGAATCCTTGGTGGGAATTTTTGAGTGGGAACTTGTCAATGCTATCAGTTGTATTTTCTTACCACCGTTAAGAGATGCTGAAAGTAAATTAGAAGCGTATCGAGGCTCAAGACTTTCAAGGCTTTTCAGAAAAGATAAACCCAAAAAGGGAGACCCAAAGCACGTAATTGAACAGAAGGTTGAGGATTTTAATACAGAACTTCTCAAAGACGACACAATTAAAAATGTAAACACTGCAATTAAAAAATATTTGAAAGAAAGTTTAGGAACTGTTTTAGGACAAGATTCTCTAATCCAATTTTCTGAAGTAAGCTTTGACAGAATAGTTGAAAGACTACGATTACTTTTTTACCCAAAAATTAGTGCTGCAACTAAAGCAGAATTATTCCGAGACATTTCTGAAAATAGTTTGGGATACAATAACATTCTTTATTTAGCTACAGTGTTGGCTGAATTGGACGGACTTGAAACAGAAAGGATACAGCACAAAATTCTTTTGATTGAAGAACCCGAAGCTCACTTGCATCCGCAACTTCAAATTAAGCTTTTGCAATATTTACAAGAACAATGCGAAGTAAGCGACATTCAAATTGTGGTAACAACACACTCTGCTACAATTACAGCATCAAGCAGCTTAAATTCATTGAATATATTAACACTAAATGAAGGCGGTAATCCATCATCTACTTTAATATCAGATTGCAAATTGGAAAAAGAAGATTTATTTTTTCTTGAACGTTGGCTTGACAATACAAAGTCAACGTTGTTTTTCGCAAAAGGAATTCTCTTTGTTGAAGGAATTGCTGAAGCATTGGTAATAAAAGAGCTTGCGAAACGGGTAATAATAAAACACTTAGGTAGCGAAACTAATTCACTCAAAACTTTGGAAGATTTTGGAATTTCTATTGTAAACTTAAATGGAATTTATTTCAGGCACTTCATGCAATTATTTCAAGGATATAAATTGGATTCTGCCGATAAACCGATTGCAGGAATAAACTTTATCCCAATAAAGTGTGCAGGAATTACAGATTGTGACCCTGATACTTCAAGTAAACCAACAAATAAAACAAAGTGTGATTGTCATAATCCGCAATATGATCTGATAGCTGAATTTGAAAAGCATTCAAAAAATTGTAGAATATTCTCGAATCTTAAAACTTTTGAATATGACTTAGGGCTAATGGATGCAAATCTTAAAATACTTATTCAAATTTACGATGATTGGCTTGATACGAATGGCAGCACTAAAACTACTCTTGAAGATTGGTTAAAAAAAGATTGGAAAAACGAAACTGAGGAATCAAAAGCAGAAGTTGCCTTCGAACTACTTGGGTTCATTGAGAATATTCAAAATAAAAAAAAGCAAAAATTAGGTAAAGGACTTTTTGCACAAAAACTTGCTTACAAGTTAGCTCTTGAAACAGCAACGGAATTTTCAGTTCCTAAATATATTGAAGATGCCATTTTATGGGTAACCGACATCAAACCTAAAGCTGCAAATGTCTGAACTATCATTTGAAGAAAAATTAAACGTAGTTAAGTCAAGGCTTAACTCGCTTGACCGAGACCCAAGTGAAGAACAACTTGATTTTATTTTGCATCCAATCAATGAAGCCTGTTATTTAAAAGCTTGTCCCGGAAGTGGTAAGACAGAAGTAGTTGGGATAAAGGCAGCTTATGAAATTTCAGAATGGAAAAATTATTTCAGTGGTATTGCAGTTCTTAGTTTTACAAAGAACGCATCAAAGGAAATTGCAGACAGAATAAAAAAGTTTGGCGGAACAAATGCCACCCAACATCCGCATTTTATTGGGACAATAGATTCGTGGTTGCATGGATACATTCTACATCCTTTTGCACATAAAGCAACAGGGTACAAAGGCAAGAACTCAGATAAAAGTTACAGGCTTATTGACAACGAAGAAAAGTATGATTTCTTGACACCTTTCAAAACAATTATTTCCTATCAACCATACCCAACTGATGCATGGGTAAACGATTACTATTTTGAATGCAGTGAACCATTAGGTATACAATCACAAAGTAGATATTTAGATTTAACAGCGATAGACCCAACAGCTAAAACAGCATTAGAAGAAAACAAAAAGAAATTTCTAAAAGCAGGTTTAGCAACTTATGCAGATGCCGAGTTCTTATGCTATTACCTTCTTAAAAGGAATCCATCCATTTTAGCAAACCTTGTAAAGCGATTCTCAATAATTATTATTGACGAATGCCAAGACTTATCAAATAATCAACTTGAAATATTGAAATTATTGACTCAAGCTGGTTCTGTAATTCACTTTGTTGGCGATAATAACCAGTCAATTTATGAGTTCAAAAAAGTCTATGTTGAGAGAATTAACGCTTACATCTTGGAAAACAATTTAGTTGAAAAGTTACTTACCAAAAATTTTAGAAGCAATCAAAAAATAGTGAATGTTTGCATCAGACTTGAAAAATATAACACAGGTATTGATCCGCAAAAAATAATTGGAAGTGAAAGTGAATTGTTAACGAAGAGTTGCATTCTTTGGGAATACACTGCAAGCGAATTGCCCTTATTGCCTCAAAAATTTATTGACTTTGTCAACACTCAAAACGTAAACATTACGGACTTTGAAAGAAAAATTTCAATACGCAAAAGTGCAATTCTATCAAGAGCGCATTCAACATTATCTGACTTCCGCAGTCAACCGACATCAGAGCTATCTAAAATTGAAATGTTTGCTACTGGTTTATTGTGTTGGGCTAACAATCCAAGAACGGGAAAGGACATGCAAAACGCTTTGCAGCTAATCGGAAAATCTATTTCACTGCTTGCTTATAATGGTAACGGAAAACATCAACATCAATATTGCCCTGATGACTATAGCCCAATTGAATGGAGAAATCAACTTAGCGATTTAATAACAAAGGTCTCTATTGCGTCCAACAACGTTTATCCATTCACAGGTTTAACATGGACTCAGTGGACTTCAAAACTCAAAGCATTCTTGGAAAATTATTGGAGCAATTTCCGTTCTCCAAATAATAACTGGGATTCAGTCAAGGCGAAAATTCAATCTCCATATGGTTCAGCAACAAAACAAGTTTTGGATACGATTAAAACAAATCAGAATTCCTATTCCGAAAAAATTAGAATGACAACTTTTCACGATGTTAAAGGTGAAACACTTGATGCTGTTTTAATAGTTTCTGCAAAAGATAAGAAAAGCAAAGGAGGATATTTTGAACAATGGTTAAGTGAAGAACCTGATGAAAAAGAATATGTAAGATTTGCTTATGTAGCCAGCTCAAGACCGAAACATTTAATTATCTGGGCAATTCCAAAAGTTAAGAAAAATCAATTTATTAATAAAATAAGAGATTTAGGATTTGAAACGGAATGATTAATTTAATAATGCTTGAAAAATGACTAAGTTTGACAATATGCAAGAGGAACAGACAAGGAGAACGCCAGCACCTAACAGCACCTACAAGAAATTGGCGGTTCAGTAGTTAAATGAAGCTTTGTGCTTATATTCAAATTCAGTGCTGATTGACAGTTTAGTTTAGTGCTCCGAAACCCGCCCGAACGCAATGTCCTAAACCGCTAACAACCCTCTTCCTTTGCCCTAGTAATTTACCTCACCCTCTTCTTAGTCAGTATCCCCGCATCTTGAAGTTTCCTTCCTAAAATATCCTCCCCAGCAACCTTTAATAGATCTTTTTCTAACCCTACAACAAATAGGACTTGCAAGTAGCTGCCAATAGAAACGGATGGACTTCCTTGCTCAATGTTGTAAATCGTTTTTCTGCTGGTGCCCGTCCTTTCCGCCATTTGTTCTGAACTAATTTTGCGGCGTAATCGCGCTAATTTGATATTCTCTCCTAACTCTTTGAGAATTTTTAAATTCTTAGGCAATATTGCGGGCGACGTTTTCATTTAATGCGTTATAAAACTTACAAATATTGCACATTTTGAGCATTTTATGACACATTATAAAATTTCCAATATCAGAATTCAACCTGCATGAATTTTTCCTATTTATTCATGCACTTCTAAAAAATCTCGCTACCTTTGTATCCGAGCAATGGATTTACTCCGTCAACATATAAAGCAAGGTGAAGTGTATCGCCGATCTGACCTAGAATATTATTCCACGGCCATAGATAGGCATTTGGCGCAGCTCACCAAAGATGGAACATTGATAAAACTCAACCAAGGATTGTAGTACGCGCCCAAACAATCAAAATTTGGGACTGTTCCTCCAGATGACCGCCAGGTAGTAGAACGTTTTCTGAAGGACGAAGATTTTCTTTTGGTATCCCCAAATAGCTTTAATTCACTAGGGCTTGGACTAACACAGCTTTATAATACCACATGGGTATACATCCATAAGCGCAAAGGCGAGTTTCAACTCAATGGAAAGACATTTGAATTCAAACTAAGATCCTCGTTCCCTAAAAGTATATCAAGAGAATATTTGCTCGTTGATTTACTAAACAATTTGGACAACCTTGCTGAAGACCAATCCCAAGCAATAGATAAACTGCCAAATAATGTACGTAGTTTTAATGCAGATGCTTTGATGAAGGCTACTCAGCAATATGGAACCGGCAAAACAAAGCGTACTTTAAAATCAATCGTTAGAAACGTACTCCAGCATGCTTGATTTTATTCATAACGACCCTGAATTTAAAGAGCTACTCTCAATTGTCTCTTCCAAAAAAGGAGTTGATATTACATTGGTTGAGAAAGACTATTGGATCATGCATGCTTTGTATTCATTAATGCAACAGGGTATTGAGTTTGAATTGAAGGGAGGAACTTCATTATCCAAAGGATATGGGTTAATACATCGCTTTTCGGAGGACATAGACATTCACATTCGCACAAATTTTGGTTTATCCATCGAAGGGAAAGAAGACAAGCCTCAAGTAAGAGCGGCACGTAAAGAGTTCTATGATGTGCTCGCCGATTCACTTTCGATAAATGGGATTATGGAGATTAAGAGGGATCCTGATTTTGACGATACCGAAAAAAACCGCAGCGGAGGAATTCGCTTGTATTACCAAAGTCATACACCAACACTTGAAGGACTTAAAGATGGGATTTTACTTGAGGCAGGATTCGACACAGTAACTCCAAACAAGCCCATCGATATTTCATCTTGGATATGGGAACACCTCGTCGCAATAAATGCAAGCAGTAATTATATCAACAATACAGCCATTGGAGTTCACTGTTATCATCCTGGCTATACGTTGATTGAAAAACTGCAAACCATCGTAAGGAAATATCGCAACAAAGACAATCCTGGAGCTACCGATGATAAAAACTTCATGCGTCAATACTACGATGTTTATTG
>JACCDW011614975.1_pt1 | contig 18759 bp, 16 predicted proteins | sample 7449781 | NCBI WGS metagenome assembly JACCDW01 (sample SAMN15323449, study PRJNA562643) | freshwater metagenome | isolation source: river surface water | place: USA:Blue River Watershed | collected 2017-08-18
GCAGCCAATCGGAGCTCGGCCAGCCACTGCGAAACAGCGGGCAAAGTCTGCATCCGACTGAATTGATCTTTGGCACAAGGAATTCCCTCGGTTTCCAAAAGGGGCTGAAGCATGGGCCAATACTTTTCAATATCCGGAGCAATGATCGAAATTTTCTCTGGTGAAACTCCAGCTTCCAGCCACTGCCGGGTCAGTTCGCAAGCTTTTTTGGCTTCGGCCAAAACTCCTGAAAAGCGCAAGGCTTTCGCAAAAGATTGAAAATGAGATTCCATGGGTTGGACTGGTTTCTTGGACTGCGCCTCGGCCTGGAGAAACTGGTAGGGCTTCAACAAATATTCAAACTCGTTTTTCCACTCCGGTTCTGGAACCAAAACCAAAACATCCACATCACGCGACAAAGAGCGGATCAAATCCGCTTCGACTTGGCTCAATTGAGATCCGAGATCAAAAATCAAGGGACGGTTCCAAAAAGAGGACCACTCTGTTTGATTCTGCAAATAGGCGGCTGACCAACGCGGAGAAAGATAATTCTGCTCGGTCATGATTTTGAAGAAATCATCGGAGAGCAAATACCATCCTCCCCAGCGCTGCAGACTTTCCGGATTTTCCCGCAGCCACTCAATCATTCTCTCGGGTCCCAACGAGTGGCTGTGCACAGAAGCCATCAAATCCATCATTTCAGCAACGACTTGATGAGCATTGTTTCCCAATTGCATCCCCTGATCTTGCTGCATCCGCTTTTTGACTTGCTCTTGCACCCAGGTCGAAACGAATTCAGAACTGACCAGTTTCATTTCAGGATAAACTCTTTTGAGCAGAATTCGCCAAAGTTCACTGGCTCGAAGAACGCTGAAGTCTTCGTAATAATCTTGTTTTTTTAAAATGGTCTGTTGGACTTCGAATTTATTACGAAGATCGGAGACAACCCAAGTCGCTGACTGAGCATCGAATTGTTGAAGAAAGGCCACCTTCTCAGATGGATTGCGCAGCAGAGAGACATTGAGCATGGAAGGAGTATAGAGAATCAGCGGCGCTGTTTCAATCGGCGTTTTTTTCCGCCGGTATCAACCAAATTGAAATTCGGATCGAATTCCAGTTGCATTCTTAAACCAAATTGAGCTCGTTCATCCGGAGTTTGGCCAGGATAGGCGCCTTTTTCGACTTTGTACCAAGCCGCATCCATTTGAATCAGCCAGAAATCCAATCCCACACCATAAGTTGTATAACCTTGGTGAAATCCAGCGCGCGCGTCAAGAAAGGCCAAGCTCAGCTCCACACCCGCATGAAGCTTCTTTCCAATCTGCACACCTGTGTCATTGATGTGCCGATATTCGACTCCCCCAGCCACTCCCAAAAGTGGAATCGAGCCGTCAAAAGTCAAACCAGCAACCAAATTGTCTTTTTGTCGCTCTGGCGCGTCTGCCCCACCAGTCATTTGAAAAGCTGTGGCTCCAACATCTCTCCACGAAACGGACAGCGTTGGATTAAAGGGCAGCATCGAGAATCTTGAGACGACTCCAGCATCCACTCCATAGCCGACCCCGGCGTTTTGAAATTGCGAAACCAAATTCGTCAAACTGTTCGCATCCGACAAATTGACCAGAGTTTCTGGTCCCAGATCAAGCGGACCACCAGTTCGATTCACGCGTTTGATATCCACCCCAACAGAAAGCAAAGACCCAATCGGCACGGCAAAACCGGTTTGAATGCTGTACTCCGAGAGATACTGAGTTTTCATCACTGGAAAGGCCGGATTCTGAAGTGAAAAACTGGTGACTCCGTTGTAGTAACCGCCAAATCCAAAACAAGGAAGAGTGATGCTCGTGTGTCCTCCAACATTGAGCCAAAGATTTTTTCCAAAATAAGGACTGAGACCGGTAAAGCCTGAGGGCGAAGGAACAGTTCCCGAATTGGCCGATAAATCCGCCACGGCTCCCAAATCTCCCACTCCCATTCCGATGTTGAAAATTTGGAAGTTGAATCCTTCCGTGTAACAAGTGTACGCCGGATTCTGGAAAAAGCTGGCCGAGTCGCCTTCGTTGAAAACGTAAACGCCACCCATCCCGAGCTGACGAATCGTCTGAATCGGCTCGTAGAGCTCTTGGGCTCTCACGATGGGCCCTGCCAGAAAAATTGAAATGAGAAGAGACAGTCGTATTAACAACACGGCGTCACTCCCGCATCTGTGCAAGACCCAATACCAACAGGTGCTGTGGCATTTGTTTGGCTCGTCGACAAGAGATCTCGAAAGCTATCGCGGTCGCCATTGGTGATTGTCGAAGGATCGGTTTTTCCGCATGTTCCAGGCGATAATCCACAGGCCGTATTCAGAGTGTCCAGAGCAGTCGTGATATCCCCGGCTGCCAAAGCCGCAGTCAAATATGCCAAATTGTTGGTGAGAAGTCCCATTCCCGTGATCACTTCATCCAAAGCAGCATCGGGCAAATTGGAACTGTTGTTTGTACAAACATTCACTGCCGCATCCGGAGTGCCATCGCCCAAGTTGCCAGTGCCATCTTTGTCAGCGTACTCGCGCAAATAAACGCCGATTTTCACCATTCCCAAAATGGCCATAAAGAGATTCTGACTGTTGGTTCTCTCTGCTGCATTGGCGCTGATTTCTTCGAGCTTTTGTTGAGCTAACGTGCAATGGCTGGGACTGATCACTTTCTGCGACCACGCCGACATCAGAAATTTAAAGATCGTATTGGTCCCCATTGTGGTGGTGCCCAAGCTTCCAAAATAAGAAATGAAATCCAAACCACATTTGCCGGCATAGGCTCCGGCCCACATTTCAATAATATCTGTGCCTGTTTTAAAATCAGCCGACATCGCATCAAATTTCGCCAAAGCCGTGTCGTAATCTTGATCGTTGATCGATTTACGAGCGTCTTCCAATAAGGCTTCATCTGAGTTTTTATTCGAAGCATCTTCGAAAATGTTCGAACATCCCGTCATCGCCAGAGATGCCGCCAATAGGAATGTCATCATTTTCTTACTTGTTGCCTTCATCTCACACCTCAAAACCTGAAAGCGAATTTAAACACATACCGTCGGTCCTCTTGCGAGTCGCCATCCGCCCCAATGTCTTCTCCATAACTGGCAATTTGAATTTGCGTTCTTTCGCTCGCCAATTCAGCGCCAGCGGTCCAATACTTTTGATTCATTCCTGCTCGGAAAAAAACCACGTCTCCGTAATTCAGTTCATATCCGGCATGGTAATATCGGCTTTTGTCCGTGGCTTCTGCCGCTTCCAACATTTTGTTGTACTGAAAAGAAATCGTCGATCGCACTTTGTTCGAGTGAATCGGAAAAAAAGCAATAGCCACGTCCATGTCCTGCTCTGTTTCTCGGGGCCGTGAAGTGGTCGCCAGTCTCAAACCACTGCCGGAATCATAAGTGGTTCCACCCATATCCCGGATCACCGCCGAAATCGTCGGCAAGGTCGCCACTGGCGCCGAAAGAGTGACCCCCACGTCGGAGCCAATGCCCACGCCTTCGGAAGCCAAAGTGCCTCTGTCTAATTCTGTTGTTGCATCCAAGTCTCCAATGACTTCAATTCGGGAAATGATTTTTCCGACGGCACCGATTTTGACTCGACCGTCGAAGAAGCGAAAATTAAAACCCATGTGAACGGCCATATCGTCTTGATGAAAAGTCGACATCAAAGTTCCGGCCGCATTCATTTGTGCATCCATCAATTTTCCCAACCGAATTCCAACTCCAAAATTTCGCGCCACGAAGGAAGGAAAAATTTGATATTTGGCGTGGTAATACTGTTCTTTGGAGTAACCCAAAGTGTCCTTCACATGATTGAGATCAAACGGCTCAGTGAAAGCTTTGGTGTTGTACATTTGATTCAAGTTCTGACCCCCTTCGACTTCTGGGTCGAAAATGGTCCCGTAAGTGTCTCGCAACTTTCCCAGTCCCGAGGGATTGATCAGCAAAGCTGTCTCATCATTGACCACCGCAATTGAGACGCCGCCCATTCCAAGAGGACGGACTCCATTGTAATTCTCTCGGATTTCTGCGGCTTGCAGAATCCCAGAAAACAAGCTGAATGCGGCGATCAAGAACATCCTGTTCATACACTCCTTATCGGCTGTTCTCTTTGTCGGATTGAAATGGTCTCGACTTGAGACACCGAGACACAAAACTCGACTCAAGTCGGACCAGACCTTTCTCTCCACACAATAGACTCATTTTCAGCTCAAAAACTGCCGATGAATTTCAGGCTATGAAATTAAATACCCTGATCACAACATCATTTGCTCTTCTTTTGGCGGCTTGTGGCGGTCCAAAGGAAATCGACCAAATCGCCGAAGCTCAAAACTGCCTCAACACAGCTGACCCTGCTGATGCTCCAGCATGTGTCTCCAAAGTGGACGGCTTGGAATCCCAATCCGCTTACCTCATTCGCTGTGTGGGAAAATTTGCCAAAGAGGGATTCAACAGTCCCACAAAAATCGCTGCAGCTTTAACGAATTTGAGCGGTGGCTCGGGCGCTTCTGGAAGCACGCAAATGATGGCAGCTCTTTCTTTCACGGCTGAGACTTCGGCTTCTCTCAATGCCAGCAGTGCACAAGAAGCTTTGGCTCTTTGCACTCAAGCCAAATCTAAAGGTCTGATTTTGTTGTCAGGACTTTCTTCGACGGCAACGACATTGGCTTCGCTGGGAGGATTGGATCCTTCAACGATGACCGGGGCCCAATTGCAAACTTTGATGGGAACCTTGGCCAGTGACCCCAATGCCACCACGGCGGTTGGTTCGGCTGTGATTTCAATTTACGAAAGCAACTGCTCAGGAACCCAAGAAACAACCGGCAGCTTTTGTGAACAATTTGAGTCTGCCGTGGGCACAACTGGCACCAGCGATCCTGCAGCATTGGGTGCTCAGATCATGACCTGCTACAATGCACCCACAACGCCAGGCTGTTCAGGATTTTAGATATCCAAGTTCAGTTTGAGAGCATAGATACGGTTTTCTTTCGGAGTGTAATAGGTTCCGACGTCTTCACCGTATGTGACCAAATCCAAATTGAAAAAGAAGAGCAAAGCGGAAACTCCCAAAGTCGGATAACCTTGGTTGACCCCGATTCGGTAGTGCCCTTTCCACCAAGAACTGACAGTCCAATCAAATTCAAATCCCAAGTGAAAGCTTCTTCTCCAGCTGAAGTTGGGATGGCCAATGTCGCGGATGTCGACTTCTCCCCGGCCACCAAAAATCCAAAGCTCTGGATATTCAAATTTGGCACCCACATCCAAAACACGATTCAATTTCTCTGGCGCATCGACTTTTTGTTTGTTGATCAAATTGAAACTGGTCCCAAAGCCATAATCAGCGACATTTCGAACCACAGCGCCAAATGTCGGACGGGCTAAATTGAAAACAGACCAGAAGCCACTATCCGGAATGGATGGCGAATACAAAGTTCCCAAGTCAAAATCTAAAGTGTAACCATCTCGGGCATCTTCAGAGCGAATGGCATTTGAATCTGCTGCCAAATCCAAAGCACTGATCGAACGATTGATGTAAGCTCGATTGATGAATTTGACCGTGGTCCCCCAAGACAGTTTTCCGGGAAGAACACCGCGAATGTTGTCTCCATACCCATAAGCCAAAGTTGTATCGGCATAGGACCGAACATCCAGAACCGGCCCCGCTTGATTGTGAATTTGGCCATCAAAAGTCCAATCCAAGGGAATCAAGCCAATTCCCCAATTAGGGCGAACCCAAATCGCTTCCAACATCTTCATTCGGAAGCCAAAGGTTTTACCGTAGTAATCTTGAAGATACTCGGCGTAAGCCTGAAATTTTTCAGCATCAGTCGTGGTGTCGGAAAAAGTTTTTTCGACATCGCTGATTCCGCCAAAAAACTCGGCAGTATTGAGGCTTCCCGCAAACTCCAAGGAGCCGTTCATCTGCCCGATATCTCGGCGAGCCAATCCTGCCGGGTTGTAAAACAGAGCCGAGTAATCATTGGCAGTGGCGACAAAAGCATCACCCATCCCCAAGGCCCGAGTGGACTGATAGTGATGATGAATCGAAGTCTGAACACCTTCCTGGGCTCGTGCGGAAATTGAGAATTGAAGACCCAGGATGATAGAAATGATAAAAAATGAATTGCGCATATTGAAAAATTTTATTCTCAAAGACCCGATTTGAGATATCATTTCTCTCATGCGTCTTGTCTTCCTCTGCCATTTTTTGACCTTGGTCGTGTCGAGTGCTTCCGCTGCACCCGAAACTTCTGTGAAACCTCATCCCATTCGCACTCAGGAGCAATGGGAACAGGTCAAAGATCGATCAGAACAAGAGCTGATTCAGGTTTCGCCGACCCCTGCATTTCAAGCGCAACGTGGCCAGAATCTGATTCCCAATGCCTCTTGGAATTTCGGAATTGGCACGGCCAATGGCGTTTTCAATAAAGATAAAAAAACTTTGTCGGTCTCAACTTTTCACTTTCAAAAAACTCAATACAACATGGACGAAACCGCGCAAGAGTTCGGCCTGAGCCTGACTTCCAACTCCCTCTTTTCTCTCGACTGGGGATTCAAGAAATTTTGCTGTTTCACCAGCATTGCGGGCGACTGGGGACCTTATTACAAATACGGAGTTTTCGGCTCCTTTGATCCCAAAGATCAATTTGGAAATGTGATCGATTATCAAAGATATTTCGTGCAAGCCAGCGCTGGCCTGGAAAGTCTTTTTGGCTGGAGACGGACTTGGCGTCTGGAAGCGGGAGCTCGCTTTGGCTATCTAGGCTCCCAGTCTTACGTCCAGCTCTTCTACGCGTTTCCAGACTGAAGAGATTTGATCAATTGCAAAGTTTGAGCTTCAAGCTCCTGAAGACTGCCTTCGTTCCTCAGAACCCAAGTGGCTTTGGCGACTTTCTTGGCCATTGGTATTTGAGATTTCAATCGACTGTCAATTTCAGCATCCGACAGTTGGTCCCTTTGTTTCATTCGAGATTTTTGCAAAGCCTCACTGGACTGGACCACCACAATTGCATCAAAATTGTCTTCCAATTTCTTTTCAAACAACAAGGGCACATCATAGAAAGCCAGAGCTTTGCCTTTTTTCTTCCAACTCTCTCTCTGCCGAGCCGTCTCATTCTGAATCAAAGGATGCAAAATATTTTCTAAGGCGAGAAGCTCCTCGGGTTTGCCAAAAACCAGTTTTCCCAATTTTTTGCGGTCTAGACTTCCGTCTGAATGCAGGACCCCAGAACCAAAGCGCGAAATGACTTGTGCCAAACCCGGAGTACCTGGCTCCACAACTCGCCGAGCAATTTCATCGGCATCGACAACAGCCAGACCTTGGGCTTGCAGAATGCGGCTGACAGTGCTCTTCCCTGAAGCAATTCCACCTGTCAAACCAATCCATTTCATGAAACTCTCCACTTGTTCTCGATCTATTCTGCAAGTCTCGACTTTTGTCGAAGACTCTTCGAAATCGGTCGTCTCACCTACAGCAACCTATTGATATTACCGATAACTCAGCTGTAGGAAAAGGGGATTTCATTGGCCCAAGAAATCGAAAGTTTCGGTAAATACGTTCTCTTGGAGAAGCTCGCCTCTGGCGGGATGGCCGAGGTGTATTTGGCGAAGTCGACTGGCGCCGGTGGAATCAACAAATTCGTCGCCATTAAGCGCATTTTGCCTCAGTACTCTGATCAACCCGAATTCATCGACATGTTCAAAGAAGAAGCGAAAATTGCCGTGAATCTCAATCACAGCAACGTCGTTTCCATTTTTGATTTCGGTGTGGAAAAAGGTCAGTTCTTCCTGGTCATGGAGTACGTGGAAGGTCAAAACTTGCGACAAGTTTTGAATCATTTGAAAAAAGAAAATCGCAATTTCTCGATTGATCAAATTGTTTTCATGATCAAAGAAGTGGCGGCGGGACTTGATCACGCACACCGCTGTCTTGATGGCACCACCGGAAAACCGTTGAACATCACTCACCGGGACATGAGTCCGCAGAATGTCATGGTCAGCTTCGAGGGCGAATTGAAAGTCGTCGATTTCGGAATTGCCAAAGCCGAAAGCCAGCTGGAGACCACTCGAGTCGGAACGATCAAAGGCAAGTTCGGTTACATGAGTCCGGAACAAGCTGATGGACAAATTGTTGATCAGCGAACTGACATTTTCTCTCTGGGAATTGTGCTTTGGGAATTGCTGGCCAATGATCGATTGTTTGCTTCCAACAGCGAAGCGGCCACTTTGCGAAAAATTCGTGACTGCCAAATTCCATCCTTGAAGAAAATCAATCCTTCGATTCCGCCCGAACTCGAGCGAATTGCCAACAAAGCTTTGGCCAAGGATAAAAGCCTTCGCTATCAGACAGCGTCCGCCTTTCATCGCGATCTCAATCGCTTTTTGAACACTCAGTATCCCGAGTTTTCGCCTCAGGATTTCAGTCTCTTCATGAAGTCGTGTTTCTCGCAGATGTTCATGTCGAATCGAAAAAAATTGATTGAGTACGCCAAAGCTCAAGCCGCGGTCGAAGAAAGCACCTCCGGGACTTCGACCCAAACAGATCTGGGGCCTCACACCGAAACCGACGCTTATGAACAAGAAGTGATGGAAAAATGGAATCTCTCCAAGACCGCCACTCCTGTTGATTTGAGCGACCTGAATAAAAAAGTGCCCACACGCAAACCCAGTTTTTACAATGAAAACTTGGAGAGAGCTCGCCCTCAAGGTCATACGGCCAGTCGTCCCGCTCTGAAAAAAGACTCGCCATTTAATCTGATGAATTTGGCAACCCTTGCTGTGGTCGTGATGATTTTAGCATTCGGATATCTTTTCTGGCCGAGCTCGAAAAGAAAATCGGCCGATCTACCAAGAGTGGCAGAAGTGACCCCGACCACAATGGCTCCCGTCGTGCCGACTCCACCTCCGACTCCGACGACAACCACACTGCCAGTGGCTCAAACTCAGCCTGAAGCGGTTCAAGGTCAGTCAGAAATGAGTTCGAAAGCTCTTTACACTGTGATCATTCAAAGCACTCCCAGTGGCGCCCGCATTGCCATCAACGGAGAAGATACCGGCATGATCACTCCGGCTCAAAGATTGGTCGATGCTGGCACCGAGTTCACATTGAGTTTGCGAAAAGACGGCTATCAAATTTACGAAAGACGCGAAACGGCCAAGCAAAATGGAGTGGTGCTTCAGGCCAGTTTGTTGCCCATGCCCAAAATGGGTTACATCAATTTGGATATTGTGAACGGTGGAAACAGTCCAGTCGTTATCATCAACGGCACGCGTATTGCGGAAAAACTGCCCTTGCGCAAATATGCTGTCATTGCTGAAGCTCCAATCCGGATTGAGGCTTACAATCCTTTCACCGGATTGGCGGCGGAACAGACAGTGACTGTGGGATCGAACAAGAGAATTCAAATTAATTTGATTCTCAGCCCTCGAAAACCCAGCCAAGCTCAATAAGAAATATCAGCCAGAAAGCTCAAATGACAGCATCTCAAAAAACCATTTGCGACAGTGTGTTGGAAATGCCTTCTCGGGGAGAAAATGCAGTCGCCATTCAGTACAAACAAAATGGTGAATGGCAACAGTTGTCCTGGCCCGAGTACTACGATCACATTCTCACGACTGCTTCCGGCTTAATGGAAATTGGACTTCGTTCTGGAGACCGCGTTGCGATCATGTCCGGCACCCGCCTCGAATGGTCCGTCTGTGATTACGCCACGCTGGGTTTGAAAGGGATTGTCGTTCCCATCTACCAAACTGTCACCCCCGAAGACTTGCAACACATTCTCAACAACGCCGAAGTGCGGATTCTCTTTCTTGAAAACCGCTCCATGTACAAGACTTTTCTCAAAATCAAAGATCAATGCCCGACGATTGAGAAAATTATTTGCTTCGAAGCCACTCGTGAATCGGATCCTCAAGTTTCCAGTTGGAATGATTTTTACGCTCTTGGAAAACAGGAAAAATCAGAACATCGTTCGGAATTTGAAAAGCTTTGCGCTTCCGTTCTGCCGACCGACACGGCCACTTTGGTTTACACTTCCGGAACAACAGGCCTCCCCAAAGGAGTGGTCATCACTCACGAGCAAATTCTCAGTGAAGTGGCCGAAGCTTTCCCTTATTGTGGAGTCACCACAGCAGATATTTCCCTGAGCTTTCTTCCCTATGCCCATGTCTTGGGAAGGATTGAACACTGGGGTCATGCTTATATTGGATTCCAGTTGGCCTATGCCGAAAGCATCGAAAAAATCCGTGGCAATTTAACTGAGATTCGACCCACGATTTTAGTTTCCGTGCCCAGAATTTTTGAAAAAGTGTATTCGGGAATTTTTGCCCAGTTGGGAAATAACCCACTTCAGCACAAGATTTTTCATCACGCTTTGAAAGTCGGACTGAAAGCTGGCGAGTATCGTTTGAAAAGAAAGTCTCTCCCTTTGAAATTATTCTTGGAACTGCAATTGGCTCAGAAGCTTGTCTTGAATAAGGTTCAAGAGGCTTTTGGTGGTCGCTTGCGATTTGCCATCAGTGGTGGGGCTCCGATTGCCAAGGACATCGCTCTGTTTTTTCATGCTTGCGGAATTCTGATCTTGGAAGGTTATGGATTGACGGAAACGACGGCGGCTATCACTGTGAATGCGCCTTTCAATTATCAATTTGGTTCCGTGGGATTGCCGATTGGCGAGACCCAGATCCGAATTGCTGAAGATGGTGAAATTCTCGTCAAAAGCAAAAAGGTCATGAAAGAGTACTACAAAGATCCCGGCGCCACTGCGGCTGTTTTCACTGATGGCTGGTTTCACACTGGCGATATCGGCGAGATTCTACCTTCTGGTGACTTGCGAATCACCGATCGCAAAAAAGATCTGATCAAAACCGCGGGCGGTAAATACATCGCCCCTCAAAAACTAGAAAATCTTTTGAAGACCCATGCCATCATTTCGCACGCACTCATCCATGGGGACAATCGAAAATTTATTGTCGCTTTGATCACTTTGGAAATGACGGCCATTAAAAACTTTGCTCAAGACAAAGGTCTCTCTTATCAAAATGAGAGGGCTCTGAGTCAGCACCCCGTTGTGCTCGAATTGGTTCGCAAGACTGTGGCCGAAGTGAACACTCATTTAGCCAGCTATGAAACCATCAAAAGATTTTCGATTTTGCCTCAGGACTTCACTGTCGAGTCCGGAGAATTGACGCCTTCCTTGAAGGTGAAGCGAAAATTTCTGGATCAAAAATATAAAAAGCAAATTGATGCTCTTTACACTTGATCTGAATTAGCGAATCCAGAATCGAAATGAAATCCCAATAAAGTAATTGGTCAAATCCAGTGTCCGATTCGATCCATCAATGTTTTTGGCTACATCCCCTTTGACGACCGGATTGCCAGAGAATGGAGTGATGTCGCGATTGTGTTTGATCTCTTCAAATTTCAAATTGCGATATCCGACATTCAGAAAATAGGTCGTCATATCGGCGAGCAAGCCCTCAAATCCCAAAGATCCTTCATACATGGTGGCATAACCCCGCAAATCTTCGTAAAAATTTGCCAGCCCCGAGTAAGTCGTATTCCCCGCCGTCGTAAATACATAGGAATTTCTAGCAGCTAAACTGGCGTAGCCTGCAGCCAAACTCAAGACCATTCGAGTGCTTCCAAAGTTCTCCACGTGAACTTCCACTCCCGCTTTTGGAATCAAAACCGAAGTCTCACTGGTCAAAGAGTAGAGACTATTTCCATTGGAATCTTGTCCACTCTCATCTTGAATTTCTTTGGGGCGAATCACTTCCAGACCGAACCGCAATTTCGATCTCGTCGTGGCATAAATAAATCCGAATTCACCAGACATATTGTAAGGATGCTTGGAATTCAGGGTGATAGCCGTGAGAATGTCCGTGTTTGAACTGGAGGCCAAAGTGTTTTCATAAGATGGGCCCCAAGTTCCTGAGATGTAAGCTGCGAGGCTTTCATCGCCATTGAAAACTTTGGCCTGAGCCGAAGCTGCCATCAGAAGAACAATCAGACTCCAGCCGAACTGCTGCACTCTCATCGTTTGGTTCTTTTTTGCTTAAGGAGTGACTCTTCAAAAAGATCAATTTTCAACATCGCCGTTTGCTGCTTGTTTCCATTGACCGAAACGACTCGAACACCTGCTTGTTTTTTCATCTGCAAAACCAAACTGAGAGTTTGAGTTTCCGGATCAAAAAGCATTCTGGTGCTTTTCACAAATGGCGAAGAGGCGAATTTCTTTTGCAGAGCCTTCTCGTCAAACTTGGCGTTGATGGCTTGCATGAAGTTGATCACGATTTGCTTGGAGTCCGTCGAGTTTTCTATGTGAAAGTAGCCAGGCGAGCCTCGATGCGGTTGAAACTCACTGTCCCCGAGAGAAACAGTTAGGCGCTCCAATTTTTGGCTTTTCGCCACTTTCGAATTTAAATCCAATAGACTGAAGCCTTTTCCAGCCAAACCACCTCGAATCGCACCAGTTCCAGTCAAAACGGCGGAATTGCGGAGCGAATTTTTTGTTTGCGGAGAGACCGCCGCCAGGGCCGCAAAGGAAAAGAAGAAAACAAACAATGCGAGCTTCATATTCACCTCTTGCTTTGATTTTAAATGGAGGCATTTTCAGATCGCAAGGTGGTTTTCAAAGAAAAATGGAATCAATGGCCTGAGAATTCAGGCTGTGCGGCGGAGCAATTGGCCTTTGGCTTTGGGATCTGCCTGTTTCATCACTGGCAAAGTCCACAATTCAGCTTCGGAGATTCGACGCAGAATTTTGCCATCTGGCTCTTTGAGAAGGACAAATTTTCGACCTTCTTGTTCGATCAATTCAACTGTCAGATTGTGCTCTTTCACCGCAGGAAATTCCTGAAGGGCTTTGAGAGCTCTCTGCAGTTGCTCATCCGTCATGGGCGGATGTTCTTCTTGCTTGTGCTGATTCTGATCATAAGCCATCTGACCGTTAGCATCACGGTCGTTTGTATTTCCAGCTTTGATCGTGCGATCCGTCTCTGTTTTTGCTCTTAAATTCAGAGGCAAAATCGCATTCAGCGCATTCTTGATATCCATACTCTACTGATCGGAACTTCTGGTTCCGTCACTAACTCGACTTGAACGAATCTAGATCAAAGTCCAGCTGTCGATCAGGGCCTCACTTCCCTTCTCTTTTTCCAATGGCTCGAGCGACTTTCACGAACGGTCTGCTTGGCGTGAGTCTCTCCAAATTCATCTCTCGTCAGCCAGGAACAGCGCCACCCTTTGCACTTCAGAATTTTCCGAAGTACTCCAGGGAGAAAGACCTTCCCCCTGGGTAGGCAGTACCGGAAGAGCTTTGGAATCTCTTCCTGTGTATTCTTTTACCAGACGAAGGACCTGCCGTCCCTCGTCCGTTTATTGTCTATTCAGGTCAGATTAACCGATGAGCTTCATCGCCAGGTTCGGAATCTGATTGGCCTGACTCAAAACAGATGCTGATGCGTTCAACAAGATGCTGTTTCGAGTCGACTCGGAAGTTGCTGCTGCCACGTCAGTGTCACGGATACGGGCGTTGGCTGCGGCCAAGTTCTCGTGTTGGATACCCAGGTTCTCAATTGTCGATGCGAATCGGTTTTGGAGGGCTCCGACGTTGGCTCGGAATCCAGCGACTTGAGCTTGCGCCACATCGAGGACTTCCAAAGCGCTTTGCGCACCTTCTTTAGTTGTAAAATCAAGGCTGTCGACCCCGAGGTTGGAAGAAGTCGAGTTCAAAACAGAAGCGTCAAAACTGATGCGATCGTTGAAGCCGTCGTTGTTGATACCGACTTGGATGTCAAAGCGCTCACCAGTTCCGTTCAACATATTTGAAGATCCGAAGCGAGTTGTCTGAGAGATTCGCTCGACTTCAGATTTCAATTGCTGAACTTCTTGATCGATATAATTACGTTCACGCTCACCGACTGTGTCTGAAGCGGCTTGGATACCAAGTTCTCTCAGACGAGAAAGAATATTTGATGTCTCGTTCAATCCACCCTCTGCGACTTGGATCATGGAGATACCATCGTTCGCGTTACGAGAAGCTTGTGAGTAAGATCGGATCTGTGATTTCAAGTTTTCACTGATCGCGAGACCGGCAGCATCGTCAGCTGCTTTTGTGATTCGGCTTCCAGAAGAGAGCTGTGCATAACTCTTCTGAATTTCACGCTGAGAAGTTGTCATAGTTCTCTGTGCGTTGATAGATGCCACGTTCGTTGTAATTCTCATTCCCATAGGGAACCTCCAAAGTTTTCATGACTCCATCCAAGACTTTCGTCGAGTTCGATACCTACACGAACTCATCTGGCGCTTTGGCCGTTAATACGAAGTGGGCATTCCTTAGCCGCTTGGGTTGAACACGTTGTTTAACCAACCTCCAGCCTCCATAAGACCTCCCGGATCTGCCTTTCTCTTTTTCCTTCACCCGCCGTGTCAGCGGCTTCAGTTAAAGAGTCCGGAGTCCATCGACTCTGTCCCTCGCAGTCACTCAAGGAACCGATTCTCGATCTGTCTTTCGACTTTTGATCAGCTTGCTTGCCATACCTTTCGGCGAGGTCTTGGAAGGCTTTAGTCGGGTCGAGCATTTCTGGACCGTGGTCTAGTTAGAACTGGACCTCGGTCCTGGAATTTCCTGGACCTACGTATTGAAAACAGGACTAAAAACCCCAGGGCCACCCAACATCCAGTCGAGGTCCGGCCCGACCCAAGCCCCGAAAGAATCTCGGATGTGCCTTTCTCTTTTTCCTTCACTCAGCACAGCATCGACTTTGAAAAGCAGGAATCAGAAAGGAGTATTTATGTCTGGAAGAAAGTACATTCGGAGTTCCGAGCACCCCTACCACATCACTGCGCGCACGAATAATCGCGAGTGGTTTTCTCTCGACCTAAGTGAGGTCTGGGAAATTTTCGAGAATCAGTTGTTCTTCATTCATCACGCGTTCGGAATCCGGATCCATGCCTTCGTCCTGATGAGCAATCACTTTCATCTTTTAGCGTCGGATCCACAATGCAAACTCTCGCAAGCCATGCGCTGGTTGATGACCGAAACCAGCCGCGAGATCAGCAGGAGAACCGGACGCAAGAATCGCATTTATGGTCAACGCCACTTCAAATGCTTGATCGCAAGCCATCACTATTACATGCACGCCTACAAATATATTTATCGAAATCCAGTGCAAGCCCGCGCTTGCGAAAAAGTTCAGGAGTATCCCTACTCCACATTGCCGGGCCTCATGGGTCTGCGAAAATTGATTATCCCTGTCGATGAAAGTCTGATCACCGAAGATCTCGAAGGCAATCTTCGCTGGCTGAACACAAGTGTGGAAATGAAGGATTGGGAGAGTGTAAGAGGAGCTTTAAGGAAAGGTGAGTTCAAACTCCGGAAAAATCCGGACAGAAATTTGGAGTCCGAATTGGAAGAGCGGCTGCTTTAACGCCGCGAGTGAAGGAAAAAGAGAAAGGCAAAAAAACCCTTGGGAGATTGCCTCCCAAGGGCGGGCTTAAGAGGAGATTCGTATCTGTGCTGAAGCGACTCCCCATAATTCCTGTTAAGAAAAACCATCCAAAATCCTCAAATCTCAAATCGCAATAAAGTCGAAGCCAATTGAGGTGATAAAATTTGAGATTTCAAGATTGAGCCTCAGGACGCTTGTCATCCTGAGGCTCCAGGTGTTTTCGATTAGCCGATCAGTTTCAGTGCCACACCAGGGAACTGGTTGGCCTGTGCAAGAACTGATACGGAAGCTTGCTGAAGGATTTGAGCAGAAGCAATTTCAGCTGTTTCCTTCGCAATGTCCGTGTCTCTGATTCGAGAGTTCGCGGCATTCAAGTTTTCATATTGAATATCCAAGTTGGAAACTGTGGTGTTCAATCGGCTCTGGATCGAACCAAAGTTGGCTCGCATCGATCCGATTTTAGCCAAAGCTTCATCGACAGTACCCAGTGAATCTGCAGCAGAGCTCTTGTCTTCCATTGAGATTGAGTCAATACCCAACTCACTGGCGCGAGCATCTGTTGAAAGAGAGTAAGAAACTTGGTTCTCTTTGCCGGCGAAGGCGCCGACGTGGAATGTTTGTTCTCCACCTGAACCGTCCAAGAGAAGTTTATCACCGAAGCGAGTTGTTTTGGCGATACGATCTGCTTCTTCCAGGAGCTGTTTTGATTCCTCATTGAGGAATCCACGCTCGCGCTCACCGATATTGTCGGAAGCAGCTTGGATTCCCAATTCTCTCAAGCGGATCAAGATATTGTTGATTTCGTTCAATCCACCCTCAGAGACTTGGATCGCAGATCCAGCATTGAAAGCGTTGTTTCGCGCTTGAGCGATACCACGGATTTGGCCTTTCAATGATTCAGAAATCGCCAATCCCGCCGCATCGTCAGCAGCTTGCACAATTCTGCTTCCAGACGCTAATTTTTGAGTCGCAGATTCCATACGCTTTTGTTGAACCTGCAGCGTTCTTTGCGCCGCAATCGACGGCATGTTCGTCGAAACTCTTAAGCCCATTGTATTCCTCCTACAAACGGTTGTTTGTGTTGCACATTTTCGTTTTCGTTTGTTGGAGGGATTCGCAAGTGAGAGAGGTGACTGTCTCTCTCACTTGGAATTTGTCACCCACTTCGGGCGAGGGGGCTCGAGCTGACTACTGAACGAGGTCCCTTCGCATTCCGTCGGTTTGCTCCAACGTGTTCACACCCAACTTCTCGGCCTTGGTCCAGGAAACTTAAGGACCTAGGTCTAGTCTAGGTTGTTGCGCAGCGCGTCTTGTGTTGGAGATAAATGAAGAAAGAGAAAATAAAAAAATTTTCGACGAAGGTCTAGGTTGTCTCGAATTGAAGCTGAAAAAAGCTTCACCCGGCCACATTGCTGCGCCGGGTGAAGGAAATAGAGAAAGGCAGAGTTTAGCCGACGAGGCGGAGGACGGTGCCGGTGGAGCGGTTGGCTTGATCCAACAGTGCCACTTGGTACTGCTGCATAGCCTGGTTGCGGTACATTTCACTGACCGCTTTGCCCACATCCGTATCCGCAATTCGCGATCGCGCTGCTTCCAGACTTTCGCCCTGGCTTGCCGCATGCGCCACTGTCGAATCCAATCTCGACTGAATCGCACCGAAGCTCGCCCGCGCCGTCGCGATTTTCGAAAGCGCCTCATCCAACACTTCCAGCGCATCCACGGCATCGTTATCATCATCAACTCTCAGCGAATCCACACCCAGTGCGCTCGCTCGAGTGTCTGTATCCGATTTGTATCGGATCACGTTCTCTGGTCCTTTGTAGGCACCGACTTGGAAATCATATTCCTTCGCTTGGCCCGCTAACAACTGAGCGGATCCAAAGCGAGTGGTCTCGGCAATTCGATTCACCTCTTGTTGCAACTGTTCGAATTCCATGTGGATCATTTCCCTCTCAGCACGAGAGAAGGTGTCGCTCGCTGACTGCACTGCCAGCTCACGCATACGGATCAAAATATTATTCTGTTCGTTGAGCCCGCCCTCTGCGACTTGAATAAAGGCCTGAGCGTTTTCAGCATTCACACGCCCGGCATTGACGCCCGCGATTTGACCGCGGAGCTGTTCAGCGATTGAAAAGTCCGCCGAACTCTCATTCGGATTGTCGAAGCGATTCCCGCTTGCCAACGCTTTCATTGATCCTTCAGACTGTCGGGACGTCTGACTGATATGGCGTTGAACGGCCAAGCTCGCTAGATTCGTATTGATACGCAAACCCATAACCGGCTCTCCTTCTGTCTCGTTTAAGGACCAGAGAAGATCGCCCACAGATACGAAAAGAAACCTCGTTCAGCAGTCACCAAACTCTTCGACACAATGCGTTAAAACTTGAGGATTAAAAGACTTTTTCTAATTTTGGGTCAAAAAAAAGGGTCCTGCCTTCAACTGAAGCAAGACCCTAAATTTAAAGTTAAGAAGAGTTAATTCGCCGGAGGAATTAAAGGAAAGTTTCTTTTCGCCAGAACTTTTTTCGCCGTCTCTCCACGCACCAGATAGTACTCATAACGAGTGCGCTTGTCGTTGAGTTTAATCTGCGCAAATGAGTTGTCTGGATTCTGCCAAGTCATCGAACCGGAAAAGAAATCAAATCGGTTCGGACCCAAAATCGCTCCGCCCGTATCTCGCACAATCATAAAGCCATTGTGCTTCTCATTGTTAGGCAAAACTTCTCCAACAAGAGTGGGAATATAAATCACATCTCCCGGACGGAAATATCTCATATCCGCGGCCACTGTGTAGAAGGGATCCAAGCAAATGTTGCGAACACCCATTCCAAAAAAGCAATCCTCATCTCCCAACTCTTTAAACAGTGGTGACTTGGGACTTCCGCCAGCGATATTGAATGATCTCTCTTGATGATCACGCAGAATTCGGCAAGAACCTTCCAACAAACATTTGTTGTAGTTCTTACGGCAAATTCTCATCAAATCCTTGCTCTTCGCTCCTCTCAGAACTGTTGTCTGATTCGGATTGCAAGTTCTCTCGTTATCGACGAGCAATGGCATATAATAAATGGACGGAACCACTTTGCCTTTAAAAATAAAATCTTTGGGCTCGGATTGCGGAGTCGGCAAAGACACAGTGGTTTTGTCCTTTCGAACTTCCACGGGGATCGGCATCACCGGAGCAGGAGGCTGAGCAACTGGAGGCTCCGCAGGTGGCTCTTGCTGCACAGGCGGCTGAGTCACCGGAGGTTGAACGGGAGTTCCTACAACGGGCTGACGGCCCGGCACTGGCGTAGGCGCAGGAGC
>JACCDW010359258.1_pt1 | contig 18754 bp, 17 predicted proteins | sample 7449781 | NCBI WGS metagenome assembly JACCDW01 (sample SAMN15323449, study PRJNA562643) | freshwater metagenome | isolation source: river surface water | place: USA:Blue River Watershed | collected 2017-08-18
AAGAGAAGATTCATATGTTTGACCCTACTAGAGGTGCTAAAGCCTATTCATACTTCGGCACTATTGTTAAGAGACACCTTATCAACTACAACAACAAGAACTACAAGCGCCTAAAATCACTAGCTCCGGTTGAAGAATTTAACGGAACTTACGAAATCGAGACAAACGCTCTTCATCCAAATGCTCTAACCCTTCGTCAAATCTTTGACATATATATTGAACGTACTTACGACCGTCTGGACGTACTGTTTCCTAAAGAAGCTGATAAGAAAGTAGCAGGAGCTGTCTTAACTCTATTTGAGAAGCGTTACGATCTCGATATCTTTAAGAAGAAAGCTTTATATATCTATATACGAGAGATGACCGGTACTGAAACTCCGTACCTCACCAAGGTTATTAACGTACTTAGGGATGAATTCTACGATATCTACAATGCTTTAGAGCAACAAGGTATGGTAGACCTAAAAAACTAACCTTTCTATTTATAAAGAAAGAGTATGGCACTAGACAAGGAGCTATTTAACGGCAAGACTGTTTCTAATGTATTAGAGGAGATTTATAACAACTCTAAGAAGAAGGATAAGCAGATTAATGCTCTCATCGGAGAGCTTAAACCCCTTATTGAAAATATCGGGGACGCTACTCTAGTTGTACCTATGATCGCTAACTACCTAGAGATTGGTGTCAAGAACGATGAAATGCTAGTAAAAATGCTTACTATCGTTCAGAGAATGGACAATGCCAAGTCAACAGGAGATACAGCCGGGTTTGAACTAGGAGCAGAAGAACTAGCTCAAATCCTAGAGCAAGCTAATGCATTAGGAGAAAATAAAGCCTGATGACAACATTTCATAGCCTTTCTAAAAAACCTAAATCTGCATCTTCAAAAGGAAGCGGCCCTTTTTATGGAAAGGTTACACGAGTACTGTACGATAAAACTACTCCTGATCAAATAGGAAGTATTTTCTTTAGGAACCTGACAGATCCGGATGGGTTAGAAAGGAATCAAGCATACCCTCTATTTCCATTCCTAAAAAACGTACCACTGGTAGACGAAGTTATACTACTTATCCCTGCTCCGTCTAATAATACAGATAAAGGAGTAAACAAGAGTCGTACATATTACATTTCAACAGTTAGTATCTGGAATCATCCTCACCACAGTGCAACCACAGAAGATAAAAGTACAGTAGAGCTAGACACAGCCTTTACTGAACGTGCAGATATCAACCCTATGTATCCCTACCCAGGAGATACTATATTGGAAGGTAGATTAGGACAGAGCTTGAGATTCTCACAAAGTATACCTAGCGAAACCCCCTGGACGGGTAGTTTGAGTAGTCCGATTGTTATACTTAGCAATGGACAGGTAGAGGTAGGAGATGGATTTTCACCTGTTACGGAGGATATAAATAAAGATTTTGCATCACTCTATCTAGCAGACAGGCAGAAACTTCCAATAATTTCCGGAAATAAACTTACACAGCCTCTAGGTGAATACGATAAACCTCAAGCTATTCTTACCGCAGGTAGGTTAGTGTTAAATGCTAGGGATAATAATCTTATATTATCAACCCCATCAGCTCTAGAAGCTTCCGGAAGAGTTGTAAACATTAAAGCAGAAAATACTATAACTAGTGAAGCTCCTCAAATTAAATTAGGAGAACAGGCAGATCAAAGAGCGATCTTAGGAGATAAAATGTTAGCAGATCTGTCAGCAGTTTTAGTTGAATTAGTAAAAGTAACCTCAGCACTTAGCTCACTAGGTATAGCACCCCTAACAGCACCTGCGGCAGACTTTACAGCACGAGCAACAAGCTTTATATTAGAAGTAGAACAAATGAAATCAAACAAAGTATTTATCCAGAAATGAGCGAGTTTGATTTACAACCCTGCGACGGTAGACATCTTATCCAGAAGCTTAGTGACGAGCTCTTAAAAGCTTTAGCTCAGGTTAAACAAAAATCTTGTAATGAACTTGCTCAAATCCTAACTGAGTTCGGAATAGAAGATGTCAAGCCATGTGATCTCGTAAGCGAAAGATTTTTAAGGTTAATTGCGAATAATCAAACTGATGAAGCAGTTAATCTACTCCTTTTTGGACTAAGATTACCCCCACATACTCTTAAACTCCTACTTCAAGGGTTTGACAATCTTACCCCACAAGAACAGGAAGATGTAGTGCTTTTTGTAGAATCTTCCGGAGCATCTCTCCCGCCCTACACCGCTAAGGCAGTAACTGCCGATGGTGGAATTGAATCAGGAGTAAGCCAACTAAGTCAACAGGAAAGATCAGAATTTAATCAGTGGTTTGAAGATAGAGGCACAACATACACTGTAAGCTTTCTAACACCCCTTATAACAGCCCAAATCTCCCAAAAAGTAAAATGTCCAACTGGACAAACTCTACAGAGACTTGTAGACATTATAAGAACTGTTAAGAAATTTATAAACGGTATCGCAACTCGGCTACAGACTCTTTCACGCATTGTTAATATTATATCCGCTGCTATCAACGCAATTAGCCTTACCCTAGACGCTTTAAAAGCATCTGCACAAGCTGCAGAAGGCGCTGCCTTAGCCTCTGCTGCGACACCAAGCGGAGCATCCGGGATTTTCGCACTAGCCGTTAGTAAGTTAAATAGATTAGCTGATCAAATTAGGCCCGATATACAAGGACCTAGCAATCGATATGGAGAGACAGGGTTAGACGGTATAGTATGTCAAGCAGCTAAGACAATTACCTATGTATCCATACAAGTAAATACTATACAGGTTATTATCAACATTATTGACGCTCTACTTCAATCCTGCAGTAAAGATCAAATAGATACCGGCAGCTTTACAGTGGTAGAGTTATCTCAAAGTGCAAATAACAGCGCTAGCCTAGGAACATACCAGGGTTACAGAATTGAAGTTAGAGTAGATCCAAACTCTCCTCCGGTAGCTCCTAGAAGATACGCAGTAGCTATTGATTCTGTAGGAGTGGTAATTTTAGAGGGTAATAAATCCTTCACTAGTTCTGATGAACTCCTAATCGAAGAACTAAAACTAGCCATAGACCGACTAGTTAATTAAATCTATTTATTATTATGAAAGCTAGTGAATTTAAACAATTAATTAAAGAAGCTGTTAGAGAAGCTATTAGAGAAGAGCTTACCGAAGCAAGAACTCCAACACCTATACAAATTCAACCAGCAGCACCTGCCCCAGCACCCCTGCACTTCGCAGGAAGTAATCCTCTTATGGAAGCCCTAAACATGACAAGTAGAACCATGACCTCGGAAGATTACCGTAACATGGGCACAGCTAACTCCGGCATGGCTCAAATGTTTGACAGAAGTATGTTTATGCCTAAACAGGAATTTAAACCAGTCTCTGACGATCCCAGGGCAGTAGCACAGGCTGTAGCAGCAGCACCTAAAACAGGTATTGATCTTTCACAGTTAAGTTTTGTAAACAAAGCAGCAGCTATCGTAAACACAGCAGATAAGAAGCAGAAACAGCAGTATGGCGTATAACGTACAAAGAATTAACCCATTAGACTTACAGCCAAGAAAAGCAGTAGGCGTAGCTCTCCCATTCCAGGGTAGAGCTGTTTTTAATTCTACGTATACTACCAAAGATGCAACTAAAGCTAACCTAGTAAACTTCTTTCTAACTGCTCAGTATGAGAGAGTATTTAATGTAAATTTTGGAGCGGGGCTAAGAAATCTTTTATTCGAACAAATCACAGAAGATAGTGTAGCAACTGTTAGATCAACTATACAGGTAGGGTTAGAAAACTATTTTCCTCAAGTTATTGTTAATAGTATTAAACTTACTCCACTTCCCGACAGTAACACTATTTCATTTGAACTAAAATACTCTGTTAGAGAAACTAATATTACTGACGAGATCACAATTAACTTCGAACAATAATGGCACAGGAAAGAGACATAAAATATGTAGGTAAAACTTTTAGTGACTTTCGTCAACAGTTAGTCGACTACGCTAAGAACTACTTTCCAGATACCTACAACGACTTCTCTCCAACATCTCCAGGTATGATGTTTATGGAGATGGCTGCCTATGTAGGTGACGTCTTATCTTTTTATCAAGATATTCAACTACAGGAAACTTTCCTACAGTACGCTCAAGAACCCGGTAATCTTTACACCCTAGCCTATATGATGGGCTACCGTCCGAAAGTAAGTACTGCTGCCACTGTGGATCTGGACGTATACCAGAGAATACCTGCTCAGCTAGTATCTGGACAATATGTACCAAATTACAACTATGCCCTAACAGTAAGTGAAAACGCGACCCTACAATCTACCACTGGCACACCAGTAAAGTTTTTAATAGATAATAAGATTAACTTTGCTTTTTCAAGCTCATACGACCCTACAGAGGTTAGCGTTTACGCTACATCCGGAAACACTATTACGGAATTCCTACTTAAGAAAAAAGTTAAAGCTATTTCTGCAGAGATAAAAACCACTACTGTTACAGTTACATCTCCGGAAAAATTTAAAACTATTACGATTCAAGACTCCAACATACTCGGAGTACTTGATATTATTGATGCTAACGGAGCTGGTAATAAATGGTATGAAGTACCTTATCTAGCACAAGATACTATCTTTCTAGAACAAAGTAACTCAGGAGGCTCTGATTCAAATTTAGTTCCATATGTACTACAACTACAGAAAGTACCAAGAAGATTTGTAACTAGGTTTACTTCTACAGGAGATTTGCAAGTACAGTTTGGGGCAGGAACCACAGGAGGATCCGACACGGTCATAACCCCAGACCCGACCAACGTAGGATTAGGAGACCAGATTATAGGAGTTTCTAAAATTGATACTGCGTACGATCCTTCTAATTTTATGTTTACAGGTACTTACGGACTAGCACCAGCTAACACAGTGCTTCAGATTCGTTACCTGGTAGGAGGAGGAGTTGAAGCAAACGTACCTTCTGATACAGTTACAACAATACTAAGTGCAACTCGAACAGCCACAGTATCAGGTTACGAGAACACATTAACATTTAACAACCCAGCTGCAGCTGTAGGAGGTAAAGACAGAGATACTTCTGAAGAACTTCGCGAAAATAGCCTAAAAGCATACTCAGAGCAGCTAAGAGCAGTAACTAAAGAAGATTATATTATACGTACTCTTTCATTGCCTTCTAAGTTTGGATCTGTAGCTAAAGCCTACATCGTACAAGACCAGTTAAGCTCTACGCAATCAACTGCGGATGCGATTATAGACAGTAATCCACTGTCCCTATCTCTATACGTACTGGCTTACGATAATAATAAGAAACTAGTTACAGCTTCTAACACTCTCCGTAACAATCTGAAAACATACCTCTCTCAATATAGAATGCTTACAGATGCTGTAAATATTAAGGATGCATTTATAGTAAATATTGCAGTAAAATACGATATCTTAATACTACCTAACTATACCGGTAGGGATGTATTACTAGCATGTACACAGGCACTACAGGATTACTTTAAAGTTGAAAAATGGTCGATAAACCAGCCTATTAACTTATCTACACTCTACACTTTGCTAGACAGGGTGAAAGGAGTTCAAACAGTACAGAATATAGAAATCGAAAACAAAGTCGGAGGACTATACTCACAATATGGGTACGATACTAAAGGAGCTACGAAAAATAACATAGTATATCCTTCCTACGACCCATGCATCTTCGAAGTAAAATACCCAGATACTGATATAACCGGCCGCGTAACTTCCCTTTAAATATTTATTATAAAAGATGGCAATCTATAGAATTTTTCCTGAGAAAGATGCAACTCTCTACTCAAGATATGAGGCTACCAATACAGGTCTGGATGAAATTCTAGAGATTAGCTCATACTACTTAGGCTCAAGCAGCTTCGTAAACAGAAGTGTTATCCAGTTTAGTAATTCTGAAGTTGAAGATGTAATTGAAAATAAGATCGCCTCTACTGTTATAGGAAGCAACCAAATGGAATTCTCAGCTTCAATAAAGCTATACCTAGCTGAAGGCGAAGAGGTTCCAACCGGGTATGTTATCGAAGCGTCGCCGCTATACGACTCCTGGGATACAGGTACCGGTAAGTACGGAGATAGTCCTATTAATATGACAGGAGTAAGTTGGTACTACACTAAGCCGGGTATTCGCTGGACAGACCCCATACCTGCAAATACAACAGCTTCATATAATTCTGGAAGCATGGCAATTGGTGGAGTATGGTACACTGGATCAAACGGAATAAACCTTATACATTATCAATCACATTCAGCAGTATCTACACATGATCTAGATGTAGACGTAACACCCTCCGTTAAACTGCATTATTCTCAATCTCAAGGTATAAGCGGCGGACTTTCGAACAACGGATTCATTTTAAAATTAAACAATTCCAACGAATTCCAGACAGGCAGTCTTACCTTCCTTAAATACTTCTCTTCCAACACACACACTATCTACCCTCCGTTCCTAGAATTTAAATGGAACGACTTCACTACCAGTAGCCTGGTATCAACTAGAGCTATCACAGATCCTACCTGTGTAGTTAATATAAAGAATGCAAAAGACCGTTACACAGACGAAGGTAAGTACAGGTTTAGATTAAATGTACGTCCTAAATACCCTACAAGAACATTTGTAACATCTTCAAATTATATAACTCAGTACTACCTGCCGACTGCTTCATACTGGGGCTTAAAGGACGAAAACACAGAAGAAATGGTTGTTGATTTTGATACTACTTACACTAAAATTAGTAGTGACGATACTAGTAATTATTTTGATGTTTATATGAATGGACTACAGCCTGAAAGGTATTACAGGTTGCTTATAAAAACTACAGTAGACGGATCAACCTCGGTTTTAGATAACGGAGTAACTTTTAAAGTTGTAAGAAATGGTTGAAGAAGTTAAACTGCAAAAGACAGTATACGACCCTATTAAGTTTTCAAAAGTCGTAGACACTTCTTTTAAGACATTTGCAAAACCTGTTCCTGCAGAAGACACCGATACGGTAGAAGAGCTTTTTAGGTTGTATAGTAAATTATACCTGAGGATACCAATTGAAGGAGGTACTAATTCACACCAGTACCTAGTAACAGAGAGTTCAAAACTATACTCACAGCAAGTACAGTCAGTAGACGTACAACCTCTATTAGATGAAATTACACAACTTAGACAGCAACTACTTCTAGCTAACCAGGAAATACAGGCACTTACCGTACAACAAAGTAAATAATGGCTACAGTTCAATATAACGTAATACCCGGTAACACCGTAGACTTAGGAGTTGAAACTTACTCAACCTCGGATACAGCATTAGTGAACTCTTTTGAGATAAACTCACAATACAACGTAGATGAGCATTTTATAGAGCTTCATACATACTCTGTCGCCGGCGAGTTACTAACCTCAGTATATAACTACCAGAACGAGAAACAATTATTAAACTCAGCAGGAGCTGGCCAAGAAGGAGCCAGTACTTTATACATCGACCCTGTAGCTGATGCAAATAGTCTAGGATACTCTCAAGGAGGAGTTACACTTCTTTACCATTTTCTAAAACCTATCATAAACACCTCTCTCTATATCTCTGAAATCTCACCAGACAGGTTAGAAATTAGAGCTAGAGGAGTGGAACTATCTGAGATTTTTCTACAAACTTTAGTAGCATATAAAACACAGTTACAGTCTAGTTCATACTTTACTGAGTTTAGGTTAAATTTTTTAGAAAACAACCTATACATCGGGGTTAATCTCGAAGTAGAAAGCGACGGTAGTATCATAATTAAGCTTTACGAAGCTCTCCCGAGCACAGTATTGTTAAAGAACACCTTTACATTAGTAGAGTTAGTAGCAGATAGTGTATCCTATCAAGTAGAAGCTATAACTACACCAGAACCAGAGCAGCTTACCTACTTAAAGGGCCCTAATTTTACACTAGAAGATCGAGAGCAGAACGTACTAAGTACCAGTTACCTAGACTATAATGAACTTTACACATATCCTGTAACCGGTAGCTACCATAAGTTACTACTTCAAGCTAGCCAAAGCGGAGTACAGGTTAGTATTGACTACTCAGATTACAGTAACTTTGTACATTTTTCTTCTGCTCAAGAGAGATTAGAGAATTTTAGCTATAAGTTAGGATTAGTTCAGTATTATGAAAGTAAATCTCTTTCTATTAAGAATACCTTAGCTGTTAGCGCTTCAGCAGCTGTAAGTGGAAGTAGTACCTACTACGATGGACTTGTTACCGGGATTATTAGTAAGTTTGACGGCTATGAACAGTACCTGTACTTTGAAAGTACCAGTTTTGCATGGCCTAAGTCAAATAGCTTACCCCCTTACATAAATCTTACCGGTTCAAGCGCTACAGCTACAACCTGGTACAACACACAGGTAGCTTCAGCTTCCCTTTACGATGAACTAAATCAGAGTAACCTAGTTTACACGGTTCCGGAATTTATTCGTCAGGATAGCAGCAATGCCCCATACTCCCTATTCTTAAACATGATAGGGCAGCACTTTGACAATATTTGGATCTATGCCAAGGCTGTCACAGATAAGTATGATACAGACAACCGCCTGGATTACGGCATATCAAAAGATTTAGTAGGAGAAGCACTAAAAAGCTTCGGAGTAAAACTCTACTCATCTAACTTCTCAGTAGCTACTTTATCTTCACTCCTGTTAGGGGAATGGTATGATAGCGGATCTGAGCAGATTACTTCTTTTGTAACTGCTTCTAACTCTCCTACCCCCGATAAAGACATCATTCAGGAGACTTACAAGAGACTGTACCACAACCTTCCGTACCTTATTAAGACAAAAGGTACCGAAAGAGGTTTGAGAGCCCTCATCAACTGCTTTGGAATTCCAAGCGGCTCTTTAGAGATTAAAGAATTCGGAGGAGTAGGTAGATCTGCTCTTCCATACTTTGCAGCAGAAACAGGCTCTGTAGATAAAATTAGAATTAGTAACACAGGTAGCATTGTAACTGGAAGCACATTATCACAGTATGCTTCTATTCAAAATCCTGCAGGAGAGTACACAGAAGATATTCATACATTAGAAGTAGGATTTTCACCTACCTACTACGTAGATAAGTACATAGTTGACAACATCACCGGCAGTTTCAATATAGACGACTATATCGGAGACCCTAGAACAGCTCACGACTCAACTTATACAGCTCTAGAACCTTTTACTTCTTCCAGCCTTGGTAGCCTATCGAGATACGATATGTTTGACTTTGTTAGACTTATTAAATTCTTCGACAACCAGGTCTTTAAGATGGTAAAGGATTTTGTACCTGTAAGAGCAAGCGCTACAACAGGTATCATCATTAAACCTCACCTATTAGAAAGAGGTAAGATAAAGCAACCAGCCTTATCACTTACTCAACCGGAATACTCAGCCTCTATCGATACAGCTTTCTTAGAAGCACAAGATGGTGGAGTAATCGACCACCTCTCTACAGCTTACACGGCCAGTGTAGTAGGTGCACTAGGAACAATACAGCAAGTACAATCCACAGAGGTACAAAAGTACAATGGAGAGCTAGGAGGAACAGTCTTAGACCTTTATACTGGAAGTCTAAACAGTATTAATACGTACCTTCAGGTAAGTGACCCAGAACTTCGTTACGATTCTACAGGATCGGCTACAAATATATACCCACTAGCAGGAGGATATACTTGGAAATACATAACAGCAGGTGCAAGCACTAATAGAACTTTCTACGTAGATACTGTTTATATAAATGTAACAGAGAAAAACGGACTGGTAATTGATAAAGCTCTTACAAGACTAAACCCAGGAGATACTATTAAGTATCGGGTATCAGGATCAAGAACAGATGGAAATTTCCCTCCAGTTACTACTCAGGTACTAAAAAGTTTTACAGGAACTGTAGCTGGAAAAATTAGCTTTAATAATCCAATAGGTCAGAAAATCTGGGCGCTTCAACTAGAACGTACAAATGTAGTTATAACAGGATTTGATTCCCTTTTAGAGACTTTTAGTTACGGATCAGTAGCGAATGTAAATGTAGTAGTAGAGCCCTTCCTTAACAACCCTACTAACTTCTACAATTCAGACTACAACGCCACACTCAACAATGCTACAACTATTTCTAACGCTGCTAACGTACAGAAGTTAAACTACTCTACTAATCCTTTAGTACCCGATAATATAGCTGCTGTACTAACAAATACAGCTGAGAAAGCAGAAGTACAGGAACTACTTTACAATAGTCCTGGATTAGTTAGTGGTAGGTATACCGGTCAACAGTTAGTAGGAACATCGATTAACACGTACACTAAGAGAGATAAGTCTTACGGAAAAACACCGGTAGTAGAACACACAACACCTTATTTTTGCGTTTTTGATTATGTATCTGGATTCTCGCCAGAACACAACCAAGCTAATGCAGTAGTAGTTAGTTACATAGTCGATGAAGAAGGTAATTTAATCACACCAGACTCCCCTGCAGCTCTAAGCCTGCTACAGCAAGGATTCCCTGCAGACAGTTCTTTTGAACTTTCAATACAGTCATCTGCAATAGGTGGATCAGAAGCTAAACTACTAGGTTCTCAAAAAGTACTAAAATCTGGTGCTAGAATTGAACCTATACTATACAGCTACACAGCTTCTCAGTACCTAGTTCCAGAGTATTCACCATCTTTTGCTTTAGAGTTTGATGTAGACGATACCTTAACTACCTACGATGTAATAGCTACAGGATCTTCTCAAAACCCTAGTAATACCTACGACACGGCTACTAAAGTTCTTTTCCAAAAAGAACTTAAAGATGATGCAGGGTACTATACAGACGGAACTACCTCGACTTTTTCTTTCCTTGAAGATTCTCAACAACCTGTCAAATTTACAGTTAGTATCGAAAGTATAGGTTCGGGAGTATACAATTATTACACAGATGATTATGCCTATACTGAAGTTGAATACAAACTTCAAGAAAGCTCAGACGGCACTTTTAGTTTAAGTAGCACTACTACTTTAGATTCTGAAGTAATTGCTTACACAACATCAACGGGAGTTGAAGTCACTTTAACTAGTAGTCTATCAAACTATAGCAGTGGTTCTACAGTCAGGGTAATAGTAACTCCTTTAGATCCGTACTTAAATAACTTAACTCTAGGAAATAGAATTTTCCAAGTAGTAAGCGAACAATCAGGATCTACATATGTTTCTCAATCCGACAACCTACAGGGGTACTTTTTTGCAACTGGAAGCGGTGCTGGAAGTAACACAGTACTTACTGCAAGCCTCAGCCTATCTTCTAAATACGAAAACGTCTTTATAGGAGTTAATAGTAGAAGCGGAACAACTTATACTTACAACACTCAAGGATTTAACACAGTAACTCTGCCATTTACAGTAGAGGTAGGAGACGAGGTTAAATTTAATAACGATGAAAACAGAGCGTACCTAGTTACTAAAGTGCAAACTCCGTACGAAAACGCAGAACAGGTACTATATATAACCCTTAATAGGAAGGTAAGCTCTGCTGTAAATAAAGACTTCTTCGCTATACGTAGATATGTAGATACCAGTAGTATGGTACTAATGAAAACTGATAGAGTAAGAGGAACACAGAACACGGGTATACTATTTCCTAAGTATCCTTCTCCTAGACTAAAAGCCAACTACGAGAATATTATTTCAACTTTAAAGAACAAAGGTATTTTATAAAAGACCTATTTATTAGTATAAACCACTGAAACATGGCATATTTAAATAACTCTGTAGTAACAGTAGATGCTATTCTAACCAAAAAAGGTAGAGAACTTCTAGCTAGAGGTGATGGCTCATTCCGCATCACCCAATTCGCTTTATCTGATGACGAAATTGATTACACCCTTTACAATACATCTCATCCTTCAGGATCTACATACTACGGTGAGGCTATAGAGAATATGCCACTGCTTGAAGCATTCCCGGATGAGACTCAGATTATGAAGTACAAGCTCGTAACTCTCCCAAGAGGTACAGCCCGCCTTCCAATCCTAAACCTTGGCTACTCTGCAATCACGTTAAAGCAAGGAGCTTCTTTAGCAATTACTCCTCAAACTCTTAACTACTTAGGTTCAAATCAGACTTTCGAAACTAGCGGATACACTGCAACGATTGCCGACGCTAGAGTACTTGCAACCTTCAACGGAGTAGGAATTAACACCCCAGAAGCTACAGCTCTTAATCAGACTACGACTTTAGGTACTAACGTATCTAAAACAGTAATCGGTACTTCAATCAACCTTACAGCCACTACGGTTAACACCCTATTCGGTAACAACACCCAGCTTCAAACAACTCTTACTGTAATTGGTAGAGATTCAGGAGCTAGAGTAACTATTCCGGTAACTATCACAAAAGTAAACTAATAAGGTATGTCATTTAAAAGATTTGAAGCCGACGATCTAGTAGTAAGTGCTGAACCAGTATCAGCTCCGGTATGGAGTACCGGTACCCCGATTTTAACAACCTTTTTTACCTCATCTACCCAACCTTCTACTACTTCAGGTAACTACTACCTAGATGTATACCAGACCGGCTCAACGATAGATGGGGCAACAATCCAGTTTGCAATTGCTTACGCAGATGTAGTAGGATCTGGATCTTCACCGTACAATTCAGCAGTAACAGGAAAATCTCCTTCTTCTACTACGTATGGACAATACAGAACGTTGGTCTTAGGAGATGAAGAAAGCACATTCTCTTTTGGAGGAACAACATCTGAATATTTTTACGTACTTACAATTGATAGAGACCGTTACAAAGAATCACTACTACCAGGATCTTTTAATCTTTCCTTATCAGGAACAGGTGCATTAAAGTTAACAGATAATAGTACAGCTACTACAACCATTAGTTTTAATGATGCCGGCAGAGTATTCCAAATAGTAAGTGGATCAAACGGAACTCCGTACACAGGAGTTAACACTAACGGATACTCAGCAGGCTCAGGCTCTTATGGATACTTCCTTCCAGATATCGGTGTAATTTTACTTAACGGCGAAGCTTTAGATGAAAGCGCTGCTAACGGTGGAATCTCCCTAGGTACAGTACGAAACTCTACAGTATCCTCTCCTACCAACATGGCAAAGTTATACAATGCAATTGTAGCAGGAGGATCTTTCCAGTTAAATTATAGAGAGACAATTTCGTCGCAGTTCGTATTTACAAGAGTGAGAAATAGTGAGTTTAATTACTCTACAAACCCCTCTTACATTACCGGTTCTGGAGATCTTAGAATTTCAAACATGGTTAATGCTCCTCAGACTTACATTACAACTGTAGGAATGTACAACGATAACAATGAACTACTAGCTGTAGCAAAACTATCTAGACCTTTACTAAAAGACTTCACTAAGGAAGCTCTTATTAGAATCAAGCTTGATTTCTAAATGAATGAGTGCGTTTATAAAGTTAAACAAACAGGATGCATTCGTAGTACCCTATACTGCGCATAAATCTTTTTCTTATACCTCTATAACAGATAGCGGGAGTACTGGGGTACAGGTACATAAGGGAAGCAGAGATAGGACAACTCTGTTTTCTTTAACTGAGGATATCTTTAATAACGAGCATCCTCGACTGGTATATGACTCCATACACCATCTTTATTTCTCTAATTTTTCCTCTTCTTTAGAGAGCGGAAGCTTTGAAAATTATAACCAGAGTACTTTATTCTTTTCTAGAAGTTTAACAGGAGTAGAGGATATTTTCGTACTGGGTGTACAGAGAAGCCATTTTGGAGAAGCGATTAAACCTAATAGCTTTGCCCTTCGTACAGGCTCTATAGTGATTGTAGATGACGGGGAAGGAAATTTAGTACCCAGCGGCGATCTTACTCTGTATACGGTTAATTATACTTTTGCTAGCGAGTCCGTAACGGTCGCCAGTATCCCCGATAGTAGTACAATCAACTTTACAGCACCCGTAACAATCCCCAGCATGTACTCCTTTGTGAGTGCATCTTGGACAGGCACTCCGACTAAAAGCCCCTTCACTACCTTTGTAGGAGACAATACCGTTCAGACAGTAACTAGTGATGGATTGAGTCTAGACGACGTTAACGGGGTATTAACTACAACTGGAAATCCAACATACTTTGTTAACGGAGGTGGCGGAGAAACAATGAATTTAATTTTTGTTTCGAGCTCTATACAAGAATCAACAGTACCACAAACCCAACGAATAGGTAACATCTTCTATCCTCACGGCATAGTAGCAGTTACTAACACGCCCGAATTAGTACAGCTTTTAAACAGTCTTGATAAAGCTCAAACTAGAGTTGATTGGCAAGCTAGCTACGCAGTATACACCCACAACTATAAGTGTAGAGTTAGAGAACAGGATCTAAACTACTCTCAAAACCCTTCTATTAAATCTGGAAGCAACGGAGACATTTATAACTTCGCAACAGGAAGTTACTTCCAGCCTTACGTAACTACAGTTGGACTCTACAACGATTCTAACGAACTTATAGCAGTCGGCAAACTAGGTCAACCTGTACCTAAATCAAGGTACAACGACATGACGTTTGTCATTACATTAGATATTTAAAAATATGACTGAACCTACCTGGACTCACAAGGGCAGGATGGTAACTGAACTTCAAGATATACCGGAAGGTACTTTCGGATTCATCTATCAGATTACCCACACCCCTACCAATAAAAGATACATCGGCAAAAAAGTTCTGTACTTTACCCGCAAAGTAAAACTAACTAAAACAGAAATTGCTGAACAGACTGGCCCTGGCCGCAAACCTACCACCAAGCTTGTAACCAAGGAAAGTGATTGGAAAACATACTACGGATCTAACAAAGAGTTCCTATCTTTAACTAAGATTCACCCTAAAGAAGAATTTGTAAAAGAAATCTTAGAATTTGCATCAAGTAAAAAAATGCTTACCTACTACGAGTGTAAATATTTATTTAAATACGATGCCATTGAGAATAACCCGTTATACTACAACGATAACATCTTAGGTAAATTCTACAGGAAAGATTTTCTATGAAACTGATCCAAGCCCTCTTAACTGAAAGCGTATTCACTGATTTGAAGAATAAGTTCAAAGCAGCTGGTGCTCAATTTATTGGAGGGGGATCTCACGGTGTTGTGTACTACGCACCTAGTCCTATCCCGGAAATCGGATACGAACCTACAGAAGGGTATTTGGTTAAAGTTACCGAGGATGAGATTGAAATGGAAGCTATGATGAAGGCTCAAGGAAAGAATTTTACCTACCTGGCCAACGTCGGTAAAGCAGTTGAAAATGAAAAAGGAGGTTGGTACCAAGTTGAAAACCTAGAACCTGTTACTCCTGAGATCTCAAAAGAGATTAAAGCAAACGTTCGTAAGATTGATGAATTCTTCCAAGAGGGAGATAAAAGCTTACTATCCAACCTATCCCCAGAACTAAAGCTGACCTTTATTGGAGCTAGAAAAGAAATGATTCAGGCCGGCATTGATCCGGAAGACGTCGATATGTACGGAGATGATAACAACGTTATGATGACCTCTACCGGAAGAGTAAAACTTATTGACTATTAAGTTGCTCGCTAAGAGTTTCGTTCTTATATTAAGGTTATAAACTATTAAAACTCCTAATGGAGAACCCTATTTTAATAAGCGCTGTAGAAAACGTTTTAGGAAAGTCGCATAAGAGAGCTAGAGATAACTACGCTTTCAATTGCCCTTTCTGCAATCACCGCAAGCCCAAGCTTGAGGTCAAAATGTCTACAAACGAAAAGGGAGAGAATCCATGGGAGTGTTGGGTGTGTAATACCCGAGGCCGTACCCTTAAATCTCTTCTCCGGCAGATGAAACTTAGTCGGGAAGAAGCCAATCAGGTACTACAATATGTTAGAAAAGGAGAGACAGCTGACTACGAAGTAACGTTTGTAGAACTACCTAAAGAATTTCAGGCTCTAGCAACTGCATCGCAGACCTCAGTTATTGCAAACAAAGTTAGAGGTTACTTATACCGAAGAGGGTTAACAGATAATGATTTTATCAAGTATAACATAGGGTACTGTATGACCGGGGAATACGCCGGAAGAATAGTCGTACCTTCATACGATGATAATAATCAGTTAAACTTCTTTGTTGCGAGAACTTTTGAGAATGACTATTTTAAATATAAGAACCCGTCTGCCTCAAAAGATATTATTGGTTTTGAAAATATGATTAACTGGGACCAGCCTGTCGTACTTGTTGAAGGAGTGTTCGACGCTATGGCTGTTAAGCGTAACGCCGTTCCGATCTTAGGTAAATCTATATCTAAGAGCTTAATGATGAAATTAGTGTCGAATAAGGTTCAAGACATTTATATAGCGTTAGATAAAGACGCTCTAAAACGTGCGCTAAGCTACTGTGAGCAATTTCTCTCAATGGGTAAGCGTGTGTTCCTTGTCGACATGTTGGATAAAGATCCTTCAGAAATGGGTTTTGCTAGTTTCACCCGCCATGTACAACAGTCTCAGGAGCTAACCTTCAGCGACCTCCTAAGATACAAATTAGATTTATAATGATTTATCCAGGTTCAAACTTCCTACTGGAACATAAACAAAAACGCATTCAGTTCGATGGAGAACTAAAGCAGATCACCCTCCCGGACCGTCGGGTTTACAGGAGAGGTGAAGGGCTTTACTATCCTTCGGTTACGACTGTACTGCAGCACATGCCTAAGAATAAGTTCTTTGAGCAGTGGATCAAAGATGTAGGTCATAATGCCGATCTTATCATGCGTAGAGCAGGTGAGGAAGGTACGGCTGTACACGATGCTGTAGAAAGCTTGATTAAAGGTGAAGAAGTTACCTGGATCGATGATTACGGCAAAGCTAAGTACGCACTAATTGTATGGCAGATGATCAACAGGTTTGCAGAAGCCTGGAGAGAGATGAAGCCTGAAATCATTGCAACAGAAGAATTTACCTTCTCAGATACCTACAAGTATGCAGGTACTGCCGACATCGTTACCAAGATCGGTGATGAGGTTTGGCTGCTTGATATCAAAACTTCTAACTCTCTGCACAAGTCTTATGAACTGCAGCTTGCAGCATACGCTAAAGCATGGGAGGAAATGTACGGTCAAAAGATCGACCGTACCGGTATTCTATGGCTGAAATCAACCAAGCGTACCCCTTCAAACAAAGACGGAGTATTCCAGGGTAAGGGATGGGAACTAAAGGTAGTTGATAACATCGAAGAGAACTTTGAACTCTTCCAGCTCATCTACAAACTCTACCTTTTAGATAATCCAGCCGACGAACCAGTATTCCAGACATATCCTTTATCGCTAAAGTTGTAAGCTATTTATAAAGAGCCTATCTTTAGGGTGATAAATAGCACAAAATGGGAGGAAACGTATTCGGAACTACAGATAAGATTAAGAGGGAGGACATCAAGCCTACCCTCTTAAACTTTTTAAAGGAATTTAAGAGACTTTTTCCTAAAGCAGAACCGCATTTCAGACAAATGCAAACTTTAGGATCTGTAGGAAAGAAAGAGGTTTCTGGAGATATTGATCTAGCTATTTCCAATCAAAGCTTTGATAAGATTGAGGATTGGGGATTAGATCAGGCCCATGTACAGGAGCTTTTTGATCTATTCAAAAAGAGGTCAAGAACAGCCTCAGAGGATCAGCTTATGAAAAGAGCTGTGATTGTAGCTATTGCTGAAAAAATTCAAGATGCTGATACCGATCTAGCAGTAGACGTTAAAGGATCTTCTGCAGGTGCTTTGTTCTTACAAGCCCCTCAATACAGTGAAGCAGGAGAGCAGCTAGACAAAAACGTTCAGATTGATATCAACGTAGGAGATGTGGACTGGCTTAAGTTTGCATACTACTCAAGCGTTTATGCCGGCAATGTAAAAGGTCTGCACCGTACCCAGTTACTGGTAGCCCTCTTTGCGAACAAAGGATACATCTTCTCTCACAACTACGGAGTTAAAAACAAAGATACCCAGGAAGTAGAAGCTTCAACTCCTGCACAGGCGATCGAACTTCTAAACAAGCTCTACAAAACAGACTTCACTTCTGAAATTCTAGAGAATTACTTTAGTGTGATGGATGCTCTAAAGAGCAGCTTAAGTGAGCAGGATCTTAACAGAGTTTATGACATCTACCTCAAGATCCTTGACAGCACAAGAGCCGACATTCCAGAAGATCTTCAGGATTACTGGATTAAAAATCAGGAGAGACTTCAGCTTAAAGGCAAGTTCCTTCCAGACGATTCTAACTTAGTAAAGTATAAGGCACAATGAGCGGAGTAGCCGGCGGAAATAGAATTAAAAAGCAAAACGTTCAAGCAACGTTTAACGATTTTGAGAACAAAGTTCTTAAGAAGATTCCTGGATATAAAGCAGCCAGCCTTTCCGGCAGTGTTAAAGCCGGCACCAAAGCTGACTTCGGTGACCTGGACGTAATCAGTACCTTTGAGTACGGTGATAAGAAAGTAGCCAAGCAGGCAATCATCGATGCGGTATCTAAGATGCCAGACTCCCTGATTATTCCTTTCAAGAGCGAAAAATACACAGGAAAGAAGTACTACAATTCTGGAGAGATTATTTCGGTACTTTATCCGATCAAAGGAGAACCAAACGAAACCATTCAGGTTGACATTATGGTTTCTCTTTCTGAAACTGAACACCAGTTTAAAAACTCATTCCTGGATCTCCCCGCCGAAGTGCAAGGCATGATTTTAGG
>JACCDW010835771.1_pt1 | contig 18754 bp, 5 predicted proteins | sample 7449781 | NCBI WGS metagenome assembly JACCDW01 (sample SAMN15323449, study PRJNA562643) | freshwater metagenome | isolation source: river surface water | place: USA:Blue River Watershed | collected 2017-08-18
ACAGTAACCGTGTAAGTTCCTGCCATTGCTGTGGTTGCACTACTTATCGTTGGGTTTTGTAAAGTTGATGTAAAACTACTCGGACCACTCCATGAATATGTTGTTCCACCACTTGATGTTAAATTTATTGTTGTACCTACGCAAACTGTTGAACCATTTGCCGAGGCTGTCGGAATCGTATTTATTGTTGCTACTGCACTGTTTCTGGTCGTTGAAATACAGCCATTTAAACTACATTCTAAATAATACGTAGTGGTTGTTGTAATACTTGGAGTTGTATAGGTTGCTCCTGTTGTCAAGGCTGTTCCGCCTGTTAAAGCTCCATACCACGAAAGTGTTCCACCTGCACAACCACTCGCCGAAAGCGTCACCGTTCCTGTTCCACAACGGCTTGCTCCTGCACTCGTTGGAGCAGTTGGTATCGTATTTACCACAACATTCGCCGTGGCGGTGGCGGTACATCCACCCGTACCTGTTACAGTAACAGTGTAAATTCCTGCCATTGCTGTGGTTGCACTACTTATCGTTGGGTTTTGTAAAATTGATGTAAAACTACTTGGGCCACTCCATGAATATGTTGTTCCCCCACTTGATGTTAAATTTATTGTTGTGCCTACGCAAACTGTTGAACCAGTTGCTGAGGCTGTTGGAATCGTATTTACTGTTGCTACTGCACTATTTCTGGTCGTTGAAATACATCCATTTAAACTACATTCTAAATAATAAGTAGTGGTTGCTGTAATACTTGGAGTGGTATAGATTGCCCCCGTTGTCAAGGCTGTTCCACCTGTTAAAGCTCCATACCACGAAATTGTTCCACCTGCACAACCACTTGCCGAAAGCGTCATTGTGCCTGTTCCACAACGACTTGCTCCTGCACTCGTTGGAGCGGTTGGAATAGCATTAACCACAACACTCGCCGTAGTGGTGGCAGTACATCCGCCTGCACCTGTAACAGTAACAGTATAAATTCCGCTCATTGCTGTGGTTGTGTTACTTAATATCGGGTTTTGGAGTGTACTTGCAAAACTATTCGGGCCACTCCATGAATACGACATAATACCAACGCCTGTTGAGGTAAGATTAATAGTGTTACCCGCACACTTAGTGTCGCCTGTAGCTTGTACTGTTAATCCAGTTGTAATATTTTTTATTGCTTGGTCGAAATATGCTTTTGCTTCTAATGTTAAGTGATTAGTCGGTGAAAAATAGCTACTCGATGGTGCAGGCATTGCTCCTCCATTCTGTGAATTAGAGTAAAGCCCATTCATGTGATAACCTAAATAAACTCTCGCTCCATGCGTAGAAGGCACTCCAGCCATAACATCCGATGGAGTATAATAGAAATACAAGCCATTGATAGCCGACGACATATTATTTGCACCAGACCACAAGTACGCATCGGCATTAGCAAGATAGTTACCAATTGTTACAACATTTCCGAAAGTAGGATTGATATTATCGTAATTGTATATTTTAATTGTATTCGTATTATTGGTATAAGCATTATCTTGCCAGCTATACGAAGCAGGGGCAGATGTTAGTCCTAAATCATCAGCTTCCGTATAATTCATCATTAATATACCACCCGAATAGCCTTTCAATGCTGTCAATAGATTTGCAGCTAAATTGGCTTCCGTCGTTGGCGATATAATGATAGATGTATAATCATTGAGATTAATATTCATCAAGGTAGCTGTATTCAACGGATTATAAAGACCATATCCTGAAGCATCTGGTTTAGTATATGTTGCTGTTAGAGTCGCTCCTTGTCCAGTCAAGTAATTCATAAATCCATGGTCCCAAGCATCGCCATCAGCTGGCTTATCTGGCCCACATAAATACAATATTTTCTCGCAATTAAGATTATCAACCGAACAAGCCACTGGAGCATTAAAACTTGCTAAAGTATTACAATTACCACTTTGGTAAGTAACCCAACCTGCCGAAATAGGAATATTTGAAATACCATTGGCTGGGACTAAGAATGTCATAGTTTGTGGTGAGGTAGCTCCCGCTGCCACATCTATGTATTCAGTTTTATTATTGATTACGACTTTAATTTTATCTCCTGAAGGTGCATTTACCCATGCAATAGACATACTTACAGTGGCAACATCTTGTAATGGTTGATTGATACAAGCACTTACCACTATATTTGAAATTGTAATATTCGGGTTCGCTACATTCGTTGTGGCTGTTGCTGTACAGCCACCTGTACCAGTTACCGTTACAGTATATACCCCTGATGTAGTTGCACTTGCTACCAATGATGGGTTTTGTGTGGTAGAACTAAAAGAATTTGGTCCACTCCATAAATAACTTGTTCCGCCAGTAGCACTCAAATTAATGGCACTTCCCACACAAACAGGAGCATTTGATGATGCTGTGGCAGCTATTGCCGCATTGACAGTCGCAACTGATGAGGTACGTGAACTTGTACAGCTTCCAACCGTACAATCTACATAATAAGTTGTAGTAGCAGAAATACTTGGGGTGGTATAAGTTGAAGCAGTACCGAGGCTTGTTCCGCCTGATGCTACGTTATACCAGTTATACGTACCCGTACAACCAGCTGCCGATAATGTTACTGTTCCTGTTCCACAACGGCTTGCTCCTGATGAAGTTGGAGCAGTTGGAATAGCATTGATTGTTGCCACTACCGAGTTTCGGGTACTGCTCACACAACCACTAAGTGTACATTCTAAGTAATAAGTTGTTGTTGCTGAGATACTTGGGGTTGTATAAGTTGCACCTGTTGTTAAGGCTGTTCCACCTGTTAAAGCTCCGTACCATGAAATTGTTCCACCTGCACAACCACTTGCCGAAAGCGTTACCGTTCCCGTTCCGCAACGACTTGCTCCTACACTCGTTGGAGCGGTTGGAATAGCATTAACCGTAACTGTTGCTGTCGAAGTTGTTGAGCAAAGCTTAGTTCCGCCAATAATCCATTCCGTAAAATTAAGTATACTTTCTCCAGTCAAGGTATTCGCTCCTGCCAGGAATACATACCGAATCTCATTTCCTATAACATTTGGGGCTGGTGTAGCAGCAAGAATTCCATCGCCCGTGCTATTCAATACGCTACTTTGGTAAACCATCGTACCATTTCGCCAAACTTGCATTACCCCACCTTCGGCTCTATCCGTACAACAATCGTTTCTGCGGTCAAGACTTAAATTATTAATTAAGAAATTTCCACCTAAATTATACGAAATACCCCAATCTGCACCAGCAGTAGTACGGGTTGCATGGAAAGTTTCTGCATTCAAATTATCTATATCATCAAATAACGACGCTGGGCCTCCAAAAGAATTTGTTGAATTGATAAAACTAAAATTAGCTGCATTAAAACCTGTCACATTCGTAACGAGGTCTATATCTGAAACATTGTTCTGATAAACCGTCACTGAATAACTCGTAGTAGCTGTCGGATTTACCGTGATGGCTGCACTTGTTGAACCATTTCCCCACAAATAGTAGTTTCCACCAGCAGCTGTCAGTGTTGTTGATTGACCATTACAAATAGTTGTTGTACCAGTAATTGAAGCCGTTGGAAGGTTACTAACTGTTACAGTTGCAGTTGCAGTTGCGGCACATCCTTCTGCATTTGAAACAGTTACTGAATATGTTCCAGCCATTGCAGCCGTGGCTGATGTTCTCGTTGGGTTTTGTAAGGTCGATACGAAGCTACTTGGTCCAGTCCAGCTATAAGTCAAGTTAGTACCACCCGAAGCAGTTACACTTAAATTTATGTCGCTATTCAAACATTCGCTATCACCTAAAACTTTAGAGATGGTAACTGCTGGTTTGATAGTTGCCACAACAGCAGTACGTGTACTTGTACACCCAGCAGCATTACATTCTACATAATATGTTGTAGTAGCAGATAAACTTGGCGTAGTAAATGCACTTCCAACTTCAACAGCTAAACCACCCGTACTGGCTGCATACCAATAATATGTACCAGTACAGCCGCTCGCCGAAAGCGTAACAGAGCCAGTTCCACAACGTGCAGCCCCTGTACCTGTTGGAGCTGTTAGTGGTAATGCACAAACAGTTGTATTAAAATTATAACACTTAAAATATAACGAATTCAAACGTTTTTCGTCACTATTGCCTGGAGCTGTATCACCAAAGTCAGCAGTACTGCCATTCCAATCACCACCATACGTAACAGTTATACTCGAAGAATTAATATAGGCATACGAAATCATGGCATCTAAAGCCAATTCATTAATACCTGCATAAGTTGTCAAAGGGCCTTTTGCTTTCAAAGCACCACTCAAAGTCAATGAGGTTGGTGTTTGAATTTGATAACTCTGGTAATTACTCGCCTGAATAAATTCTCTTACTTCGTTTGTACTACCATCAATATCTAATCCTGTTGCCAATAAATTTGGAATTGTCTTCGGAGTCGTTGTGCCTGACTGTACGAAATCAAATTTAAACGTGATTGATTTCTCACCAGCCGCATCAAAAGTACCATCTCCATTTATCCAGTTATAATCAATCATTGGCTGGAAGGCCGCATCATATCCTCCGTAAGTGGCGGCAGGAATATCTAAATCAACAATCGCAACATCCGTATGTGACCTACTCAAAATCGTTACAATGGCATCTGTTCCTGCGGCAACATTACTGAATCTATATTGAGCATTGTTTGCCCCTGCTGTACCTGAGATTAATGTTGGGTTTGAAAAACTCAACGAAGAAACTAAACTACAATCAATATCACCTGGGTCGTAGTTGTTAATTACAACTTGAGTTGTTGCCGTTGCCGTACAACCATTGGTATTGGCAGTAACTGTATAAGTACCAGCAGCTGAAGCACTAAGATTAGCTACCGAAACATCTTGTAATGTTGAAGCAAAACTATTTGGACCTACCCAAGAGTAAGTTGTTCCACCCGTAGAGAACAAGTTGAGTGTTCCACCCACCACTATCGGCGAATTTGAACTCGCAGTAGCCGTTGGAATTGCGTTAACTGTTGCTACAGCTGGAACAATACTACTTGTACAACTCCCAACCGTACACGATACATAATAGGTTGTGGTAGCTGACAAACTTGGTGTAGTATAAGTTGCTGCCGAACCAAGGGACGTCCCCCCCGTTGAGGCGGCATACCAGTTGTATGTACCTGAGCAACCAGAACCTGTAAGCACAACCGTACCCGTTCCACAACGGCTACCTGAACCTGTGGGATTGGCTGGTTGAGCATTTACTGTTGCTACTACTGATGTTCTTGTACTTGAGCACCCACTTACTGTACAATCTACAAAATATGTGGTTGTAGCCGAAATGCTTGGTGTAGTATAAGTTGCTGCCGAGCTAAGGCTCGTTCCTCCCGTAGAGGCGGCATACCAGTTATACGTTCCACTACAACCCGATGCTGATAAGGTAACTGTACCCGTTCCACAACGGCTTGCTCCTGTACCTGTTGGAGCCGATGGTATAGCTGTTACGGTAGCTATTACAGCTGTGCGGCTACTCACACAAGTACTTACAGTACAATCTACGTAGTATGTTGTTGTAGCCGAAATACTTGGTGTGGTATAAGTAGCACCAGTACCAAGGCTTGTTCCACCTGTTGATGCCGCATACCAGTTATATGTTCCTGTACAACCCGAAGCAGATAAAACCACAGTACCCGTTCCGCAACGGCTTGCTCCTGTGGCAGTTGGTGCGGCGGTTCCACCCGTAACCGCTAAGGTTACAGAAGTTGTAGTTGTACAACCACCCGCATCTTGAATCGTAACAGTATATGTTCCAGCGGCTAAGCCCGAAAAAACATTACTGGTTTGAAAGGCTCCACTATTTAATTTGTATTGATAAACTGGTGTTGTGGTTGAACTTGCAACGTTTGGTCTGAGATATTTACCTGGTACAACTTCGCTCGGAGCGGTTGTTGCCTCACCAGGTTTAGCCCATCCTAACGAAATATTATCTCCGCCTGTGCCTTCTTTATATAAAACTTCAAAATAATAGATTTGCCCAGCCGTAAGAGTCAGAGCAGCTGTTTTTTGTGAAGTATATTTATTCCATTCTCTATACCCTGTATAGCCCGTAACACTTGCTAAAAGTGATTTATTAGCTGGATTTGCGTCGCTACTTCCCCAAAATTCACTATAATCATCAGATGCTACCCAAAAGTAATACGTCCCTGTTGTTGGTGGAATAATATACCCTGAAATTCGTCCACCAATGTTATCTAACGAGTTTTCATAGCCTTCTGCAATACCTAATGTGGTAGAAAATGATGGTGTATTTGGATAATTGGCATTTGAAGTCAAGTTAGAAACAAGATTTCCAGAAATACCATACCATAACTGATACGTAGCCGAACCTAAACCTGTTGTTCCGCCACTACCTGTTACAGTTATATTACCCGTAGTCGAACAAGTAGGGTCGGTTTTCGCTAAACTCAATAAAGGATTATCTGTTGAAGTAGCTACTGTAAAATTTGCAAACGAAGTACATCCGCCGCCTTGAAAACCAATAGAGTAAGTACCTGCGGCTAAATCAACGTAACTATTTTTATATTGTGTCCATGCTCCTCCATTAATATTGGTAGAAAAACCATCGGGTAAATTAGTGACGGTAATACTTCCAGTCGCCCCAGTACAGCCAGTAGTAACCACATTTGCTGTCGGCGTAACTGGCACAGCATTTATGGTTGCTGTCGCTGAAGCTCTATTACTCGCACAAGCCGATACAGTACAATCAACATAATAAGTAGTCGTAGCTGAAATACTTGGTGTTGTGTAAGAAGCTCCTGCACCAAGGCTTGAGCCACCTGTTGCTGCTGCATACCAATTATAAGTACCCGTACAGCCTGATGCGGTTAATGTTACAGTTCCAGTTCCGCATCTACTTGCCCCCGTAGCAGTTGGCGTTGGCGTACTTGAGCTCACTGTCACGGTACTGATGGCCGATGTAGTACAGCCTGCTTTAGTTAAAACAAAGTTATCTAAATATAAAATTGCCCCAGCATTACTCCAACCATATACCTCTACCCAAGCAGTTCCAGCAGGTGCAGTGGCGGTTAATGTATATTGTTGAAAGGCAGTCGCATTAACTTCTACTTCTGTTGCTGAGCCTATTTGAGTCCAAGAAGAATTCAAAAACTTTATCCCAGTGGCACTCCAAGGAGTTGCAGTATTTACTCGTCCCCATGATGTAACGGTGAAAATTTCTCCAGCAACTGCGGCAATATCTTGTCCGAAGCCACCAGCAGTCGATGTTGCATCAGTTTTAGCTCCATAAGTTCCGCTTTGTCGTTCACTGCTAACTGACGTAATTGTTGTATTTCCCCAGTTGCCCCACGGACTTATTGCATTTGTTTCAAAACTTGGATTTCCTAATAAATTTGTACCACTACTCGAATTACAATATGCAGTATAAGTAGTAGTTGTTGTTGGGTTTACGGTAATTGATGTTGCTGTTACCCCATTGCTCCAATACACAGTTCCAGTACAACCACTTGCTGTTAGGGTTGTAGATTGTCCGCTACATATAGTTGGACTATTGACCGTTGGAGATGTACCTGATACTGTAACCGTTGTTGCGGTAGTGGTTGTACACCCATTAAGGCCAGTTGTAAGAGTGTAAGTAGTTGTTGCTGTTGGATTAACCGTAATTGCGGAAGTAGTAGCACCACCAGGACTCCAGCTAAAAGTACAGTTTGGTGTATTTTGTGTAAGCGTAAAATCATCAACATAGATTGTGCCAGTACCATAACGCCACATTCCAATATCAGCCGAAGTATTTGTAGCACCAGTAGTAAATGTTACTGTAAACTGTGTGTATGTAGTCCCTACCGAGGTTGTCGTTGAAGAAATCCAGTTACCAGTTCCATCATAATTCCCCACTTCAACAAAACCATTCTGTCCAGCCGTTGAAGCTTTCATATATCCCGAAAGCGTATAGGTAGTATTAGGCAAAAGGTTTGAGATATTCGTTCCAACCCCAACATCATTTCCAATCACCGATATTGCGTAAGTTCCAGTTCGGGCATTGTTATTTACAAGCGTCACAGTTGACGCACTTGTCCACCATGGAGTCAAATTACCACTCTCAAATCCACTGTTCACTAAAAGGTTAGGTGCTACTGATGAGCAATTAGTTGTTGCTGTAAGGGTAGTTGATTGACCAGAACAAACTGCTAAACTACTGGCAGAGATAGTACTGGTAGGTGCCGTTTGAAAAATTACATAGGTGCTTCCCTTTTCAGATAAACAAGTGGAAGTTTGGCACTCAACCAAATACTGGGTATTTTGACTCAGAGACGGGGTAGTAAATGTATTTCCACTGGCCAGATATGTCCAATCTGCACTGAACCAATTTACAGTACCAGCACAATTTGATGCAGTAAAAGTAGCAGTACCAGCCACACATTTATAAACATTTGGCACAGTAGGTGGTGATGGAGCTACAGTATTATTCATGACCACGTTGACGGTAGCAGTGGCAGTACACCCATTTAAAGTTGCCATTGCTGTATATGTACCCCCATTAATTGTCTGAGCGTTAGTCACACATGGATATTGCTCATTAGTTGATGTAAACCCATTTGGTCCTGTCCACGAATATGTCACACCCGCAGTTGTACTATTAGTTTCAAAGTGAATGGTTGAACCTATACACACAGGAGAGTTTGAGATTGCTGAAATATTAGGAGGCGTACATGATGTTCCACTAACTACTACATTAACTGTTGCAGTAGCAGGACAGCTACTTGCTCCTGTAATGGTAGCAGTAACAGTATAAACCCCTGCTTTTGCAGATGTTGCATTTGAAATACTTGGATTCTGGTTAGTCGATGTAAAACTTGACGGGCCTGACCAGCTAAAAGTTGTTGGGCCTGTGGCTCTTATAGATACATCATCTATCGCAAAATCGTTATTTGCTCCTGAGGTTTCGTTATCATATATGGCAAAAACCACCGTACCTGTAGTAGTTGCGGTCCAGGTGGTTGTTAGTTGTTGCCAATTATTACAACCGCCTAACGAAAGATTCAGTGCAGTTCCAATCTTTGTTCCATTTACCCCCCATTGTAATTTAGCAGCGGTAGTACCACCCCAAAAATCGTAGGCATTACAAGATAATGTATAGGTTGTTCCCGCAGTCACGTTGACAGATTGGTACCAGAATCTCGAACTGGCATTCCCATTTCCATCACCTACCATCAAGTTCCCATTCGGATTCGTACAGTTTACCGCCCAACTCCAAACAGTCTGTGGGTTGGTAGTAATATTATATCCACCACCAAATGTATAATCAGACGAAAAATTATTATTACCTCCACTAAAATCGCCATTTACGACCAACTGAGCTCCACTTCCTCCCGAACTCGTCGATGATAGACTGATAGTACCTCCTGCCGCAACTGGAGAATTTGATGAAGCAGTAACCGTTGGTGCCGTACAAGTAGCTGAGCCTGCCATATTATTGGTCGTTGACAAGCACATTTGGTCGAGTTTCAGGTAATCACCATTCGCAAATGCTTCTACCCTCAAATACGAGGTTCCAGCAGGAGCTGTTGCCGAAAAAGAGTAAAATGTCACATCATTGTTAATATCGACATCATAGTCAACACTTGCTTGATTCGAGCCAATCAATACATTTGAACTATTATAGAAACCTACTCTTACAAAATGATTAAAAGTAGGGTCATGTGTTCCACCCCAAAACGACATATAATAGGTCGTTCCTGCTGTGGCACTTACTTGTTGCCAAAGCCAAGCATTAGTAGTTGTGGCTTGTAAGTATCCATTATAACTGCCACATACTTGATATCCAGTACCATTATAAGCATTGCCACCCGAATAGCTCCATCCTGTAATTCCATTTTCAAAGCTGTTGTTAGTCAGCAAACTTCCTGTACATGTACATGGAGGCGACACACAAGAAATTGTAGCATCCCATCCGCTTGAAACAACACCATTATCTGAGACAAACCTCAAAGTAAGGGTAGTTCCAGTAGAAAAGACATTCTTAGGATAATTCGTGCCATCTAAGGTATAAAGTAAAGTAGAAGACGTACTTGGGCCATCATAAATATAGAGATAATCATAGCCAGCTTCTGTACTAAAACTATTGAAGGCCAACTTAATAACACTACCAGCCGACGCTGTATATGTTACTGTGTAATCTTGTAAATCGGCATAATCTCCCAAATTACCACCTGTATCATAGACATTTCCCGAACAAGTCGTGAAAGTTGTCAAATCGCTTGCAAATTGATAATTATGAATCTCTCCAGTACCGAGTTGTATTGTTTTAGCCATCAATCCACCCTCAATATCTCCTGTTCCAGTCTTAATGAGGTTCATATTTGGAGCAAATATGGTTCCTACAATTTGGCTTGCAGTATTAATCGTCAGATTGTAGGTAGTTGCACCGTAAAAATTCCAAATAACGTATGGCCCATTATTACCAGATATGCCAGCCATATTTGAATTATTCCAAACAAAATTGGCAGTAATTGGCACGTTTATGACCAAAATCTTATTTACGCTTGGTGCAGCAGCAGTCTCAAAAGTAATTTGTGAGATATTATTCAATGAAGCCGAAGTCAAATTCAAGTAATTAACCCCAAAATTCAACGAATTAATTTTTACTGTCTGAGCCGATGAAATTGTATTCCCGACAATTGCAGAGTTACTGGTATTATACAACTGGACAGTATTAGTTTTTCCACTGAGCGTGGTTGAAGTAGTACGATATGTATTGAAAAGGGTAGTAAAATCGAAACCAACCGTCTGAAAAACATTAGTTGCCTGATTCACCGATGCTTCAATCCTTTTGGCATTATTGTATGAGGTACCTGTTGGTAAAACCTGCGTCAGCCCAGTACCACCATTATTACTCGTGATTGAACCTGTACTACTACCCACGTGGATATAATTCCCGTTTCCTACTCTAACTGCACCAGCGGTACAGGTGATACCCCCTTTTACCAATAAGCCAGTTGGAACAGAGCCATTTCCCGTAAAAATATAGGAGCCAGTATTATCCATATTTACTTCTCCTAAAGCAGCAGTATTAATTATCAAATTACCGCCAACCCCCAAAGGACCATGAATATGATGCGAATTTGTAGAAGTAAAATTACCTTCGCTCAGTACCTGAAAACTCTGATTTCCATTAATTGGATTTTGAGCAAATGAGTACTTTGAGAAAAAAAATAAAAAAATACACAATACTCTAATTCCTAAACTACCGAAAGGCATAAAGAGGATTGGTCTATCTTTTGTGAAGTCACAAATCTTAGATAATGCAAAAGTATGTTTTGTTGTTAAGGACACCTATATTCTATAACTTATACGTTTTATACGGAATTGAAAAAGACACGACGCCAGTAAAAAATCCTGTGGCGATAACTTACCTTATATAATAGCAAAACTTGTGCCATAAGTTATTAAGTGGTATCAAATTTAGTGCAGCAAATTATAAATCAAGCGATTCTTGATTCGGAAGAGGTAATAATTAGTCATTTTGAACTAATCAAATAAATATTTTTTGATAAAGTAATTTGGTATGGAGTTTGACGAAACGCCTTTTCAGAAAGGGAAATTTTACTATTTTTCAAAATAGTACAGAAACTGGAAATGTTTTTTGTAGGGTATGAATAGCCATCAAAGACAATTTTTATTTATTACCTATGATAGTTACTAAAACAAAACGTAATTTCCATTCATAGAGCTACAAAGAAACTATCACTACTATACGTACTTTTTATCCTTAAAAATATACACATAATTAGCATACAGAATAATACAAAACGCATGATATAACTTATATATCATGCGTTTTGTATGGTTATAAACCCTTGTTATTTCTTTTGAAATTCGCCAGTTGCACGAATCGAAATTTCGTCTCCAACCATCACATACCACCTATCCCAAAATCGCTTCGCTTGATAGTAGTTGTAGCCTTGATTCCGAATTGCGGAATCTTATTATTAGGATTCGGATGAGCCATTGGTCCATTCATCGTAACATCTAACGTAATTGGTTTCGTAACTCCCTTGATGGTCCTATTTCCTTCCATTTTGTATTTATTTCCTGCTACTTTCGTAAATTTTGTACTCTTAAATGTTAGTGCAGGAAACTTTTCTACATCAAACCTATCTTCACTTTTGAGGCAATTATCACACATTTCGAGGTCTGTATTAATACTGGCCGACTCAATCGTAATTTCAAAAATGGCATCTGATAAATCATCTTTAGCAGCCGTGATTTTACCATCAAATTTCTTAAAATAACCATCCACTTCTGATAGGCCATGGTGCTCGAAACTTGGTATGGGCTTTGTCGATTGACCATTGAATAAATGAGGCAAAAGGTGCCACCAAAAATGCAAAAATTAAGCTTGCCTTTTTCATGATAATAGGTAAAAAATGTATTTTGGTCCTAAAGTTCTACACTGCTTATTTTGATTATATTTTTTTTATTTGGCTGCTTTACCTCGTAAGCCATAAGCACCTGACTATCAACACCCAAAGCTACTATATTTGTAGCATTCGATGTTCCTTCTGCCCATATCGTTGTTGACACTTTATCATTTTTGATGGTTCGATAAGCAATCTTTGAAACTCCATTTTCAGCATTTTGCTCCCACAACATTACAGCCGATTTTGGAGAATCTACCAAGTATGGATTTTTAGCCGAAGCATTTTCCAAAACAAACAATTTCTTGCCTTCACGAGTAGCTAATCTTACGCCTGTTTCGGTTTCTGCCCCCGAAAACCAAGCCACCAAAGCCGACTTTCCGTAAGTACTCGAAACCGCTCCACTGTGCGGACATCCGTTGATTTTCCAGCCATCGTTATGAATAATTTCGGGCTTTGAGAAAGTAGCACCATTATCGGTTGAAACCATACGAGCCATGTCTCTGATATTATCGTTGTTGTCACGATAGATTACGTTTAAAGCTCCATTTGCATCAACCAATAAATTAATTGGGCAGCAGTCGCACACTACAGGGTCGATGAGCCTCTCGGGCTGCATTTCCCCATTTTTGGTTATAACTAAACGTAAGTCACGCTCTTCATGCTTTGTGCTATTGGCTACATCTTTTAAATACACCACCGCAATTTCATCATTAGGCATTACAATAGCATCAAAAAAGCCCCTTACGATACCTTGTTTTGGGTCAGAATCAACTGGAGCAGGGGCTGTCCAAGTAGCACCATTATCTTTCGATATACTGTACATAATATTTGATGAACGCCCACCTCGACTACCGCCAGCAGGTTGCGAAGTGACACTATTCGTAAAAATAGCAACTAAACTTCCATCTTTTTTTGCAAGCACCCTTGCACGCATCATGCGACTATTACCAATACCTGCACCACTAAAAATAGTTTTCTTTTCGCCGAAAGTCTTACCATTATCTTTCGAAAAAGCTACGCAAAAAGAAGTTATACCTTGTAGGTCTTTTTCTGTCCACGAAAGCATCACTTCACCTTTTGGTGTTCGGGCAAGTAAAGGCATTGTATAGGCTTTGGTTGTATCGTTTTCAAAAGAATTGTAGGAATTATCTGGTGAAGTTGACTCATAAGTCCCATCAGTGGGCATGGCCATACACATCGTCATTTGGGGCACTGGGTTATCTTCTTTAATTGAAAAATTGACCCATAAACTAATCAATATAAGTGGCAAAGTGAAAATCAATTTTATCATTTTTCTTAATTTTTTGACTTTAAAAATTTATTTTACAGACCAAAATTAATTATCAAAAATTAAGAAATAATTACTATTATACCCTTTGCAGCAAATAATCGACAGATAGGCTCAGTTAGGGTATTGATTCGATAATTGGTCATTATTTATCGACAATTAGACAAAGTCTAACTCTTATTTCCGCCAATTGAGTGTGAAGGTTGTTTGACCTTTAGATGTTGTAAAGATGCTATGAGAAATCGAAAAATCAACTCGTTTTAGACGTAGATTTGCCCCAAAAGAAAAGCCCGCCCCTCCACCTAAACTATTGATTAGCAACTCTTTTCGACGAAGGAAATTATATCCAAGCAGTATATTGAAATTTTTATGAATGAGTAATTCTGCTCCGATAACAAAATGTCGAGAAATTTTATCCGCAACCGAGACTTTCTTCGCTACCCTATTTCCTTGTACATCGAAAGTATAATTGAAATCTGGGTTGTTGTAAGCAATGTCGAAAACGTAAAGATGGTGACCAGTAAAGGAAAACCTAACGGGCATATATTGAGGCTTAAACGATGCTCCTATTTGCAAATCGAATGGTAAATCTGGACGAATATTGCCATAACTTTTTAGCACAAATCCTACGTTTTTGGCAACAATACCGAAGCTAAAATCGTGTTTTGGGTGTTTAAAAGTACCTCCCCAATCAGTTAGAAAAGCAACTGAACTATATGATTCGAGTGTAGAAGCCACAAGTTTTGAGGTAATACCAAAACTAATATAATTGATTTTCCGTGAATATGTTATACCCAACGAAAAATCGTTAGCCGAGAATTCGTTTGTCAGATTTCCTACTGCATCTGCCCCCTGAAAAGTACCATAACTCAGATTTTGCAACGAAACTGCCCAATTTCCTGCCAAATTTCTCTGTTTAAATTTGGGCGAATAATTGAGCGTAAGAAACTTACTCGAAGCTAAGTATGGAGAGAAATTCAAACCGATTTGGCCACGCTGCGAAGAATCTAAAAGAGCTGGATTAAACGAAAAAAGGTTGATGTCGTTATCAACTACCGATACATTAATGCCACCCAATCCATTTACACGAGCATTATTAGCAATATTCAGAAACGAAAAGCTATTTTGTGCATTTGTTAAAAATGCACAAAATAATACGGCCAATGTCAGTGCAAAAATTCGCATGATGATAAGCCTATTCAGTCGGTATTTTACTGAATAGGCTATTTTTTTAATTATTTTTTCTTGAAATAAGCAATTACTGCCTTACGAATATCATTTCTTACATCTGTCTCAGGGAATGTATCAACCACCGAAATCACATCAGGATTTTGTTTGGAGAAAAAACCTAAATTACGCTCTTTACCCGAAAACAAAAAATCACTCGTGATGATGTTGTATTCTTGATTTACGTCTAAAAGCTTTCCATCAATTTTCCATTCTTTCTTGGCTTCATCGTAAGCAATTTTCTCCCATTGCAAATATCCGCCACTACCTTTATTCTCTAAACCCGTTTGTAAGACTCTTTCCAATAGTCGTCCACGAAGTTTTACTTCAACTAATTTACCACCAAAAGGCAAAATACGAAGTACATCAAGCTGCGTGAGTTTTCCTGACACATTATCATCAATGCGAATCGAACCCCCATTGAAAAAAGCACAATCAAACTTATTGGGTGATGAAGCCAACAAAGCATTGTTTATCATGCTACCCATGTTGCCTTGCATATTACGCACTACTGTTTCGTGGCCATCAAGTGGCTCTTTCAAATCGGCAATTACCTCATCTTTATTCAAACCGAGAGCTTTAAAAGCTCCATCTTGAATGTCTTCCCATTTTTTCACTACTACCGCAGCGGTTGGTTCGTCGGCAATGGTATTATCAATTTTCTTTAATTCAGATTTTACATCTACTTTACCCGTAACTTTATTAAATGTAATTCGGTGGATATAAGCACTTTTGGCATTCGCATCGGCTTTAGCCATCACTACATTTCCAATCTGCTCTTTCATATTATCGTGGTCGTGTCCGCCCATGAGCAGTTTTACATTTGGAAGCATTTCGGCCAATTTTATATCGTCAACTTTATTGAGGTGTGTAATACCCACCACAAAATCACATTTCGGCTCTAATTCAGCATAAGCCTTTTTGGCTGCCTCAAAGAAATCTTCGTACAATACAAAATCTTTTTTATTTGAAGGCAATAAAATTCCAAACATGCCTACTTTTACTTCATCGCCTTTGGCGTTTTTGAATGTCAAAATGGTTGTTTTCAAGAAAGGTACTTTTACACCATCAACCACTTTACCAAATGGTACGTATTCATCTTTTACTATTTCTAAGGCATTGGTATTTAACCAATTAAATTTCGATTCGTTGATACGTTCCTGTAAATCTTTTTGGTCTAAATCAAACTCGTGATTACCCAAACAAACCCAATCTACTCCAACAGCATTCATCACATCAACCATTTGTTTTCCTTTGATACTCTTGCCTTCATAACGAAGTGTACCAATTACCGATGGACTCAAAAAATCGCCCGAAAGAACCGTAACGGTATTTGGATTTTCTTTTAATAAATTTTGTCGAACAGTTGCTACACGAGCCATACCACCCACTTTCCCATTATCGAGAGGTGATATTTCATACACATCATTTAAATGCAAGAATGTGACTGATATTTCGTTTTGAGAATCTGAATTATTATTGGTAGTAGTTTTAGCAGTTCGGCAAGCAACTGACACTACCACGAGCAGAATAAAAAGAGAAATCTTCTTCATGGTCAGATGATTATTTGGTGTAAAGGTGTTTATTTATCCACAAAAATAGTCTAAAAATTAATCTATATTAAAGTTTTATCAAACTAATCGCACAGCCTCCACCTTTGGCAAGACTCAAATTTAAAGCATCTTTTTTAGTAACCACTTTCTTTTCAATCTTGTAAGCTTCGGGGTTAGTTTTCCAATCGGCATCGGCGGCATCTTGATAAATCGTTGCTTCATATCGAGCATTTTCATCTAAGAAATCAAGTTTTATAGTAGTTTTTCGAGCATTTTCGTCGGTAATTGCTCCCAAAAACCAATTTTCTTTTCCTTTTTGCTTACGAGCAGTCGTGATAAAATCTCCTGGTTCGGCTTCTAAAACTTTGGTATCGTCCCAATCGACAGGCACATCTTTGATGAATTGAAACGCATCTAAATGTTTATCAAAATTTTCTGGAAAATCGCCTGCCATTTGTAGCGGACTGTACATCGTTACATACAAAGCCAATTGTTTGGCCAACGTAGTTTTCACACGAGTCGTGCGACTGGCATCGTATTGATTCAACTGAAAGTGGAAGAACCCTGGTGTGTAATCCATCGGCCCGCCCATCAAGCGTGTAAAAGGCAAGATAGTCTCATGCTCTGGTACAAGTCCGAGATTCGGAGCGTTGTTAAATTCATTTCCACGAGCGGCTTCGTTGGCCAACCAATTTGGGTATGTACGATGTAAACCCGTTGGATGCACAGGTTCGTGAGCCTCAACCATAATTTTATATTCAGCAGCTTTTTCAGCAACTCTTTGGTAATGATTCACCATCCATTGGCTATCGTGATGCTCACCACGAGGAATAATTCGGCCAACATAGCCCGTTTTTACGGTGTTCATGTTGTGGTCTTTCATAAATTGATAAGCCTTATCGAAATGACGCTCATAATTTGTAGCCGAACCCGAAGTTTCGTGGTGCATAATTATTCTCACACCTTTTGATTTGGCATAGGCCGTGAGTGCTTCAATATTATAATCGCTGTAAGGCGTAACGAAATCGAATACATTTTCTTTCCAATTACCAAACCAATCTTCCCAGCCTTCATTCCAACCTTCTACCAAAACGCCATCAAAGCCATGTTTGGCAGCATAATCAATGTATTTTTTTACATTTTCTGTGTTTGCCCCGTGCTTATTTCCTTGCAGAAACCAATTCGATTTCCCTACGTGCATTTCCCACCACATACCTATAAATTTCTGAGGTTTTATCCACGAAACATCCGTTATTTTTGATGGTTCATTGAGGTTCAAAACCGTTTTTGAAGAAAGAATTTCAGTAGCTTTATCGCTCACAACAATTGTTCTCCATGGCGTTTGAAAAGGTGCTTGCAAATACGCTTTATTGCCAACAGCGTCAGGCACTAAATGTGAGGTAAAGGTAAAAGTTGCTTTATCAAGCGTAATATTCATGGCAGGATAATTAAGCAACGCAGCCTCGTGGATATTGATATAAACGCCTTCGTCAGTTTTCATCATTAAAGGCGTTTGAACCGTATTTGCTCCAATAATAGCCTGCAAAGCAATATCTGTTTCTTTTTTTGCAGCCTTTATAGCATCAATCTCGCTTAGTTTAGTAGTATTATATAGATATTCGTTGGTATCATAATCGCCAGGAATCCAAAAAGTTTTATGATTTCCTGCGAGATTAAATTGAGTCAATTCATCTTTAACAATAAAATGTTTGATGGCTGACTCTTGTGGAAAATCATACCGAAAACCTACACCATCATCAAAAACTCGGAAGATAATATTTAATAAATTATCAGCCTTTGACTTATCTTTTACTTTGACTATCAGTTGTTTATAGTTATTTCTAATACTACTTACTTCGCCCCAAACTGGTTTCCAAGTTTCATCAACACTGCTCGAATCTACGCCTACAAGCTGAAATTTATTCAATATTATTTCGGGACGTTTCAAAACAAAACCAAGCGTTGAAGGCTCAATGATTGTTTTGTTTTTGTAGCTAACTTGATAAGATAAATTACCGTTTTCGACCGAAATTACTTTTAGCGTAATTTGCTTGTTTGGCGAAGAAATTGAAGTATTTTTCTGAGCAAAAAGCGTCATGCAAAAGCACGAAAACACAAGCGAGAGTGTGATTTTTGAGGTTATCATAAGTTAATCTTATAGGTATTGGTAAAGTATTTTTGTCTAAGAGTATGTTTAAATTTTTGAATTAGCTAAAAAGGAATCGGATTTATTAACTTTGAAACGACCAAATTTTAAAGTTATGCAAATCTATTTTGAAGATTTATCCG
>JACCDW010625489.1_pt1 | contig 18751 bp, 17 predicted proteins | sample 7449781 | NCBI WGS metagenome assembly JACCDW01 (sample SAMN15323449, study PRJNA562643) | freshwater metagenome | isolation source: river surface water | place: USA:Blue River Watershed | collected 2017-08-18
CTATTTGAATTTAGATGCAAAATTTGATATTCTTTGATAAAGAGGGAAATCCGTTAAACTTTTATTACAATGAAACGTCTGAGAGATATGAGGGAGATATTCTTTTTCCCGAGGCTTCTAGTGATACGTTTAAGACACAATCTCTATATGTTTTTGAAAAAATTCCATCTTTTGAATTTGAAAATCAAGATTATCTCTCTTTAAGAAGATTTCAACTATTCAATGAATACGGATTTCATTTCTATCAAGGTGCTGCTACTTTTTCAGTGACTAAAATAGAACCAGTAAATCAGGAAAGTAATTATTATTCAAAATGGATTTATGCTAGAAATATAGAATCTAAATTTAAATTAGGAACATTTGTCAGATTTAATAAGTCAGTTTTTGAGTTTACTGACCCTAACCGTGTATATGTTGTAGTTGGTAGTAAAAAGAATGCTATTATGGTAATATCACTTGTTGATAATGAAACCTTTCAAAATACATACGGTGGTGCTTATGGATTAACTGCTAGTTATGATAATTTAAAAGTTACCGGTGTTGATATTTTGGGTATTTATAACTATATAACACCTCAGTTAAAAGACACACTTTCACTTTGGAACGAAAGAACATTTTATGATAGATTATATCAATATAGAAAGTTGAATATTGTGAATACTCAAAAAAATGATAGGTATAGAATTACTGGTAGATATGATGATGTTGATATTGTAACAATTAAGAATCCAAATATCACAGACATTGTGCATTTTGAATATGATTTACAATCAATTCCACAAAATTCTACTCTTATTATAGAGGTTATTAATAGAACAGATTTACCAAGAGTTTATAGAGGTCCGATTACATTTGATTCTATATCTAAGGTTTTGAATTTCGCAGATCCAATTCCAGATATTTTAACACCTGGTATTGAATTTAAAGTTCCAAATTCATCACTTAATAAAGATTTCTATAAAGTCTCATCAATTAGATCATTTGAGGGTAATGTTAATTTAACATACTATGCAACTGGTAGTCAAGTAACATACAGAAATCAAATATATCAATGTATTCAATCATATACCTGGTCTGGTGCTACAGACTCTGTTGTTCCATATGGTGAGAGTGCGTCTTCTTTATATTGGGGAACTCCTACTTACTTACCAATTCAACCATCTACATCAACCGGAACTATTACAAGTGAGTTACTTGTTGGTGGTGAGATATACCTAACATCAGATCATATTTATTTTACACAGTCTTATACACAGTCCTCAGAGACTACATTGGCATTTGCTGCTGAGAGATTTAAGTCAGAGTTAAAATTATTTAATATTGATCTTTATTATGAGGACCATCAACTTAAAGCTGATTTAATTTATCCAAGTAAATATGCTATTGTTAACTATTATTATAATCAGGTAGCCACCGCATCACAAATTGGTGGTCAGAAATATGTTTATGAAAAATGTATAGAAACATATGAGAGCTTAGTTAAAGAGTTTAACTATGACATATCAAGTAATTGGGAATATAATATTGTCTTTACTGATATTGATGAGTTTGGTATAATTGTTAAGATAAACAAAATGGTTTATCCTGAAAGAATTGCCTGGGTTTATTCATCTGGATTGGTAGACATGCAGAGAACAATTGATAAAACTTTAAGAAATTGGTTAACTCGACACTTTTTGAAGTTAAATACACTTGGAATATTACCAACTCTATTGACAGTTGGATATACATCAGTTTATTATAATACTATAAAGTTAAAAACAGATTTTCCTAACGTTCCTATTGATTTTTCCGTACAAGTTGGATCAACCGCTGATTATTATATTGAACATAGTGTTATTACTTTTTATGATATGGGTAAATTTTTATCATTAACAGTAAATGGTAGAGTTTATGAAGAGCTATTTGATACTGATATACCAACAACATTGGCAAATTGGGTTGAAAGTTGGTCAGAAACAGTTAATGATTTTGGAATCTATATAACAAATGCTGCTACCTCATTAAAAGTTAATGTTAAGAAGCAAAATCAAAGAGTGAGTTTAAAAATAAATGTTGGTAAGTCATCACTACCGGGAATTGAAACATATAAAATTACCAAAAGATATAGTGGAAATCACGGAGCTCTTATAACATCCAATGAGATTATATTAGGTACCGCAAGTGGTCAGTCACTTGAAGAAGTTGGTTTCGCTACTGGTCAAGTTGTTGGTATTAATAAAACTTATTATACTCTTCAAAATATTGAATATAATTCTCTATATCTTAACCCTGATATTATTAATTTGAGTTATGAAGGTCCATTTTGGGGAATGACAGATTCTCTTTGTAATTCTTCAGCTTTTACTACTGTTGCATTTACTATTGGATTTGGTCAAACTGGTTGTCCACCTTCTTTTGCTCCAAGTTTATTACAAGGTATGTATGATAAGACACAGTTTGATCCGGCATTTAGTATAGAGTATGTTTGGTCTAATACTTATATACCATATCAATTTGACGGTGTTGATAATATGGTTGACCTAACTTATATAGAACCGGTTAATTCAATATATGTTCTAGGTGACCAGTTAAGAGTTTATGATTCAATATATGGAACCACTTTAACTGATATATCAATTCCTGGATTAACACAGAGTTTAGAGTTGTGTTATAACTTTGTTAGTAATTATTTATATGTTTTGACTAATAAAGTATTGTATAAAGTTGACCCTTATATTAATTTACTAATAGCCTCTTATTCATTTCTATCCGGAAATGCCTATTCTATTCAGTTAAATAAAAGTAATGGTGATATTTATGTTTCTTTCAGAGATACTTCTTTATTGAGAATCTATGATATCACAGATACATTATATAATGTAGTTGTGTCAGCTAATTCTTATAATATGGCATTTAATGATTTTGAATCTAAAATGTATGTAACAACGGATACATCTATACGTAGAATAAATGGTAGTAGTAGAACATTTGATGCTACATTTGGTATACTGGCATTTAGCCATTCAATAGCCTATGAGCCTGAGAATGAGGATATATATGTTTATAATAATGCTACAAATTTAAAGAAAATCGATAATAATATTATATCTAATTTTTTAACAATATCTACTGGGACGCAAAATAGTCTATTATTTAATAATTTTAATAGTAGTATGATTTCGTTAACTGATAATGCATTGAATGCAATTTTTGTTGATGATGGATCTATTCTATATACTACTACACCGGGTGATTATGGTAATATGGCACTTAATCAATTTGATGGCGACTTTTATATTGCTGGTAATAGTCAAATTTTAACTATTGATACACCAACTGGACAAGTTAAGCATTATGAGCCTTTTGTTGGTGGTAGACTTACTAAAATAATATACAATCCTGATAGAAAGAGCGTTTGGTCAATACAACCTTCTACTAAAAAAGTAGTTGAGGTTCAATCTCAATTAAGTAGTTCTTTTGGTCTGGAGAATATAACATCGACTGCTTCAAATGACAATTTCTATGGAACATTAGATCCTAATTATATTGATAGAGATTATTTATGGTTAAATGTTAGAGAGTATATTAGAAGACCTAGAGAAAACTTTAATGGAGAACCTATTGTTAGTCTATATTGGAAATGGTTTTCTGATAACGTTCCTCAGTTTTTTATGTACGATTTCAGTGGTGAACAACTTCCTACTACTGGTGTTTTGGCATATAAAGGTCAGAAACCACTTACAACTATTATTTTAAATAAACAAGCTAATAGAGATATTAAAAAAGTCTACTCACCAGAATATCAACAGACAATCTTTGATTATATTGAGAATGATTTAGAATATATTGATGATAATAACGATATTAGTATTGTTCCTGAACCAATACAGCTATTTATAGGATATAATTCGCCAGATGAAGGTGGATTAAGAAGTATTCTACAGATGTATAAAAAAGAGGAAGTTGATTTTACAATTACCACAACATCTACAAATAATGATATTATTACTTTTGAAAACGTAGTTGATGAATTTACAGGTGATCGATATGGAAAGATAACCCTTAGTAATAACTCAACAAGTTATTTTACAACTGATAGTCTTGGAAACAGAAGCGGATTAAAGGTTGGTCAACATTTGGCAATTTTTGTGAAAGATGTTACAAATACAAAAATGCAATATATCTCTAATAATAATGGATATTTGTTAAAGATTAGAAGTATTTTTAGTAGAGAAATAATAGTTGATTATTTTAAAGAGGTAGATGCTTTGCAAACAGAAGATACTGTTGTTGAGAATTTTCCAAAAAGTGGATTAACCACATATCTATCTTGTAGATTTAAGGTTTGGAATAGAGAAATTGGTAGATTTAATGTTTTAGGTCAAACAGAAATAGAGGATATAAGATATCACACTGAGCTTAATAATGTTGGTAAGTTAATATCATCTGATGATGTTTATATCTTTAAAGAGTATGATATTAAAGAAGAGGGTATAGATTGGAACTACCTTAACATGAAGAGAAAAGAGATGTTGATGATGAAGAGTCTCATTTATCCATATATTGGTAGTTACAAAGCAATAATTAACGCTATTAACTATTTTGGATATAATGATCTTGAGTTATACGAATATTATAGAAATGTGAATATTAAATCTGAGGACTACTTTAAATTATTTAAAGTTGAAATTCCTGATATATTTGATAATACTGTAGAGGGTTGGACAGATAATGACTTTATTAAACACACTTTCCCCAATGCTAATTTTGAAGATACTAATCTTTTTAATTTAACTTTTAGAATTACAGATAAAGAGGGTAATAATATTCTTTATTACACATTGGAAGAAGTTCAAAAGAAACTTCAGGGTCTGAAATATTGGCTTCAGAAGAATATTATACCAATAACTCATAAAATATTAGATATAACTGGTAGAGCGGATTTTGTTGGTGGTACTGTTATAAGTCATCAAAGCTTTGATGCTCAAATTTTTAATGTTAGACAAAACTTCACTCCAATAATGTTTGACTTAAATGAGGCCTATTTACTACCTGTAAATAGTGGATCTAGTGTCTATAATTGTGTATTAGATTTTTATGTAGAGGGTTCTCCAACTTCAAGTTTGCTACCTGATTATTATACTGTTGATATAAGAACTTATGAGATTTATAGAGAATGGTATCCATTTAGAAACTATCAAATTGGTGAGAGAGTTGTTTATTATGATAAACTGTATGAATCAGTTGTTGAAAATAATAAAACAAATAATCCAAGAAAATTTGAAAATGCTAATGAATGGGCCTACGGATCCGCTTATAAATTAGGAGATATTGTTAAATATAATAGACTAATTTATGTTTGGTCTGGTCAATCTGGCGCTACTATGTCGATATTGTCTCCTGTTTTAGATGAAGGTGTTGGATATAGTTGGTTAGATATTACAGAATGGAAACAAATAGACTTGGTTCCAATTGATAAAATATCAGAATATAGACATATTAACAATTTGAATCCTTTTAATTTTACGATTGATTCAAATATTACTCCTTATTTAGTTATTGAAGTAACTTCTGAGAATGGATATGGTGCTATTTATAGAGATAGAAAGAATTTTGAAATTAAGGGAATTTTGGATATTCAAGAGATAGAAGCATTTAGTAATTTAACAACTAAACAATATAGAGATGCTACTCTTCCAGTTGTATATGCTGATACCTCAACCGTTCCTACTTTAACAATGGTGAGATATACATATCAGAGAGGTTTCTTAGATCAGTATGGTAATTATACAGATCGACCATATTTAAATGGATCCGGTCAAATTATCTATCCAAACGTTCAACATGGATATCCTTATGTTATAACGAATAATTCTAGTTTTACTGTTAATAGTTTTAGAATAGAATTTAGCGGCGATTTTGCAGATGTTCAGAATCCATATGCTGTTTCAAGTATAGGTTCTGGTGTTATAGTAGGTAATGAGTTAAATTGGTCAGGTAGTTTACAGTCTGGTGGTACTGTTTCTGTTGTAGTTAGGGGTGATGTTACTAGTGGCGGTAAGTCATATTTTATAGATCCTGTTAATACATCAAGAAATCAAGCTTATTTACCAACAACTTATAATATAATAGCGAAATTAGCAACTGGTACTAATTATGGCGATACTTTCTCTACTGCTGGAACTTTACAGGTTAACTACCAGACCTTATATACTACTACAACTAATATTTCAAATTTATTTAGTAGCCCTACTCAGAATTTTACTGCGCTTCCAAGTCCGTATAACAGCTCAACATATTTTAATTGGATGACTTTCTCATCATATAGTAATAGTATTTTATATCATACTCAATCTTCATACAGCAATACAAGTATTGCAAATATGGTCACATCAATGAATAGTGAAATTGGGGATTTGGGTTATATCTATTATCAGGCTAGACAAAATTCAAGTAACGTAATAATTACTATTGGATTTGCAAGTTACTATTTAGGAACTTCTACATTACCTGCTAATTTAGGATTATCTTCATATATGTATAGATATAATGGCGTCTCACCTACTCCAGCTGAGACAGATTTAGTGGCATTCGATATCAATGGTTCGTCATTGAAATTGGGAACAAATTCAGTTGCAGGGCTGATTGTTGTTACTCAATCTTATTATCCTTAACTTATTAAGGCATAAACCTCGTAATCGGCTAGTTGAAAATCTATTTGAAGAACATCTTGATAGTTCTCTGGATCTTGAAAGAAAGATGTTTTTAATTCGAAGTTGGTTGTTGATAATTCTGGAATATATTTTCTAATTTGTTGTAGAATTATTTTTCTAACACCTTCCGCTGATACTTTTGTTTGAAATAGTAAAATTTGAAGATCACATCCAAAATCTGGATCGCCTAATAAATCACCTTTATTGGTGAATAATAACATTTCATATTTTTGAATGATTACTCTTATTACATCATCCTCAACTATTTTATTAATTATAAATCTTGGATGTCCATTATAACCGATGTAATGATCTTTAAAGTCAAATTCTGCCATATTAGTATATATTAGGAATCTAATATGTTCCTAAATTTACCAATTACTGTCATTCCTAAAATTATTGGATCGGTATTTGTTTCTAACATCCAATTATAATCTGATATTATTGAATTTAGTTCAAATAGATATTCAATATTACCTCTTTTTTCTTTAATATAGTAATTTGTAAAATCTCTTCCCAATAACTTAAATAGTACATCAATTTTTTCAGCGCCAAAATTTGACATCAAGAAATGATAAATTGATTCATAGTCCATTTCCTTATTAAAAATCATTTCAAATAAATCTTGTTTCAATTTACCAGAAACATTTGATGTGTCTAAGTTTAACTCACCATTTTCTTTGAAATTTTGAAGTTCGACAAAAATGCCTCTAAAATCTGGAAACTTTTTAGTAATTAATTTAATTAAATCATCTTTTGAAATTTCAAATCCTTCTTTGGGTGAAACCTCGTTCATTATTTTTTTATAAATCTCTTGCTTTAGTAGTTTTTCCTCATCATTATTTTGACAGTCAAAATCAACACATGTAAATCTTGATTTTATACCTTCGGATATTTTTCCTAAGTGGTTCGTTGTTAATATGAATCTTACATTTTTATGATACTGCTCAATAAATGCTTTTAGTGCATCTTGATATTGTTGAGAAACTCGTTCAAACTCATCCAAGAATACATATTTAATTGGATCATCTGTTTCTAACATTGGTTGAGTTTTGCAAAATTTCTCAATATCATTTCTAAGAGTATCAATAGATGTGTATAGTGAACTGTTTAGTTCTAAGAATGCTTTATCCTTTGAGTACTTTCCAATTAATATTCGAGCTAAAGATGTCTTGCCTGTTCCATAATGTCCATAAAATATATAATTTTTAGATATTCCATTTTCAAATTGCTTTTTTATCCTGGGTGGTAAAATAACCTCTTCGATTTTTTTTGGTCTGTATTTTTCCCAAAGTAATAAATTTTTAATTGACATAATATTGAGCTTGAAATGTTTTTATATATACTCTCATGATAGGACAAAAGTTTAATTTTGATGAAGTTTTCTTTAGAGATTTAACAGTATGTGTTTTAGATACACTAGAGGGTAGGTTAAATTGGATAAATCGATTTTCATCAGGTGATATAAATGTTCAGGTTCCAATTTATTATTCTTTAACCGGGGATGAGAGATTTTTATTAGACTCTTTTCAAGATGATATAGTTTCTGAAAATAGATATGTTGAGTTAAATACTGATCAAATTCCTAGAGGTCATCTAACACTTAATAACTTTAATATAAAAAGTGATGAGTTTAGGAATCCTAACGTCTGGTTGAGATCAGTTGTTGAGGATAATCTTGAGGTTAGAAAATTACTTAAACAAGTAAGAGCCATTCCAATTACAGTTACTTATGATTTAGTAATACTATTGAAGTCAGAAATAGATGTTTTTAAATGTGCGCAGGAGATAATGAATACACTTTGGTTATATAGATTTATTTACTTTGAGCACAATTATATGAATATAGATGCTGTTATAACAATGCCTGATACCGATGCTATAGAAATAACGAGAGAAAAGAATTTAAAAAGCGATAATACTATTAAATTGACTCTTTCTTTAGAGGTTCAGACATACTATCCGGCATTTACATCAACTTCAAATTGTAAAGTTGAAACTACTGGTATTATAACATCCGGTTCAAATATTATAAAAGTTGGTCCTGTTTTTTATAAGAGTTGTAATGGTAGAGATAAAAAAGTATCATCTATATCGGAGATAAATATTGGTCATCAAATTATTGGTGGATGTATTCCAAATGGAACTATTATTAGAAGTATAGATATTCAAAAATCTGAGGTGACATTATCACGAGAATTATCTTGTGACATGGAAACTACAGTAACATTTTTAGTTTCAGATCCAGGATCTGTTGTACAACCTTATAGAACAAGGTGGTTTGGTAATTTGCAACCATTATTAGTGAGTAGAATGCCTGATAATAATATTAATTCAAATCCTAATAATAATAATTTTAACTCAAACCAAAAATGAAAAAAATAGACTTTTTAATTGTAATATATAGTTTATATAAAAAAAATAAATACAAAAAGTATGAAGAATCTTAAACTTGAATTGTTTAACTTCAAAAAGTCATTGTCTTTTGAGCAATCAGACGTTGAGTATATAATTGAAGGTCACTTAAATTCCACAAACGAATTATCGGAAAAACAGGTTATATTATCATTGAATGAAAAATTAAAGCCATTTACTTATGATAAACAAGTAAAATCTTTTCTTGAGAACTTAAATGATGATATTAAAAATTATGAGTTATTATATGAATTAAAAAATTTATATAATGTTTTAAATTCTAAGAATCAGGGTGAATTGTATCGTCAACCAATTAATGTTTTGTTGCAGACAATAAATCTTGAAACAGATCAAGATAGAATGTCAAAAATTCTTAACGAATTGGCTGTCTATGATTGGGTTCCAGAAATTAAATTATTTGTACATAATTTATCAAAATCACCAGAAAAGAGAGCTAATCTTTTAAGTGGTGGTAAGGGTGAGTCGATTTATACTATAGTTGAACAAGTTGAAGATGGTCACTTGGCTTTTATAAAAGATTCTTGGTTTTTATTGAGTGAGAGCACAATTGAAAAAACATTATTAGAGAATAATGTAAAGGATGAGGAAAGACTTCGTACTTTAAGAACTTTACAAACTTCTATGCAATTTGCTACTATTTCTGAAAGTAGAATTGATTTTAGAATTTCTGAATATTTAACAGTTGGTTTATCAGTTTCTTCAAAAGGTGGTATTTTTATTAATGAAGATGAATTAAATGAAGATACTACTTTGGAAAGTTTATTTTCTTCACCTGTGGTTCCAATTGTTAATAAAAACTTTTATCCACTTTTAGTTGAAGTTTCAAAAAATATTGATTCTTTTGTTGAGTTAGACGTTGTTAAGAAAATTAGCAATTTAATTAATCCAACATTAGAAGTTTTTGCATTTAATTATAAGAGTAGTACTTATATCTATCGTTGTGATGAAAGATATGGTAATTCATTTTTTAAATATGAGTCGGCTTTAGAGTTAGTAAATGAAGTTAGAAATGAATTGAACTATGACTTATCTTATTTTTATGAGAATAAATTATCAAAAGAATTAATTTCTAAAAAAAGATTGGAGGATAAAGAAAGAGAAATAACTCTAAAATTAGAAGATGTTCAGTTCAATATTTCAAAAGTTAAGGGATCTATTAAGATGATTGGTGAATCTGATGTTTTGAAAGAAGCACTTTCTAACTTACAAAAAAGAGAAGAAAGTCTTTCATTAGAGCTTTCAGCTGTTAAAGAGCTTCAATATAAAGAGAGAGTTAAAATTTAATTTAAACTATAATATTTAAAAAAGACGAACATTGTTCGTCTTTTTTTATTTTAACACTATAATAAATATTGAAGCATTAAAAGGGTTTCGTACTCAAAAAATAAATGCTTAATGAATGTACTTAAATAATAAGGATCTTTACGTTGAAATGATTGTATCTAAAGCTCAGGGTAAATTAACCAGAAAGGCTGAAAAAATGTTAGAACTACTAGCTAAAGAAACGATAAAAAAAATGAGATATTGGTCCAATGATGATAAAATGGATTGTTATCAATCAGGACTTTTGGATATGTTTCAAAATTGGTATAACTTCAACGAAGAAAAATCAGTAAATGCTTTTGCTTACTTTACTGAAGTTTTCAAAAGAGGTATTGCCAAGGGTTTCAATGAGTTATATAAGAAAAAAGGAGATAACGATAATTTAATTAAGGTTATCTCCATTGAAGGTTCTAATGATGGTCAGGGACTACACAGTCTGTAATTTACTTAATATCACTTGATTCAATTAGTGTATATGTAAATGAATTTCCATGAATATCTCTTGATTTTCTAATAATTGACATAAATGATTCAAAATCAGCTGATTTTTTGAAAACCTGGCATCCTTCGGACCAGTTTTCTACGTAAGTAGAATCAGCACCAGCTTTATGTATATTTATACCAAATACACCTTCTGCAATTTTATTCTCGTCATAATTTAAATCTTTATTTGCATCTCTATAAACTTTAACGGATTTGGCCTGTTTTAGAGCTTCATATTTACCTTGATGTAATCCAATTCCGTGTGATCCTCTATATTGACCTTCTACTAATCTGGCAACACCTGCTGCATTGTGATATTCCATAACTCCTTTTTTACCTGGGTCAGTAGTAGCTGGCCAAATGTGAAATTTCCATTGTCCGCCTTCTTTATAAGATAGTGTTAAATAATCATCGAATACGTTTGTAACTTTATTACCAGTTGATGAATTTCTTATTCCGACAATGTTAACGTCGAATCCTTTGTTTGTAGTGTCATCAAACCAAACATAACCTTTTGATTTAACAGCATTTTCAATTTGTTCTCTTGTGTAACTCATGTTGTTTGTTTTTCTTTTATATATAAAAATCTATTTTTTGAAAAAAAACAAACATATATTTTACCATATAAAAAGTATGAAGAAAAAAGCATTGATTACGGGAGTTACTGGACAGGATGGGTGTTACTTGGCTGAATTTTTATTAAATAAAAATTATATTGTTCACGGAATAAAAAGAAGAAGTTCATCTTTTAACACATCTAGAATTGATAATATTTTTGAAGAAAGAAAAGATGATTTCTTCTTACATTATGGTGATTTGACAGACTCTACTAATCTTATTAGAATAATTCAAGAGGTTCAACCAGATGAAATTTACAACTTAGCAGCTCAATCTCATGTTAAAGTCTCTTTTGAAACACCTGAATACACTGCCAATGCCGATGCTGTTGGTACTTTGAGAATACTTGAGGCAATAAGGATTCTTGGATTAGAAAAAAAGACTAAATTCTATCAAGCTTCTACTTCTGAAATGTTTGGTATGGTTCAAGAAATACCTCAAAAAGAAACTACTCCATTTTATCCAAGAAGTCCCTATGGTGTGGCTAAATTATATTCTCATTGGATTACTGTCAATTATAGAGAGGCGTATGGTATTTTCGCATGTAGTGGAATACTTTTTAATCACGAGTCTCCTTTAAGAGGAGAAACCTTTGTCACGAAGAAAATTACACAAGCTGTGGCTAAAATAAAAATGGGATTACAAGAAAAGTTACTATTAGGAAATCTATCAGCTGAAAGAGATTGGGGTCACTCAAAGGATTACATTGAAGGTATGTGGTTGATGATGCAACAAGACAAACCAGATGATTATGTTTTATCAACTGGTAAGAAAATATCGGTTAGAGATTTTACAACAATGGCTTTTTCACATTTGGGTATTGATCTTAAATGGATTGGTGATGGTATTAATGAGAAGGCAATTAACTCAGAAACAGGTGATATTATTGTGGAAGTTGATGAAAAATACTTTAGACCTACAGAGGTAGATTTGTTAATTGGTGATTCAACCAAGGCTAGAGAAAAATTAGGTTGGATTCCTAAATATTCTGTAGAGGATTTGTGCAAAGAAATGGTTGAATTTGACTATAAAGAACTTATTAAAAATAAACAATTTGTTTAATTTTCATATAAACCTTCATAAAATATAAATATGAATAAGTGTTTAATACAATTTTGGGAAGAGTCTGAGTTAGATACTGATATTAAGTCTGATGGATGCTCACTACATTTAGATAATATTGAACGTACTAAATTTATCAGAGAGATTTATAATAATAGAACACAAGATGTCCCATCATCCTATGATAGAATTTCTGGAAAAGAGATTTTTTGTTTTATTTCTGACACACTTTTTGATAAACTTTTGGAATTTGGTAGTTTGAGATTATCCGAAATTGAAAAGAACAATCTAATAAAATTAGAAGAAATTATTTTTAAAAATGAAGTTATTTAGTTTATTATTTATAATATCAACTTTATATTACATCTTTAATAGAGAAAGATTACTAATAAAATCAACATATAGAGTTTATAAAAATATATTTTCGGTATATTTTGATATACTCTATTATTTGATAGAACTTTTTTATGTTTTATGGATTATAGGATTGATTTTTTTCAATTTTAAGTTTGGTATTATCTTTATAGTTTTATCTTTATTTCGATGGTTTATATTAAAGCCTAATAAGGAAAAAATTGACTACTCTTTCAATATTTTAAAAATTATTGTATTATTAACCTATTTTATAAGTTAAATTTTTTTAAGTGATCTTCAGTTATTACTATGAATTCCCATCCTTTTTTCTCACAATATCTTATCATTGTGTTCCACTTATCTCTATTTTTTTGAGCCATTTTTAAATCATATTCAAAATTTTTTAACTTCTTCATTTTTGAAGAGGCATCTGGAATTTGAAGTTTTTTTTCTTGTAGAGCCACCACCATATCAAATTCTTTTTTCGGTTTAACTTCAGCTATGACTTTTTTTGTTAGACCATTTTCAAGCCTCATCTCATAATAAAAATCTGGATAATAGTTATGTGTTTTAACTCTTACATCACCATTATCAAAATGTGTCATTTGATATGGTATTGTTATACACTCAGCTCCCCATTTAGATACTCTCTCACTCAAATCGAGCCAGTTCATTATTTTGAATTCCCAAGAGCTTCTATAATATATTCCACCTTGTGAATTTAATTTTAATACCTTATCCTTATTTTTAGGAATAAAGTTTCCTTGATGATAGTTACTATTTTTCGGAGCATTATTTAACATAATAATATATATTGTTATGGGTGCTTTACAAGAAAGAGTAAATTTAAATCAGAAGGTTTTTGGAACTGATATGGTTGATTTTTTCAAAAAAAATTCAATCTATATGATTGATAAATACTCAAAAAGTGATGACATGTGTGAGTCTGTTCCGTTAGGTGATATATCTATGGGTAGATTTTATTTCTTTCACTATGAAGATCCTTCAAATTGGATGCGATATTCACCGGTATTTACGATTGAAAATAAAGATTTAAAGGGTATGAAAATAATAATTGCTTTGAATTTCAATTTTATACCTATTGAGATTAGATCTTCAATTTTTGATAAATTCATCTCTGAGCAGATGTTTGAAAAAAATTCACCATTAGAAGTTGATTTTGGTGGAGTATACAGAGAACTTCTTAGATATGGATTTGAATATGGTATAGTTGAGTATAATGCTATACAATTAAAATTAGTACATAGAATAAATTTAGAATTATTACCTAGATTTCTTTATTCATCACATCCAAAAAATACATATGATCCTAATAAACTAATGCAAATTTGGAATGCAAAATTAGATAAGAGAGAGCAAAGGCATAAAGAATTAGTTTCGTCCACACTGTTGGATTTTTATGAAGCAGAATCACTTATTAATGATAAATATGATGTTCTTTTTGGACATATTAAAAGATTACAGGATAGTTTTAATAAATTTAAAAACAAGTAAATTTATTTAGATATAATTATTAAAATTAATTATTATATGAAAACTTTTTTTCTTGAGTACATTTGGTTAGATGGTAATACACCACAAAAGCTTAGATCTAAGACAAAAGTAGTTAAGGCTAAAAATGAAGATAAGATTAAACTATCAAACTGGGGATTTGATGGTTCATCTACAAATCAAGCTGAAACTTCTAAGTCCGAAATGGTATTGGTGCCTGTTAATAAATTTAAAGATCCTTTCCGTGAAAACGGTTTTTTAATTATGTGTGAAGTTTATAATACAGACATGACACCACATTCTTCTAATAAGAGATATCAACTTGGTGAAACTTTAAAAATTTCAGATGAGAAAACAATGTATGGTTTCGAACAAGAATATATTATCTATGATAGAGAAACTGATAAACCATTAGGTTGGCCAAAAGATGGATATCCTCGTCCTCAAGGAGATTACTATTGTGGAGTTGGTGGTAATAATGTATCAGGTAGAAAGTTTGTTGATAGACATGCTGAACTTTGTTTAGAAGCTGGTCTTTCATTTACTGGAATTAATGCTGAAGTTATGTTAGGTCAATGGGAGTATCAAATTGGTCCAGTTTTAGCATTAGATGGATCTGATCAACTCTGGATTTCAAGATGGATTTTAGAGAGAGTTTCAGAAGAATTTAATTACTTTATTGAACTTCATCCAAAACCATATCGTGGTAATGATTGGAATGGTAGTGGAATGCATGTTAACTTTTCTACCGAATCTATGAGAGAAAATATGGAAGATAAGAAACAATTGGTAATTGAGGCATGTGAAAGACTTGGTGATGCTATTGAGGAACATATAAAAGTTTACGGTGTTGATAATGAGTTCAGATTGACAGGCGCAAATGAGACTTGTTCAATTAAAGAATTTAAATACGGAATTGGTGATAGAACCGCATCAATTAGAATTCCTTTTTCAGTTAATGATGATGAGACACCTGGATATTTAGAGGATCGAAGACCCGCATCAAATGCAAATCCTTATGAGATATGTGATATGATGATTAAAACTATATGTATAGGAGCTGAGGTTGAAAATTGATTAAAAGTCCGATAGAAATATCGGACTTTTTATTTAATATATACTGAAAACATATCTATAAATATGAAACATTTAAAAAAGTTTGAAGATCTTGATTATAAAGAACTATTAGCTCAACAATCTAAGCTAAGAGATGAGTTAGAAAAATCACGTCTTGAAGAAATTGAAAAAAGAAGACAAGAATTATCTGGGAAACATTTGAGTAAAATATCATCAGATGTTGAGAAAAGATCTCAAATGGATAAAGTTTTGGCTGAAAGACAAGAGTTAACACATTTGGTTATACAGTCTTTAATTTTTTCAGAACAGAATAAAGATGGATTTGATAATTTTAAAAATGATTTAAGAGAGTTATTAGATAAATATCCTTTAGATAAACTACCTAGAAGTGGCTCATCAATTTATAGATAATTTAGGGAACAGGTATATTTAATATATACCTCAAAATTTTTAAAATTTTAATGGCATCAACTTATAATCCACTTAATCAATCAGGAAATTCTCAGTTTGTAAATACCGCTGTTGAAAATAGAGGTCTTTTTAGTAGAATTCTTCGTAATTTATCCTCTTGGGGTATGAATTATGATGATATGATTATGAGAAATCAGGTTGGTGTTGGTATTAATGAGGATCCTTACTCTATGCAAGGTAACTCCATGTATGATTTCTTTAGTCGTAGAGCAGTTGCTTCGGTATTGAATAGAAAATCTATTCCATATTTAGATCGATCATATGCAGATAAAAGAAGAATACTAAGAGAGTATTCAATTAAGGATGAGATCAGAGACTTTGTTTCTACTGTATGTGATGAGGCTGTTATTTATTCTGATAGAGATTTTTGTAAGCCTAAAAATATTTCTACTGATTACTCACAAGATCTTAGAGATAAGTATCAAGAATTTTTTGAAAAAATCTATAATAGATATGGATTCTCTGATTCGGTTTCGGCTTGGAGTTTAATGAAAGATTTCCTAATTGATGGATATATTGCTATGGAGATTGTATGGGATGATAAAAAGAAGAATATTATACACTTTAATAGACTCAGACCTGAAACATTAGTTCCTGCATTTGAGCCATCTATTGGTCATTTATGGATTCAATACCCAGAAGACCCGCAGTTGAGAAGAATATTTTTGGATTCTCAATTAGTTTTCATATCATACTCAACACAAAATGATTATTCAGAAACATCTTATGTTGAGGGTCTAATTAAACCCTATAATCAAATGAAAATTATTGAGCAAACTAAAATTATGTTCAATATTATAAATGCTACAGTTTATCAAAAATTTACTATACCCGTTAAAGGATTATCAAGACAAAAAGCTGAAGAGCAAATTGGTCAACTAATAAATGATTATTCGGAAGAAGTTGAATGGGATGATTCTTTAGGAACTCTTCAAATAAATGGTACTAAACACTTACCTTATAATAAACAAATCTGGTTTCCGGAGGGTGATGCTGGGACTCCAAATATGGAGTTGGTCTCACCACAAGGACATAATCTTAACGAAGATGATATTTTGAAGTGGTTCTATAATATTTTAAAAAGAGCTTCTAAAATACCAGTTCAAAGATTTGAAGGTGATAATGGTGGTGGAAATGTATTTACAGATGCTGCTGAGATGACTAGAGATGAGGCTAAGTTCAGTAATTTTATAAACAGATTAAGAGCTAATTTTAAAGAATTAATTGTTAAACCTTTAAAGTTACAAATGCTGGTTGAATTTCCAGAATTAAAGGATGATGAGGTATTTTTAAATCAAATTGATATTGATTTTGTTTCAAATCAGCTATTTGAAGAGTGGAAAAAGCTTGGTAATATGTCTAAGAAAATTGAAATACTTGGTAGTTATACAGGTATTCAAAAGGCAGATGGTACACCATACTTCCATATTGAGTATTTAATTGATAATGTTTTAAAATTAACTGCAGAAGAAAAAGAAGAGAATAGAAGATATTGGGTTAAAGATGCTGCCGCTGGCGGTGGTTCATCTGAAGCAACCCCTGGTGAAGGTGGTGCTGAAGCTGGTGGTGAATTCGGTGAAACTGGTGGTGAGACCGGTGGTGAAGCTGGTGCTCAATCTACTCCTGAGACTCCTGAAGCTCCCGCTCCTGAGACAGGTGGTGGAGAAGCTGGTGGTGAGGCCGGTGGTGGAGAAGCTGGTGGTGGTGAATTTGAATTCTAAGCAGATATATCATATTTAGGATATGATGCATAAAATCCAACAATAAAATATTCATTTACGGTCTTCATTATTAATGGATTAATAACTACCAAATCAATTAGACTTTCTAATATTTTACCATTTTGTGTTTCTAATATTTCAATATTAATTTGAATATTATCTACCAATAGATTACTATTTACTATTAAAGTGATCTCATTTATTTTAAATGCTACACTTTTTAATTCAATCATAGTACTTGGTGGATTATCATCGGAACATAAGTTACAGAGTAATGGTGGATAAATATCTGTTATTTCAAATTGACATTTTTTACCTAAAATAGAGTTTATTTTTATTTCTCTGTATATTGATTTATAGTCTCTATACTTTTCAAGTAAATGTTTAAAACATTCAAGATTATATTTTTCCTTTAGATTAACATTAGTTATCATTTTGTGACTTCTTCTTTTCAGAAATTGTTAGTTTCATTTTCTTGAAAAGTTTTTTATTCTGAATTGGATATTCTACTCCATAATTTTTCTGAAGTGTCTCTTTTCTTTTCGATTCTGAGCACTTTCTACAGTAGTAAATACCCCAAGTATTTCCATATTTTATGTAATTCTTATAAATTACATCCTTTTTTATTCCACATCCATCACATTCACATAATATTTTGTGGTGAGATCCTTTTGATAGTAGTTCAGTTGGTATTATTAAATCATCACCAATAGACACATCGTATCCTAAATTTTCAAAATATGGAAAATTAGATTCGTTTATTTTAATTTTAATTTCTCTGGTGATAATCATAAAAAACCGCCAATTTTTAAAGTATATATCTAATTTATCATGTCCCTGCTAGATTTTACCAATTAAAGGTATCCTAATTCCTATAAAAAATCCACCTTTAATTTTTTTTGGTTTTTTAATATCCATATATATCTAAAATTAACGTTAAATTTCATGAAATCTATTCTTATTGTTGAAAATTCAACAAATTCTCTCTCGAAGATTAAC
>JACCDW010550957.1_pt1 | contig 18747 bp, 19 predicted proteins | sample 7449781 | NCBI WGS metagenome assembly JACCDW01 (sample SAMN15323449, study PRJNA562643) | freshwater metagenome | isolation source: river surface water | place: USA:Blue River Watershed | collected 2017-08-18
AAAAAGCTGATCACTTCTTTTGGGGTATCGGCCATTTTTGTCGCGAGTGACATTTCGGCATAATTTTTAAAGCCTAATAACTTTGCAGCTTCTAAACGTAGCTTAAGAATTTCACTAATTAGATTGGTATTGTCCCATTCAGGCTTGCCGAATTCAGAGGCTCTTGTGGCGTAAGCGCGGTAAAGTAGCTCGCGTAATTCACGCTTTTCCCCATACTGTAATACTGGCATGTAAGAAGGGAAATGGAGTGTGAATTTATAGCCTGTTTTTCCATCAGCTTGTGCGGCTTCTTGGGCTGCTTGAATGGCATCTTCAGGAACACCTTTTAGGTCCGCAACGTTTTCCACAAAGTATGCAAAATCGTTCGTCGTGTCCATTAAGTTTTCTTCAAACTTTGTGGTGAGTTTTGAAAGGGATTCTTGTATCGCCTTAAAACGTACTTTGTCTGATTCAGCTAATTCAGCACCCCCTAAACGGAAATCGCGTACTTCATTTTCAATAATTTTCTTTTGAGCGGTAGTGAGCTTTGAAAATCCAGTGCTGTTTTTTAGTGCGCGAAACTTAGCGTATAAACGTTCATCTTGTGAGAGGTCTGAATAGAAATCAGTGAGCTTAGGAAGGCTGGCATTATAAGCTTCACGCAACTCAGGTGAATTAACGACAGCGTTCATGTGTCCCACTTGTGACCAGGCACGTGAAATGTGCTCTTCCATATCTTCTAACGGCTTAGCAAAATTATCCCATGTCGGCTCTTGAGAATCTGTAGCGAGTTTTTCAATGAGTATTCTGCCATTTTCTAACAAGTCAGTTATGGCTGGGCTTACGTGCTCAGCTTTGACTTGGTCGAATTTTGGTAAGCCAGAAAAATCGAGTAATGGGTTATTTGCGGTCAATTCAAAATCCTTATGATGTCTATCAGGTCATGTTTATTGAGTGTGATTGTGTGCCAATCTTTGGTACACAAATTAGAGATTCATTTTTTGTATTAAAGGTTCAATCTTATCGCTATCCTGGCACCCCAAAATTTTACGGGCAGCGGGTTTAAGTTTTTCCAAATTACTTTGTAGGACTTGATGTTTCACGCTCAAGATGTGAGACGGGTGCATAGAAAATTGTCGTAAACCAAATCCTAACAATAGGCGTGTGAGTTTTGCATCGCCTGCCATTTCTCCACAAACGGAAACTTTCTTGCCAAGTTTTAAGCCAGCTTTAATTGTCATTTCAATGAGATACAAAATAGCTGGGTGTACTGGGTTATAAAGATGTGAAACAGCATCGTCAGTACGATCAATCGCCAGTGAATATTGAATCAAATCGTTGGTGCCAATTGATAGAAAATCGAGTTCTTTTGCAAACGCTTCTGCGCATAATGCAGCCGCTGGAATTTCTATCATGCCACCGACCTGAACGTTTTCATTAAAAGCAATTTTCTGCACACGTAAACTTTGTTTAGCACGTTCAATGAGTAGTTTTGTTTGGCGCAGTTCAGTAATCGATGACAGCATTGGAATCAAAATTTGGATATTTCCAAATGAAGATGCACGTAATAAGGCACGTAACTGAGTGTGAAACATTTGGGGTTCGGCTAAGCATAAGCGAATGGCACGTAAACCTAATGCTGGATTAGTGCAGCTGCGTTCTGTGTCAGCATTAACCTCTTTATCAGCCCCTAAGTCTAATGTACGAATCGTCACAGGCTTGCCATCCATTTTCTCGGCGACGGTACGATAAGCTTCAAACTGTTCTTCTTCATTAGGCGCTTCGCGTCTATTCATGAATAAGAATTCTGTTCTATATAGACCAATACCCGCTGCGCCTGAAGCTTTTACCTGAACGATATCTTCAGGGACTTCAATGTTGGCGTATAAATCAATGGCAGTCCCATCTAGGGTCACTGCTTTGTTTAGCTTAATGCGTTTGAGTTTTTGTTGTTCAAGTTCCCACTGTTCTTGTCTAAGTTTGTACTCAGCTAATGCGTCTTTATCAGGGTCAACGATGACAACGCCTTGGGTGCCATCCACAATGATTAATTCACCATCGCGGATTAAAGTTCTGGCGCGCTGTAGCGCAACAATAGAAGGAATATTTAAACTGCGCGCAAGAATCGCCGTATGTGAAGTTGCTCCGCCAACATCGGTAACAAAAGCCGCGAATTGGTGTTGTTTAAACTGAATGGCATCAGCAGGTGAGATGTCATGCGCAACTAGAATAATGGCTTTTTCTTGCTCCAGGAGTGGTACTTGGCTTGGGCGACCAAGTAAGACTTTGATGATTCGTTCAACAACTTGTACTACATCATGTTTACGTTCACGTAGATATTCATCTTCAATTTGGTCGAATTGTTCGACGATGAATTCCATTTGTTGTTTAATCGCCCATTCAGCATTGCAACGGTCGCTTCGAATAATTTTTTTTGGATCTTCAGCTAAAGTATGATCGTTCAGTATCATCAAATGCGTACTGATAAACGCTGAAAGTTCAGCAGGTGCTCGGCTTGGGAGTTGTGCACGTACCGTTTCTAAATCTTGATTGACGGTTTGAATTGCTTGATCAAATCGAGCAATTTCTTGATCAATCAGTTCTGAGGGCACTCGGTAGTGTACGACCTCCAGAAGTGCGTGCGAAACCAAGTGTGCATGGCCAATGGCAATGCCACTTGAAACACCTACACCATGAATCGCAAAACTCATTATTCGGGCTCACCAAATCGATTGTTAATTAAAACGAGCAATGCTTCCATTGCCTTTGCTTCATCTGCACCATTTGCTTCTAATGTAACAATGCTGCCCTTGCTTGCCGCTAGCATCATGACGCCCATGATGCTCTTTGCGTTTACGCGCCGGCCATTTCGCTCAATAAAGATTTCACTAGAAAACTGACTTGCAGTCTGTGTAAGTTTTGTTGAAGCTCTAGCGTGCAAACCGAGTTTGTTGATGATTTCTATTTCTTGTTTCATCTAGACATTTCCTTGCACACTTCTTCTGTAAAATTAATCACTCCTTCTTGGCCACCACTCAGTGCTTTTTCAGCAAGTTTGGTAATGTCGCCATTTCGATAAGTGAGTGCTCGGACGAGCATGGGTAGATTAACCCCTGCAATACCTTCAACATGATTGGGTTTAAGTAATTTTCCAACGATGTTGCAAGGTGTTGCACCGTAGATGTCAGATAGTATTAATACGCCATCACCTTCATCTAATTCAGCAACCATCTTTTGCATGATTGGTAAAATAACTGTCGGATCATCTTTAGTTTCGATACCAAATTGCTGCAGTAATGGAGGCCTACTCCCCATGACGTGGGTCGCGCAATCAATCAGGCTTTCTCCGAGCTTGCCGTGAGCGACAATCATAATACCGATCATAATGACAATTCCAATTCTCTATGTCTGATTAATACTTGCTGATTTTGTTTTGAAAAGTGTTTACCTAATTCTTCAACAATATGTACTGAACGATGTTGACCGCCTGTACAGCCAACTGCGATTGTTAAGTAACTTCGGTTTTCCAATATGAAGCTAGGAAGCCAGCGCGTGACAAAGTTTTGAATATCTTGATACATATCATGAACAAGCGGCTCTTTTTCTAGAAAAGCTTTTACTGGCGCATCTCTTCCTGTCATGGGGCGCAGAACTGGATCGTAGTGTGGGTTAGGCAAGCAACGTACATCAAATACGAAATCTGCATCAAGAGGAATGCCATGTTTAAAACCAAAAGAAGCAAACAATAAAGTGATGCTAATGTTTTCATGCGCTACAAAATCTTTAACCCAGCCACGTAAAGTGTTAGCACTTAAATCGCTGGTATCGATATGGTGACCAAGTTCAGCTAGCGGTGCTAGTAAAGTACGTTCTTGTTTAATGCTTTCAGCGAGTGTCATTTCGCCGCTACTTAGTGGGTGGCGGCGGCGTGTTTCACTAAAACGCTTTACCAAACTCTCAGTGGTCGATTCTAAAAATAAAACTTGAACGCTAATGCCCTGAGCTTTTAGTTTTTGGATATTTTCAGGTAAGGCTTCAAGTGCTGCACTTCGTGTGTCTGTGCTAATGGCAACCAGCTTTTGTATGCCTTTTAGATTGTCAACAATCTGAGGTAAGAGTGTGGCTGGCAAATTATCAACACAATAATAGCCTGTGTCCTCAAGTGCTTTGAGGACCACGCTTTTCCCAGAGCCTGATAGCCCAGTCACGATGATCAGTTGCATATTATCTTTTGCTCGTTGCTTTTAAGTTGTTTTTAATTTCTCGTTGCTGGCGTTCCATAAATTGTTTAGTGCCGTTAACGCCGCGTAATAACAACATGTGGTTGCGGACTGCAACTTCCATGAGTACTGCAATATTACGACCTGCTGCAACAGGAATGACGACCTTGGGGATACGCACACCTAAGACCATCTCATGTTGTGATTTAATATTCAGTCTATCTAATAGTTGTGGCTCCATTAAATCAGCCATTTCTAACTGAATAATTAGATCGAGTGGTTTGGTTGGTTTGACAGAGCTATCACCGAACAGTGCGCGAATATTTAAAATGCCTAAACCGCGTACTTCTAAAAAGTCTTGAAGCAAGGCTGGACATCGACCTTCTACGCGTTCAGGAGATACGCGATAAAAATCGACAATGTCGTCAGCAACTAAACGGTGCCCACGTGAGATTAGCTCAAGCGCTAATTCGCTTTTACCAATTGCAGGACTTCCTTTAATCAGCACACCGAATCCTTGAACTTCGATAAATACGCCATGCGCACTTGTTGATTCAGCAACGGCTTGTGCCAAGTAATGACTTAAAATATCCATTAAGCTAGGACTGCGTAATGGAGATGTAAATAGTGGTGTTTGGTAAGCGTCAGCGGCTTCTATTAATTCGGTAGGGGCTTTTTCACCATTGGCGACAATAATGCCAGCCAAATCTGTTGAAAACAGGTTCTTAATCGCGACTTGTAACTCAATGCTATTTAATCCACGTAAGTAATCCATTTCCGCACAACCTAAAACCTGTACGCGGTTGGGATGTACGAAATTAAGATGGCCGATTAGCGCTAGCGAAGGCTTGGATACAGTTTCGCTAGTGAGTGAATTATCTCCACCAGACTTTCCCGCTACCCAGGTCAGTTTGAGTTTTTTGCGAGTATCTTGGTAAAGCTGATTTACGCTAATTTCGGCCATCTTTTTTAACCTGCTTAATTAAATGAAATTACTCAGTTGCTTGATGTTTTACCGCGCCATTTGCTTTGTGATGGTCGGTATGTTTTTCTTTGTACTTCAACACTTGGCGGTCTAATTTGTCCGCTAATAAGTCGATTGCGCTGTACATATTTTCATCGCTTGATTCAGCATGTAAGTCATTGCCTGGCACGTGAATCGTCGCTTCTACTTTCTGAACCAATTTTTCCACCGTTAAAGTAACTTTCACATCAATCATGTGATCGAAATGATTGCTGACCTTAGATAATTTACTCTCGATATACTCGCGTAATGAAGGAGTGATTTCTAAATGGTGCCCAGTTAAATGTAAGTTCATGATTAACTCCTCTTGGTGGTTATGCAAATCTTATAAAGACTTGCGGTGGTTGGCCGCGGGTATATTGAGAGACTCGCGGTATTTAGCTATCGTTCTTCTTGCGACAACGATACCTTGTTTACTTAGGACTTCTGTTAGTTGATTGTCCGAAAGAGGCTTTTTAGGGTTTTCTTCCGCAATCATTTGTTTAATCAGTGCGCGAATCGCAGTGGCTGAGCAAGCGCCGCCAGCCTCAGTTGCTACGTGGCTACCAAAGAAATATTTAAGCTCATAAACGCCACGCGGTGTGAGCATATACTTTCTTGTAGTCACCCTAGAAATCGTAGATTCATGCAATCCAAGTTCATCAGCAATCTCTCTTAAAACGAGAGGGCGCATCGCAATATCACCATGTTCAAAGAAGTTTATTTGCTGATCAACAATTGCTTGAGCAACTCTTAAAATGGTTGAAAAACGTTGTTGGATATTCTTAATCATCCATTTTGCTTCTTGTAACTGACTGCTCAGATATTGACTTGAGCTGTTGCGGTTACGTTTTAAGATATTGGCATACATTTCATTGATACGTAATTTCGGCACTACCTCATCATTCAGGCTAGCTAACCATACACCACGTACTTTTTTAACCACGATTTCATGTTGAATATAGTGCCCTGAGGCAATTTTGCTAAAGTTTGCACCTGGTCTTGGGTTAAGTGTTTTAAGTATATGTTGCACAGACTTTAATGTCTCGTCATTGCAATGTAATACTTTTTTTAATTTTGCATAATCTCTTGCTGCAAGTGCAGGCAAATGATGCTCGGCAACACTAATCGCAATATTTCTATTTGGAGTGTCTTCTGAAAGCATCTGCAGTTGCAGAGCTAAACACTCAGATAAGTTTCGAGCGCCAACACCAATCGGATCTAAATGTTGGATATGTTTAAGTGCTGTTTGTAGCTCAAGTAAATCAATTTCGAGCTCTGAGGGTAACAATTCACATAGCTCTTCTAAAGATTGCTCTAAATAACCGTCTTCATTGATCGCATCAACTAGATATTGTGAGAGTGTTTGATCTCGCTCTGAAAGCTGCATCAAATGAAGCTGGCTGATTAAATGCTCTCGAAGAGTTGGTGCTTCAGCCTCTTGAAAAGTGTAGTCGCCATCGTCATCGTTATGGTTATTTTCTTCCCATCGTTGATGACTGCTTACACCAAAATACTCGTCTCCCGTAAAGTCTTGTGGATAATCTTGCGAGGATGGTTCTGCAGTTTCCTTTGACGTACTTATTTCTTGCGTTTGATGGTTTGCGCTAAAAAACTCAGTATTTTCTGATCCATCATCATTTCTATCTGTCCGCTCAAGTAACGGATTCTCTTGCAATATAGCCTCTAACTCTTGATTAAGCTCTTGCGAGGATAGCTGCAATAAGCGTATCGATTGTTGCAGTTGCGGCGTTAGCGCTAGATTTTGTGAAAACTTAAGTTGTAAGCTTTGTTTCATAGCACAATCGAGAACATGGGTTTCATTAAAGTCGGAAATCCTGGCCTAGGTAAACTTCTCTTACACTTGAGTTATTAATGATTTCTGTCGGGGTTCCTGATGCAAACACCCTGCCCTCATTCACAATATAAGCACGATCACAAATCCCTAAAGTTTCTCTTACATTATGGTCTGTAATGAGCACTCCGATATTACGTTCTTTGAGTAGGCGAATGATTTTTTGAATATCAATAACAGCAATTGGATCAATCCCTGCGAATGGTTCATCTAGTAAGATGAAACTTGGATCATTTGCTAGGCATCGTGCGATTTCAACTCGACGTCTTTCTCCACCAGATAAGCTTAGCGCTAAACTATTTCTAATGTGTGTGATGTGTAAGTCGTTTAATAGGATTTCAAGTTTCTGCTCTCTTGCCTCATCACTTAATTCTTTGAGTTCTAATATCGCTAAAATGTTTTCAGCAACGGTCATTTTTCTGAAGATAGAGGGTTCTTGGGGTAAGTAAGAAAGTCCCATTTTCGAACGCTGATGTATAGGAAGGCGGCTAATATCTTTTTGATTAAGAATAATGTGCCCAGCATCAGATGGAACTAAGCCTACAATCATATAAAAACTAGTTGTTTTACCTGCACCATTTGGACCTAATAAGCCAACGACTTCACCGCTATCAATTTTTAATGAAATATCTTGAACGACGGTGCGTGCTTTATATTGTTTACGTAAATTTTGTACAATCAGTTCGCTCATTTTTCGCAGTATTCTTAATTATTTTGTGTTAGCGGGATTGTCGGTCGTAACAGATTTGTTTTTTGGTTGAATAATCGCTTTTACACGACCTGTAGGAGTTGCGCTGGTGGCTGATTTAGGACCACCACCAATCACTTCTGAGTATTCGGCATTTGCGTCATACATAATGTAATCGCCATGTACGATATCCTCTGCCCGTTTTACCCAAGCTTTGGTGTAAAGTTGGATTTTATCCATGCGACCATCATACTCAATCCGCTCTGCACTTCCTTCCATATATTCATTCTTACCCTCACGTTTTTGCTTAAAGGTAGTGGGGTTGCCATAAGAAGTACCATGTTGAAACCCGCCAGCGTCCTCCCTGACTACCAACTTGTCGGCGTGAATGACAAGCGTCCCTTGAGTTAAGATCACATTCCCAGTGTAAATACTGGTCTTTTTTGCGTCATTCATTGTTACCGTATCAGCCTCAAGTTCTATGGGCTGGTCTTTATCTGCTTTTTCAGCATGAGTAATGAATGAAAATGTACTTAATAGCAATGTGAATAAGTAAAGCTGAAATTTATGCATAATTTCTCCGAGTTAACGCTTCTTTTTCTTTATGTCAGCTTTTGTTTTGCTGGGTTTATTTTTATTTTCTAATGCATTTTCTTTTTCATTCCCTTTTTTTTTGGGCGCTTCAGTCCTTATTGACGCAGGTTTTTCGTAATGTACTTTAACGCCCTTGAGTAAGGTAAATGTTTCTTGGCCCTTATCATAAATCATCCCTGTGCCACGAATAACTGTTTTTGATCCCTGTGTAATGACTACCGCACTATCTGTTTTTGCAATTTCTTGTTTAGCAAATATTCTCAAATAATCGGTTGTAAGTCTTACCTCAGGTCGATCTGCTCTTGCTTGCTTGTAAACGACTACTTTGTTACTAAATTCTACTTGTTCACCATTGCTGGAGATTTGACCTTTTTGCCCCTCAATTTGAGTGGAAGGTTTGTTCTCAGTGAACTGTGTAAATCTAGGCCTTGTTAAAAATGTGCTGTCATCGTCAGGATAGTGGTGCATTGACGTTGCCGCTAACATGGTTTTTATGTTGCCATTCACATCTGTTTTTGTCGTGACGAAGTTTTCTAAGTAATAATCAGGGTCATGTCGCAAATTTGCCTTACTTTTATGCAAAGGCGCTTTGACTGTAGATTCAATCCAAAAGGAAATTAAAGCTAACAGCGTTAATACGATTAGTGGAAATAAAACTGTATTACGACCATACATTTTTTATTTATCGTTTCTTTTTTTGGATGGCTACTTATTTTAAAAACTGAGCCATTTGGCCATCAAAAGTGCCTTGAGCTTTCATGATTAATTCACATAGCTCCCGAACTGCACCATGGCCAGCTTCTCTACTCGTCACGTAATGCGCATAATCTTTTACTAGAGGCATTGCATGGGGCACCGTGACTGCTAGACCTGAACGACGCATCGGTGGAATGTCAATGACATCGTCACCCATGAATACGCACTCTTCTGGAAGTACGTTCAAATCTTTAATAATGTCGTTAAAAGCGTCTAACTTGTCTTCAACGCCTTGGTAAACGTGCTCTATTTTGATGTTTTCTGCACGCTTGGTTACAACTTTTGATGTTCTGCCTGTCACAATTGCCATTTTTAGCCCAGTATTTCTTAGAAGCTTTAGGCCTAAACCATCTTGAGAATGGAAGTTTTTATATTCTAAGCCATCATCACCAAGCATCAGGCCACCATTGGTCATCACACCATCAACATCAAAAATCACCACTTTAATTTTTTTTGCACGTTCTTCAATTGATAATTCTGTTGAGTTCAAATCAAACCACCTTTGCGATAAGTAAATCGTGCATATTGAGCGCACCAACCAATTCACCCTGCTGATTAACAACCAGTAGAGCATTAATTTTTCTTTCTTCCATCATTTCCACAGCTTTAACAGCAAGTTCATTTGCCAAAATGTATTGCGGATTGTGATGCATGACGTCGCGAATATTGCTGTTGTCGATGTTGATGCTATTTTCAAAAGCGCGCCTTAAGTCACCATCTGTAAAAATACCAACGGCTTTTTTACCATCCACGACTGCGGTCATTCCTAAACCTTTGCGAGACATTTCTAGCAGTGCATCTTTAAGGCTGGCATTAAGGGCAACTTTAGGTATGTTTGTGCCTTGCCGCATAATGTCTTGCACACTAACAAGTAACTTGCGGCCAATACTTCCTCCTGGGTGCGATCTAGCAAAATCCTCTGCAGAGAATCCGCGCTGATTGAGTACAGCTAAAGCTAATGCATCACCTAAAGCTAATGACGCTGTTGTGCTTGCGGTTGGTGCTAAACCTAGTGGGCATGCTTCTTCGGCAACCGCAGCATCTAAATGGATATCTGCTTGTTGGGCTAGTGTGGAATTTGGATTGCCTGTAATGCTAATCAGTTTTGCACCCATACGTTTTAGTACAGGCAGTATGGTGAGAATTTCATCACTCTCACCAGAGTTTGAAAGGGTAATGAGGACATCATCTTTTGTAATCATTCCAACATCGCCGTGGCTGGCTTCTGCTGGGTGCATAAAGAAAGCTGGTGTGCCAGTGCTTGCAAGCGTTGCTGCAATTTTGTTAGCAATATGACCAGATTTACCAATGCCACTCACCACAACACGTCCTTGGCATTGTAAAATGAGAGTGACAGCATTGGTAAAATTCTCATCAAGTCTGTGAGCAAGGGCCTCTACCGCAGCTGCTTCAATTAAAAGCACCTCTTTTGCAAGTGCAATTGGCGTTTTAATGGCGTTAGTTTTTTGTAATGATGATTTTTCCATACATGCCAAGTATAAAAGGGAATGTCTCACGAATAAAGGATAGAAATGCAATTAAAGCCTACTTTTCATCAAGTCGGCATAAATATTGCATGATTTAATTCAAAATGCACGATACCCTTCCAGTCATACTCGCTCTATTAACAAGCGCCGTGCTCGCCGTGGCCTTGTTTAGGGTGCTGCGCTTGCCTGCAATGTTGGCTTATTTTTTAGTGGGCCTGCTGATTGGACCAAATAGTTTTGGGCTGATTGATGATACCGAGTCAACTAGCCAGTTGGCCGAATTTGGTGTTGTTTTCTTAATGTTTAGCATTGGTTTGGAATTCAGTTTGGCCCAACTCTACGCTATGCGGCGCATTGTGCTTGGTTTGGGCGGACTACAAGTCCTGATTACCATGAGTGTGGTTATGATGGTTTGTGTCAGTCTTGGGCTAAGTTGGGAAACCGCACTTGTCGTTGGTGGTGCGATTACGATGTCCTCGACGGCAATCGTCTCCAAAATGTTGGTTGAACGCTTAGATTTAAATTCTCGACATGGCCGTTTAGCTATCGGTGTCTTGTTATTTCAAGATATTGCCGTGGTGCCTTTGCTTGTTTTAATCCCTACCATAGCAACGCCTGCTGAGTCATTTACCTATTTGATAGGAATCGCTCTTGTTAAAGCAGCTGTTTTATTGGGCATATTGTTCGTATTTGGTAAAAACATTATGAATCGCTGGTTCGGCATCGTCGCTAGACAAAGATCGCGTGAGCTATTCGTCATGAACGTCTTGATGGTGACATTGTTGTTAGCATTTATTACCAAAATGGCTGGCTTGTCGTATGCGTTAGGTGCATTTATTGCGGGTATGTTGATTTCTGAAACAAGGTTCCGTTATCAAGTTGAATCGGATATTGCTTCTTTCCGCGATATTTTGATGGGGCTTTTCTTTATTACAATTGGAATGCTATTAGATGTGCGCGAGTTAATTGCAAATTTACCGATTGTGACTTTAGTTGTGATTGGAATGATTGTATTTAAATCGCTTGTGATTGCGGTGCTTGCTAGAGCTTTTAAATATGAGCCTGGTGTTGCCGTTAGGGCGGGTGTAACTTTAGCGCAAGCTGGTGAATTTTCTTTTGTATTGCTTTCTCTTGGTACCGAGCATCACATTATTAGTGGCTCAGTATTGCAAATCATCCTTGGGGCTTCACTCATTACGATGGTGATTGCACCTTTTATTATTCAGCATAATCTAAAAATAGCAGAGTTCTTTGCTCGAAGTTATACCCGCAATCGTAAACATCAGATTGAAGATATTGCACATGCTGGTGATCAGTTAAAAGACCATGTGATTATTTGTGGCTTTGGTCGAAGTGGTCAGTACTTAAGTCGTTTCTTAAAAGAAGAAAAAATCCCTTTCATTGCGCTTGATATTGATCCTGCCCGTGTACAAGAAGCGGCAAGCGCAGGAGAGCAAGTGATGTATGGTGATGCGGGTAAACGTATCGTTTTAAATGCGGCTGGTGGTGCTCGGGCTAAAGCCCTCATTATTAGTTACGATGATCCTCCTTCAGCAATTAAGATTCTGCACTTAGTGAATGATTACTTTCCAGGATTGCCAGTCGTGGTAAGGACTGTTGATGATAGCAATATGGAAAGATTCCGTGATGCAGGTGCCTCTGAGGTTGTGCCTGAAGTATTGGAAGGTAGTTTAATGCTAGCTTCTCATGCACTTGTTTTACTGGGCGTGCCATTGAATCGTGTTGTTAAGCGTATTCGTGTGTTTCGTGAAGAGCGCTACAAAATGTTTAAAGGTTTCTTTCATGGTATTTCAGATGGTGATGAGGCTGTTGAGCGTGCAATGCCAAGACTGCATTCCGTTCCTGTTAATGCCCTAGCGCATTGCATAGGGACTGCCATTAAGGATATTTATTTTGGAGAGTGTAAGGCTGAAATTACGGCTGTTCGAAGAAATGCTCATCCAGTTGAAGTTAGCCCAGATTTTGTTTTTGAAGAGGGCGATGTTGTGGTGCTTTTGGCTAAGCCACATGACCTAGTCTTGGCCGAGAAGATTTTACTCACAGGCAAGGGAGTATGAGTAAACACGTCGTCATCGTAGGCGGCGGCATTGTTGGATGCATGACTGCAATGGAGTTGGTGGATCGTGGCCATCGTGTAACCATTGTTGAACGCAATCAAATTGCCAGTCAAACTTCAGGTGAGTCATCTTGGGCGGGTGGTGGCATCGTCTTTCCATTATTGCCTTGGATGTATTCTGAGCCCGTTAATGCCCTGACACAGTTTGGCGCGAAAAAATATCGTGAAATTTGTGAAAGGCTTTCACATGAAACAAATCTACCCACTGGTTTCCATCAATCAGGTTTTTTAATTCTCCCTAATTTTGATTCTCAACTTGCTTTGAGTTGGTGTGAGCAATATCAAGTCGAAGTTGAGTCGGTTAAGGCAAGTCAATTTGATGGCATTTCAAGTCAAGATGAAAATGCTTTGTGGCTTCCTAAAGTTTGTCAGATAAGACCGCCTTATTTGATGCAAGCACTAAGACGCTGGTTAGAGCAAAATCATGTGACTTTGTTAGAACATACAGAGTTGAGTCCTTTACAAGCATCAACTGAGTTAAAGGATTGGAAAACCTTAGATGGTAGAACAATTAGTGCAGATCAATTTGTTGTTACTTCTGGCGCTTGGAGTTTCCAACTATTAAAAGACGTTGCTAGTCATCTCAGTATTAAGCCGATGCGAGGTCAAATTCTGTTGTATCAGCCAAACAGAAATCTAAATCAAATTGTCTATAAAGACGGCTTTTATATGATTCCCCGACCTGATGGTTATTTGTTAGCTGGGAGTACGCTGGAAGATGTTGGTTTTGATAGTTCAACAACGGAAGATGTACGTCTTGAATTGGCTACTAAGGCTGAAGCTATTATGCCAACACTTAAAGGCATGCCAATCATTAAACATTGGAGCGGTCTGCGCCCTGGCACACCAGAAAATCTACCTACCATTTCAGCACATCCAACAATTAAAAATTTATATCTGAACACAGGGCATTTTAGATATGGATTAACGATGGCACCAGCAAGTGCAAAGTTGGTAGCTGATTTAATGGACGTTCATAACCCATTTATGTCAGTGGAAGCTTTCGCGCTTTCTTAGCTTTATCCTCATTCGTAGTTTTTGGATGATTAAAAAGGCCCCATATAAAATGGCACACAGTACTAAAATTGCTAGTAACGGAAAAATAATGGCCAAGTAAATAATCAGTGCCGCTAAAAGCCATTCAATTGTTGCAACAATAAAATTACCCAATCCACCAGTGAGCGCAGTTGAACTTGCTCTAATAGCTACTGTAGAGCCTTGTACCACTCCAGCAACGCCACCTCCAGCGATTAAACCTAATGACCATTTCACTGCGGGGTCATATTCTGTAAGCATGCTTGAAGTCAGTAACGTTCCAGCAATCACTGCCGTAGGCGTTGTGATGCTGTCCAATAAATTATCTAGCCATGGAATATAGTAAGCAGTAATTTCAAATAGGCTAGCCAAACCAAGAAGAGCAAGCGTCCATGTGTTTGCTAGCCAGAGCATGTCTGGATTTAATGTGATGGCGCCAATATGAGCAGCGATACCTAAGCCTAGTGGAGGTAAAAATATTCTAAATCCACAAGCTGCACTACAGGCAACGGCAAGGACTAATAAAGATAAAAAATCTAACATAGCTGCACCACGTTTTTTTGAAAATTAATTTGTATGGGCTTAATCATTTTGTTGATCATACTATTTCTGATAAGATTTTGGTGGGTGACATTTTAGTTACTATAGTAATTATTCATATTAAGGGGTTGTCATGGCATTTTGTCCATCATGCGGTAATGAAGTGAACGAAAAAGCAGTTATTTGTACCAAATGTGGCGTAGCACTAAATTCAAGCACATCAGTTGCAGGTGAGTCTGATAAATCTTTTGTTGCAGCGCTTTTACTTTGCTTCTTTTTAGGCGCATTCGGAGTTCACCGTTTTTATACAGGTAAAGTTGGTACAGGCATTCTGATGTTATTTACATTAGGTGGTTGTGGTATTTGGACAATTGTCGACTTTATTATGATTGCAGTTGGTAGCTTCAGAGATATCGATGGTCGCCCACTTAAACGCGGCTAGACTATTTGATCTATTAGTATTCGTATTACTAACAGGGTTGGGTGTAGCAGCGATTGCTACGCCCGACTTTGTACTTCAATATTCACCACCTTGTATTTTCAATTATTTCTTCGGTTTTAATTATTGTTGGGGTTGCGGACTGACGCGTGCAACATTAGCTGTTTTAGATGGAAATCTTGAAGTGGCCTGGCATTTAAATCGACTCATATTTATCGTATTACCATTAATTATTTTTCAATACATTCGGTTTTTTATACGCGTGTTTCGTCAATTATTAATTTAGTTCATCATGAATCGCGCATATATTGCATGGAAGTTCTCAATCCTTGCGCACGTCTCTGACGTTTTAATTTTTTGAATATGATTCCCCCTGTCTGTCAGATCTTTTAATCATCTGTATTTAATGAATTATTTTTAAATAATCCTTAAACAAATACTTGGTACGCATCTTGCCAATATTCCATATCACTTTGTAATGATATGGATAAAACTCTTGGTGTTTCTCAAAAAAATCTTTACTGCCAATAATCTCGCTATTGTTTTGACGGCTATTTTTATTTTATTAACCGGCAACTTTTCATTATTTAGCCGTCTTTTAGAAATCTATCCAGTTGCCGACAGCAACTTATTATTTTTAATATCCTTAGGAATATTTTTTGCATTGACTTCGAGCATGCTCATGATTGCTCTTTGTCATGGTGTGATGACACGATGGTTTATTGCGCTAACTTTAGTCTTGTCTGCACAAGCAAGTTTTTTTATGGACACCTATGGCGTCATTATTGACGACGTCATGATCGCAAATATTTTCCAGTCAGACACTAAAGAAATCAGTGCCCTTTTAAGTATAGGTTTTATTGCTCGAACTATATTTCTGGGAATTATTCCAGCCATTCTTGCAATAAAATTCTGGCCTAAGACAAAAGAAACTTCAGTTGAACTGAAATCAAAATTGTTCATTTTTATTTTAAGTTTGGGCATCTTGATTCCGACAGTTGCTCCTTTTAGTGCAGATTATGCTGATTTTATAAGGGAGCATAAAATCGTTAGGTTTTACGCCAATCCAACTTACTTTATTTACTCCTCAGGACTGTATATTAAAAATAAATTTAAAAGTTCATCATCTTCAAGTATTAAAAAAATTGCAGAAGATGCACATTTTTCTGGTGGTGGAGAAAAGAATGAACTCATCATTTTAGTTGTAGGTGAGACTGCAAGAGCAGACCGTTTTTCTTTGAATGGTTATTCAAAAACAACCAACCCAATGTTGCAGAAACAGTCGGTAATTAGTTTTGATAATGTTACCTCGTGCGGAACCTCTACTGGAATTTCTGTGCCTTGTATGTTTTCATCTTTAAAACGAAAAGATTTTAATTATGATCGTGCACTTCAAATTGAGAATGTACTCGATGTATTAAATGATCATGGTGTAAAAATATTATGGAGAGATAACAACTCAGACTCTAAAGGTGTTGCACTTCATGTGAAATATGAAGATTTTAAAACTCCAACTCTCAATCCTAAGTGTGATAACGAATGCAGAGACATTGGTATGTTAAGTGGCTTAGATCAGTTTATTAAACAAAATAATGGCCATGACATATTGATAGTGCTTCATCAAATGGGCAATCATGGGCCTGAATATTACCGAAGATATCCTAAAGAATTTGAACGTTTTAGCCCTGTCTGTAAAAACAGTCGTTTGAGTAACTGCAGCAAATCTCAAATAGATAATGCTTACGACAATGCTATTTTATACACCGATTATTTTCTCTCTAATACAATTGATTTCTTGAAGAAATATGATGGTCAATATGAGACTGCAATGTTTTATATTGCAGATCATGGAGAGTCATTGGGTGAGCACGATATTTATTTGCACGCTGCGCCTTATATGATTGCGCCTAAAGAACAAACGCATGTGCCCGCTATATTATGGCTGGGTGAGCATTTTGATATTAAACTCAGCCAGTTAAAAGAGTTTAAAAGTTATCCTTTGGATCATGGCGATTTGTTCTGTGGTTTATTGCGCGCATATGAATTAAAGGCAGAGATGTGTGAAGCTGGTAAAAAGAATTTAATCTTGCCAGTTGATGATTAAAAAATGATTAATAGAGAAAAGGATTGTTCATTCGATGAAATTACTACTTAAGATTTTTGTTACGTTAAGTTTTTTAGTGCCAACAACAATATTTGCCGCTGAAGCTCATCAGTTAACAGTTCAATTAACTAACATTAAAAATGACCAGGGAAATATTTTTGTTGAGCTTTACTCTGATTCAGCAACTTTCCGTAAAAGTGCAAAAGCATTCAAAGTGATTAAAGTACCTGCAACAATGGGTAATCTTGCTGTGGTTTTTTCTGGACTTGATGCTGGAAGTTATGCCGTCCTTACTTACCATGACGAGGACGGAAATAACCAGATGAACAAACGTTTTGGAATGATCCCAACTGAAGGCTATGGTTTGTCAAACAACCCAAAAGTCATCGGGCCGCCAGCATTCAAAGATAGTGAGTTTCAGCTTACCCAGGACTTGGAAATTAATATCCAATTTAATTATTAAGTTAATTTTGTAGCGTTTATTTCTAAGCTTTCCAATGGCCGGATTTCCCGCCTTGTTTTTCAAGTAATTTAATTTCACTGATGACCATGCCTTTATCAGCAGCTTTCACCATGTCATAAATAGTGAGTAAGCCGACACTAGTGGCGGTCAATGCTTCCATTTCTACGCCAGTTTTACCATTGCATTGTGCAGTGACTCTGCAATGAATAGTATTTGTGTTGCTCTCAATTTCAAATGCTACGTCCACTTTAGTTAGGCTGATTGGATGGCATAAAGGAATTAAATCAGAGGTACGTTTTGACGCTTGGATAGCAGCAATTCTAGCAATGCCTAGCACGTCACCTTTTTTTGCATCGCCTTGCATAATTAATTGAAGTGTTTGCGGCATCATCCGAATGCTACCTTGAGCAATCGCAAGACGTTGTGTGTCTGACTTGCTGCCGATGTCCACCATATGGGCTTGGCCTTGGCTATCAAAATGGGTGAGTGGATTCATATGCGTTGCCTTTTCTAATTTTATTCAGTCAAATTTCACTTCAATCAGTGAACTTGGCGCTCAATATCGTTATCATATCAATGATGAAGCTTGTTTATACCATTTTACTGATTAGTATTTTTGTGCCTCGTGTTTTAGCGGACGAATTGCCTGAACTTGGTGATATTTCACAAACCATTTTATCGCCGCTACAAGAAAAGAAAATTGCTGATCAAATCATGCGTGATGTGATGTCCAGTGACGAAGTCGTTGGCGATCCTGAAATCCAAGACTATATTCAGAATTTGGGTATGCGCCTCGCAAGTAACGGGCCTGATAAAACACAATCTTTTAATTTTTTTGTGGTGCGTGATAACAGTATCAACGCGTTTGCGATGCCAGGCGGCGTAATCGGCGTCCATACAGGCCTGATTATTGCCGCAAAAAATGAATCAGAATTAGCAGGTGTCCTCGGCCATGAAATTGGCCATGTGGTTCAGCACCATTTAGCACGGATGTTGGCACAGCAAAAGAATGACTCAATTATCAGCATGGCAGGGATGGCTTTAGCTGTATTGTCTGCCCGAGCTAATCCCCAGTTGGCTACCGCAGCAATGACAGCCTCATCTGCTGGCGCAGTACAAAAACAGTTGGATTACACACGTACACATGAGCGTGAGGCCGATCGAGTTGGGATTGATATCTTAGAAAAATCAGGCTTCGATACTAATGCGATGGCGGCATTCTTTGAGACCATGCAAAAAGGAACACGCTTCGTTGAAGGGAGTGCCCCATCATTTTTACGTACCCACCCTGTGACGGGCGAACGTATTGCTGATGTGAGAGCGCGTGTTTCACAAAGTCGGTTTCGTTTGTTGCCTTATTCGCCAGAATTTGACTATGTTCGAGCTAAAGTGATGGCGAGTCTAAATACGCCATCGCAAGCAATTGCCATGTTTAAAGATAATTTAA
>JACCDW010555092.1_pt1 | contig 18744 bp, 25 predicted proteins | sample 7449781 | NCBI WGS metagenome assembly JACCDW01 (sample SAMN15323449, study PRJNA562643) | freshwater metagenome | isolation source: river surface water | place: USA:Blue River Watershed | collected 2017-08-18
CTCAACCATACTTCACGGATCCGGAGCAAGTGTCCTCCTTCTTCGCTTGTATTGCTATCTTGCCTTTCCCTGCGAGGTCAGACTCAATAACTACACGTTAACTTTCAGTATTCGTCAGTTTGGCTGTATATCGTGAGGGCGCCAACCCTCTTATCTACTCACCGATTCGGCTCTGTAGACTGTCCCTTCGGACGACATACCTGACTTACTACCTACCGCCATTCACCTGACGGCCCTTTCGGGTAGTTCGTGCTTGCATAGATGGACTTGTATTGCTACAAGCGCAAGTTTATAGGAAACCTTGCTTTGACAGAGATTACTCCCTGCTACCCTAATGAGGCTATGCCCCCAATTCTTAATTCAATTTTCAAAGAGCTAAGACGATTTCTCGTCTTGATTTAGTCATTATATCAAAGTTCGTAACCGTTGTCAAGAACTTTTTTCACTTTTTTAAAACTTTTTATTCGTAAGCTTCTTCTCTAGTATCATTAGCAAACTCTACGAGAGCGGCTGCTAGTTCCAGCGCCTGCTTCTTATTCATTTGCAGATACCAATAACCGAAATCAGGACGATTACGTTCTTCTTCCGGCTTCTTAAAGGTCAACTGAACTGACACTCCGTCTTCCTTGCCTCCGAAGAAGCGAGTCATAGAAACTTCACCAGTACGACCAGTGACGCCCTTGAGTTGAGTAGACATTAGAAAGTCCTTTCAATTGCTCTTGATATACTCTTTATATCAAAGATCACTGTCTATGTCAAGAACTTTTTTGCCTATTTGTAAATTATTTTTATTGAACGATGAAGTTGGTATCTTTACCTAACATTGAACGCTTAAAGTTTTTTTTGAAGTTATACCAAGTGTCGCCTGTATTTTTATGTTCACTGATTAGCCCGACCCTGTCCGGAGCGAACCGTTCTATGATATGTCGTTGCAAATCTCCATTGCCGATACACTTGATCAAGTCTTCAATTGATAATCTAAATGCTATTTCAGGAATTCTCAAATCTGCAAACGGACAGAAAAACATATTATCGTCAATGTGCCACATTTGATGAACGTGCCAAATAGTATTCCATAAATGTTCTCTTAGCCTTGCCGGTGTAGAGGCATCTATTTTATCCTTAGCAACCTCGTACCTCCTAACAAGTGATGGTCGCATGATGTACTTATAGCAATAATCGTTTTCAGTGAACAACTCATCAAGCGAATTCTTACCCAAGTAGTTTGCATAACCTACTATATGACCTAAATCTCTAAATGTATAGGGTTCTGCGTAAAAACCAGAATGAGTCCAAACTTTGCCAGGATTAATAACAATCTGTCTATAACCCAGGTAGTTATTAAATAATGATTCTATTACATCATTTGTATATTTTGGACCAGCTACAAAACCTCTTGAAATATCGGCTCGTAATGTATAATCAGTTGTGACCTGATCTTGAACAGCCCAACATGTATGCGTATCTAATCCTGCCGAAAGGTATAAAGTAACGTTGCCAGGATTGTTATATCTGTAAAAGTTCTCAACGTTTTCTACTAAAACATTACCTATCAGATAGGCAGCTTCTTCAATCGTGAGAATGTCTTGCTCATCAACAACGGGAATAGGTGTGCTTTTGCATACAATGGGTTGAAAGTCGGGTAACTTTAGCGTAGTTAAAATATTTTCATATTGATGAAGTCGGAAACCTCGTAAGACAGGGTGAAAGATTTTTTCATCTTGTATAACACACCACTTGCCTCTAGGTTGATAACCATGTACGATATCGTCTAATCGTTCAGAGATATTGCAGTCAGTGCTATATCCCTTATACCAAATGTTACCTACGTTTTCCCAACCTTGGTCAAGAAATAATCTAGGTGCAACTTGGGTAAAACCTGTTAGCGTAGTTTCGCCGCCGATAAAAAAGTTCATGCATTATTTAGCGGCGAAATAAGTGGAAGAGAAAGAGTAAGTGATAGACAAAGCAATACACAGCGACCCGCCCAAGGGCAAAGTCTATGGACACTGAACACTAAACAAACTACAAAAATAGCGTATACCTAAGCAGCAACTCACAATTCTGAATAAAGCTTAGTTCATGCTATTATAGGCGTTTCGAGCCATCTGTATGATAGTAACTACCTGTTACCGAGGAGTCTATTCTAATCTCTCTTTCTCTCCCTGACAGGCCCCGAAGGGCCCATCAAACTCTTAGAGGATATCCTCTGCGGTCAGTGTTGCAACTGCCTCGTCGGACAGTGTGATAGTTGTGCGAACATTGAGTTCAAGCAACTCATCCTGCAACTTCTGCTTTGCCTTCTTGGCGGCAACAGCACGACCATTGAGGGCCTTGATATCCTCGGCAGTAAAGATAGAAGTTTCTACTTCTGCCTTAGCATAGTAGCTATCTTCGGTGCGGTTAGCAATCTTCTCAAGCTTGCCATTAATGACTTCCTGAGCAAGACGCTCCTTGACCTTAGCCTGACCAGAGAAGAATGCAAAATCCTTCTCAAGGAGAGCAAGATCAGCGAGGCGATTGTCAATGTCATTCGCAGCGTTAGCAGCAGCAGTTGCCTTGCGAATCTCATAGAGACTGCGGAGCAATGCACCACGACGATCTACATTGGCGACGAAGGTCTTTGCAGCAGAAGCAATTTCTTCTTCTGGCTTCTGGAACTCGTTAATAGCGATTTCAGCCTTGAATTCCAAGCCCTTGAGGACTTCGTTGATTGCAACCTGGATTGCGTTTGCCTTGCGTAGTGAAATCTGCATCTTCTTTTCCTTTTTAAACTTACTGTGTGTTTATACTAGAAATACTCTATATTGTAAAGTATTTTGGGTAAACTTTGGTGACGCGGGGTAGAATTGAACTACCGACATGGAGCTTATGAGACTCCTGTTCTACCACTGAACTACCGCGCCATTTGTTTCTCTAGTGCAAGTAGAAGTCTATCAACTCCTATTGCCCATCCACATCCTTGAGGATAAGTTCCTCCACCTGCGATTTGCTTTTGTGCGCCAAGAATATCACACCTAGCTTCAAAGCCATCGCGGGAGTAATAACTTAGTCCTCGCTTGACGTTTTCATCAAATTCATATTCAACATTACTACCATTCAAGCACAATGTCAAGAGATTTTTTGCCTCTTGTTCATAGTCACCTGGACCTAGAATCTCAACACCGAATTGAGTAAACTCGCGGTATCTACCTTCCTGTGGTCTTTCGTAACGATAGCAACGAGTGACGTAGAACAGTTTAATTGGTTTGGGTAGTGAGTTTCTCCAATTCTGTTCATACATCTGTTGAATCATTGCTGTAGCTTCTGGAATTAGTGTAACCTCACGATCACCTTTATCCTTGAAATTCCACAACTGATTCTGTATCTCTGAACCTGAACGTTGAATCCAAGTATCAGTTTCCCATAGAACGGGAAGAACTATTTCACTAAAGCCAGCATCAATGAAGACAGTTCCGTAGCGTGTCAATCATAGACACATAACGAGAAGCCTGTTCACCCATCAAAACTCGTGTACCCTTAATCATTTCTATTTCCTTTAACAAAACGTTTTAATTGCTTTTAGATCATCACCGATCATATCTTCACTTAGTGGACCGATACCAAGACAAGTCGTAGTAGGTTCCTTAAAGACAGTGAAGCCTCTATCAGTGATCAATTGTGTAGCGCATACATCTTTATACGCTTCTTGAAGCTGTTTAAGATCATCTACCGTGTCTACAATCAATGTAATCTTGAATGCATGGCCACCGTCTAGATAAGCTTCTGCAAGCTCCGGAGTCTCCATCATAGCGTTCATGAAAGTATGCAGATAAGCATGTCCTGCTTGCGTACACATTTTACCACGAACACCATTAATCTTGTCAACGCTTTCTTTAGCGAAAATACAATACATCTTATATTTCATCGCTTTGGCTTTCTGTTACTAAAAAGTCTTGAACAATCACTGCACGAGGCTTTAACGTTAACCCAGTGTAGTGAGATATTTGAGAAGAATTAAAAATTCTTAACAATCCGGGATAGTCTCTAGACTCATAATCTATACCATTGCATTCTGCAAAAAATATAGGTTCGGCTGTATTGTTAAAACACAAGACCGCTGAAAGTATGTCATATCCACTTGAGCCACCGTGCTTATGTGGAATTTGATGACCGTTCTTTTTATACTTTACCATCCAAGAATTTAAGTTTTGAACTACACGCAATCCAGAATTGTTCTTTGCAAGAACATCATCTACGATAGTTCTAATCTCATCACGAAACTCAAAATACAACGGATGTTCTTTATCACTAATACGAATCTGCGACCCATTATAAGTGGTCTTTGTTCCGCTTACGTTAGTGCCGTCAATCTTAAGAAGAGGCTTGTATTTAAGATAATTGTCAAATTTGACTTCAAATATACGTTCCTCGTTCACTTGTTCAACTTTCTATTACCGTGATGAATCTTCCACGCTTCGTCTGTGTAGGCAGGTCCTTGTCTACTCAGGAGAAGGTCTTTTTCATGAGGATCCATGCTGATCCACTCCTCGTGAGTATAACGCTTGCCTGACTTAGCTAGTGTCATAGCTGGCATATTATCCTCCTTTACTTGGTAGCCCGAACGGGTTTCGATCCCGCTTCTCTTGGTTGAGAACCAAGTGTCCTAGCCACTAGACGACCGGGCCAAATTGTGTCAAGGGTATTACCCCTTGACACACACTACCTGCTTCAACGTATGCACGATTTCTACAAGGTCAGCCTGAGCAGCCATAACTGCATCAATGTCCTTGTATGCCTTCGGCGTTTCGTCAATAACGTCTACGTCCTTTCGGCACTCAACACCCTGCGTAGCAGCGATATGATCCTCAAGAGTGAAACGCTTCTTCGCTTCGCTTCGGCTCATTGAACGTCCTGCACCGTGCGAACACGAACAGAACGATTCACGATTACCCTTACCGCGAACGATGAATGACTTAGCACCCATTGACCCCGGGATAATTCCCAGTTCGTCCTTCTTAGCTGACACTGCACCCTTACGAGTAATCAGAATGTCCTCACCAAAGTGACGTTCATGCGATACATAGTTGTGGTGACAGTTAACTGCCATCAACTCACTATAGAACGGCTTAGTAATGACTGAACGGATAGCAGCAAGAGTTGCTTCCATCATTACTTCACGATTGCTACGAGCAAACTTCTGTGCCCAAGACACTGCCTGCATGTAGTCGTTGAAGTGGTCAGTACCTTCCGGCAAGTACGCAAGGTCCATGTCCGGAAGATTGATAAACCACTTACGCATATCCTGCTTAGCAAGTTCAATGAAGTAGCTACCGATACGATTACCGATACCACGAGAACCTGAGTGCAGCATCACCCAAACATAATCTTCTTCATCAAGACAAAGTTCAATAAAGTGATTACCAGTACCAAGCGTACCCAAGTGATTTGTTGCACGTTCAGCAGCCTGACTAATCTTGGGATGCTTTTCAACGATTTCCTTCAAACCAGCAGCATGAGCAGTAAACTTCAATGCAGCAACATCAGACGGAACGTTCCAAGCACCTCGGTCATTCTTGCCGCCGTTGTCAGTACGACCATGCGGGACTCGTGCTTCAATAGCAGAACGAATGCCAAACAGGTTGTCCGGCAAATCTTCTGCACGAAGATTGGTCTTGTGTGCCATCATACCACAACCGATATCAACACCGACAGCAGCCGGGATGATTGCGTTCTTGGTCGGAATAACCGAACCAACAGTTGCGCCCATTCCCCAGTGAACGTCCGGCATGATTGCTACATGCTTGTGAATGAACGGCATGGAAGCAATATTGTCAAGCTGGGCGCGGGCCTGATCCTCAACGGATACGCCATCAATCCAAGCCTTAATAAGACCGCCCTTGTTACCCTGAAATACCTGCATGATTGCTTCCTTTCTAAATTACTATCTCTTTATAACAGAAAAAGGGCACTGTGTCAATGCCCTTTTTCAAAATCTCGTGCCTAACTTGGGCTTCTTACCCCATCATATACTCGGCGCGGGCGTCTCCGAGGCTTAGTTACTACCGTGTTTCATATGCATCTTACGCACGGCTATAAAATGTTTAGAGGGAATAGCTGATCACCCTCTTATAGACTGCTACAGCACACCGGACGATACTAACGTCTCCTCTCTAATTATAGTCAGAGGGCAGTTTCGGGGCAGTCCTTCAAAATTCGTGATACTCGGCTGCTAGCAGCCTATTTTACAATGCACCGCACCTGAATGCATCAACCCGGGCGCCCGGGCTAGAATATGGAGGACGTAGTGAGGCTCGAACTCACAAGGCATTTCTGCGGCAGATTAAGAGTCTGCTGGACCAACCAATTGTCCAATACGTCCTAAAATATTAAATCTTGTCTTATACCTCGTTCTTTGATAATCCTGCGAAGTCTAGTATAGTTGCCTCCGTGCGGGTTCATACCCAATTTCGTTAGCACTTTATACAGACTATCTTCGGTTAGAAGCACTTCTGCGATTTGATCGTCAGTATACTTCTTTTTACCAGGACTGTCAACATTTTTAATTTTGTAAGTATGAGTTTGGCTGTGACAGTTGGGACAAATAAGTCTTAAATTGTCTCTGCTCTCGTCCTTACGATTACCGCTTATGTGATCTAATTCAAGTGTAATTGGTTGTCCGTTCCACTCTTTTAAACCACACACTGAACAACATTCCTGCTGTTCATTAAAAATTCTAATTCGCTTTTCACCGATTTTCAATTCGTCAAATGCTAAACTTTCTATTCGGATCTTTTTTTTCTCTCTAAGATTCCTATTTTTAGTTTCGGCACCGCGTCTTCGTTGTTCTTCGGTAAATGTAAACTTTCTTCCTCGTGTCTTTTGGGACACCTTTTTGTTAATTTCGGCTCTTTTTAATTTTGTTGAGAACCCTCTAGCACACTTAGACGAACAGAATCTTCCTGATCCATATTCACCTGTATGTTCGGTTTCACAATTTTCACATTTCATTTGAACTCTCCCGTATACTCTTATTTATACAAGTTAGTTCAAAATAAACATATTAGAAGAACACACTCTATTATTTGCACCGCAACCTTAGCCGACACCGCCGGTCAAGAGTGTATTCATCTAATATGTCATACAAGCAACAAGAAGCCAGGACACTTAGCAGTAACTAGCAATTTACGAAATCCCACTCGGGGCTTCTCGTCACTTGATATCTAAGTTATACTATACTTCTCGTTACTTGTCAATAAAAAAATTAAGCTGCAAGCAATTCTTCATCAATCACTTCGGTGATAATTTGAGTTGCTTCGTCAGCGAGACGGTACAGCTTAATAGACTCCTTGTTTTCAGCAGTCATTGCATTAGCATACTCGGCACCGAACGTTTCAATACGATCTTCAAGCATACGGTCTTCAAATTCAATTTCGTCATTGTAACGCTCTACGATTTCTTCAAACGAGTCATAGACGAGCATTTCAGCGCCGGACTTAACAAAGAAACCGGTAGTCTGATCACTATCGGCAGAAACTTCGGTTACTGCAAAGATAGAATACTTTTGCAGATCACCTGCTTCAAGATCGTAACCCTGAGAAATCTCAACCCAATCACGAGCGTCTTGAACAGTGTCATACAGTTCGGCATCGTTAAAAGCGATATCGTTGGAATTCATGTCAGAAGTGATGAGTACGAACATAAAACAATCTTTCTCTGTTTGCTCTTGATATACTAGTTATAGCAAAATGGGCAAACAATGTCAACCGTTTTTTTTAGATTTTGAAAGTTTTTCTGATATGCTGAAACGCTTCAAGATTGCCACGAACATCATCAAGTGGATCATGTGTGTGCTTAGTGATTCTAAACTTTTTCCAGCTTGTGTGGTTCCTAATATCCTTAGTGCAACCTGCATAAAGATCACCTATACGTCTTGCACTGAATCCAAAAGGATTTCTCATGTCATTTGAATGGAATAACCAGTTGATCCACTGCCAATCAAATGCTGGATTATCACTCCAAAAGGTGCAGCGATCAAACTGACTCAACCATTCACTAAAACGCTTTGCTTCTGTAGTAAAGCTACCAGTATATGCTTGATGTTCTTCTCTAGTCAATTTGAGGGCGTTATATGCACCTTGATCAAACTTAGAGAACATCGGGGAAAACTTGTCAGAAACAAACGTTTCCCCGTTCTCTGCGATTGCTGCGAATTCAATCAAGTCCCCGCATGTTGGGCAGGGACCTGATGCTTCACAATCTACTATAATGTTCATACTGTTTCCTTACGCAAATACACTTCTTCACTGTAGTAACCATTTGACTCACCAAGGAATCTGATAGTCACATAACCCTTGTAGGTTGCGAAATTGTAGAAGGTCCATGTGTAGCTTTCACCTTGGCATGTGCCAGGATCTTCTGCGTTAGTATCTTCACGAGCAATCAACAACGGAAGATTTTCAAGGTCTTCCAAATCACCTATGATTTCTTCTACATATACTGACTCGCAACAATCAGTTTGGTGATAAAATACATAACGTACTTCATCGTTTTCAAACGTAACTGTATCATCAGTTGCACGAACCGAAGTGAAGGTTTGGTTTAGCATTTCTTCTACATTTACGTGATTATCATACCATCCCATAACCTTCTCCTTTCTTTTATCAGTTCATAGTTAATATGTCAAGCGCACTATCAAAGTGATGCTCTTTAATTCCCAATCCATCTTCAATGTGAATTAGGTTAGCAAGATTACTAAACTTTCTATCGTCAAAGCAAACCCAGCTTGAGTCACCATGTTGGTTGATCCAGTTCTCAATTGCCACCAATCGTCCGATTCCACGAACAGGACTGTTGACCTTTGAATAGTCAATCATTGGGAAGATAGTTCGCCAATCATTATGTACAAACTTTTCATCAAGTCCCCATGCAATCAAATCGTCACGCAAGTCACCATCAAGCCAATCTTGATAGTTATGCATACTGTTAGTAACGACCTTTGCTCCTGTTTCTTCACACAATAGATTCAAATACTCAATTGACTCGGGATTGTAGGTTGTGCGGAATACTGATTCCCTGACAGGAACATCAATGGGAATTACTGGACCGTCAATATCTAAAAAAATTACCTTATTCATTTGTTAACTTATCTACCAATTCAATAAAACGATACGTCTCATACAGCTTGTCAAGCCACATGATAGGGATACCACTCATGCCGTAATAAGCACCTGCAATCTGCCCTGTAACTGCTGCTACAGTGTCAGCATCTTCGCCTAAGTTAGTAGCAAGCAGAATAGCATCACGAAAGTTATCCGTGTTCTTGAAGCACCACAATGCAGCATGAAGCGTATGAATTACATAACCTGAACTCTTAACCTCGTCACGAGATACATCAAGTCTATTAAGAATATTCTTAACGCTATCACTCCAATGTTCCTGAACGTCAATGTTCAGAATCGCATTCTTATCAGTTGTGGAATATGCAGTGAGCAACACTCTAGCAAGTAAGTCGCAACTATCACATGCTTCAACTGAACCGTGTGTAGTCTCACCTTGCATAATTGCAGTAGCAATTGCACGGTCACTGTCATTGTGATACTTGATTACGGCAGGGGCAAGACGCATGATAGAACCATTGCCTGCATCCCACGGACCTGTGTTATTGAGTACGCTACCTGTCTTTTCCCAATTCACAATTGCAGAACGAGTAGTAGTACCAATGTCAAAACAACGACCTGTTGGGCTATTGACACCTTCACGATACCACTTACTGAAACGATTCAATAGATCATTGCGGTCAAGATCAGGATTTTCAATGAGACTTTCAGCGAGGCATAATGCCATGCTAGTATCATCAGTGAAATATCCGGCGGGTAGGTTGAATGGGCCTTTACCCACCATATCAGTGACGGGTTCAAATGTATCTCTTGCGCGGAACTCAACAGTTGTACCAACTGCATCACCGATTGCTAGACCGAGGAATGAACCCAAAAGTCTATCTTTAACTTGCATGTATAACTCCTTTAATTATCAGTTATACATCAAAATTAGGTGTTTGTCAACCTATTTTCTTGACACTTGATTTTTTTGCAAAAAAGACTTCGCCGGCTGAATCTTGAATCACTACCATGCCGGCATCTGAATCAGTGACTTTACCCTTTTGTCCATAAGTTGACAACTGGTCATTAATTACTTCAACCATATCACCTAAATGAATCTCTTCCGTTTGCTGTGGTTCAGTGATCTTTTTAAGTGCAGTTACGGGGAAGGAGCTTGGTGCAGTATTATCGTCTAGCTGCACTGACACGAATCCAAACTTAGGGCTTGTTTGCGTAACTGTTCCCTTTTTGCCAATCAAGCTAGGAAACTCACCTGATACTTCTACTCTGTCATCAACTTCAAACTTAGGTGCGGCGGGCTGTGCAGGAGCAACAACCTTTTCCAAATAAGAAGATGGATCAATTGCTTGACCACCGTCACTATAGACTAGCCCCACATTACCAGAGCTATATACGGTTTTTACTTCTCCTGTTTGACCAAAGTAAGGATGCCCGTCTTTAATATTCTTGACCGTATCACCTACGTTGATAGGTGCTTTAACTTCTGGTTCTGGCTCCCAAGTAAGGTTACCAATCTCGTCTGTTTCACCCTTTGTTAAGTTAGATGTGTCGTATGTCAATATAGTATCCGGATCAAATTGAACACCTGCAAACTTGCCATCGTCTGAAACTGAGGTGATTGTTCCACCATAGCCAATATATGAGGTGTTATTATATGCGCTTGGACCCGTGACCTTAACAATATCTCCCTCAGCGAATTTCGGTTGATCTTGTGTCTTGGTTACCTTTTCCATTGCATCAGACTGGAAGTAAGACCACTCGTTATCGTCGTTATTGAAAATAACTGCATAGTCACCATCGCTGTCTGGACCCTTTTCAATTTCACCGATATCTCCATACCATCCACTTGACTTATCAGTGATTTTAACTTTATCACCCGCGTTAAATGTAGGGGCATCTTTAATCTTTTCCATTTGGAAGGGAGCAGTAAATATAGTTGTTCCATCGTCTGTAACTGCTTGATAGTCACCGTCATTGTCGGGACCCTTAATGACAGTAGCTATACTGCCATCTACTGAATAACTCTTTTGTTTGACCTTAAACTTGTCGCCCTTTTTGAAAGGTTGTTGCGTAGCCTGAGGTTCGTCTACCTTCTTAATCCAATCTATAAAAGTTTTGACACCACCAGTCAATGTAGGACTCTTGAATTTGATCCAGGGTTTTCCATCCGGACTCTTTCCAGTTTCAATAACCTCACCGGTCTGTCCATAATAGCTTGATTCACTGTTAATAACTTTAATGGTGTCACCTACATTGATTGCGTTAGGAGAATCACTAGTGGCTTGATCGGCGTGTTCAATGCTTGATATCGGTAGGTCTACTTGATTTCCGCCTAAGTCAATTTCTGCTTTAGTACCGTTTGTGTAGAGATACGTGACTTTGCCGGAATGTCCTTGGTATTCACCATCAATGATTCGAACTGTATCACCTAAGTTAAACTCGCCCGGTGTCTTCTTTAATAACTCGGGCGGCGCATTCTTTAACAATACCAATTGATTGGGCTGGAAATCAATGTATGTACTTTTCTTTGGGAGATAAACTTCAATAGTACCACTACTGTAAATGAAGTTTACACGACCACGATCACCATAGTATTCGCTATCAGGATCACTAACAACAACATCATCATCGTTGTTAATAACAGGAGGCTTAGTTGCTAGGTCCTTTTGTATTTCTTCTTCACGTTCAGGAGTATAGCTTTCTATCTGATTCTTATATACAGTGCTATTTTTGCCATTTTCGTCAACTATCTCAATCTTACCATTTGAATATGCAAAGCTGACAGTAGCTACAGTACCATATAACCTGCTTTGATCATCAACGACAATGATCTTATCGTCTCTCTCATATACAGGAATTGATCCGTCAGATAAGTGATATAGTTCTACATCTTCTTTGGGTATGGTAATATCACCTGTCTTTTGAGTAACGTACACTTCATACTTGTCGCCATAAACATAGGTAATTGTACCCAACTTACCTTGATGAGTTCCGGTCAGTATTCTAACAACATCGCCCCTGTCCAGGATGTTGGGAACTTCACCGAAGTTTTCAGGAAGCTCTACGTCATCAGTGTTTACACTTTCTAAAAATTTGAACAATTCTTTACTGTGTTCTGTCTTAACTGCGTAATAGTCCCCTCTGATATAAATCTCTTTTTCAGAAAGAATCGCGCCGAATAAATCTTGGTCAGTGAATTGGAAATGCTCTTGAATACTTTTGTCAGTTATTAAGTCATCTAATAGTCCTGTCACTTCATCAGGAAGCTTGCCATCTTCTATCGCACTTAATATTTTTGATCTGTCACTCTCATAGTTGTAACCGCTATAGAATAAATCATCTGGATCATAAATGGGAAAATCTTCGGGATTTTCAGCTTTAGCTTTTTTGACGATAGACTTAATTTGATTGAGAACTTCCTTGTCCATCATTTCTAGACGCTTGCCGCTGTCTAGAATTAAATCTTTAACAGTTCTACTCCAAGTGAATGTAAATCCATCTACTGGAAACATTATGTATAATGAATTACCGTAACCGGAAGCCTGGCTTCTGTCACCTGTAACGAACATAGCGTTTTCTCTATTGGCGGTTAACCCTAAACTATTGATAGTGCCATTGACTAATTCATGCAAATCTCGGTTACTATCCTTGGGTTTGCGTGATTCAAATGGCTTGCCGTACAATGCATCATCACTTGATTTGATACCTCTGAATAGAAACTTTTCTCGTTCAAAACTGTTTCTGTTAAGTTCTTTATAGACCTTGATAATCTCTTTGCAATTCTTTGCAAGAGCCTTGAACAAATTGTCCATCTTAACTGGTCTGTCATTAACCTTAGACTTTTCATATTCAATTTGATATGCTTTATCAACCTTGTCAATTTCATCATTCAGTTTTTCTTGTAGCTGTTGCATTTCTTTTTGAAGTTCGTCCGGCAATTGAGCCATCTTCATATGACTCATTGAATTTTGATATTGGCGTAACTTGTCAGAAATCTTTTCAAGTTTCTTCAACTTGAAGGAAATTCCCTTACGTTCGCCAGGCTTTACCGGCGCTTCATTTAGTTGCATTAATTGTTCTAATAGGTCTTTCATTAACATATTTATGCTAAATACATTATGCGCTTTAACGAATTTTCACAGCCTCTAGATGAAGGCGTACATGACCCTAATATCTTCAAAGCTGTCTTTATGGCAGGAGCTCCAGGTTCAGGAAAGACCACAGTGTCTAACAAGATATTTGCTGGAACAGGAATGAAGTCATTAAACGTTGATGATTTCTATAACTACTTGAGACGGGCTCAAAAGACGTCCGGTGATCCTGAGCAAGATTATTCAACTGCTTGGGAAAAGTACAGAATGAGAGAGCAAAACTATCTTGATGGTCGCTTAGGATTGATCATTGATGGTACTGGTAAGAACCCAACTGTCATGAATGATGTTAAAACCAAGCTTGAAGAAATGGGTTACGAAACTGCAATGATATTCGTAAATACAACACTTGATACTAGCTTAGAACGTGCCGAAAGACGATCCAAACAAGCAGGCAAAGATTACGGCAGAGCAATTGATCCAAAGTTCATCAAAGATACTTGGCTTAGAGTACAGAAAGGTCTTGGACAGTTACAGAGTATCTTTGGTAATCGCTTCTTTATCATTGACAACAATCGCGGCGAACCTGATGTGCAGTATGTTCAGAAATCTATGGACAAATGGCTAAAAGCCCCTCCCCAATCACACATCGCTAAAGAGTGGATCAAGAACGAGCTTCAAGCTAGACAACGTTAATTGGTGGACACTCTGGGGTTCGAACCCAGGACCTACAGGTTAAAAGCCCGTTGCTCTACCTACTGAGCTAAGTGTCCAAATATTCAATATTTACTTCGTAGTTCTCTAATAGGGCCTGCGCCAATAATATCTTCTAGATAATCTTCCCGACAACTATAAGTCTCGTCTTTGTAATCAAAAATCACCAATGGTGAGAATGTTATCGGGCTGATTACCATTTGATGCAGAATACAAGAATCAATGTCTTTTACTAGCTGGTTGACCTTTTTAAAAGTAGGCAAAAACACGGTCATTGACATATTTCCTTAATGATTTGGTGTGCATGGCAGGATTTGAACCTGCGACCTACGCCTTATCAGGGCGGTGCTCTACCACTGAGCTACACGCACGTAAAATTTTACTTAGTAACTACTGTAATGTCGTTTTTATTTACGGTAGCTTTACCCTGCTGAACACTGTGAGTTTCAGAGGTAGTGACGGTATCACCACAAACAGTGAAGAAAACACGAGAAGGATTTGCTTCACGATAGCCTTCAACACGAACTTCACCTGCATAATGCAGAGTGCATCCTTCGGGAAGTGCGGACTGCACTGATGCAATGTCTGCTGCTTGTTCTTGGCTATCAGTGCGTTCAGCACAGCCCGTGAGAGCAAACATAGAAACTAAAACAATTGCAATCTTCTTCATACTTCACCTTTAATTGGAGCACCGGGTAGGAATCGAACCTACTTCACTTACGTAGCGGATTTGCAGTCCACCGCATTCCCAATCTGCCACCGATGCATTAAACTTTATAGATTTGTTATATCAACATTCAGAAAGAATGTCAACCATTATTTTTAGGAGGCTCGCCATAATGAAAACCATTTTCGTCCTCATAACCTAGGGGAGCATTCTTTGCAATTACTGCAAGAACAATAAGTGATAGTATTGAAGCAATAATGTATCCGACAATAAAAGTACTCATTAGACTATCCTATTTTAAAATGTTTGGCGGAGAGTGAGGGATTCGAACCCTCGGTACCAGTTTCCCAGTACGCCTTCTTAGCAGGAAGATGGTTTCAGCCACTCACCCAACTCTCCGTATTCTTATTTATTTCTCTACAAATGCTCTTTCAAGAACATAGTCTCCGGGTTCTCTAAGCGAACCCTCACGCATTCCTTTACTTTTGCACCAATCAGCAACTTCATGATTGAAGTCAAGATTACCGCAAATCATAATCTTATCCTTACTTGGATCAATACTGATTGTATCACCAAGCTGCTGTGTGATGCGCTTACCGCCTTCACCTGTAACGATAGGTATGTAGCTAAGAACAGGCTTAACCATTTCTTCTAAATCGTCACCTTGGAATCCAGTTGACAATAGATCATAGTACGCTAGATCATCACGATTGCGAACACTGTGAACAATGTGAATCTTGTTCCAAGTTTCTAGTGTCTCAACATCACGGATCAAACTCATAAAGGGAGCGAGACCAGTACCGGTCGCTAATAGATATAGATTGCCGCCCTTATTGAGAGCATCGTTTCTAAGTGTACCGGTTGTCTTAGGATTGAGGATCACCTCGTCGCCAACTTGAACATGCTGCAACTTACTTGTAAGTTCACCGTCTTGAATCTTGATGCTTAAGAACTCAAGTTCATCTGCCCAGGGAGGACTGACTACGCTATACGCTCTCAACACATTCTTGCCGTCGATGTTGAGTCCAACCATCGCAAACTCACCCGCATTAAACTTGAAAGTTTGACTGCGAGTGGTTTTAAAACTAAAGGTTCTATCACTCCAGTGATGTACACTAGTAACTTTTTCTGTGATCATATTAGATGTTTAAATGCTTCTTTGCGTTTTCAATGTAGCCTTCAATTCTTTCCTTACCAATAGGATTCATTGAGTGAACTATATAGCGAGGAAATTTGACGCCCTTTTCAGCACAGTGATCAACAAGCCACTTAGCAGCATCATATCCGGTCTTTTCAGGTCCATAGTTAGCTTCTTTGCCTTGTTCTTCTGCAAGCATAGCAATATAGTGCTGGTCTGCTAAATCGTGATCAAAGCACACAAACATAGGAATACCATATGTAAGTACCTGCTTAACAAAGCCTTCAAAAGTGCGGATGATGTAAATAGTTTCGTAACGAGGAAACTGTACCCAGTCTACCTTGTCAGGCATTCTTTCATCATCTAAAAACAGTACATATGACATTTGTATTCCTAATAGTTGGCGGAAGCGGTGAGATTCGAACTCACGGTACCTTTCAGTACGACGGTTTTCAAGACCGTTGCATTCAACCGCTCTGCCACGCTTCCGTATAAGTATTTAATTAGATTGTGATTTCAGTATTTTTTCTTCTCTTGCTCTCTGTGCAGCGAGACGTTTTGCACTTAAGGCGCGCTGTTTTTCTTTGTACTTCTCTAACTTTTTAGCTTTTTCTTTTTCTAGTTGAGCTTGCTTTTGTTTAGCTTGCTCTAACTTTTTAGCTTTTTCTTTTTCAGCTTGCCATTCATCAATTTGTTTTTGTCGAGCCTTAAGTTCTTTGGGGTCTTCATACAAATCTAAGTTTCGGTCTTTAGTACGACCTCTACCTTTATAATAAACTTTATTGCCGCTATAGGGATTTGTTAATTTAGCCATAATAATATTTATTATACGTATAGTTGCATGATTAAAAATGGTGCTCCCGGAAGGATTCGAACCTCCAACCTAACCGTTATGAGCGGTCAGCTCTACCGTTGAGCTACAAGAGCATTATTTGGTGGGTGATGATGGAATCGAACCAACTCAGCGTTCCCGCAACAGTTTTACAGACTGCCCCGACTCTCCAACTTCGGCGATCACCCATTATAAACTTTATAGAAATTGATGGAGCCAACCATCAGCAAATGCTTTTACCTCATCGTCTGCGGCAAAGTATGCATCCATGTCGTTGATTGCGTCAATGGTTTCAAGAATGTCTTCATCATCTACTCCCTGTTCACGCAAACTATCTAGATAAGCAGTTAGACCCGAACCAATATCGGCACTTTCTGTTGCAGCTACACTAGCATTCGTCTTACCAAATTCAACATGAATCACATCGCCCATGATTGGCTCCTGAGTTAATTACTGTGCAGCAGGTGCAGCAGCATCTTCGGCAGCAACTGCCTCAGCAGTAACTTCTTCGGTTACAGCAGGAGCAGCTTCGGTTGAAGCTTCCTGAGTTGCAACTGCCTCAGCAGGTACATCTGCTTCGCCGCAAGCAGCGAGAGTTGTAAGTGCTGCAACAGCAGCAATGGTAGCAATCTTCTTCATATTTTTACTTTCCTTATGTTCTTGATCCTTGTTTGGATCACAGTATTTATCTGGTGACCCCTACGGGATTCGAACCCGTGTCGTCGCCGTGAAAGGGCGGTGTCCTAACCACTAGACGAAGGGGCCATAAACTTGTTACGCTAGTACTGCAATATAGAACCGAGACTTCGAAACTCGGACCGGGTTCCGCATTCAGCAGCGCCTTCACCCTACTTACTACCTTCACCCATGCTGCCTTACACCACATCTACTGTCAACGTTTGCAACCGTAAAATGCAGTACTAGCGTAACAAGTCTATAAGACTGGTACGAGTAGCCGGACTCGAACCGGCACGTCCAAAGGACACAAGATTTTAAGTCTCGGGCGTCTACCTATTCCGCCATACTCGCATATAGTCAATCACTCAACTATGTTCTAACTATACGACATATTGAACTCAATGTCAAGAATTATTTTTGAAAAAGTTTGGCACAGGTGCTAGGACTCGAACCCAGCCGAACGGTTTTGGAGACCGTCATGCTACCACTAACATCACACCTGCACGTATTTTAAAAATGAACTACGCCTGAATCAATGACAGGATGCTCATCGTCTGTGCGATCAACAACAGTATAAGTTAACTTTGTTGTACCGAACTCCTTGAGCATTTCAGCTACATCTGCTAGCTGAAAGTCTTTGCAACTGTAAAGATCAAACTTATAGAAAGCTGGCTTGTTGTCCTCGCTTCCCCAAAAATGTATGCTACTATGGCTAGTAGTGATTCCTACCATTCCAGTAACTCCTTCGTTACCTTCATCGTCACACCAAACGCAAATAGGATCAATTAGCACTTTCATGTCTACTGCTGCCACTAAGCGGCGAAACCAATCATGTAGTGCGGGGACGTATTCAGGGCCAGGGGCCTCTGCTAGGTATCCTGTGATAAGGACATGCTTATTAACTTGAGCCAACTCATAAAACCTTTCGTTTCAATTTTACTGTCAGACAGCGAATAATTATTTATCATAAAAGGAAAAACTACAGATATTATATCTGTAGCTTTCCTTGAATATGGTACCCAGTGACGGGATTGAACCGCCGGCCTTGACCGTGTAAAGGTCCTGCTCTACCGCTGAGCTAACTGGGCTCTATATATGGTCGGGAATGTAGGATTCGAACCTACGACCCCCTGCTCCCAAAGCAGGTGCGCTACCAGACTGCGCTAATCCCCGAATCTAATTCTTGGTGGAGATACGGGGGTTCGAACCCCGGACCTGAAGCTTGCAAAGCTACCGCTCTCCCAACTGAGCTATATCCCCATGAATCTATTTATATCTTACTCTATACCTCAAACAAAAATCTGGCGCGCCCGGTAGGACTCGAACCTACTACCTCAAGATTAGAAGTCTCGCGCTCTATCCAGATGAGCTACGGGCGCAAATAATTTCTTAACTGTTTTTACAATATAGTATGAGTTAAAGGAAAAGTCAACAGTTTTTTTCTGTTGACTTAACCTTTTTATCTGGTGCCTCCTGTCAGATTCGAACTGACGACCTATCGCTTACAAGGCGATTGCTCTGGC
>JACCDW011759113.1_pt1 | contig 18742 bp, 25 predicted proteins | sample 7449781 | NCBI WGS metagenome assembly JACCDW01 (sample SAMN15323449, study PRJNA562643) | freshwater metagenome | isolation source: river surface water | place: USA:Blue River Watershed | collected 2017-08-18
TGAGTCTGTCAAGTGCACGAAGTCTACCAGCGGTTCTCTTCTGCGACTTAGCCAATAGGTCTGTCAAGTTGTTGTGTGTTCTCTGTGACCACTTATCACCGAGCTTCTTAACCTTTGACGAAATCTTCTTATCCATCTCATCACCAGACGACTTTGCAGACCAGTAATAGCGGTTAGCAAGCTCTTTTGATATTTCGTTTACTGGTTGAACTTCTTCGTTCTTTGGAACACAGTTAGGAACCTCGCGACCGGCTTTGATCTTTTTACCAACCATATGATAGCCTTTCCAGCAAGGATCTTCACCCTTCATTTGTTTGGCTTCGTTCATGTAACTGTTATATTTCTGCGCAAGATGTTGCTTCGCTTCGCCTTCATCAGATGTCGAGTGTTTTACAACACCATTTGCATCAACGACATGAAACACTGTCTTGTTATTATACGGACTCTTCTCACGCTTGATGTGAGGACGACGAGCACCACCTGTGCCTTTCATACCGAGTCGCTTGAATTTCTCATCGATAGGAATCAGATCATAATCCTCTTGCATTGCAGCGCCGCCAGCAATGAAAGAGTTAACACGGTTCATTGCATGTTGCTCACGTGTTAGCTGACTGTTGAGGGGGAGTGTTTTGTAACCACGAACGAATACCTGTCTGAGTGCTTCCTCAGGGAATTCCGCGGTGTTTGCTTTTGCTTGTAAGACGAGCTCGATCTTTTTTTCTATAACGACAGCATGCTTTGGCAAAGCATCTTTGAATCGCTCGTTTACGTTTTTGATCGGTGGTTTTTCTGGCGGGTTGAGAATGATTTTGCTATTCTTTTTACCGGCAGTAATTTTCTGTGTTTTTTCTTGTTCTTTTTCCATGTTGCCTCAGAGGTTTACCTTAGCCTAACTCTAGCGGTATTTATAATTTATTTAATACCCATGCCAGACCTTACATCGTTATACATTTCATCCTTGTGCTCTTTTTTCATTTCTTTAGGGAGCGCTGCGTGGAATTCTTTCTTCTTTCCTGAGGATGCGAGTTCGCGCATCTTGCTGGCAGACATCCCTTCAACACCTTCTGCATCGGGGTCGCGTTCGCCGGAAGAATGAACAGTGATTGATTTGAAGTTGTATTTGCCATGTTTTCCTTCCTGTCCATTATACTTATCAAGCATATCTTGGAATTCTTTTTGACGGTCAGAACCGGCGACTACGTGGAGATGTGTGATTCCCTTCTCTGCCATTTTTGAAGCTTGATGGAGGATTGTAGGCGCGTCCTTCGAAGCAGCTTCGACGTGTGTGCCTTTCGGGAACAAACGGAGTGCATGTTTGACCTTTTGATCACCGGAAAGAGGATTCTTCTTGGGATCCTGTGAGCCAGAAACGACAATCTTGTGCTCTGCTGCATTCTTGTCTTTAGCAACCTCAGCTACTTTATTCGCTACAGCAGCGTGACCGGCTGTCGGAGGATTCATACGGCCAAAAGCAAGTACACCATGCTTTTCTTCTTCTACTTTCTTTTCCGTGCCTTGTTTTTTCAACGCATCGCCACGGGCAAAGTTAGCACGGCTAAACTCTTCACGGTCAACAAGTTTGGTTGGCCGGCCGCCAATTGTAACAACGGATCCTTCGCTTTTTGATTCTTGATCACCAATCTTCGTACCGAATGGGCCCTTGACAGCTGGCTCTATGGCATGTACGAGTACATTCTTTGCACGTTGCAGTGCACCGTGAAGTTCGAGAGCAGCATCAATATGCTTCTTCCCAGCATCAATAGCGCCGTGCGTAGCATCCAACGCGCGTTGACGTGTAGCTTTACCAGCTGGAGTTTTGAGCTTGTCAATTTCCTTTTGTGCTTTGTCACCGATATGCTTCTTCAAGCCTTCAGCAGATGGTGTCTCACCAGTGCGGATTGTACTGTTGATATAGGTTTTGATTGCATCCGCATGTTGAGCAACACGGTCATAACCACCTTTTGCAAGTTTCTTATGAGCTGCATCAGCATCTGCCATATGCTTCTCAAATTCTTGTGTTGTCTTTTTGTCGTAGTGAGCGCCTGCTGGATCAACAGACGGCGATATCATATGAACATCAGGATGCTCGTTGAACTTTTTGAGATCGGGATTGAAGGTTGCCTTCATCGATTCAAAATCTTTACCCTTGTACTGCGTGTGTACAACAACACCAAACTTAGAGCTCGCGATCTTTCGACCCTCTGGCGAACCCTTCTTTGCGGTGTAAGTAATTGTATTTGGCGTGAAGTGGTACTCGTCGCCCTTTGACTTGACATCCTTACTACCAGAATGCATTACATCGCCCTGGTAAATTCCTTTTGCTGGAGACGTCTTTGGTAAATGCTTCAGTGCGTCTTTGAGTTTTTCAACGAGTCCTGGAGCGTGGCCGTGGTTTCGGTCAATATCTTCTGGAGTATAATTAAGTTTGGGAGTTGCGTTAAAAGCGGACTTACTTGCGACAAAGAATTTACCTGTCGTTGGATGGTGTCCAAATACGATAGAAGGAGAACCGTCATACTTTGTTGAGATACTTGCATCGCTTGGCTTCCCTTGCATTGCTTGGTGAACGGCATGCAGTGTAGTAACAGCGTGTTGATATCCCTCAGCGCCAGCGTTGAGAGGATGGTCCTCCGCATGCTCGAGGTGTTTAAGTTTATCTTCTGATGCTGCTGCTTCTGTTAAAAATATGGAAAAGTTCTTCATTACCGTTATTATCCTACAAAACAGTACCTTGGTCAAACGTCAGGTTATTGTAACATTATAGTTTTACTATTACGCCGGTTGATGGCACACTATCCGTAACCACTATCCGGCCGGCACTGTCGCCCTTCGACGGTGACTTGCCGTAAATCTTCGGCACACCGCGATTGTCTGTTGCTGCCGGGTCGAATCGTTGATCTTCACGGCGAGCTCTCAGACGGAAATACAGTTTATGTGTTCTTGCATACTCGACGGCTTCATACAACGATCCGTTGAGTTTTAATTGGTTTGTTTTCTTATCATACGGGCCAGTGACATCCATTGGACCGATGTACATATAATCGATTGGCCCGCCCATGGCTTTATTACCAACAACAATCTTTGTTTTTGTAGCGCCTGTTATTTCACCAAACACGTCCGGCACTTTGTCCCCGGCCTTCAACTTCTTTTTTGTCTTTAGTTCTTGAAATGCTAGTTTCATAAACTTAGCCGTAATGCCAGGAACAGCTAGCTCAAGACCCTTCAAGCCACCACCAGCGAGAGAAGGAGCAGATGGACCTTTACAGGAAAGGTTGATCTGTTTACCTTGATATGTGTGAAGAACGATATCTGTGTAAGGCTCTGATCCACCTTCTTGTCTTCCAGTAAACTTCTCTGCCTTTACAACGCCTTCAACAACGACTTTACCCGCCATAAACGTGACGGGATTATTTTGATTTGCTTTGACGGCCTTAGTTACTACATCTACTATACCGTTTTCTTGTCGTTCTGCGGATGCGCCTGCCATTGTGTTTTCTCCTCAACGACTATTTAGTTGTTTAGAAAACCTGTTCCCACTCAAAGTTAATCACTTTCTTTGAAAGACGACCTTCTGGAGTCTTGTTTCTCTCCGCAATCCGTTTCTTCAACTCAAACCGGAATTCCTGATCTGGCCAGCGGTCATTGGGATGAATCAATGTGTAGTCATCTGGATATGTTGTCTTTTCCACATTCTCCCAGCGCACCTCACGAGACTTTCTCACATACTTAACAAAACAATGTTCTGGCAACAACACGCGCTTGCAGATACGTTTTAGCGTCTCTAAAAACAAACGATCACCCCAATGTATGTTTACAAACTCTTCATCATACCCACCGGTCTTCCAAAAGTCATTTTTACGAACGAGATATTCGTTCACCGAGAATCCATCTGGTGATGCTATTATCTTTTCTTTGAAAGAGTAGTAGTGTTGAGGTTTGAATGTTGTTACGTTTCTAATCAAATACTTGAAGGTGTCAATTGAATAGTGACGATCGATATCTGAAAGCATATTCCACTCAGTGTCAGTCTGCTTCATCAGCAGGTTACGGGTGCCGTGAGAGTTAAAACCAATATCTTCCGTTACCTTATACAGCTTCATGTTAGGAAGCGGTTTGTATTTGGCAAAGAACTTTTCTGCCGGTTCTTTTTGAGACCCATCATCACCAACAGCAAGAGTGAATGGCACACCCTCTTCATGTAGCTGTTTAAAAGTCCTGTACCACCAATGGAGCCATGCTGGCTCATTGTAGTAAGTGATGTTGCATGTAATCATATAGAGAAGTGAGCAATCGCTAATTTATCAGAGAAGATGCTGTTCAATTTCGCTCGCCACCACTTCTCCGACTTAACCGTTTTATGTGCATTTGTTCCATCTGGAAGCGTCTTTGATGCGGGACGTGTAGATATACTGAAGAACGCAACCTTTTTTGTCAAAGAATGTATATGTCGCAAGACTGCATCTACATCGCTTTCTTCAATATGTTCCATCACATCTATGCAAAAAACAAGATCGTAGTTACTTGAAGGCGGTGTGCTCCATTCAATAACACCAGGGTCGTATTTGTCAAGAACATCTACCCTCCACAACGGAGCTAGTTGGTGTTTTTCATGTAGTTCTGCTTTACCGCATCCGTAATCGAGCGCGCTCTTAAGAGACCCATCTCGAATCAGAGTTGAGATCTCAGGTATGTAACTCTTTAATGAATGTCCTCTGAAAACTGTATCATCGCTATGAAGCTGCTGGTAGGCGACTTTGTATTTCTCAAGCGTTGAGCTGGGTATCAATCCATTTGTCATATTCTACTTTCCAAAAATCCGAATAGTGTGTATCATTGTATTTTTCAAACCAGGGCCCACCATCGGTATAGTGGATTGCGCGTGGGTTGTCTAATTCGTAATAACCATCAAGAACGTTCCAATCCATACTCACGGAGCCAATATGTTTATCCGGAAGCCACTCAAATGTGTGGAGCTTACGTCCGGGCGTAACGTTATTAACATACTCAGGAGTCAGTGCGCGGGTGAATGGGTGAGAGTTATTGAACACCATCAAACTTGCCCAGTTCTTTCTTGGCATCTGATGTTGAGGAATATCATCCATCTTTAGCTCCGTATTGGGAATATATCGTGGATGCTTCACCACGCTAACAGCTTTCGTTGGATCGATGCTTTCAAACAGCTCAATAGCATCATCGAGAAAGAGGAAGTCACAATCACAGAAGATAGAATACCCAGTGTAGTTACTTAGATATGGAACAAGGAACCTCGTGTATGTAAAGTCCGTTGACTGAGTCGCTTCTCTTGGCCGAGTGAATACAGGTATGTCGCGGCTGTTCAAGAAGAACACGGGAACGTACTTACTCAGCCTTGAAAGGATAGAGAACCGGCACACTTCAGCGGCAACATACTCACGCTGGTCATAACCAACGAATATTTTGTATTTACTCTTCGCGAAGATGGGAGATGAATTCTTGACTTGGTTTGTATAAAACATAATTTTGCTGAGCCTGTTCAATCAAAGTCCGTGAACGATCAAAGTGTCTGTCTATATTATCAATGACATCTTTATACGCATCGACATTTTTATGTATGTCTGCATAGAAGAATGCGTTGCGCGTCAGACTACCTCCGTCCGCAAATAGCACTGAGGGTGTGTGAAGGAATCTTGCAACCCATGCAGCTGTGCCATGGTAACCAACAAACCCTCTTGCTCTTTGTAAGAGCTTGACCATATCAGAGAGTGGCGTGCGGTAGTCGACAGTGACGACACTATACTTTTTTCCCAACGCCCGCTTAATATTGGGCCACAGTTTTGCTGCTGGATCTTTCCACGGTTTACCATACTCTGCAAGAGAAACCTGGTTACCCTCTGTGCTGTTGACAACAATTATGTCTGTCGTGCCTCGCTCAATTACTTCAGGAAGCCAGTAGTTATGATATCGATCTTTACCAACAACGTCCCAATCATAGTTTGAATGATTGAATGAGAGCACACTCTCGAACTGATGGCTCAATTCAACGCTTGTGTTCTTCTTGCGGCATAATGTGTTTATTATATCTGCTCTTTGCCATAACATTTCAGGGTCACGCTCATACAGAGTTTCCCAAGGATCCGTTGCCCAATGGAAAACAAGACGCACATGCGTCTTGAGTTTGTATGAAACATTATGTGCATAACAAATAGGGGAAATTATGTCGCCGTAGCCGACTTTCCCCTTCCAATCAATAACGATCATTCTGGTTGCGGAGCCTCGGTAGCGTTAGGAAAAATCACCATTGCATAGAAAGGAACATTTGTTTCAACCTTACCATTCATTCTCAAACTGCCATTACTGAGTTTTGAAGAATATGTCCGCATGTTATTGTAACCGTGCGATTTCAAACGACGGCGAAGCAACCGCTCATTTTCCTGACCAATGATATCCTCGATAACATAAGCCTGAGTCCATCTATTTTCAAAATTAAGAAATGTTTGGAATTGGAAATCAGGACGGTGATCTCCATCATCGATGATCATATCAAACGGATGTGCATCCCTGAACAAAGCAGAAACGACAGAAGCACGTGCCGAGTCACCAACAACGATGTTCAGTGCTTTTGCTTCTTCAAGCATTCCCTCATAGGGAGTTTTCTCAAGAAAAGTCAATTCAGTTGATGGTAGAATCTCGCGCCAAGCAAGAGCAGAGCGGCCGGCACCTACGCCAATCTCAAGCATCCTTGCGCAGCCTGTCAGCTCCTTGAAAGTTTCATGATACATCAAAGTGTAGTCATGCTGACTTCCCTTATCGCAGAGGTATTTGTCAAACCCTGCGCGGATCGCTTCTTTTGTTATTTCCATGCTAGTTCCTTCTATGTGTTCAACACGCACGTGACAAATTGTGTTGCTTCGTCACGTGTCTTAACGTAGTTAATCTGTACTTTGTGAGAGAATCGATGAAACATGACGACACACATTCCAAGCTCACTCTGACTTACCTGCAGTATCCAATTGTTAACAACAGCGGGTTTAAAAGAAATAAAAGTACGTTGTTGTTTATCATTCATATTTATCCTCTTCCAAATGTTGTTGGTACAAGCCAAAGAGGATCGGTTCAAGGGAAGAGGCCTCTACTTCCCATGGAAGATCAGAGTATGGAGTATCCTCACATATTAACTGACCTTTCCATTTAGTATTCTCATCATTCAGTTCGCCCTTAGCAAACTGTTTCAGATGTACAAATTCATGTGCTAATGTACGAAGTGTTGATTCATGTGTCTTATGTCTTTTCAGTTGTATTTCAAATACACGCGCTTTGCGCCAATCGTTGAATTCAGCAATCATGCAATTGCCTAAATCCTTTATCGTCGTACGAAATTCTATCGATACGATGATATGTCTCATCATCTGACTGGAAAGAAGCTCCTTAGCATAGAAATAAGAAGCGTTTTGTACTTTTTGTTCTAGTACTGAATCTTTACAACCTTTGATTGTCAGTATCATTTTGTTGTTTTTCTATATCTTCTTCTCGGATTGCTTCACCAATCATTGTCCAGACATCCACTGGCGAGTTAAAAAGAAACCAAAACGTTTGCCAGATTGTAACACAAACATAACCTAAAAAGGTTACCGGATACAAAATACTCCAGATGACTGCCTGTTGTATCATTAACTGAATCCTTTAAACACATCTTTTGAAAACTTCTGCTGCTGACTCTTATCATACAACGGCGTGTCATCAACAATGTCTTGTTGTGCTGACTGTTCAACGTTATACAATTTCATCTTAGCACGATCGATCCCGACAACAAAACGCTTGTTCATAGTAGGGTCTGCATAGCGATTCTTCAATTGCTTGAACATCACCTGATTCAAACTCTCCAATTCTTCCGAAGAAGTCATACCAAGCATTAAGTCGACCGTCGCAGGCAAACCAAATGATTCAGATGTATCTTCAAGACCGAGATCTGAACTTGTGTAACCCGATCTTGTTGTCTGTGTTGCAGAAACAATAGGTACATCAAACTCAACAGCCAAACCACGTAATTCTTCTGCGATCGCCTTGACATATGTATAAGAATTGACATTAGCACCTTGCCGGATCCGGCTCGATGTACAGATGTTCAAATAGTCGATGTAGATGATGTCTGGTTTGAATTTCTTCTTCAGTCGAAGTTCGTTCAGTAAGTGTCGGAAATTAGCAGAGCCAGCTGATGCAGTTGGGTATTCCTTGATGATCAGTTTGCCAACCGTCTTTTCCTTCACTCGTTCAATCTTCTTGATGTAAGCATCACGTGGTAGAAAAGATAACTCGTCAACGGTAGTACTCGTCAAGTTAGCATCGATACGCTCAGCGATGCGCTCCTCTGCCATCTCCATCGTAATGTACAAAACATTCTTCCCAGCAACAAGGTTTGCTGCTGAGCAGTGACACATGAACAAAGACTTACCAACACCGGTACCGGCAAGGATAACATTCAACGTTTTTCGAGGAAGTCCGCCCTTTGTGATTTTGTTTAGATAGTCAAGGTCAAACGGGATACGTGTTTCTTGCTTATGATAAAAATCATATCGAGTATTAACATCCTCAAAGAAGTCGTGACCGACGTTAGAGTCAAACGATACGCTAAGTGCCTCCTCCAATAAAGCAGGAATACTCCCAACGTTTTGTTTGCCTGTCTTGTCATCTAAGATGAGAATGGAATCGGATATAGCGTTGTATATCGCTCTGTCCTTACAGAACTTTTCCGTCTGATCCACGAGCCACTCATCATCAGCCTTCTCTGGTTCAAAGCTCTGTAGCCGTTGCTTTATATTAACTACCTCGTCCCCATCAAGGTTGGTCAATGTATCAATCGCGACATTGAGAACAACTTTATCAGGGAAACGATTGTACTCCTCTATGTGTTTAACAATACAGTTAAACAACACACGGTCATACTTTGTAGTGAAATACCGCTCGTGCAAAAAAGGAATGACCTTACGGCCATATCCTTCATTGTGAATTAGATTGGAAAGGATTAAATCCTCAACCATTTAAGCTCCATTAGGTGCGAAGTCAACATTGAATGAAATAGCAACACGAGGTGCACTGTCGGTGTGAACAGGAACATGATGCATCAGCCACGAAGGCCATAGAATCAGTTGATTGTTCTTTGGCTTGATTGCAAGCGACTCACTGGTGAACGGTCCAAGATCCTGAGGACGTGAAGGAACAGGATCATGAACGCGCATCTGCATCGTTGGGTTCATCAACACGAGCGGTGAGCTGTTCTCGTTCACGTTAACATAGAATGTACCTGAATACATTGAGCGTGGGTGGTGGTGAACACCGTGGTGACCGTCTCTACGGATAACGCTAGCCCACAATTGAATCGAGCACTTGTTGGGATTAACTTCCACCTTGAGCTCACGCGTGAACGACATGACAACACCGTAAATCGCTTCTTTCAACTCAGGGATTCCTCTGATATGATCAATAGACTGACCATTGTGGAAAGTCGTATACCCACCCTCATAGTTCTTAATATCAGAAGCAAGCTGATAGATTCCCGAAGCCATATCCTCTACAGGCAAGTCAAGGTTAATACTTGCTGTCATAATTGGGAAAACTGGATTATAGAAGATTGTGTTCTTCGCATCCATGTCTGTTTCTTGTTGTGTAGTCACTTCATTGCTCATCGCTAACTCCATATTTAAATTCTTTCTGTACAGCTACTTCAAGCTGCTTCAATACGTCTTCCGTAAAATACTTTTCCGGATCCTCGTTAATGTTCTTACCAAAGGCTGATGTCCCATCCGGCAACTGGTACCGCGTTGACACCTTCTTAAAGATACCATACTTCTCTGCAAGGTCTAGGAGGCCGTAATACCTATCGAGCCCTTCGGCATAAGTAAGTAGCACTTCGATCTGGCTGTTCTCTTTTGAGAGTCGGGACTTGTACATTTTAATTTTGACGATGTTGCCAATGACGTCTGTCCCGTCTTTTTCTTTACGCTTGGAGAGCATAGCAATCGTGCTAGCTGCGTATTTGAGTCCTGTTCCACCACCGAGCTCCTTTGTAGGCACGTACGAACCGACTAGTTCATAGACGTGATTAGTTACTAGCAGAGGTATTTTAACCTTCGCTAGCTTCAAAGTCAACACACGAAATGCTGCTTTAATAATCTGTGCCTTAGTCATGTCTCTTGTGTCTTTGCCTTCCAAACTATCTTCCATCTCTTTGGAAGTTGAAAGCATACCAAGACTGTCGAGAACAAACATCATTGGTGGGCGGTCTTTCTCAGGCTTCTGATCATATGCATCGAGCAACTTCAGGGCATGAGTTTTGAATTTCTGAATTGTATCAGGTTCTGCAATAATGACGCGCTTGGTATCAATACCGCGCTCGTCCATCATTTGTTTTGTTACGGCTGCTTCTGTGTCGTAGTAGACGACTGCTCCGTTTGTGTGTTTCTCGAGGAAAGACTTGACGACCCCAAGAACGAAGTAAGTTTTACCAGTAGCGGACTCTCCTGCAAAAGCAGTAACTTTATTATCAGGGACGCCACCGAAGAGGCTACCACTGAGAACAGCATTGAGAGCGTAGCTACCAGTATCAATAAAACCCCCAAACTCAGCACTACCAGTGCCGTCAGCGGCCAAAGAAGTATCCTCATCCTTTAGCTCCTTAATCAACTCACGTAAAAAATCACTCATACATCTCCATTCAACATATGTCTATTGTAAACTGCACACAGCTCTTGGTATGCTTTCCAAATGTCCGTCGGAACAATACTATGTCCATACTGTCTCGACAACATTTCAATTGCGTTAGCTAGCTTACGCGAAGCTCTAATCTCATCAAATGTGCCACGAGGATGCGTCTCAAAGTCATTCATAATGGTTTAGCCTTTATATCAATACCACCAATAGATTCAAGTCGCTTTTTAAACTCAGCTATCTTTGCTTCGCGGTCCGGCCACTTAATAATTTCTTGGTTAGGGTTCTTACTCAAATTTTTGAGAAGAGGTAAAATTGCATCATACATCATTTGTAGTTTGTCTGTCAACTCTTCCAAACGGAGATCGTATTCCGAAACAGTACTTTTCAGCAGTTCGGTCTCATCGACAATGGTAAAACCAAAGTCGTCTTCTTGTTCAAAAGAAAGCGTCGAGTGTTTGTTGGTCATTTCCTTCCTTCCATCCTATCACATCCAATATGGTCTTAATCGGCTCAACAAAAGCCTTTTCATACTGGGTATCATAATCAATATACTTGTCCAGGTTCAGTTCTTTTGGTAACTTGCCTGGTGTTGCAATCACGGGATTCTTATCCTGTGTACGTGGTAGAGGTGAAGAACCAAGCATGTAACAAAACTTAATCTTTTCACCATCTCCGATAAGAGGATAACGTGCATCGAGCTTGCGTAGCTTGATTAGATGGTTATATATCAACGAACCTTTAACGTGGATAGGAGTACTCGGTTTGAAGTTCAAAGAGCCTGTATCATAGGCCTTCTGAACAATCTCGCCATTCTTACCACGAATGTCCTCTTTAATTAGACCCCGCACGCTACGAGGGAACGCAACGTCCTCAAACGGTAACTTCTTGAAGTCCTTACGGAAATCACGAATGAACTTTTGGATCGACTGTTCGTCCTCGTTCATGATTACACCAAGAGCTTTCTTAATGTTCTCGCGACAAGAAGAAGGGGTCGAAGAGCGAACCGCTTCAATCCCTTGCATCTTCAACTTCGGTTGATCGTAACGAACACCTTCGAGATCATACACGTTAAGGATATAGTGCTTCTTACCAGTCCAGATTCCTTTATTCGCAATCGCCTCGCGTTTCATCTTCATCTTCTGATCGTAAGCACAAACATAATCAGCAAGCTCTTGATACTTCTGATCAATAAACGGTTCAAGAATTCGTTGACTCGTTTTATCAAGGAAGTCAACCAGCTGCTTGATATCCATCTTATCGGTAGCAGGACCATACACCTTTTCTACAAGACCATCCAATGTGACATACATCGAGTCCGTGTCAATAGCTATGACATAGTCTTTATTGTCTGTCTTCAAGGTCTTATTAAGGTACTTGTTGATCTCACGCTCCATCCACCTGATCGATAGTTGCCCTGCCTTCGTAATCGATTCAGCTAACCGGTTGTCAAACCAACGGAAGAACTGATTAGAAAGAGCACCATAAGCTGAGTTGAGCTGGATCTTCTTTGCGAGCTGCATGTTATGGCATCGTGCAATCTCATTCTCCCACTTCTGCGTCTTTTCCTTCTCATAGTTCTTCTTCGCTTCAAGCATTCGCTTCTTCCATGCGGAACGATCGTTATACATCGTATCCATCAACGTTGGTAAGAAGCCACGTTCCGTTTTATCAAACAGACATCCAGTTGGTGTGATCGTTAGGTTGTGTTTATCCAGCACTTCGCGGACAGTCTCAAACTTCAAAAGGTATTCCGTCAAATCAAGATTCGAACGAGGACCAAACCCTGACACTGCATTTTGAATACTCTCGAGTATACGCGTACGCTCCTCAGCATCACGCACACGATCCAAGTCACCATCAAGAAACATATCAACACTGCGCTCTGTCACTGCCAAATCATACTCAAGCATTTGTCCCTGTAGAGTTTCAGGTGAGATGTTGTACTGCATGATCAAGTGTGGGTACAGACTGTTCAAGTCAAAAGAGACAACCCACTTATGCAAACCAACTTGAGGATCTTTAACGTAAGCACCCTCAATCTGGCGCGGCTTATTACCGACCTGTTTCATTGGGATGACAATGTTCTTACTGAGAAGGTAGTTGTGGATAATCACATCCCACATCCCTACTGTTGTCAAACTGTCGATAAAGTTAACTCTACCGTCATACGCAATTGCATACACCTGCTCGAGTAGTTTCATCTTCTGGTCTAGTTTATAGACAAGGTCAACGTCACGAATGTTGTAGTTGATATAGTTTTGGAAGTCACCTTTGTAGAACGCATCAAGAGAATCGAACCCCAGCGATTCGTAATCGAGCTTACGCTCACCCAGCTCAATAAATGCAATGTGATCTAGTTTGAAGCTCTCCTGCTGTGAGAAGGTAAACTTCTTGTAAAGAGCCATATAATCAAGAACAGATACACCGAGAGGGAACCTCATAAAGCGATCGGGATCATCTGCTGCAAGATCCCGAGCGTTCGGGTTCATCCGCTTTTCCCAACGATTCCACGGAGACAAACGTAGAGCTGTCTTCTCATCAAACAATCTCTCGATCCTATTGATCATGTACGGCATGTCAAAGAACTCAACGTTCCAACCCGTCAACACGTCCGGTGACCAATCAGGCGTGTTCCACACATCGAGGAAACGCATGATCATATCTCGCTCGTCGCGACATTGGATATATGTCACGTGATCATGTTCCGTTCTGTATTCGCGAATACCGAATGTAATCGAACGATCGTTCTTACGGATAGTAATGGCAGTGAGAGCTTTGTTTGCTGTCTTAATATTAGGAAAGCCGCCTTCCGACTCTGTCTCAATGTCCAGCGTGACGACAGAAATCAACAACGGATCGTATTGAATTTCACCAGGGAACTCATCGTTGATGTACTGGTAGACATAGGGCAGCACACCGTAGATTTCATGACCACCCACATCAGAGTATTCACTGATGTAGTCTGCGGTCTCTTTCATGGAGCCTGGATATAGCTTAGATACTGATTTGCCATCGAGTGTCTTATACTCGGGCTTAATTTTTGCACCATCCGTTCGGATAAAGATGTATGGTTTGTACTCAACCATATCCTTGAACGGTCGACCGTCCTCATAACCACGAACGAGTAGTCTTTCACCAACACGTGCAACGTGAGTGTAAAATTTCACACATTCTCCAATAACAAAAGAGATATTATAGGGTCTGCTTAGCGAAGAGACAACTGTTTATCTTGCTGCGTCTTTAAATAATTTGATAAACGAGTAATCAGACCACGATTACGAAGTTCTTTGAATACGAGGTTTTCAAAAGAGAATTCACCACCACGCTGGATTGCAGCAGCGCGCATACTTCTGATTCTATCATGAAGAAGCGTTGCGGTCTCTTGATCCTGCTTGCCCTTAATGACATTATCAATCTGCCGGGCATAAAATTCAACCTTCTGAGCAAGTAAATCATCTTTCTTAAAGTTAAGTAAGACGAGCTCAGGTTTCTGGACCCACTTGTTGTTCTTCAACGAGAACACACCTTGACCTTTTTTCGGCTTTGATGTTTTGTCCTCTGCAAACAGCTCGACGGGATATCCTTTGACACGGATAGTGCTATGCGTCGCAGCCCAAAGAGATTTCTTCGCCATGAAGTAATCCATCAACAACGTATCACCACAAGACATCTTATTGTAGTCAACTACTAAGTGAATGTCAAGGTCTGATTGCGGGGTGTAGTTGTAGTTGGCGTTACCACCTGTCAGAATAACGTCTAACACGTGTGCGTTTTGTATATTTGCAAACTTTTGCCATACGCCAGCAATCTCAAGCAGCTTTGTTCTCACAGCAACATCGAGCTTGTCATCTGTCCAAATCTTTGGATTCAGTTGACGATGATATTGCAAAGTGATCTTGGAGACTGCTTCGTTTAGATTGTGAAGTTGTGATGATTGCATTGTGAAGGACCTGTGCATGATCCTTTATTTATCAATACATCTTCATCAAGCCAGGATTGTCGCGTAGGTGCTTTGCTCTCGTCTCTGCCATCTCCATGAGGAGTGACCAAATACGCTTGAAGATATTCATAGCATACCTCTCTGAGCAAGAGTACGCATCCGCTGCTCAAGATCGCAAAGATCTACCGAGGATGCTAGATAAGCGTGGATTTCATCCTGATAAGATGTGGTGAATGTGGTTCTAACCCATTCCCAGAAAGTATTAAAAGTAATGTGCATGTTTCTACCCATATGTCTTTTGAACAAAATTATAGCCGGCGCTCGGCCGGCTTGGTTTAATTACAGGTCGCGACCTTGTGGGTCTTCCGTAAGTAATTGCTTCTTAGAAGTTGAAGCCTTTTCTTTGACTTCGATTTTCTTTGGCTTCTTGTGTTCAGGAATGATACGCTCCAAAAACACTTTAAGCATGCCATTGATCATTTCAGCATCTTTAACTTCGACTTGATCCTCAAGAGCAAACGTACGAGTGAAGTTACGAGCAGCGATGCCTTTCCATAGGAAGTCATTGACGTTCTCATCTTCATTCTGAACATTGCCTTTGATAATCATCTTGTTATCAGCAAGCTCAATCTCAATATCTTGCTTGGCAAAGCCAGCAACAGCCAGTTCGATCACATAGGTCGAATCGCCAGTCTTTTTGATATTGTATGGAGGAAAGTTGGGGACGTTCTTTGTTAGATCGTCATGCATCTTTGCGATGCGATTGAAGTGGTCATCGAACCCTACAAAAAATTTATCGAGTTCTTTAAACGAAGTATTGCCTAGAAACATAATGTTCTCCTATTAAGCGAGTTAAAATTTGCTACCCCGAAGGCATAGCGGATGAAGGTGTTTGACAAGGTTACCTCCGACCTTGTTCCCATCCCGAGGGATGAGGTATTTATATTCTTATTCCATTAGGACGTAGTCGTTTTTGGAAACACCACACTCTGGACAATTAACCTCATCCGGCAAGCTGAGCCAATCGGCCTCAGATAGTTGGTGGCCACAAACAACACAAACATAGATTCTTTCAGACATTATAGAGCCTCCTTGACTTGTTGATAAGCTTCCGCATGGCGCTTCTCTACCTTTGCAAGGGCAGCAAACCGCTTCTCAGCTAGTGCTAAAACCTTTTGGAACTGTGCAGCATGCTCTGCTGATTCCTCAACTTGATCTGCAAACTCACGCTCAGCCTCATGACCCTCTTGTGCAGCTTGATGCTGGAACGTTGGATACATTGCTGTGTATTCGTGTGTTTCCCCCTCAATAGCAAGCTCCAAACACTTACGAGTGTCTGGTTTACCAATCAACAGTTCGAGATGTCCCCATGCATGGAGAATCTCTTGATCTGCTGTGTGTTCAAAATGCTTGGCAACTTCCTCAAATCCCTCGGCGCGGGCAATCTTAGCAAAGTAGCGATACTTAATATGAGCCTGTGATTCACCTGCTAAAGCATACTCTAAATTTTTAATTGTTACTGACATTTCAACTCCTTTTTAATCAGTCTCATTATTATATATTTGTATCAAGTTGAATTTCCAATTGATTGTTTGTATCACATCAATAGGACATCTACATCAGCTTCACGGAACATAGTTTCCGAGACATCAAAGTTGAAACGAGTAGCTTGTTGATCGTACCAAATCTTTGACGTGATTACTCTTTTGATTCCACGTTGAATGATTCCCTTAGCACACTCAGAGCAAGGGTATAGGGTAGAGTAAAGGGTAGCGCCGTCAACATTAACATGGGCGTTGTCCAAAGCGTTACGCTCCGCATGAGCGACAAATTGAAGTTTTGTATTTCGGTCATTGTATCTTTCCTTACAATCATGTACACCTCTTGGGAAGCCATTGTATCCCATACTAATGACTTGCTTCTTATCATTAACAATAACGGCACCCACCTTCGTCGACGGGTCTTTTGACCAACCCGCGACGTGGTGGGCGAGATCCATGAATCGTTGATTCCAGTCGGTCATACCTCTACGACCTTGCTAAAGTCAAACTCATCAGCGCGACCTTCGTATCCAATGTAACCGCGAGGGTTGCAAAAGATACGCGTTGTACCAATCATGTAGTCAAACTCATGATGGGTGTGTCCATGAGTCCACAGTTTGATTTGTGGATGATCAAGGATGAACTCAGACAAGTCTGAGCTGTACGCTCCGTTCATAATCACTTCCTTCTCATAACGAGGCTTCGTTGATTGCTTAGAAGGAGAGTGGTGACCAACAACAATAGCTTTTGCACTTGGTCCCGCACGATCCAACTCACTCTTAATGAACGCAAGCATTGCCTTATGTTCAACAACGGACTTCTCCGGCGAGAACTTAGCAGGACGAGTTGCAAACTTTGCAACAACACGTTCCATGTAATCCTTAGCCATCCATTCCTCATCTGTCATGCCTACAGGCTTGTCTTTGTTGACAAACGTCTTGTAGTTAACAATCTCAGAGCTGTCTTCAATAATTCTGTAATCATTCATTACGCCACGGATATGAGCAAGAGTAATTGGATCCTCTTTGTTCATATCTGTCCATAGCGTGCCGCCGATAAACAGCGTATCATTGATCAACACACTATCCTTTTCTAGGATATGAAGATTGACCAGATAACCAAGGCGATCACGCAAATCTCTAAGAGAAGTGCTGAAGTCACCGTGATAATGTTCATGGTTTCCCATGACATAGATGACATGAGGGAATCTAGCACAGCATTCTTGAAAGAACGTATGGAATTGATTAGACTTATCATGCTCACCCCGCATGTTGTAATCATCTTTGGCGCGCAGGTCGTTAACGACACAAATGTCACCCGACAGAATCAAAACATCTGTATCGCCAGCATTTTCGATGCTGATTGGACCAAACTCGAGATGGATGTCACTTACTACTTGAATCTTCATATTGCACCTTGTGAATTAATTTGTCTCCCATCCAGTGAGAGCTCATTTCGTCTTTGTCTTTTTCCCACTTGTTTAACAGAACAAGTAATTGTTCATATGATACTTCCTCACCGTCCATGATCTGCTCACCAAGCCAACGCTGAGTGACTTCGTCAAATGATCGGTCATGCTCTGTCATAACAAGCTCATCCATTGCATGCTCGAGCGTCTCCGCTTCGATAGCATACTTCATACGGAAAGTACTGAGAGTACTAATTAGAAAAATTGGCATGGAAAACCTCTTTAGGAATGTCTTTGAGAACTTCATTGTACTTGAACTTTGACATATTGTCAATAGGACGAGAAGGTGTTAAAAACATTTCCATCGTCTTTGGACTAGCAACAGAGGGTTCATAAATAGACCGTAAGTGTGAAAACGCCTGCATAGCGTTGCTGTATGCAACAAGTTGATCATTATGAAGTAAATGGAATGCACCTTGTTCATACACACCCACCGCTAGGTGTTTGTTATCTAAACTGAAGATGTATCCGTCGGGGGTTTCGTTAAATTTAAGCATTTGCACATTGTACCTGATTGCAACGGTTAGGTCAACAAAATTAGAAAAGGAATAAAAATGTTCAAAAAGTTACCGGTTATGGTGCTTTTTGTTATGTTTTCAACATGGGCTCAAGCGCAAGCTGAACCAATCGTGACTGACTCGACTTCGAGAAGCACATCAAACTCTATCAGCGAGACAACTGTAAAATCGCCGCCGCCGTCCGCTATTGCTCCTGCAATAACATCAATTAACTCAGACCTTTGTACTGTTGGCGTTTCTGGCGCTGTGCAGACACAAATCCTAGGCTTTTCATCTGGGTTCACAACCCGTGATATGAATTGTGAACGCTTGAAGCTATCCAAAACCCTTTTCGATATGGGTATGAAGGTTGCTGCCGTTGCTACCATGTGCCAAGACGAGCGCGTCTTCCAGGCAATGATGGATGCTGGTACTCCTTGCCCTTTCGCTGGCAAGATTGGTGAAGCAGCAAAGCAAGAGTGGGACAACAACCCACAACGTAAACCTGGATCTCTTAAGGTTGTAAATGAAAAAGATACTAGCGGTTCTTCTGGCAATTGGTTCACTAACCTGTTCCGCCCAAGCGCAACAGACGACAAGTAATCAACAACCA
>JACCDW010366716.1_pt1 | contig 18740 bp, 16 predicted proteins | sample 7449781 | NCBI WGS metagenome assembly JACCDW01 (sample SAMN15323449, study PRJNA562643) | freshwater metagenome | isolation source: river surface water | place: USA:Blue River Watershed | collected 2017-08-18
ATCTGGATCCTCGGGTTCTTCTGGTACAAGTGGATCTTCAGGCTCATCTGGCTCATCAGGTTCTTCTGGCACGAGTGGATCTTCAGGGTCATCTGGATCATCAGGTTCTTCTGGCACGAGTGGATCTTCAGGGTCATCTGGATCTTCGGGTTCTTCTGGAACAAGCGGTTCATCTGGATCTTCTGGCACGAGTGGATCTTCAGGGTCATCTGGATCCTCAGGTTCTTCTGGTACCAGTGGATCTTCAGGCTCATCAGGGTCATCTGGATCCTCGGGCTCTTCTGGCACCAGTGGTTCTTCTGGTACATCTGGCTCAACCACTCCTATTACCATCAATAACAATACAGACAATTACGTTCTGACCGCTACAGGAACAGCTAACACGATTAATGGTGAATCCCTCTTAACTTTTGATGGGACTGCAGCTTCTCCTACCTTGAATGTTAACAGCGTGTGTGTCGGTAGAGGAGGAGGTAACATTGATTCCAATACAGCTGTAGGTTGTAATGCTTTGTGTTCTAATACAACAGGAACATCTAACACCGCAATAGGTAATAGTGCATTACAAAATAATACATCAGGACGCTTTAACACCGCAATAGGTAAAGATGCGTTACTCGTTAATACAACAGGAACATCCAACACCGCAATAGGTTTATCAGCGTTAAGATGTAATTCAATTGGAAGTTCTAATACTGCAATAGGTTATAATTCTTTAAGAAATAATACAACTGGAGCAAATAACATCTCAATAGGTAGAAATACTTTATACGCTAATACAACTGGCCAGAACAACACCGCAATTGGTTATAAAGCATTAAGATATAATACAATTGGATTAAACAACACCGCAATAGGTTATAATTCTCTAAGAGATAATACAACAGGAACATCTAATGTCGGAATCGGTAGAGATGCTCTTTTATGTAATCAATGTGGAAGTGCAAACACCGCAATAGGTTTTGCAGCTCTATATTTAAATACAACCAACAATAATACTGCTATTGGATATTTAGCATTGAGATCTAATACAACTGGAGCATCCAACACCGCAATAGGTGTAAATGCTTTGAGATGTAATACATCTGGGTTCGATAATACAGCAGTAGGTTTAAATTCTTTAACAGGTAATACAACCGGAACAAATAATACCGCAATAGGTAGATGTGCTTTGGCAATTAACACAACAGGAAGATACAATACAGCAATTGGTACAGGTGCTTTACGTGATAACCTAGGTGATAGAAATACGGCAATAGGTACAAGTGCTTTATTATGCAACACAACAGGGGTGTGTAATACAGCAATAGGATTTTCATCTTTGCGTACTAATACAACTGGAATCAATAATACTGCCATAGGGGTAAGCTCTTTGTCATGTAACGTATCAGGAAGCTCTAACACAGCAATAGGTTTTGAAGCACTTTGTTTAAACACAACCAATAATAATACTGCAATAGGTTGTTCCTCCCTGAAAAACAACACCATTGGGGCATATAATACCGCGATTGGAGTAAATTCTCTTGTTTGTAACACAACAGGAAATTTCAACACTGCCATTGGAGTCTCAGCGTTAGCAAAAAATATATCAGGTTCGACAAATGTAGCGGTGGGTGTGAATGCTCTTGCCTGTAATTTAACAGGAACAAATAGTGTTGCGGTAGGTAACAATTCTCTTTTTCTTAGTGAAGGTGGTTTGAACAACACGGCAATTGGGGTAAGCAGCTTAAGAAACAACGTAACTGGTTGTAATAACACAGCGGTAGGTATTGAAGCACTTTGTTCAAATACAAGCAACTTGAATACTGCAATTGGTTATAGAACATTAAGAGGTAATACAACCGGAGCATATAATACTGCTATAGGCTCGAGCTCTCTAAGGTATAATACAACTGGTCAGAACAACACAGCCATAGGTGTAAATGCTTTGAGATGTAATACAACAGCAAACAATAATACTGCAGTAGGTTTAAATGCTTTATTTGCTAATACAACCGGGGTCAACAATACCGCCATAGGTGTAAATGCTCTTCTATCTAATCAATGTGGAAATAACAACACTGCAATCGGTAGAGATGCACTCTGTTTAAATACTACCGGTAATAATACCGCCATTGGTTATAGAGCATTAAGAGAAAATACAGTAGGAGCACACAACACCGCAATAGGAATATCAGCTTTATTCTCTAATATAAGTGGAACATTCAACACCGCAATAGGTTCTTATTCTTTAAGGTGTAATCAATGTGGAAATAATAACACTGCAATAGGTAGAGAAGCTCTTTGTTCAAACACAACCAACAATAATACGGCCATTGGTTATAGAGCATTAAGAGAAAATACAGTAGGAACACAAAACATAGCTATAGGACCTTGTTCTTTAAACTCAAATACCTCTGGTAGCAGTAATACTGCTGTAGGGAGAATGGCTTTATTTGCCAATACTATAGGAGGTAATAATAGTGCATTTGGTTTAAACACTTTGGCTTGTAATACAACAGGGTCAAATAATCTTGCAATCGGGACATGTGCTTTGTTTTGTAATACAACAGGGAATAATAACATTGCAATAGGGGTTAGTGCTCTACTTAATAATACGGAGGGAAGATGCAACACAGCATTAGGGGGTAGTGCATTATGTTGTAACACTACAGGATTATTTAACACAGGGGTAGGAACAGGGACTCTGCGCGTGAATTTGACTGGCTCAAACAACACGGCAATTGGTCACTATGCTTTACGAGAAAGTACAGTGGGTGAAAATACTGCTATAGGTTTCTATTCTTTACGTTTTAACGCAACCGGGGCAAGCAACACTGCAATAGGGGTCAATACTTTAAGATGTAATATTTCCGGTTGCAATAACACCGCCATAGGTTTTGAAGCACTTTGTTTAAACACAACCAATAACAATACAGCTATCGGATACAGAGCATTAAAAGAAAATACAGAAGGATTATCTAATGTTGCGATAGGTAGATTTGCTTTAAGATGCAATACAATCGGAACAGGTAACACCTCGGTAGGTGATTCTGCTTTATTTGCTAATACAACCGGAGATAACAATACTGCAATAGGTAGAAGTGCTTTAATTTGTAATACAACTGGAAACGCTAACACCGCAATAGGTAGAAGTGCTTTGTATTCTAATACAATCGGAGGAAGTAACACCGCAATAGGCAGAGACTCTATGTGTTTGAATGTGTCGGGCTCTTCCAATGTTGCTATTGGTTTACAGAGTCTTTTGTCGAGCACTACTGGAGGATTCAATGTAGCAGTAGGTTTGTCTGCACTCAGATTACAAAATTTTGGCTCCACCTCTACCACTGCCAATGTCGCAGTTGGCTATCGAACCTTGACAGCTAATGAAACAGGAACCTGTTCAACTGCCTTAGGGAATAGAGCTCTTCAGGCTAACACTACAGGCGTGGTGAATGTGGCAGTAGGTTCTGACTCTTTATTTTCCAACACGATTGGCTGTAATAACACGGCTATTGGGGTCAACACTCTTTGTAGAAACATCTCAGGTAACAATAATGTAGCTATAGGACTTAGCGCCTTATGCTGTACATGTTGTAATAATAGTGTCGCAGTTGGGAATTTTGCCTTGAGAGTCAATACTACAGGCTCGGGGGTTGCCATCGGATTTCAGGCTCTTTGTTCCAATATAACGGGTCAAAACAATGTTGCCGTAGGAGCGAATACTTTAAGGTGTAATCAAGCAGGAAACAACAACGTCGCGATAGGATACCAAGCTCTTACCTTTACCACTGGTGCATCCAATGTGGCGGTTGGCTTTTGTACTCTGAGAGAAAATCTAGGGGGTAACCACAACGTAGCAATCGGTGTCTGCAGCGCGCTTTGCAACACCTCGGGAATTCGGAATATATCACTGGGTACTTTATCGTTGTCTGCTAACACCACGGGAAGCAGTAATGTAGCCGTTGGATATCAGGCTATGAGAAACTCCAATTTTGGATCCACCTCTAACACTGCGAATGTGGCTGTGGGCTTTTATGCTCTGACCAGTAATGTTTTAGGACGTTACAGCACTGCTATCGGAACAAAAGCCTTGTCCTCCTTTGTAGGTGCAGGGGATTCTAACGGTAACACTGCTGTTGGTTCTCTTTCCTTAAGAGATACTACTACAGGACAAACCAACGTTGCAGTTGGTGGATTTTCCATGGCTGGCAACACGACAGGAAGTTCAAATACAGCAGTCGGGTTTAATTCTCTCGTCGCTAATACAATAGGAGAACATAACGTGGCCGTGGGTAGGGATTCTTTGGCAACCAACACGACGGGGGGTTTCAACGTAGCAATTGGTACTTTTTCTTCAAGATTACAAAATTTCAGCTCCACCTCTACTACAGCCAATGTGGCCGTGGGCTATAGAACATTGTGTGCCAATACAACAGGGGCTTGTAATACTGCTCTGGGAACTCAAGCCTTACAAGCCAACACAACAGGTGGGGGAAATACAGCACTTGGTATTTTGGCTTTATGCTCAAACACAACAGGCTTTGCAAATACTGCGGTTGGGGCTTTCGCTTTAAGTTGTTCCAATTTTGGCTCCACCTCTGCCACTGCCAATGTGGCCGTGGGCTACCAAGCTCTACTCAATAATACAACAGGGTGTTGTAATACTGCTCTGGGAACTCGTGCCTTGCTGTGCAATCAAACTGGTTTACAAAACACAGCAGTCGGAAATGGGGCATTGTTATTCAACACCTGCAGTAACAACACTGCCGTAGGAAATGATGCTCTTTTTGCCAACACGACTGGCAGGTATAATACTGCTGTTGGAGATGGAGCCCTCACTTCCAATACCACTGGATTCAGCAACATTTCGGTTGGCGCTTTATCTATGGGGAGAAACACCATAGGTGCTAGCAATATAGCACTGGGTATATGCTCTTTGGGGTGCAACATTTCCGGCAATAACAATATTGCAATAGGTAACTGCGCCTTGTTCTGTGGTCCATATCAAAAAAATAGTGTGGCCATAGGGACATCTGCTCTGTGTTCTAATTCAGGATGTAACAATACGGCTGTTGGTTATAAAGCTTTGGAGACAAATACCACCGGTAAAAACAATATTTCGGTCGGCACATTTTCTTCTCGAAACAACTCTTCGGGCAGTGGTAACGTTTCAATGGGTTACTATGCTTTAGCCTGTAACACCACCGGTGGATTCAACACTGCTATTGGTTATTGCGCGTTAAGATCCTCTAACACCTCTACCACTTCTGGAGATGGCAATGTGGCTGTGGGATTCCGTGCTCTAGGATGCACAACTGTAGGAAAATCAAATTCCGCCTTGGGTAATAGGAGTTTGTCTGTCAATACTACAGGCTGTTTCAATACTGCAATGGGTCTTGATGCGTTGAGAGAAAATACCACCGGATCTAGTAACACCGCCGTTGGTGCCAAAGCCTTGCTGAACAATAACACCGGGGTTGACAACCTGGCTATTGGTTATAATGCCCTTTGTAACAATACTTCGGGCGCTTCAAATATTGGGGTGGGCTCGAGCTCTTTGAGGTATAACACTACTGGTAAAGAAAATACTGCTATAGGTCTATCGTCAATGTTTAACAATTGTACAGGCTCAAATAATACTGCCCTAGGACTTCATTCTTTGTGTTTTTCGGAAGCTGGTAGCAAAAATGTGGCTTTAGGTTTCTGTACTCTGTATCAAGCTACGGGTCTAGATGGAAATACCGTTGTTGGATTTAAGGCTGGTCATAACGTTACAACTTCTGCCTATAATATCATAGCAGTTGGATGTTGTGCCTGTACTTCTTATGATGGAGCTAATCACACTGTTTGGGGAAATTCTTATAATGACGTTTGTAATTGTGTTTGGACTTCTTGGTCTAACGTTTCAGACTGTAGGGACAAGGCAAACATAAAAAATCTGTCCCCTAATTTGGGCATTCCCCTGATCCGGAAATTAAAGCCAGTTTCTTTCAATTGGGATCACAGAGACAAATACGTGTTGAAATGTTCCTATGAATATGGAGAAAAGGATGGAACCCTGGCGGGAGAAAAAGAGCACTACGGAGTTATAGCCCAGGATCTCAAGGCCGCTCTGGTGGAACTAGGCGAAAGATTTGATGGTCTCGGTCACGACGAAAAAAGAGACTCCTATCGACTGACTTACGAGGAGCTCATTGCACCCATCATCAAGGCTCTCCAAGAATTGGACGAAAGATTGACGGAGGTTGAAAACAAAATGACTTCCTAATCTATAAACGAAGTGAAAAAAGTTTTGATCGGTACTCCTTCCTATGACGGAAAAGTTGATACCTGGTTCGCAGATTCTCTGGTCCGCACCCTGAGACAGGGCTGGAACCAAAAAATTGAAATTCACACCATCTATCCTTCTTACGACTCTTTGGTGCAGAGGGCCAGAAACGATCTGGTCAGAATGGCCATGGACGGGGGTTACGACACCTTATTTTTCATTGATGCCGATGTTGAATGGGAACCCGAGTGGTTCTTTCGATTGCTGGCCAGACCTGAGCCTGTGGTCGGTGCCGCCCTGGTAAAAAAATCCGACCGAGAAGGTTACACAGTTAAGATTACACACAAAAAAATCCCCAGATCTGAGGATGAATCTTTAATTGAGGTGGATGGTTTAGGCACGGGATTCCTGAAAGTTGATCGCTTTGCCTTCGAGAAACTGTGGCTCATGAGCGAACCGTACCTGCACGAGGGCGTGCCCAACCGCATGGTGTTTGATGTCAAAATTATTGATGGAGATCTAGTCTCCGAGGATTTTATCCTGTGCCGGAAATGGCTCAGTTTGGGTTACAAAGTGTGGTGTGATCCTTCTATTACAATCAATCACAATGGGGTTAAAAAATATATTGGGGATTTGGCTGCTTTTTTGACAAAAAATGACTACTTTTAAAGAACCTCTAGGCGGCACAGAATTGATGTTCCACGAGTTGAACCGTCGATTGGCGGACAGCGGTCATGACTTCTGGACTCAAATTTCTCTCTTTAATTATTTACCCCAGGCAGATTTCACCAAGAAAACGGTTTACTGGAACCAACTGTCCTGGGATCAACCAGCGGTTCAATTTTTGAAAGATCGCCAAATGGTGGAAAAAATTGATCACTTTGTGTTCGTCAGTCACTGGCAAGCAGAACAATTTAGACGAGTTTTCCAAATTCCTGGTTATAAGACCTGGGTTCTGAAGAATGCTTGTTTGGGGGTTGAGCCCCCAATAGATTCTCCAAAAGAGAGAATCAAATTGTGTTACACCTCTACTCCCTGGAGAGGACTAGAAGTCCTGATTCGAGCCTGGGAAATCTTAAATCCCTCGGACTGTGAGCTGCATATTTTTTCTTCCTGTCAAATTTACGGACCAGAGTTTGGTCAAAATGATGTTGTCTACCAATCTCTCTACGATAAATGTCAAACCACGCCTGGCATTGTCTACCGAGGATCTATTCCCAACGAAGATCTGAGACGAGAATTAACCTCTTTTGACATTCTAGCCTATCCTTGTACCTTCGAAGAAACCTCGTGTATCTCTGTCATTGATGCCTTATCGGCAGGCTTAAGAGTTGTGTCTTCAAATTTGGGAGCTTTACCCGAAACCTCGGAGGGCTGGGCCAGATTGTACCCCTATCTGATGGATCCCGAAACACATGCCCAACGTTTTTCTGCTGTGTTGAATGAGGAAATACATCGTCTTAAAGCAAGGGAGTGGAACGCCCAAGACCAGGTTTCACATTTTCAAAAGTACTGGAGCTGGGATTACAGAATCCAAGAATGGATTCAATTTTTAACCAGAATTTTGTGAATTTTAGAGCCCTCTTCAAAAAGGTTAAACCTCAAATTTGTTTAGATATTGGAGCACACGTGGGTCATTTTACCCAGGAAATATTAGATTCATTCCCTGATTGTAGATGCTTGATGTTGGAGGCGAACCCCTCCTGTCGTTCACATTTAATGAAGATTGGACAGCCCTTTGAGATCGTTGCCTTATCCAAACAGCGGGGAGAATCTCTATTCTACGTGGAAAATTTAAACCCAATTGCTACGGGGGCTTCATTATTCCGGGAAAACACCCAATTTTATTCTCCCGAAAATTCTCACACCCTAAGGGTTGTTCTTTCCACTTTGGATTTGCTAAATCCATTTCCTAATTCCCTAATAGATCTTATTAAAATTGACACTCAGGGTTCTGAATTGGATATTTTAAAGGGGGGGACACAAACTTTAACCCGCTGTAGATTTTTATTACTGGAAGTATCTTTGGTTCCATACAATTTGGAAGCTCCTTTGATGGATGAAGTTTTAAATTGGACTGCTGAGCATAATTTCGAAATTTGTGATGTTCTGGATTACCATAGGTTAGTTAACAATCAAATTTTCCAATTAGATGTGCTTTTAATCAACACTTCTCCATTTTTGAAAGTTTAGATTATATCTGAAACATTCTAATTTTCTCCTGTATAAATTTTAAAAAAATGTCCTTATGCCAAACACACTTTTATTCGGTAAAATAAATCCAGTGTTAAGTTTACCTCAGCAGTCGAATCAATTCAGTCAGAACATAACTTTCCTAACTGCTGATTACATGGCGGCAGTAGCAGATCCCTATCCTCTTGGAGCCACCCAAGTTAACTTTTCTGTTATGTACGGAAATTGTGAATTTAATGATTCTAATGAGATTATAGGATTCAATACAATTTCCAGGTCTTCTGTTAATCTTTCTGGCTCAGTTATTGAAAGTTGGGGGGTTGACGACAAAGTTGTTCTGAACGCAATAGCCGCTGCCCAAGGCACTGCTATCGTTTCTACCCAGATAGGAACAATTGATTCTTTCTATTAAAAAAATTTTGACAATTGGTAAGTAAAATTTTCTACAATAGCTCTATGCCTAGAGCGGGCTCGACCCTGATTCAAAATATTCTAGGTCAGAACCCTTTGATTCACCCAACTCCGACCTCAGGGGTGTTCGAGCTGTTAACAGCAGCTAGAACTATCTTTACCGATGGGATTGAATTTAAGGCCCAGGCAGAAGAGCAAATGATGTCTGGCTTTAGAGGATTTTTGAAGGGAGGTCTTTATGGATTTTACAACAACTTGACTGATAAACCTTATGTCATAGAAAAATGCCGGGGCTGGAATTCAGAATGGGAATTCGTTAATGCCTTTGACCCCAACCCGAAGATGATTTGTATGATCAGAGACATCAGAGCTGTTTATGCCTCGATGGAAAAAAAATTCAGACAAAATCCTCTTCTAGACCACCATCTCTCTAATTGGGGGAATTTAACAGGTACCACAACGGATAAAAGAATTCAGGTTTGGTCAACTTCCCCTCCCATCGGTCCATCAATGGATAGAATCTATCAAGTTTTGGTTCAGGGTCTGCATGAAAAAATTCTGTTCGTTAAATTTGAGAATCTTTGTCGAGATCCGAACCAGGAAATGAAAAGAATTTACGAGTATTTGGAATTGGAATTCTACAACCATGACTTCAACAACATTCCCCAGATCACTCAAGAAGATGACCGCTGGTATGGAATTTTTGGAGACCACATCATTCGGCAAGAACTCAAACCAGTTCAAGACGATTTTCGACAAGTTTTGGGAATTAACGGTTGCAAGATGATAGAAGACAGTTATGCCTGGTTTTTCAATGATTTTGAATATAAGATATGAAAGTTGGCTATAAGACATCTTTGGAGACGAAAGGGGCTCGTCAATTCGAAGAATTGCCCCAAAAATTGGTTTCTCCCCAACCCGTTGACTCCACGATTTCAATCATTAAACAACAGCAACAAAGCATGGAACAAAAATATTTGGTTTGGCACATAGAGGGTGGTCTGGGTAAAAACGTAGCAGCCACTTCCCTCCTGGCTCTTTTGGTCGAAAAATACCCGGATCGAAAATTAGTGGTCGTTGCTTCCTACCCAGAAGTTTTTCTGAATAATCCCCATATTTACCGGGTTTATAGGGTTGGCATGACCCCTTATTTTTATGACGATTACATTTTGGGTAAAGACACCTTGGTCTTCAGACAAGAACCCTATTTTCAAAGCGGCCATATTCTAAAACAGAAACATCTAATCCAAAATTGGATGGATTTACTGGGTCTGACCTCAACAGAAATCCCAAATCCTGAATTGAAATTCAATATGATCCAGAATCAGTTGTCCGGCAACTGGAAAAGAGAGAAGCCGGTCTGTGTTATCCAGACCAATGGCGGACCTCTCGAAAATCAAGCTTACACTTATTCCTGGACTCGAGATCTCCCTATCGACTGGGCAGTCTACATAGCTAATAAACTTTCTCCGGCATTCCATATCATCCAAGTCACTAGGCCTAATTCTCCGCAAATTCCAGGAGCAGAGGTTGTCACAAACCACATGACTGCGTCTGAACTTTTTTCTCTACTTCAAGTGTCGGAAAAGAGAATTCTGATTGACTCCTGTCTTCAACACGCCGCTGCTGCTTTTGGTTTGTCTTCCTTTGTGTTGTGGGTTGGAACCTCACCCGAAAATTTTGGCTATTCCTTGCATTCTAACATCAAGGCCCTCCCTCCTAAAGGAGAAACAAAAATGGTGGACTCTTATCTCTTCGATTATTCTTTTGATGGAGTGCTCCACGAATGCCCCTATCAAGACGTGAACGATCTGTTTGACCCTACTCATCTAGAACAAATATTTGTATGATCTACTGGTTTACCGGTCAGCCGGGAGCTGGCAAAACAACTCTAGCCAAAGCCTTAAAAGAGCATTTAGAGATGCAAAATTTAAAAGACGTAGTGCACATAGACGGGGATGACATTAGAGCAATCTTCAATAACACGGACTACAGCAGAGCTGGCAGAGAAAAAAACATTCAGTTGGCCCAACAGATTGCTCACTTCCTGACAATTAAAGGTTTAGATGTCGTGGTCAGCCTGGTGTCTCCTTATCTAGAGCAGAGAGAAAATTTCAAAAAACTTTTAGGTTCCTCCATTCAAGAAATCTATGTTTACACGACAGAAATCAGGGGCAGAGAAAAATTCCACGTGGCTGACTACGAGAAGCCTGAAACTAATTTTATAGAAATCGATACGACAAATACCCCTATTCTCACGAGTTTAAAGGCAATTATATGACCCAGAAATATTCCCTTTTTATCGGCAGATGGCAACCCTTACACGAGGGACACAAGCACATTTTTAACGAGAGATTGAAACTAGGTAAGAATGTCTGGATTGCAGTCCGGGATGTTCAACCCGATTCAAACCAGCCCTGGTCGGCTTCTGAAATTAAAGCCAACATAGAAAAAATTTACGCCCAAGAAATCTCGGAGGGTCGTGTGATCGTGACTATAGTGCCCGACATCGAGTCTATTAACTACGGTCGAGGAGTTGGTTATGAAATCATTGAACACGTAGTACCAGCTGAAATTGCAGCTATTTCAGCTACAGGGATCAGAGAACAAATGAGAAAGGAGGGCAAGTTATGATCGATGTCAAGATTCGATTCAACACCCAATGTCGGGATGAAAGGAGCTTCTGGAGAATTCTTATCAACGGAGTTGAAAAAATTTGTGCTAGTGTTATTCTAGAATGTTCTAGTCATACCACTCTGGACGAAGTTTGGGATCCAGGTAGAAAAGAAATGGTTCAAAAGCACCATATTTCTTGCCAAGCCCAAGAAGTTCTGTGGAAAGGAAATGTAGTTATCATAAAATAAAAAAAAATGAGTCAAGAATCCAAATTAACACGAGAGGAATTAGAAAAAATAGTTACTCTCAGAGACAGTATTAGAACCAATGTTGAAAAAATTGGCAAAATGAATATTCAAAGGTACTTTCTCCAAAAAGAATTAGATTTTGTCAATGAACAGCTTTCTCTGCTATATGATGAAAGCATGGCCCTGTCAGAACAGGAAAAAGCTTCCATCCAGGAGGTTGTTGGGAAATACGGCGAAGGCCAATTGGATTTCACAACAGGGGTTTATTCTAAAGTATAGGTATGTCGTCTATAGAAGTACTTCGAAGTACAAAGAGACATCTATTAAAATCACTAGGAGAAGTTCAAAAGGCTTTAGATGAAGCTACTGGTTCCCAGCTGAGAATCTTGTACGTGGCCCCACACCTGTCCACCGGGGGCATGCCCCAGTACCTGTTAAAACTTATTGAAATTTTTAATTCCCAAGCTGATGTCTACTGTCTGGAGTACAGTAATATTTCGGATGAATACGTCGTTCAGAGAAACAAGATTCAAAAATTGCTAGGAAACAGATATTATCGAATAGACGATCACGAGGACAAAAGTCAATTTTTGGAAATATTAGATAAAATAAATCCAGACGTTATCCATTTTCAAGATTTTGTAGAATTCTTTTTGGATAGAAAAATCTGCGAGCACGTTTATGCCTACAATCGTCCCTGGTACATCATGGAAACCCCCCATTCATCGGCCAATGAGCCCAACGACAAGTACTGGCTTCCAGATAAGCTCGTTATGGTCAACCAGTGGATGGCTGATAAATTTTCCGAATTTGGAGTGCCAACAGATGTTTTAGAATACCCTATTGAAGAGTTCGAAAGAAATTTAACCCAATCAGAAGCCCAAGAAATTTTGGGCTGGGATCCAGGAAAAAAACACGTGATTAATGTTGGTCTCTTCACCGCTGGCAAAAACCAGGGAGAGCTGATGAAATTCGCTAGCCAAATGTTAGATGCATCCGTTGAGTTTCACTTTGTTGGTAACCAAGCAATAAATTTTCAAGAATATTGGCAACCATTAGTCTTGGATCTACCTGGAAATTGCCGGTTGTGGGGGGAAAGACAGGATATTGAAGTCTTTTATCAGGCAGCAGACCTCTTTGTTTTCAATTCTACCTGGGAGTTAAACCCCATTGTCATCAAAGAATGTCTCTCATGGCAAGTTCCAATCCTCATGAGGAGACTTCAATCCTACGGAGATTCTTATGATAACCATCCTTTGGTAACATATTTAGAAACAGGAACCTCGGGCTCCGATTTCCAGACCAATCTTGATAGACTGAAAAATTTAGTTCAAGAGAAATCATGAAAAACAGAGGAATTAAAGTTTACACCGAGGTCTTGAGACAAAAAAAATCTACGGTTCCGGATCAGATAAAATTAGAATTTACTTTCGACTATACCCCGAAAGTAACGATGAGTGGCAATAATCCAGATCTGAAAAGAACTGTTAAATTTTGGGATAAAAAAAATTCAAGATACGAGTTTTCCTCGGAGATTCATCCTGGTCTTTTTTCAACCCTGTTCAGAAGATGGTTCACTCCTTGGGTTGCTGAAGTGTTTGATGGGGAGGAGAAAATTTGGTCTTATGATTTCGAAGAAGAACTCAGGGGCAAAAAAATTCTTGTTTCTATTGATAGTGCTTCTTTGGGAGACACCCTCGCGTGGATGCCAGTCATTGCCCGTTTTGGTCAAAAGTTTGAAGCTCAATTGTTGGTTAGTACTTTTTGGAACCCTTTGCTATCAAATTTTTTCAAACACATCCAATTCGTAAATCCCGGTTATCGTCACCCTTCTATTCACAGTATTTTTGGAGTAGGGTGGTATGATGAGGGAGATAAATATAAACATCCTCGAGACCCCAGGGTCATTTCTCTTCAGAGTGTGGCCTCGGATCTGTTGGGCATAGAAGAGACCTCCGAAATGTTAATGCCGGATATCTCGTCCCAGTTAAAATCTCAGCCTCGACCTTTCGAAGAAAAATATGTTTGCCTAGCAACCGAATCAACAGCCAACGCAAAGCATTGGCATTATCCAGGAGGTTGGCAAGAAATAGTTGATTATCTTGGCGAGTTAGGCTACAAAGTGGTGGTGATCCATGAACAAGCTAACACCTTGCAAAATGTTGAAGATCGAACTGGACCAATCGATCTTTGGGAGAGAATGGTTATGCTTCACCATGCTGATTTTTTTATTGGGATTGGGTCTGGCCTGTCTTGGTTGTCCTGGGCGGTTAGGACTCCTGTTGTTATGATCTCTGGATTTTCCTTGCCCTTTTGCGAGTTTTCCACCCAGAATTATCGGGTCATAAACACTCAAGTGTGTCACGGTTGTTTTAACGATCCAAGATTCACCTTTGACAGAGGAGATTGGAACTGGTGCCCTAAGTTGAAAAACACAGAGCGTATTTTTGAGTGTACAACTCAAATTACTCCTACCCAAGTCATTTCAAAAATCGAACAGCTGATTGCAGAACAAAAATTAGCTTCTCAAGAATAAGTTAAGTGATATATACTCGAAAAGACTTTCTTTTCGAAGTATTCACTTTTCATGTCAGCCATTCCACCTAACAAAGCTATTTTTACTGGACTTCCTGTTTATAACGGGAATGGTCAACAGAGAAATTTGTCAGATCCTAGATACCAGTACCAAGACGATTTACCCAACACCGCCAAAGTCCAAGAAACAAGCACGGATAATCTTTATGGGACAACCGGAGCTGCTTTGGCCAGAGCAATTCAAATTGGATGTAATGGATATCACACCGTCCTAGCTTCAAATGGAACTTATTATTATGCCCCTTGTCAATCTCAAGAATGGCTGATAGAAAGATTGACCCAATTAGACTCTGCCCTTAATTTTACCTATATTGGTAATTATAGAGTTCTTAGTTACGATCAACCTTTTTATTATGTTAGTTCTTTCAATGGTTGGATTATAGATGCAGCTTCTTCTTTTGAGGGGTATGATGTGGATTTGAACACAGTCGCCAACTCTGAAATTCCTAACGGCATAGCAATTGATTTCAGATATTCAATCGATGGTGAAACCTGGTCTCTTTGGGTTAATATGGGCTTTGCTACGACTGGTTTACAAAATTCATATGATTCTGGAGAAGGTTCTGAAATTTTTTCGATTCAGCTAGACCCCAGCAAGCCCTTCTACCCCGAATTTCGATTTACTTCTGTGGTTATTAATCCAGACGGCAGTATTGCCTATCGATGGGACGAGCCAATTTCTCCAAGTGTGGTTATTGTGAATTTCGAATTGGCTCTTACTTACAATGACGATATAGCAACTGGTCCTGATAATTTGGTTATTCGCAACCCTGTTCCTCAATGTTCACCTGAACAATCCAATCGTCCTGTCGTTTTCAATGAATGTGGGCCTTTCACATTCAATCCCTACAACATCAACAAGGCGATTAATCTCTATCGGGATTTGAGTTTAATCGTCAACAAGATGTTTGGATTTGAAACTAATTATTATTCGGTCCAACCTCAATCTAGGTCTAAAGATGTGGTCCTGAAAGAATGGACTCTATATGATGTGGTTGAGGAAAGATGTGTGAAGGTCATGGTGCCACAGAATCAATTTCCCGATAATAAGCCCAATTATGACCCGTTTGGGATTTCTTTCGAGGAGCCTTTCGAAGTTCACATCGATAAAGTGTATTTCGAAAGTTTATTTGGCAGAGGATCCCAGCCCAGAAAAAGAGATATTTTGTATTTCCCGCTCACGAATAGAATTTATGAGATCAATTCAACCTACCTGTTTAGGGATTTCATGTATTCCCCAGTTTACTTTAAAATCGAATTGAAAAAATACAACCCTAAATCTAACACCTACTTTAGAGACCCGGCCTACAAAGAAGAACTGGACGGAATCGCATTGAACTCCCAAAAGTTATTTGGAGCCGAAACTGAAGCACAGGAAGAATTAATCACCAAACCCCAACAGTATGTCACGACTACGAACGACCGAGGGACCGATCCCACAAGATCGTACGTGTACGAGAAACTCCCAATTGTAAATTATGATTTAAACAACAACTGGACAATTGTTTTCAACAACTATTATGATTTGTATGATGCTTTTCAGTCTAATCCCGAATTTGTCTTTGAGCCAGACAAATATCGCAGTGGGGTAAGATATTTGACCACTCCCAAATTGGATGCAGAGGGAGAAATAGCTTTCACCTGCTGGTTTTCTATTAAGAATTATGTGAATGAAAATTCGCTGACCAAAAAACCCTTTGCTCCCGTGCCGATGGTCCAGGAAACAGTGACCCCCACCAGGATTGTCTATAACACCTCGCCATATAAACATGGACTATCCCCGTGGTTGGGATACGCTGAAAATCCGGAAGGTTATGTTGCCATTAAATCTGGCCAAAACCAATCGGGTGGATTTCAGGTCACCTCTGTGATTGATCAATTCAAATTTTCGGTCGCAAACCCTAATTTACCTTTTTCTCTAGATCCTCCTCCTCTCAAAATGCAAAAGGCTCAAGCCAGAAATTTGATAGCAGGTGATTATCTGGATCCAAACACCGGACCCCAAGGTCTGCGAGTAGATATAATTTATTCTGGTTCCCAGGAACCCAACAACACAAACTTTCTCCAAGAGGGAAGTATCCAAATTAATTTGAACGATTTTGTGTTTAATTCCAGACTTCAGTTCGTACCCGAGATCGGAGAATGGTACGCTATCGTGGTAAATATTTCCAATAAATACCATCAAATGGGGGTGAATATGTGGAAGATGAGTTACGATGCCAACAACCCCCAAGAACAGAGTTCAAATCTGATCCCGGTCCATGAAGATTTTAGAACTTTATCTCAAACCTATACATTCGACTTACCGAAAGACATCGTGACGGATCCGGCTAGCCCCTTATATGGAACTGATAACAATGCCTATCGAATTTACACCTCTCCAGTTTTATTGTCTAATATTAGAATTTTCAAATCGATGATAGATATTAATAAACAATCTATTGTGTTGAATCAAAATGTTGTGAGGGACGCTCAACTTGCCCACATCATCGATAACGCCAAACCAGTTTTAGCCATCCCCAAAATCCCCAGAAAGGGTTAAAAAAATCGACTTATGCCTAGACGTAAACCCAAGCCCGAGAAGGTTGTCCAAGAAAGAATCAAAGCAAATTTAGATTCCATTTTATTGGAAGAAAATTTAGAAATTGAATCCCTAACTGTTGATAACCTACCTCGGATGAAAACTACGGAAGTTCTGGATTTTCAAACCCAAATCCAATCTACCGGCACAGACTCTAAAGATCTCTTAGAATCTCTGGTGAAATTCTACGTGGACGAAAATTTGATTGATGAATCAGATTTCATTGTTTACAAGAAAAAAATTGATGCGATGAATGTTGCGTCTATGATGTTACAATTGAAAACAGCTCAACATGCGATCACTAAGCTCGTAGAAGAAATTGATTTAGGGAACACTGCCCCGCGAATGTTCGAAGTTTTAGCCCAACTTCAATCACAAATTATGCAGATGTCCAAAGATCATCAGGCCTATTTAGACAAAACAGAGGCTAGTTATAAAAATTTGAGAAAACAGCTGGAAACAAAAGTTTCTTCTGGCTCGGTTCCTTTACAACAAAATCCAAGTCAAGACGGAAGTTTCGAGACGATTAAGAATCCAGAGCAAGGATCTAATTCGTCTTTAAGAGTTAGAGGAACTAAAAATCTAATGGAGGGTCTTCGTGACATTTTAGGCACTGAGATTCAAGACGTAAAAGTCGAGGAAGTCAACGAAAATGCAGTGGTAAACGCCAGACAAAAAGCAAGTCAAGACGCCAGAAAAAATGTCTATGATAACGGGGAATCGACTTTTGAAATAGACGATGAATTGTTTCAATAAAAAGAATTCGAATGAGTAAACACGAAGAGGAACAAATTGATTCCAATTACTGGTCTACTAAAAGAATTGAGGATTTATTAAGAAAAGTAGAAGATGAAGGATTAGATTACAAATCGGTTGATAATCCATTTCATGATGGGGATCCTGATTTAAAAAAATCTAATTTGTTGTGGGAGTATACCCCAGAGGAACTGCAAGAAATGCAGAGGTGCGCTAAAGACGTGGTGCATTTTGCTCAGCATTGCCAAGTTATGACTGACGATGGACTCCAATACATTCAATTACGGGACTATCAGGAATCTGTTTTAAGGGAATACCAAAACAATCGTTTTAACGTTTTTCTTGCCCCGAGACAGGTTGGAAAATGTCTCTTGCCTACCTCTTATATTAGAAAAGAAAATGGAAAAAAAGTTCTTATAAAGCATTTGAAAAATAAAAAAAATCAAAGAGTTTTAAGTTATTTGAAAAATTTCCTTTATAAATTATACTGTTTTATCTAAATTTTTTGCCACGGGGCTAGATATATATTAAAAGATAAAGAAGTGAAAAAAAGAACCAAAAAATCGTTTGTTTGTAGAAATTGCAATTCTCGTTATGAGACCAGTTGTATGGCTTCAAAATTTTGCTGTGATGAATGCAGAAAAGAATTTAAGGTAAAGGACGGAAAGCAAATATTAAAAGACTATGTTATATGCCAGATTTGTAATAGAGCAACAGCAAATGTAACTGGGGTACATTTGAGAAACCACGCGGATTGGACACCAGAAAAATACCACAGAGAATTCCCAAATTTTCAAACCATTGCTGAAACCACTCTTAAAAAAATTACGGAAGGATCTAAAAAAGCGGGAGCAAGGATGAGAGAAACCGAACACAGACAAAGGTTGAGTGGGATATTCAAGGGGGAAAACAACCCAATGCATAAATCAAAAACCACTGAAGAAAAAAGAAAATCTATATCCCCGTTTTCTTCTGCTTTTTATTTAACAAAATTTCCTTATCTTTCTGCAGAAGAAGCCGAATCTATGGCCAAAAATAAACTTTCTGAAAATGTAATTGTATCGTGGGTTAAAGAAGAATATTGGGCCAA
>JACCDW011411217.1_pt1 | contig 18737 bp, 15 predicted proteins | sample 7449781 | NCBI WGS metagenome assembly JACCDW01 (sample SAMN15323449, study PRJNA562643) | freshwater metagenome | isolation source: river surface water | place: USA:Blue River Watershed | collected 2017-08-18
CTCATTTAAATTACATTATGTCAGAAGCACAAGATACATCAGCTCAAGATCGGGCAAATTATGGTGCAGATAATATTCAAGTATTAGAGGGTTTAGAGGCGGTTCGTAAGCGTCCTTCCATGTACATAGGTGATACAGGCTTTAAAGGTCTGCATCATTTGATTTGGGAGGTTGTTGATAACTCAATTGATGAGGCGTTGGCAGGACACTGCGACATGATCAAGGTGACGATTAATACAGATAATTCCATCTTAGTCGAAGATAACGGTCGGGGTATTCCTACGGGCATGCACACGAAAGAAAAGCGTTCAGCTTTAGAGGTTGTTATGACAGTGCTTCACGCTGGTGGTAAGTTTGATAAGGATACATATAAAGTTTCTGGAGGTCTTCACGGTGTAGGGGTATCATGTGTGAATGCCTTATCGACGGATTTAAAGGTGACGGTGCATCGGGAGGGAAAGATTTTCCAACAAGAATATAAGATTGGTGTTCCGCAATATCCTGTTAAGGAAATTGGCGAAACGGATCGTACAGGTACTTCGGTATTGTTTAAGCCGGATGAGACCATCTTTACGGTTACTGAATATAAATATGACACCGTAGCGGGTCGTTTGCGTGAATTGTCATTCTTGAATGCGGGAATTCGTGTTCAATTGACGGATTTGCGTGAATTAGACGAGGAAGGCAATGCGCGTTCAGAGGAGTTTTACTCAGAAGGTGGTTTGCGTGAGTTTGTGACATTCTTGGATTCAACACGTGAGCCATTGTTGACAGAGCCTATCTACATGGAAGGTGATAAGAACGGGGTTCCTGTTCAGGTTGCGATGGTTTATAATACTTCGTATACGGAGAATGTCGTTTCTTATGTGAACAACATTAATACCATTGAAGGAGGTACACACGTTGCGGGTTTCCGTGGAGCTTTGACGCGTACGTTGAAGAACTATGCAGATAAGTCAGGTGCGTTAGATAAATTGAAAATTGATATCGCGGGAGATGACTTCCGCGAAGGTTTGACTGCTGTTATTTCAGTGAAAGTAGCAGAGCCGCAATTTGAGGGGCAGACCAAAACCAAATTAGGTAATGGGGAAGTATCCGGTGCGGTTTCAGCAGCGATGTCGGATATGTTGGAAACTTGGTTGGAGGAGCATCCGAAGGAGGCTCGTCAAATTGTTGCTAAGGTAATTTTGGCTGCTCAAGCGCGTCATGCAGCCCGTAAGGCGCGTGAAATGGTTCAGCGTAAAACGGTATTAGGTTCGAACTCTTTACCAGGAAAATTAGCTGATTGCTCAGATTCGGATCCAGAAACATGTGAGATTTACTTGGTCGAAGGGGATTCGGCGGGAGGAACTGCCAAACAAGGTCGTAACCGTGCTTTTCAGGCAATTTTGCCTTTACGGGGTAAGATTTTAAATGTGGAGAAGGCGCAGGAATACAAGATCTACGAAAACGAAGAAATTAAAAACATGATTACGGCATTAGGCGTATCCTTTGGGAAAGATGGAGACGAACGTGCCCTCAACATGGAAAAATTGCGTTATCATAAAGTTATCATCATGACCGATGCGGACGTTGACGGTAGTCACATTCGTACCTTGATTTTAACTTTCTTCTTCCGTTACATGCGTGAATTAGTGGATCGTGGATGTATTTACATTGCACAACCGCCATTGTACCAAGTGAAGAAAGGCCAACAAGTTCGTTATGTTTGGACGGAGGACCAACGGACTCTTGCGATTCAAGAATTAGCTGCTGGAGGTAAAGAGGAAAGTGTAGGTGTTCAGCGTTATAAGGGTCTTGGAGAGATGAATGCGGAACAATTGTGGGAGACTACCATGAATCCAGAATCTCGAACCTTGAAGCAAGTAACCGTTGATTCGGCCATTGAAGCAGATTTGTTGTTCTCCATGTTGATGGGCGATGAGGTTGCTCCTCGTCGTGATTTCATTGAGAAGAATGCGAAATACGCGAAAGTAGACGTTTAGTTCCATGGAGGTTGACTTTAAAGCCTATCATTTGCGTGGGATTCACGCTAGCACTCCGGAGGAAAAGCAACAGATTAATCAAGAACTGAAAGATCTTTACGATTCCTTAACAGAAGCTGATAAACGAATATTTAATTTGGAGCTTCAGAAATTCTTGGCCATCGAAATGGGGCGCTTGGGTTCTGATTATGAAGCGATCAAAAACCAAATTCCAGAAGCCTAATCATGAGTGATTCAAAATTAGACCAAATTATTCACGACACAGAAGATTCCTCTCAGGGGAATCTTTTGTCGTTCCTACAGCCCAAGAACTGGAAGATTAATTTGATGGCACCCCGCGAAGCCAAACGCAAAGTGGAAAAGTCGATGCAAAAGGCGCAAGATACGATTGCGAAAGCTCGTTTTATTTCCCGAGACTTGTCGTGGTTGAAGTTTGATGAGCGTGTCTTGGATCAAGCGCGCGATGTGGAAAAGAGTTTATTTGACCGACTGAAATTTTTAGCAATTACTGCATCGAACTTAGATGAATTTTTTACGATTCGGATGGGTTCTTTGTACAATTATTTAGATTTTGGGAAAGAACGCACCGATTATTCAGGTTTGCGCGAAATACCTTTTAAGCAAACACTGATTTCTTCCGCTCAGGAATTTAGTCAAGAAAAACACCGACTTTTCATCGAAGAAATTCTGCCTTTATTTCCCGAAAATGGATTAATGTTGGCAACGCTGGATGATTTATCGGCCGACGAGCTTGCAGACGCGGAGGCATATTTTCATCGGACAATTTACCCGATGTTGACCCCCATGGTTTTTGACCATACGCATACTTTTCCTAGTTTATTGGCAAAAACGCTCATTTTTGGTGTTGTTACGGTTGGTTTTGCTGATAAGAAAAATGCCAAAGGGAAATACGAGAAAGACCGTAAGATTTCGTTTGTTCAGATACCGTTGAATTTGACGCGTTTATATGTGATTGAGCGGGATGATAAAGTTTTGTTCTTGCCCATTGAGCAAATTATTCGTCATTATTTGCAGGTACTTTATCGGAATGTTGAGATTGAATCAACTACTTTGTTTCGCATTACACGAAATGGCGATTTTGATGTGGTTGAACATGAAGATACCGAAACCGATTTTGTGGATGAGGTTAAGAAGAAAATTAAAGACCGAAGACTCGGTCGTGTTACGCGCGTGGAGGTGGAAGAAAATCATTCTGATTTTCTGCTAAATGAAATGTTGAAACGCTGGACATTGGAAAAGTCGGATATCTTCATCAAGAAATCCATCTTGGATTTTACGGCTTTTTGGCAAATTTTAAAGCATCCAGAATTCAAAACTAAATTGGCTCCAAATCCTACCGTTGTTCCCCCCTTGGGACTTAAGTCGGTGCACATAGGCGACATTTTTGAAACGATGAAACGTGGTGATATTTTATTGCATCATCCGTATAATAATTTTGAGCCGGTTATTCAATTGTTGGAACAGGCAGCTGAGGATTCTCAAGTTTTAGCCATTAAGATTACTTTGTATCGTATTTCCAAGCATTCTCGCATTGCGAGTGCATTATTGCGTGCTGCGGAAAATGGCAAACACGTATCGGTTTTGTTTGAAGTGAAGGCACGTTTTGATGAGGAGAATAATATTCGTGAGGCGACACGATTGCAAAAAGCGGGTTGTTTTGTGATTTACGGTATTCCGGGTTTAAAAACACATACAAAATTGTTGCAAGTCATTCGCAATGAAGGATCTCATGTCATGAGTTATGCCCATTTATCCTCTGGTAATTACAATGAAGATACGGCGAAGCTCTATACCGATTTAGGCTTATTGACAACGGATTCGAGGATTACACAAGATATCTCAGAGTTTTTTAATGTAATTACGGGCCATTCGATGCCTACGCATTATGAGCATTTGATTACGGCTCCGCGGGATATGCGTAACCGACTTATCGAGATGATCGATGAAGAAATTGAAAATCATAAGCAGGGGATTCCGGCGGGTATTTGTTGGAAAATAAACTCCTTACAAGATTTAGAAACGATGGAAGCCCTTTACAAGGCTTCTAAAGCGGGGGTGCCGGTTTTATTGATTATTCGTGGCATTTGCTGTATACGTCCACAGCGTGCCGGATTGTCAGATAATATCTTCATCAAATCGATTGTGGGAAATTATTTGGAGCATACGCGTCTTTATTATTTCCATCGTGGAGGTGAACCCAAAGTTTATGGCGGTTCGGCAGATGTGATGGTTCGAAGCTTTGATCGTCGGATAGAATCTCTTTTCGAAATGGTAAATCCACGTGCTAAGCATATGGCCATCACCATTTTAGATTGGAATTTAAGGGATACGGTGAACTCTTATGAAATGCAGGAAGATGGAAACTATTGGAAGGTAGAAAGTAGTGAGCCTTTTAATATTCATCAAGCATTTTATCGAATTACTGAGGAAGATTTAATAGAACAACTTACCTTTGAAAAATATACGGTCAATTTGACTCAAACTGAAAACTAATTTACACCAACATCATACAAATGGAAAGATTTACTGGCTTATTGGGGATTGTTTTAATTTTAGGCGTTTCCTTTCTAATGTCCAATAACCGTAAGGCAATTAATTATCGCACCGTAGGGGTAGGACTTCTACTACAGGTGGGATTAGCCGTATTTATTTTAAAAACAGAAGTAGGACAAGCGACCTTTCAATGGTTAGGGGATGCCATTAATACGTTATTGGGTCAAGCCGACAAAGGTGCACAATTTGTGTTTGGTTCCTTAGTTGATCGTAAGTTGATGTCACAGGCATTCGGAGCCGGCAATGATTATATCTTTTTCTTTAAAGTCGTTCCTACCATTATTTTTGTCGCTGTTTTAGTGAATATGTTTTATCACTTGGGCGTACTTCAACGTGTCGTTTCGACGATGGGAAAAGGTGTACACTGGTTGATGGGCGTGAGTGGAGCAGAGGCATTGTCTAACGTTGCATCTACATTTGTAGGTCAAGTAGAGGCTCAAATCATGATTAAGCCTTATCTGAAGAATATGACGAATTCGGAGTTGATGGCATCCATGACAGGTTCTTTTGCTTGTATTGCTGGGGGCGTTATGGCCGTTTATATTTCTTTAGGAGTTCCTGCGGCCTATTTATTAGCGGCTAGTTTAATGGCTGCACCGGGTGCATTGGTAATCTCGAAAATTATGTTCCCAGAAACGGAGAAGTCGGAGACCGAAGGTTTGGTAAAAATGGACATTATAAAGACACATGCCAACTTAGTGGACGCGGTGGCTGCCGGAGCGAGCGAAGGCTTGAAAGTAGGGATGAATGTGATAGCGATGTTAATTGGTTTTATTGCCTTAATCGCTTTGGTTGACTTAGGTTTAGGACATATTGGTGCATGGATTAACATGCCTACACTTTCCATGAATTTAATTTTAGGAAAGGTATTTTCCGTATTTGCTTTTGCGATGGGCGTTCCTGCACAAGATGTGGAAGTGGCGGGTGCTTTGATGGGTAAAAAGATGGTGGTCAATGAGTTTGTTGCGTATTTAGATATGGTTCATTTGAAAGCGACCTTAGATCCAAAGACAATTGCGATTACGAGTTTTGCTTTATGTGGTTTTGCCAATTTTTCTTCGGTAGCCATCCAAATTGGTGGTATTGGCGAATTAGCACCCTCGCGTCGTTCCGATTTGGCAAAATTAGGCTTTAAAGCCTTGATTGCTGGAACTTTAGCTTCGTATTTATCCGCAACATTAGCCGGTTTATTATTGTAATATGCGCATTGATCCCGAAACCGTCGAGCGAATTAAGCAAACGGCTGCTGTGGCAGACGTGATTGGGGATTATGTAACGGTAAAGAAAAAAGGGGCTAACTATTGGGCTTGCTGCCCATTTCATGGTGAGAAGACGCCTTCTTTTTCCATTTCACCTAGTAAAGGAATTTATAAATGTTTTGGTTGTGGTAAAGCAGGCGATTCCGTTCGTTTTATCATGGACATTGAGGGCCTAGGCTACGGCGAGGCTTTACGTCATTTGGCCAAAAAATATGGCATCGACATCCAGGAAGAGGAGATGACGGACGACCAACTCCTTCGCCAAAATGAGCGGGAGAGTTTGTTGATCATCTTAGAATATGCCAAAGAATTTTTCAAGAAACAATTAATGGAATCCGACGAAGGGAAGTCCATCGCTTTGCCTTATTTTAAGGAGCGAGGTTTCTCGGATGCAACGATACAAACCTTTGATTTAGGTTATAGCCCAGAAGGCTGGGATGTCTTTTTGAAAACAGCGCTCAAGCATGGTTTCAGTCAAGAAATCATCGAGAAAGCAGGTTTAGTCACGAATAAAAACGATGAAGGAAAAGTCTATGACCGTTTTCGTAATCGCGTTATTTTTCCGATTCATAGTGTTGCTGGCAAGGTCATTGCCTTTGGGGCACGTATTCTAAAATCGGATGCTAAGAATCAAGCCAAATACCTCAACTCGCCCGAAACTGTTGTATATCACAAGTCGGCGACCCTGTATGGTATCGCGCAGGCAAAAAATGAAATCCGCCAAAAAGATGTTTGTTATCTCGTAGAAGGGTATACTGACGTGATTTCCTTGCATCAGGCGGGCATTAAAAATGTCGTGGCCTCATCCGGTACGTCGTTGACGATTGAGCAGATTAAGTTGATTGGCCGATTTACCAACCACGTCACGGTTTTGTATGATGGAGATTCCGCGGGGATCAAAGCGGCATTACGTGGAATGGATTTGATCTTAGAAGAAGGTTTACAAGTGAATTTGGTTGTCTTCCCGGAAGGGCAAGATCCTGATTCCTTTGTGCGGTCTATCGGTAGCGAGGCATTTATTGAATATATTCAAAAAGAATCGCGGGATGTAATTTCGTTCCAAGCGAATTTATTCATGAAGGAAGCGGGGGATGATCCCTTCAAGAAATCCGAATTGATTAAGGAAATGGTGCAAAGTATCTCCAAGATACCGGATGCCATCCAGCGGAGCTTGTTTATCCAAAAGACTTCGCAATTGATGCGTTTGGAGGAGGATGTTCTCTTGGCTGAAATGAATAAGTTGCATTTGAAGAAAGTGCAACAAAAATCTATGCCAACGCTTTCTCCACAGAATGAAGCGGAGTTGCAAGCTATGTTTGAGCCAGGTCCTGAGGTCGATGAACCTGTGGAAGTTCAAAATTTGGCTTATTACCAAGAATTGGAATGTATGCGATTATTGGTCAATTATGGACATTTGGAAATAAGTCCTGAAAAAGCGCCTGGTGTGAGTTTATTGCAATATCTGTTACATGAATTAGAGGAAGTGCAATTTCAAACCCCTTTATTCAAAGGCATCCTGGATACGTGTCGGAACGAATTCGCACGTGGGGTAATTCCGGAACCATCCTTTTATTTACATCATTCCGAGGAGGAGGTTCAACGCTTTGCCATTGATGCTTCGTCGGATAAACATATTTTATCAACGGTATGGCGAGATCGACATGAGATTAGGGTGAGAAAGGATGAGGAACTTCTTGAAGATTTCGCATACAAGAATATTTTGCGTTTGCGTAAGGTGTACAACGATCAGCATATTAAAGATGTCATGGAACGCATGGATCAATATGTAGGTGATCCGAATGAAATGAATGATTTATTGCTTGAATTTATTCATTTAAAGGAAATTCAGAAAAATATTTCGCAGGAATTGGGGACAGTTATTGAAAAATAGCGTATTTTCGTTCACGTTAAAATGAAAAGAATTCTATCCATCATGCTATTGTTCGTTCTCCTGTATCAGGCAGGCGGCTTTGCTTTGCGCTTTATTGCGCAGGATACGGATACATTTGAAGCAGGGGAGACGATTGTCGTTGAAATGCCTATTTCTTTGCCCTATCAAACGGATTGGGATGCTCCTCAGGAAGTATCCGGAGAGATTCGTCAAGGCGATAAATTTTACCAAATGAAAGACCAGCAGGTCATCGATGGTAAGATTGTAACGACCTTGGTTGCAGATCAAAATGCCCGTGATCGTTTCTTGGATTTAGCTGCACAGGTGAATGAACACATGTCGGACCAACCCGAAAAGGCACCTGCCAAATCTAAATTAATCAATACCCTTGTAAAAGAATATTGTGCGCATGCGTCAGCATGGGTTCTTTATATTATGGAATGGCCTGCTACGCTACAAGCGCCATCGCATGAAACGTTACCTACCTTGGCATTTTCTGCCGATTTCTTTTCACCTCCAAGGCAAGCTTAAATTTTCTCGATACTTTTTTGTTTTGAAGGTCTATTGACCTTTGAAACCTTACGTGTATTTTAAAATTTAAGCATGAAAAAAATCATACTACTGCTTTGTCTGGCACTACTAGCCGGCAAAGCTGCCAATGCGCAAATGCCGCATGATGGCATTTATATGAATAAAAAATTAGCCTGTGGGGCTGTCATTTATGGGAATTCCTCTTGGACGAATTTCTGGGAAAATCAATTATTTCGTGATAACAAGAATATCGGCCGTTTGACTACGGAATCCGTATCGGCCATGTTAGCCTATGGAATCACCAAGAAGCTCAATGTAATCGCCGTCGTTCCCTATGTGCGCACCCATGCGTCAAAGGGTAATTTGATGGGGCAAGAAGGTCTTCAAGATGCTTCTTTGTGGCTAAAGGCGAAAGGCTATTCTTCGCATGGGTTAACTTTGCATGGGGTGGTGGGTCTCAGTGTTCCCGTTTCGAATTATGTACCTGATTTTTTGCCGATGTCCATTGGAATTGGTTCAAAGGCATTGATCACCCGGGGTATGATTTCGTATGATTTGCCCAAACACCTTTATTTGAATTCCTCTATTGCGTATCAAATGCGAAGCAATGTGCGTGCGGACCGCGATGGGTATTTAGCTGGAAGTCGTTTTTATAATACTTCTGATGTTGCGGTTCCAGATGCTTTTGACGCTGCTCTTCGTTTGGGTTACTTGAAAAAAGATAATCAATTGGAGCTTTTTGCGGAACACTTTTCGTGCATAGGAGGTGATCATATTCGTCGGAATGACATGCCATTCATTACAAATGATATGACAATGACGTCGGTGGGTGTTTATGGGAAATTCCAGCCGAAAACCTTGGGTGTTAATGCGAAGGTTGCTTATGTGGTGGATGGTCAAAATGTGGGCCAAAGTTTTAGCCTTTCCGTGGGGGTGTTATACCAATTTAAATTATAATTCGATGAAATATATCTATACATTATTAGTTTTTGTCTTGCTGGCCTCTTGCACGAAAGAGGTGGATATGGTGGTTGACCAACCTTACGTTCCCTCTAATCTGGATGTTAATGCGGGTGGATGGAAAACCTTTATTGCGTCCGATATTAGTGTATCTACTCCTCTTTTGGTAACGGATGCTACTTATTTGAAGGAAATCGATTCCTTGAAAACGGTGGTTATCCCTTCGTTGACTGCTGCTCAAAAAACAGCCGTTCAATATTGGGGAGCTGGTGCCGTAATGCGTTGGAATGAAATTGCGCGTGAATTAGCGGCAAGATACAATCAAGCTCCCGCTGCGAATGCGGCTGGCATTTATCCCGTGCCGAATGCAGCAGATCCTTTGGCGGATCCGCGTTTTCCATTCGCAAATCCACCTTATACGGCGAGGGCTTTAGCTTATTTGAGTGTGGCGCAATATGATGCATTGGTGACTGCTTGGAAATTTAAGTATCAATACAATCGTAAAGCGCCGTATGTTGTTGATACAACGATTAAGCCTTTATTGCCGGTTACATCCTTGCCAACATATCCTGCTGAAGATGCCGTGGTGGCTCAAGCGAGTTATGTGATTTTACTGGCTATGTTCCCCGGGGAAGGTCCGTTTTTGGCTGAAAAATTAGCGGAGGCGAAAAATGTACGGGTTTGGGCTGGAATGAATGTGGGCTCTGATGTTGCAGCAGGTGTAAAACTTGGAGGAGCGGTGGCTGCTCAAGTCATGGCGCGTGCGAAAACGGATGGAATGAGTGCAGCAAATAACCAAGCGATTGTTCCGGGTTTAATAGCAAATTCCAAGTCTTTGGGCTTTGTAAATCCATGGGCAAGCCAAGAAATTCCTGCACGTCCACCGATGTTACCTAATTATGGCGCTGTGAAAACATGGAATTTTGATCGTGAAACGATGGTATCGATTCGTCCGCCCATTCCTTATTTAGAGGGATCGGCTGAATTCAAGAAGGATTTGGCTGAATTGGAAGCAATCAATAAAAATCAAACGCGTAACCAAGCTGCGATTGCGAATTATTGGGCAGATGGTCCAGGTTCGTATACGCCACCAGGGCATTGGCATCGTTATGCATGCGCGGCAGGAGTTGAGGCCAAATATTCGGAAGTTCGTATGGCAAGAATGTTGGCCTATGTTGGGACTGCCTTAATGGATGCAGGGATAGCTTGTTGGGACACTAAATATTTCTACTACAGTCCACGTCCTCAACAGTTTGGTTTAAAAACCTCTGTGGGACTTCCTAATTTCCCCAGTTATACGTCTGGGCACTCCACCTTTTCATTTGCGGCAGCATCGGTTTTGAGCTCTTTTTTTCCTACCAAAACAAGTTTGTTTAGTGCCTATGCGCAAGAAGCATCTGATTCGCGTGTATATGGGTTAATACATTTCCGTGTTGATTGCTCAATGGGAGGGAAGCATGGTAAGTTGATCGGAGATTATGCGGTGAAGCGTGCCAATGCGGATGGGGCACAATAAATGGGTTTTCTTAAAACATACATGTTATGATAACGATAAGTAAAAATAGATTTCATGCACTTGTTGCAGCGGCATGGATGAATCGCGCGATGATTGCGATGGTCTATATATGGTTTGGATTATTGAAGGTCCTCGGAGCTTCGCCAGCAGAAGGATTAGTGACAAGCTTATTTGATATTACTTTGTCTCCCCTATTGAGTATCCAACAATTTTTGATTTTGTTGGGTCTTGCAGAATGTTTGATAGGTACGTTGTGGTTGTTTCCTCGTATCACTAAATGGGCGTTTTGGATCATGATGGCGCATATGTTCACGACTTTCTTGCCCATATTGTTTTTGCCCAGTGAAACATGGCAGTCCTTCTTGGCATTGACGCTAACTGGGCAATACATTATCAAGAATGTGGTATTGTGTTCAGCGGCTTGGTTTATTTATGTTTTTTCTGAAAATTGAAGGTGGGGGTAAACGCTGCCGGGGTCAACGACCCCGGCAGCGTTACGCTTTTTACCATTTTAAGGTATCAAAAAACCCCTTATCCGTTCGAATAAGGGGTTTTTATTTAAATATCGAATAATTCGATTTTAGGCTATAGGCCTAGAATTTTCTTATTCAGCTCTTCGTCAGCTCCAGTTCCAGCGAAATCATCGAACACTTTCTCCGTTGCCTTGATGATGTGGCTTGCAATAAAGGGCGCTCCTTCTGTTGCTCCTTGAACCGGATCTTTGATGCAGCATTCCCATTCTAACACAGCCCAACCGTCATAGCCGTATTGCGTTAATTTCGAGAAGATGCTCTTGAAATCCACCTGGCCATCGCCTAACGAACGGAAACGTCCAGCGCGGTTAATCCAAGATTGGTAACCACCATATACGCCTTGTTTACCCGTTGGGTTAAATTCAGCATCTTTAACGTGGAACATTTTGATTCGCTCGTGATAGAAATCAATGTATTGCTTATAATCCAATGCCTGTAACACAAAATGCGATGGATCATATAATAAGTTGGCACGCTTATGGCCTTTTACCTCATCCAAAAACATCTCAAATGTCACGCCATCATGCAAGTCTTCTCCTGGGTGAATCTCATAACATAAATCTACGCCACACTCATCGAATGTATTCAATATGGGCAACCAGCGGCGACCTAATTCCTTAAATCCTTGCTCTACTAATCCCGCAGGGCGTTGTGGCCATGGATAAACTGTATGCCACATCAAAGCTCCCGAGAATGTCGCATGTGCATTTAATCCCAAGTTTTGAGAAGCCTTGGCTGCGTATTTCAATTGTTGGACCGCCCATTCCGTACGAGCCTTTGGATTTCCTTTGACAGAATCCGGGGCAAAACCGTCGAATCCTAAATCATAAGCTGGATTAACAGCCACTAATTGCCCTTGTAAGTGTGTGGATAATTCCGTGATTTGCAAGCCTTTGGCAGCTAGCATTCCCACGATTTCATCGCAATAGGTTTTAGATTCTGCCGCTTTCTGCAAATCGATGCAACGTGAATCCCAGGAAGGAATTTGCACGCCTTTGTATCCTAACGATGCCACCCAAGTCGTGATGCTATCCAAAGAATTGAAGGGAGCTTCATCCCCCATAAATTGTGCCAAAAATATCGCTGGCCCTTTGATCGTTTTCATAATAGTTAATGGTTTAGATTTTGACCCACTTTTGTGCGCGTGTCGAATCCAAGATGCGCTCACAAATTAATAACTCGCGGTATCCGTCGGCGAACGTTGGGTATTTAGGATTTTCCGGTTGCTTACCTGACTCAACAGCCGCGTAAACCTCCTTGAATAATTGCTTCGATGTATCCGAGAATCCTTCGTTGTGACCTCCTGGGAATGTCATTAACGCAGATGCTTCTGGATAGGCCAACGATGGATCTCGCATCAAGACTTGGTTCGCTTGATCACGGTTACCAATCCAAATTTCATTTGGCGCCTCCGAGTTGAAAGCAAATGTTTTGTTGGATCCCGAAATCTCTAATTTCAATTGATTTTTACGACCCGCCGAAACCTGCGATACCGTCACACACCCGCGGTTCCCGTTGTCGAAACGCAATAATACGTTCGCATGATCCTCCGTGTTAATATGGACATCCGCATAATCTTCCGGTTGCAACATTTTGCCTGAATAGGTTTCTACGGGCTTCAAAGGCTTTTTACGCACCTTGTGAACGGTGTTGAAATCAGCCATTACTTCGACAGTTTTCAAGCCTGTGATGTATTCAATCACATCCAATAAGTGAGAACCGATATCGGCAATCGCACGAGAATCTCCTGATTTATCAGGTTCTAAACGCCAGTTGTAATCCGTGTTGTAAAACAACCAATCTTGTAAATAGCTCCCTATGATTGAATAAATTTCACCCAAATCGCCTTTCTCGCGCATGGTTTTCATTTGACGTACCAAAGGATAATAACGCAAGTTGAAGTGAACCGCATTCACCAAACCTGTCTTTGCTGCTAATTCTACTAATTCTTCAGCTTCGTGTAAATCTTTGGCCAAAGGTTTCTCACAAACCACGTGCTTGCCAGCTAATAAAGCGGCTTTGGATTGCGAATAGTGCAAGAAGTTGGGTGTACAAATGTGCACGCACTGAATGTCTTCTTGTTTTAATAAGTCTTCGAAAGTGTACCAACGGCCGATGCCCAATTGCTTTGCTTTGGCTTCTGCCAACTCAATGTTTACTTCACACAATGCAGCAACGTCGATATTAGGTAAGCGACGAAGCGCTTCGATGTGTGCGGGTCCGATAAATCCGGTACCTACGATACCTACTTTAATTTTAGTCATAATCTATTAAATTTCGAATTTTGTCCATTTATTCTGGTTGTCTTTGGCCGAACGAACCACGTTCTCAATGAATGCCATCCCCATAATACCCTCCTCAATGCCTGGGAAATCATACATCGGATCTTGTGGCTTGCCTGCCCAGCGTGCGCGTACCGCAAAAGCGAAGTTGCGGTAAATATTCGCGAATGTCTCTACATAGCCTTCCGGGTGTCCCGCTGGTTGGCGAGAATGTGCATTCGTTGCCGCTGATAAATTCCCAACAGCCGTACGAATCGTTCTCGCACCTTCATCGCGTGTTCGGAAAGTCAAGGTATTGGGCTCCATTTGATGCCAAGTAATACCTGCTTTGCTTCCATAAATACGGAAATTGAAGTCATTTTCTTCGCCGTTACAGATTTGGGAGCAATGTAGAACACCTTTCGCGCCATTATTATAATGTAACAAAATGTTCCCATCGTCATCCAATAAGCGACCCTCAACGAAAATCGTCAAATCCGCACAAAGTTCTGTGATGTGCAATCCCGTGATGTATTCAATTAAATTCTCGCAATGGGTACCAATATCCCCAATAGCCCCTGCGGCTCCACAACGCTCTGGGTCGGTACGCCATGCTGCTTGTTTTTGGCCGGTAGCTTCTACCAAGTCGATTAACCAACCTTGGGGATACTCCACAATAATCTTGCGAATTTCGCCTAATTGGCCCGAATCTACGAGGTGTTTCGCCTCTTTGACCATCGGGTAAGCTGTATAGTTATGAGTCAAAGCGAAAATCATTCCTGATTTTTCGATGATCTTTTTCAATTCTTTTGCCTCGGCCAGATTTAATGTGGCTGGCTTATCGCAAACGACATGAAATCCATTTTCCAGAGCCATTTTAGCAGCAGGGAAATGCACGTGATTGGGCGTAACAATCGAGACAAAATCCATGCGCTCGCCTTCAGGAAGTTCTTTTTCCTTGAGGATCATCTCCTCGTAAGAGCCATAAACGCGGTTCTCTGGAAGATATAAGGCTTCGCCTGTTGCTTTGGATTTTTCAGGATTGGAGCTGAATGCTCCACAAACTAATTCAATTTCGCCGTCTAATTGTGCACCTCTGCGGTGAACGGCTCCGATAAAGGCTTCGGTGCTACCACCGATCATGCCCATTTTTAATTTTCTTCCTCGCCGACTCGCTGCGGTTGTGGATGTTCCACCTTGGATCATATGTTGATAGATTTAGATTGTCACAAAAATAGGGCTTAATTTGATTAAATTACCCTTTAATGGGTCCAGATTTTTGAAAAATTTTCAAAATAAATCGCATTTGTCGGTGGAATTCAAAAATCTTTTCGTTTTTTTGGTACGATTTTTCCAATGTTGAATTTAATTTTTTTAAGATTACTAATTCTCTAAACATTTAACTAAAACTAAACTATTATGAATCAAACTGTTAATGCCAATCGTTTATTTTTGGCGTCCTGTTTTGCACTCATCACGACTTCCATGGCTTTTGGAATACGTGCTGGGGTTTTAACTCAATTGGGTGTCGACTTTCAATTGGACAACGAACAATTAGGCTACGTAAACCAAATGGCGTTTTTAGGTTTCCCTATTGCCATGATCATCGGAGGTCCTTTGTACAATGTCTTAGGGCCAAAGAAAATTATTTGGGTAGCATTCTTTACACATGTTATTGGTCTTGTGATGACTATTTTTGCCGGTGGTTTCTGGTCATTGTTATTGTCGACATTCTTTGTTGGCTTTGGTAATGGAACCGTGGAAGCTGCTTGTAATCCGATGATTTCGGATATGTTTGAAGGAAAAGAGAAGACTAAAATGTTGAATCGTTTCCATATGTGGTTCCCTGGAGGTATTGTTATTGCAACACTTTTATCGCAATACATGACAGGTGCTAACATGGGCTGGCAATTGCAAATCGCAGCTATTTTAGTCCCTGCGGTTATCTATGCGTATTTATTCTTCGGTCAAGCGTTCCCAGAAGCGAAAGTTGAGGGTGGCGCCTCTACAGGCGAAAACTTCAAAGCAATGCTTTCTCCTTTGTATTTATTTATGTTGGCTTGCATGGCCCTGACTGCAATTTCTGAATTCGGTCCTGAGCAATGGATTGGACCTATCATGGGCCAAGCAGGTGCAAGTCCGATGATTATTTTAGCGATTGTTACGGGCTTAATGGCTGTGGGTCGTTATTTCGCAGGACCTATTGTGCATAAATTAGATGCAGGTGGCGTACTTTTAGTATCGGCTATTTTGACTGCGATTGGTGTTTATTTGATGAGTTCTGCAACTGGAAATATGGTGTATATTTCGGCAATTATTTTTGCCTTAGGTGTATGTTATTTCTGGCCAACGATGATTGGGTATGTAGCTGAAAATATTCCATTAACAGGTGCTTTTGGTCTTTCGATCATGGGTGGTATGGGAATGTTTGCAACGTCAATTTTCCAACCGATTATTGGAAAATGGTTGGATTCGAATACCGCTGAAGCTTCAAAAACCTTGACAGGTGATGCGGTTGCATTAGCTGCTGGTCAAGCGACAATGGCACAAATGGTATTGTTTCCGGCGATTTTGATCGTGGCATTTGCTGGTTTGTATTTCTTCGGAAAGAAAGCAAAGCACGCTTAATCAATTCCTTGATAATTTTGAAAAGGGAGCTTCGGCTCCCTTTTTTTTGTCCCAAATTCCGCATAGCTTTGGCAATCCTCCCAGGTTTGCCAAAGCTAGGTTATGCGGTATTTGTTTTTTTGTTTGTTCTTGATTGCCTGTAAACCCAATTACAATGTTGATCCATCCCAAGTGGAAAAAGTTTTGCGTGCGCAAGAAAAAGAATATTCTGAAACCAAGATTTTAGGCGAAACCCGCCTTGGGAATTTTGAAATCACCCTCGCCAAAGAAACCCCCTTACACCGCATTAATTTTGTTCGCTTAGTGAAGATGGGTTATTTCACCGACCGTCATTTTTATCGGAATGTCTATGAAATCGGCATGCAGGGTGGGGGAGAGTTTGCCGATCGTTTGGCCTATTTAGTTCCAGCGGAATATCCTGATCATCTGAAACCTGAACGCGGGACGATTGCCATGGCACGATACGATGAAGGAAACCCGGAAAAAGCATCTTCTCCTACGGAATTTTTTATCGTTACCAATACAGAACAAGCCGCCCGATTTTATAAGCAATATGTCGTTTTTGGCAAGATTACGAAAGGCTTGGCGGTTATCGATTCGATACAAAAACAACGGTCCTTCGACGAAAAACCAGTGATTCCCGTCAAGTTTACGCTGTCTTTGTTACAGGACGAATAAGGCTCGCGATGCCGGCAAAGGCCATGACCAATAAACAGCCCAAAACATTCAGCCACAAAAAGGCCATCAAATCAATGTACCAGGCATAAATAACGAGGGCTTCGGCAACCAATGCTGCCCAAAATACCTGATTCCCAGAAGTCTTTGGCAAATAAAAGGCACATAAAAATACGCCCAAAATTGTCCCGTAAAACCAGGATCCCAAGATATTCACCACCTCGATTAAGCTTCCCATATTGACCGCAAATTGAGCTACAATCAGACACAGAATTCCCCAGCCGAGTGTAATCAATTTAGAAACCCACCAGTAATGTTGGTTCGAGCCATCCGTATGCATAAAGCGTTGGTAAATGTCCACCATACTCGTGGAAGTAAGCGAACCAAATGCCGAGGCCATGGATCCCATGGAGGCCAACAAAATCATGGCGATTAAAAAGCCGACAATTCCCACAGGAAGGTGGTCCGTAATAAATCGTAAAAAGACATAATTCGTGTCCTGCTCCTCGAAATCAGTGTGCGACTTTTTGATTTCCGTCACCGCCTGACTTCTTAATTCCTTTTGCTTTCCTTGTAATTCTTGTATGGATGATTGCAGTTGGCGAGTCTTAGAAAAATCATTCGATTTTATCGCCCGCACCAGTTCAATTTCCTGCTGTTTTTTTGCCTTAAATACCTGGTGGTGTTCTGTATTAACTTCCTTGTAGTTAGCTTGTTGGCTCCATAATCGCTCCGAATTCTTATTGAAAAATATGGGGGCCTCTTGAAACTGGTAAAAGATGTACACGAAAATACCCACCAACAGAATTAAGAATTGCATAGGGATTTTTAAGAAACCGTTCAATAATAGGCCTTTCTTGCTTGCGGTGGCTGATTGGCCAGAAAGATAACGGCCCACTTGACTTTGGTCTGTACCAAAATATGAAAGCTGTAGAAAGAATCCTCCGATGATCCCCGACCAAATATTATAGCGATTATTGATGTCGAACTTCCAGTCGATCAAGTTGATCTTACCCATTTTCCCCGCAATAAGTAAGGATTCATGCACGCCAATTTCCTCAGGTAATTGTTGGATGATGAGGACTGCTGCTAAGATCATGCCGGCAAGTACCACCGACATCTGTAGCATTTGGGTGTATGAAATGGCTTTGGAACCACCTAACATACAATAGGTTGTCACGAGCGTTGCCGTAAGTGCATTGGTCCAAGATAAATTCCAACCTAATAAAGTGGACAAAATAATGGATGGGGCAGCTATGGTTACACCGGTAGATAATGCGCGCGGTATTAAGAACAATAAACTTGTTAGTATACGGGTTTTCGAATCAAAACGCTGTTCGAGAAATTGGTAAGCCGTGTAAACTTTCAGTCGGTAGTAATTAGGTATAAACGTGACCGAAAGAATAATCATGGCGATGGGTAATCCCAAATAGAATTGCACAAAGCGCATGCCATCCATGTAAGCCTGACCCGGTGCAGATAAAAAAGTAATGGCAGAAGCTTGAGTCGCCATGACAGAAAGCAACACGTGATACCAGGGTAATTCGCGGTCGGCCAACAGAAAACCCTGCAAGGAATGTTTGGATTGCTTGCCACGGTAAATGCCATACATGACAATCCCGCCAATAGTACCTAACATGACAGTCCAGTCAACTATATTCATAATTTATTGATAGATAGTGCTGAAAATTAAAAAGAATGCGATTAGGCCAAGCAAGAAAATGCCCAGTGAAATGTACCAAATTGACCAATTAGGGACCTCTTGTTTCGTTTCCGTTTCCATGACTTAGGTTTATCGCTTTGAAATTACATATAAATCCTTGATTATTTTGGAAAGCCTATTGGAATAATACATTTTGCTTCTTACCTTTGCAGTCCAAATTACGCGGGTGTGGTGGAATTGGTAGACATACCAGACTTAGGA